>Ga0075530_1001683_pt1 | contig 10472 bp, 5 predicted proteins | sample NGEPerD_2_FD_75101 | JGI IMG/M metagenome (GOLD analysis project Ga0075530, IMG submission 75101) | Arctic peat soil microbial communities from the Barrow Environmental Observatory site, Barrow, Alaska, USA - NGEE PermafrostL1-D | ecosystem: Environmental > Terrestrial > Soil > Wetlands > Peat ...
AGTGTCCCGCGCGAGACCGCTCGTCTCTGCGACCGCGTACTCGACCTCTGCCTGGTCGCCACGCGGCAGGGATACGAGCAGGCGGTGACCGATGCCGGGGTAGGCGCCCTTTTGGCCTATGCCGGAGGTACGGGCGCTCTCTACAACGTGGAGGTCAACCTCGGTTCGGTGGACGATCAGCAGTTCGTGGAGACCGTTCGGCGGGAGCTCGAAAGCCTGCGGGCCGGAATGGAGGACAAGCGTCGTTCGGCCGACGAGCGGGTGCGCGAGGTGCTCCGTGGATAGCTTCGCCCGGAGCGCCATGCAGATCACGCTTCCCCCGGAATTGCCGCCGGCTCCGCAGTTTGTCCCTGGGATCCGCCGCGCTCCCGACCGAGGATACGACCTGAGCGCCGAGGATACGATCGTTGCAGTCAAGAACGCCCTGCGCTACGTCCCGCCCGAACTGCATGAAGCTCTGGCGCCGGAGTTCTTGGAGGAACTGAAGACGCGCGGCCGCATCTACGCCTACCGTTACCGTCCCGAAGGAAATCTCAAGGCCAAACCGGTCGACCAGTACAAGGGCATCCTCGAATCGTGTTGCCTGCAGCTCAACATCGACAACAACCTGGATTTCGACATTGCCCTCTATCCCTACGAATTGGTGACCTACGGGGAGACCGGGCAGGTCTTCCAGAACTGGCTGCAGTATCGGTTGGTCAAGCGCTATTTGGAGGAGATGCGCGAGGACCAGACCCTGGTGATCGCCTCGGGCCACCCGGTCGGCCTCTTCACCAGCCGACGCGAGGCCCCCCGGGTGATCAACACCAATGGCCTCACGGTGGGTGAATACGACAACGCGAAGGACTTCCACTGGGCTGCGCAGATGGGGGTTGCCAACTACGGGCAGATGACGGCCGGCGGCTGGATCTATATCGGCCCGCAGGGCATCGTGCACGGAACCTACATCACCCTCTTGAGCGCCGGCCGGCTCTACCTGGGGCTGCCCGAATCGGCCAGTCTAGCGGGGAAGCTCTACCTTAGCTCGGGCTTGGGAGGCATGAGCGGGGCGCAACCCAAGGCAGCCGATATCGCGGGCGCTGTAAGCGTGACCGCAGAGGTCGACCACTCGCGGATCCAAACGCGGCTCGAGCAAGGCTGGGTTCAGCGGGCATCGGACGATCTCGCCGAGGTCTTCGACTGGGTGGCGGCGGCCAAGCGGGAAGGCCGTGCGGAATCGATCGCCTTTCACGGCAATGTGGTCGATCTCTGGCAGTACGTGGTGGACCAAGAAATCCCGGTGGAACTGGCTTCCGATCAGACCTCTTGTCACGCCGCCTATGACGGCGGCTACGTACCGGCGGGCTACAGTTTCGCGGAGGCGAGACGGCTGCTCGCCGGCAATCCGCAGGCCTACGCCCGCGAGGTGGATCGTTCGCTCCGCCGGCACTTCGAGCTCATCCGGGTGATGACCGAGCAGCGGGGCACCCACTTTTGGGACTACGGCAATGCCTTTCTCAAGGCGGTGTTCGATGCGGGCGTGACTGAGGTCGCGCGAAACGGAGTGGATAGCCGCGGAGGGTTCATCTTCCCTTCCTACGTCGAGAGCCTCATGGGTCCGATCTGCTTCGATAAAGGCTTTGGACCGTTTCGCTGGGTGTGCGCCAGCGGGGATCCCGGCGATTTGGACAGGACCGACGCAGCGGCCATGGGCCTGATCGACCCGGAGCGTGGCGCGCAGGACCGCGACAACTACGTATGGATCCGCGACGCCAAGGCGAACCGCTTGGTGGTGGGCTCTCAGGCGCGGATTCTCTACTCCGACAGCGGGGGGCGGGTCCGCATAGCCCTAAAGTTCAACCAGATGGTGCGAGACGGCGAGGTGGGTCCCATCGTGCTGGGGCGAGATCACCACGATGTTTCTGGCACCGACTCGCCCTACCGGGAGACCGCAAACATTTACGACGGCTCACGCATCATGGCCGAGATGGCCTTTCATTGCTGGGCGGGCAACGCCGCCCGCGGGATGACGTTGGTGGTTGCCTCCAACGGGGGCGGTGTGGGCATCGGCAAGGCGATAAACACCGGCTATGCGCTCGTCCTCGACGGCAGCCCGCGGGTGGACGAGATCATTCGCTCCGCCGTCGAGTGGGACGTGATGGGTGGTATCGCCCGCCGTTCCTGGGGACGCAACCAGCCTGCGATGGACACGGCACGCGACTGGAACCGCGAGAACCCGGACCGCGGACAGATTACCTTGCCCCATGTCCCCGAGTACGGTGTGGTCGAGCGACTGGTCGGGCTGGACTGAGCCCCAAACGAGCAGAAGGAGTCTGCATGTTCGTGGTCATAGGAGAGCGCATCAACACCTCGCGCAGCGCCATCCAGGAGGCGGTGGCGAACCGCGATGCCGACTACATTGCCGAGGATGTGAAGAAGCAGGTGGAGGCCGGCGCCACTTACATCGACGTGAACGCCGGTGCCCGCATCGGCCATGAGGACGAGGACATGCGCTGGTTGCTCGAGGTGATTCAGGGTGCGGTCGAACTACCCCTCACCCTGGACAGCCCGGATCCCGCAGTGTTGGAGATGGCCTACGAGCTGGCTCGGCGGGAGCCCATGATCAACTCGATCAGTCTGGAGACCGAGCGCTGGGAGAAGATGGCCCCGTTTCTGGAGGGTAAGGCGTGTTCGGTAATCGCGCTCTGCATGGACGACACCGGCCTACCGGCGGACTCCGACGAAATCGTCTCGCGGGCCAGGAAGCTGTCCGTTGGGCTGGAGGAACTGGGGATACCGCGCGAGAAGATCTTCCTCGATCCATTGGTTCAGCCGATCAGCACCGATCAGACCAAGGGCGTCATGGTGCTCGATGCCCTCGCCCGCATCAACCGGGAGCTCACGGGGATCAAGAGCACCTGCGGGCTTTCCAACATCTCTTACGGTCTGCCGCAGCGCAAGATCATCAACCGGCACTACCTCACCCTGATGATGGGGGTGGGTCTCACCAGTGCCATCATCGATCCGCTCGACGACCGCATCATGGCCGCGATCAGGACCAGCGACATGCTCCTGGGAAATGACGAGTACTGCGGCAACTACCTCCAGGGGGTGAGAGCAGGGCAGATCGCGGGGTAGCCCACCCGAAGCGAGGCGCTCTCATGCGAGAAGCGCGCTCTTCAAACAGTGAGATAAGAACAATACTCCCGCTCCAGGACCTTTTCACCCCTGGTTTGACACTGCCCCACGTCGTGGGTAGAGTGACTGTTCGCAAGGGTTCGTACCGTTTGACGCTGCCGTCCATTCATCGAGGGGATGACGGCTGCCTTTCTTGGGTGCGAGAAGAGGGGGGGAACGTTAGTTGGCACAGAAGCGGGTGGCTATCCCCGTCTACTACGGGATCGCCACCGACCTTCGCTCTGCTATCGAGTCGGGAGAGCTGCGCCCCGGCGAACTGATCCCATCCGAGGCCCAGCTGTGCGAGACTTACGGCGTCAGCCGGATGACCGTGCGGCAGGGTCTCAATCTTCTGTCCGAAGCCGGCTACATCAACTCGATTCCGGGCCGGGGCAGCTTTGTTGTCCATCCCAGCTACGAGCGGGTGATGATCGAGGTGCAGCCCACCCGCCTACCCGACGGCAGCCTGCCTGATTGCCTAATGCTCGAGACCGGGCCCCACCGCGCGAACTCCAACTTGGCGGACGTGCTCGGCATCGACGAGGGTGACGACGTCCAGCTGATTCGGCGGGTGCTGGGCGTGAACGGGGATGCCATCTGCTTTGACCGTATCTACGTGCCCCCTGATTGGGGTCTGAGCGAGATCGAAGACAGGACCGCCCCCGTCGCGCAACTCGTCTCGCGGCTGGCCGAGCGGCCATTTCTGCATGTCAAGTTGAAAATCAGGGGCTGTGAGGCCGAACCGGAAGCTGCGGCCCATCTGAATCTCCCGAAGCCTCCTTTTGCGATCCATCTGGAGCAGCAGATCCTGAACGGAGAAGCGGATCCGGTGGCCTGGGCCCTTAGCATCTTCGATCCGGAGGGCTACCACCTGACGGGCGAATTTGGTCCGGTGCGAAGGCGCCTCTAGTCTGAGGCTTCCGGGCGTTTGGGCCACCAGTTCCAGTCGCCCAGCAGCACGGCGATGGCGGGGACCAGGGCGGTTCGGACGACGAAGGTGTCGAGCAGCACGCCCAGCGACACGGCGAAGCCGATCTGCACCAACCCGGTGATCTGACCGCTCATCATTGCGGCGAAGGTGCCGGCCATGATGATCCCGGCCGAGGTGATGATGCCCCCGGTCTTGGCGACGGCGAGGCGGGTCCCCTCGTGGTTACCGTGGCGCTGCACCTCTTCCTTGACCCGTCCCATGAGGAAAATATTGTAGTCCATGCCCAGGGCCACCAGCATGACGAACATGAAGATGGGCACCCACCAGGTGACGCCCCCGGTGCCCAACAAGTCGCTGAAAACCAGCCGAACGATCCCCAGAGTGGCGCCGTAGGAGACCAGGATTGTGAGGATCAGGTAGACCGGAGCCACCAGGGCCCGGAGCAAGAGCACCAGCACTACGAAGACTCCGATCAGCACGAAGACGATCGAGCGCACCATATCCCCGGCCGAGGCGGTCTGCAGATCGGCGACCACGGCTGAAGCGCCCTCGACGTAACCGTCGACTGAGGTTTCGTTTTGCATCAGGTCGCGGAGACTCACCACGGTGGAAAGGGCTTCTTCGGTGTAGGGACCGGAGTCCAGAACCACCTGGAGTCGGGCCGCCCGGGCATCGGTAGAGAAGTAGGCTTCGCGCAGTTGGCGCAGTCCTTCGTTGTTCTTGACGTAGGTATCCGGCAGCATGATGGCGCCCTCGCGGTCCTGGAACCGCTCTTGGAGCCCCTCGAGACCGTCGGTCAGGTCACCGAGAAGCGCGGCGGGGCCTTCCGGCAGAGAGGATAGCGAGCCCTGCTGTACGGCGCTGAACAATTGCTGAAGAGCGTCGTTCGCCTTCCGGTAGCCGGGGTCGTCCTGTACCTCGGGATAGGCCTCGCCCAACTGGCTCAAGTAAGCGCGCAAATCGAGCAGTGCCCCGGCGGCTTCCTGGATCATGTCGGAAGGAGCGAGCGCGGCCAGGGGCCCGAGATCTGCCAGTTGTTGCTGCGCCTGTTGGACCCCGGCCAACTGGTCTTCTAGTTGGCCTGAGACCTGCAGAGTGTCCTGGTCCAGGGAACCGGTGAAACTCCGCACCTCCCGGACGTGTTCCAGGCCCTGCACGCGCTGTACCAACTGGTTCTGCATCTTCAGTCTGGACGGGTCCGTCATGCTGTCCTCAGCCACTAAAACCAGGGTGAGCGGTTGCATGGTTCCCGCTCCCAAGGAGTCGGAGAGCACACCGAATCCTTCGCGCGCCTCCATGTCCTCGGGGAGGTCGGCGAGCAGATCGAATGTTCGGTGCTGGCCCTCGCCGTAAAGGGCCAGCGGGAGAAGGAGCGTGAGACCCACCCCGAGCGCGATCCAGGGGTGATCGGTGACCTGTGTGCTCCACCAGTGCCAGATGCGTGACTCACCCACACCGGCCGAACGCCGTGGCCAGAAGGCGCGGTCTCCCAGCAGGGCAAGCAGGGCGGGAGTGAGCGTGAGGCCGGCAATGAGGGTGATGAAGACTCCGATGGCCACGCTGGGTCCGGTGGTGTTGAACAGTCCCAACTTGGCGAAGGCCATGGTCGAAAGGCCGACGATCACGGTGCCCGCGCTGGAGGCGATGGTCTCGCCCACGGTTCTGACCGTCTCGGTGGCGGCGGGGCGGGGGGCTTCCGTCTTCGCCATCTCTTCGCGGAAACGGCTGATCAAGAAGAGGCAGTAGTCGGTCCCCGCCCCGAAGAGGATCACTATCAGGAAGATGTTGGTGTATCCGGAGATGGTGATGATGCCGTCTCCCAGGAAGGCGATGAATCCGCGGGAGATCAGGTAGGCCAGGGCGATGGTCCCTAGGGGGATCAGTGGGCTGATCGGGGAGCGGTAGACGGCGAGCAGGATGAGGATCACCAGCATTATCGTGATCCAGGTGGTGGAGTCCAGGCTTTCTCGGGTGGCCTGATCGTAAGCCCCGATGATGGCCGCGTCCCCAGTGATGTAGGTGTTGAGTGAGGCCGGCGCCGCATCCAGGCGTTCGCCGATCTGCTCGACCGCCTCCAGGGTCACCTCTTCGGTGCCGATGCTGGAGAAGGCCACGGAGATCAGCGCCACCCGGCCGTCTTCGGCGACCAGGGCCGCCGCCGTTTGCTGGTCGGGGCCGATGGGGCTGGTGACCCGCTCCACGACCTTCGGGGCGTCCGGGCCCCGGAGCCACTCAGTTATCTGTCCGATGAAGGCGCCGGTCTCGCCCTCGAGCAGGGAGCCGCCGCCGGACTCACCTGACGCGGACGCGTCCCCCACCTCGCTCGCCCGAAAGACGATGGCGGCGCTGCTGGGCGAGGTGCGTTCAGGGAAGTATTCCTCGACCGTCTCGGCGGCTTCGATGCTGGGTGCTTCGGCCTGCAGAAAGGCCCGTTGGTCGTTGACTGCGACGTCGTCGATGTTGGGGGCGACTAGGGTGATGAACACCGCCGCCACGATCCAGGCGGCGACGATCGCCCAGCGATAACGTGCGGCCAAACGGCCGATCAGTGCGAACACGGGAAGCCTTACGCCCTCGCCCTGTGAACCTTCTTACGCCGCTTGTATGTCTGCGCGAGTTCCAGGAAGATGCCGACATCGCGGTCCAGATCGCTCTGGGTCCCGTCGAAGTAAAAGACGCGGATGGGCATGTCGTCGTGCTCGCGGCTCACTCGCGGATAGACGGCTTCAGTGACGATCCCATTCATGCACGAGAAGGGGCTGATGTCGACCACCCCGTCGGCGCCTTTGCCATGAAGGTAGATCGCCCCGCCGGTGGAGAGCACCATTTCGCCCATCGCTCCGCTGTGCGGCAGGTAGGGCCGGGAGTACTCCAGAAGCTCGGGAACCTCCGGCTCCTCGTAACCCCGGAAGACGTCCTCGAACACCCTCATCAGCGCGTGTTCGTCGCGGTGTTGCACCCGGGTGGTGATCCAGTGCTTGAGCCACTCCTTAGAGGCCCGGCGCTTTTCCTCGCGGAAGCGCCGGAAGCGCTCTTCGTTCGTGTACCAGAGCCATTCGCCCACGCCGGCCAGCCAACACTCTCCGCCCTCGGCTTCGATGCGGCGGATGAGTTCATCATTGGAGAAGGTGTTCAGCCGGCAGAAGATCTCGCCCACCACGCCGATCAGCGGACGTTCCTCATCGCGAACCGGTATGGCCGCGAAATCGGCTTTCACCCGGCGCAGTGCCTCTTTGAGTTCCTCCAGCCGCTTGCCGCGAGCCACCTGGGGGCGTGACACCACCGCGGCCACCTGATCGAGGGCCTTCTGGTAAATCTCATCGGTCTGGCCCGGGTTCACCTCGTAAGGCCGGGTCTTGAGCAGCAGCTTCATCAAGATGTCGTTGGCCACCACTGTGCGCCAAGCGGTGCGGATCAGTTCCTCGGCGTGCTCGCCGATGCCGGCGTAGCCGTCGGCCGAAGTGATGGAGAGGATCACCACGTCCTCGTAGCCCAGATCGTCCATCAGCCGCCGCTGAAGAGCCGCATACTGACCGAAGCGGCAGGGGCCGTTGGCGGTGGGCAGCAGCAGCGCGAGCTTGCTCGGATCGATCCCCTCGTCCTCGATGAGCTTCATGAAGTCGCCCATCACCACTTTCTGGGGATAGCACTCGTCCCCCGAGGTGTAGCGCCCGCCCAACTCGAGCGTGCGTGCGTCGGAATCGGGAGTCACCTTGGCGTCCAGCCCGATAGAGCGCAGAGCTGCAGCCAGCAGGAAGGAACCGCCGTAAGGCATCTGGGGAATGTAGAGTTCGCGGCCGGTCAGATCGACGTCGGCCGAGACTAGGGGGCTGCCGTCGGCGCCTCGAGCCGCCGACTGCGAAAGCTGCGGGAAAGCGTCACGGGCCGCCTCGGAGGAGCCGTGCCCGTTGCCGTTCGCGCCTTGATTTCTTGTGGTGCTGCTCAAGTCGTCCTCCTACGCCGAGCGGGCGACGTCGGCCCGCTCCCGGCTCCACCAGCGCAGGAAGCCCTTGCTGTCCAGGTAAGCTTCGCAGCGGGTCATCGCTCCCGCGTCATTGGTGTGCTCGTCGAACTGAAGGGTCAGGAAGGGCTCGGGACTAGCCTCGGCCATGAAGTGCTTGATGTAGCTGTCCGGGCCGCACTTGAAGTTGGTCATGTAGATGACGTGCAGATTGGGATAGGCGGAGATCACCTTGGCCGCCTGCAGGATCTTGCGCCCGTAGTTCCAGTACATGTTGGGGTTGACCGAACGCACATCCTCGTCCCAGAGGGGCAGAAAGTCCATGGGGATCACGTTCACCCCGTAGTATTTCCTGAGCTTGTCCGGCACGTCCATGTTGATACCGCCGTCGTACATGTTGTATGGACGGCCGACCAGTACGATCCCTAATTCATCCTTCTCGGTCAGATCGCTGAGGGCCTGGGCGCCCATGCGCAGCAGGGCCTGGCGGAACTCGGACTGCGCCGAGTAGGCTTCTTTCACAGCGGCTTCAACCGTCTTGCGATCCACGGATAGGGGTTTCATCAGTTCGACCAGCGTCTGGGAGACGTACTCCGGTCCCCGCCGGAAGTGCATGGTGGGCATCAGCAGCTTGTCGGCCGCGGCCTCGAAGCCGGGAGCCGACGCGATCACGAAGGGAAGGGTCTGCCCCCAGGGACAAGCGTGGGACTCCCACTCGGGGTGGTCGGTCTCTTCGTTTAGCTGATTCGGCACAAGGATCCGATCCGCCCCGCGGTCGAGAAGCTCGGCCACGTGTCCGTGCGCCACCCTGATGGGGAAGCAGGGTTCGGCCACTGAATTCTCCACACCCTTGTCGCGGATGCGCCGGTCGGTCTCGCCCGAGACCATCACGTCGAAGCCGCAGTTGCGGAAGAAGGTGGCCCAGAAGGGCAGGCGGTCGTAGGTGTACATAGCCCGAGGCACTCCGATGGTTCCCCGGGGAGCGTCCGAGCCGCTCGAGACCAGCTTGGAAGTCTCGACATCGTCGGCGGTCACATAGGACATGACCAGCCTCTCGCGATAGTCGACCAGATCGGGAATCACCGGCAGTTTGTCGACCTTGGCCCGCTTGCGGTAGCGGTCGGAGCACTTGTCGCCCCAGTAGGTCTTCTCCTCGCCGATGGTGAACTGCCGGATGTCGCACTCGTTGGTGCAGCCTTTGCAGGTGAACTCCTTGATGGTGTAGTCCACCGCCTCGAGGTCCCAGCCCCGGAAGCCGGTTTCGTCGTGGGTGGCTTCCATCTTCTCGCGGGCGAGCAGGGCTATGCCGATGGCCCCCACCACACCGTTGTGCGGCGGCACGATGATGTCCCGCTGCAGAATTTGGCTGAAGGCGGCCGCCACCGAGTCGTTGTAGGCGGTGCCGCCCTGGAAGTAGATGGTCTCGCCGATCCTGCGGGTGCCCACCAGGCGATTCAGGTAGTTGTAGGCGATGGAGTAGGCCAGGCCCGCCACCAGGTCTCCGGTGGAGGCGCCACGCTGAAGATAGGAGTTGACGTCGCGCTCCATGAATACCGTGCAGCGTTCGCCCAGGCGCACGGGGGATTCGCTGGCCAGCGCCAATTCGGCGAATTCGTCCTTGATATGCACGCCCAGCTTCTCCGCCTGTTCCTCGAGGAAGGAGCCGGTGCCCGCGGCGCAGGCCTCGTTCATGGCGAAGTCGACCACCACACCGTTCTGCAGGCTGATGTACTTGGAGTCCTGCCCGCCGATCTCGAAGATGGTGTCGGGGATCCGCCCGGTCAGCTTACGGCCGATGAAGGTGGCCCCGGTTTTGTGCGCCGTGATCTCGTCGTTCACGGTGTCGGCGCCGATCAGTTCGCCGATCAACTCGCGCCCGGAACCGGTGGTGCCCACCCCCTTGACGACGATGCGGTCACCGATTTCCTCTTGGATCTCAGCCAAGCCGCGGTTGACCACCTCGACCGGACGGCCTTCGGTCTTGAGATAGATCTCTTTGATCAGGTCGCCGGCCTCGTCGAGCACCACCAGGTTGGTGGAAACCGAGCCGATGTCGACTCCCATGTAGACCGGCACCGACTCGTGGCCGGAAGCACCGTTCCCGGTCATCGCCGAGCCGCCGTTGCCGTTGCCCTTGAAGTCATAAGGCTTGACCCGGTCGCGGAGAAGCACCACGCGATCCATCGACAACGGTGCTGCCGTGGGGAACCGCTCCTCGCCCGCGGTGGACATGGCGGCCGCGTCGATAGCGCCCACTCCGCCTTCGATCTCCGCCTCTATCAGCGCGGCGCCGATGGCGCCCATCCAAGCGTAATAGGCTGGGATGAGGAACTCGTCTTCGGCGATCTCGAAGGCTTCGGCCATGGCCCGAGCGGCGCCCTGATTGGCGGCAACTCCACCGATGAAAGCGACCCGGCCGTTGAT
>Ga0075530_1001684_pt1 | contig 10467 bp, 8 predicted proteins | sample NGEPerD_2_FD_75101 | JGI IMG/M metagenome (GOLD analysis project Ga0075530, IMG submission 75101) | Arctic peat soil microbial communities from the Barrow Environmental Observatory site, Barrow, Alaska, USA - NGEE PermafrostL1-D | ecosystem: Environmental > Terrestrial > Soil > Wetlands > Peat ...
GCCCGGCGCGCGCAAGCGTTGAGCGCGATCGATGCGCTGGTCGGCGAGCGCCGCGCGCTGAGCGAGCAGCGCGATACGCTGCAGCGCGCGATAGCGGAGGCGCGCGCGACCACGCGTCAGCGGCAGGAACAATCGCACCGCCTGGCCCTGCGCCTGGAGGCCGCGCGTACGGCTCACGCATCGACCCTGGAAGGGCTGGCGCGCATGCAGGCTCAGCGCGAGCAATTTGATCAGCGTCTCACGCAGCTCAATGAAGCCATCGCGCAGGGAAGCGAACCCCAGGGAGCGCTGGAGCAGGAACTGACCGGCATGCTGGCGCGGCGTCTTGAGATCGAGCGCGCGCTGAGCGCGGCGCGCGCGAGTATGCAGGACATCGAGGCCGAATTGCGCGAGCAAGATGGGCAACGGCTGCAGGCTGAACGTCGCGGCGAGGGGTTGCGTGAGGATCTGGAAACGCTGCGCATGACCTGGCGCGACGCCGCGGTGCGCTGTCAGACGTTGGAGGAGCAGTTCGAGGAAAGCAAATTTCAACTCGACACCCTGCTAGACGAAATCGACCGTGCTGCCGCCATCGATCCCGCGGGTGAATACACGGTTGAACAATGGGAAGCGCAGGTAGAAAATCTCATCCGACGTACCGAACGATTGGGCGCGATCAATCTGGTGGCCATCGACGAATTCCGGGAACAAAGTGAGCGCAAGGCGTATCTGGACAGTCAGCATGAGGATCTCACACTGGCGCTGGAGACCCTGGAAAGCGCGATTCACAGGATCGATCGCGAAACCCGGCATCGCTTCAAGGAGACTTATGACAAAGTCAACGTGCGCCTGCAGGAGATGTTCCCCCGCCTGTTCGGTGGCGGTCAAGCGCATCTGGAGATGACCGGCGACAATCTGCTGAACACCGGCATTGCATTGATGGCCCGTCCGCCGGGCAAACGCCTGTCGACCATTCATCTCATGTCGGGCGGCGAGAAGGCGCTGACCGCGGTCGCGCTGATCTTTGCGATTTTTGAGTTGAATCCGGCGCCGTTCTGCCTGCTGGACGAGGTGGATGCGCCGCTGGACGATGCCAACGTGGGCCGTTTCTGCGAACTGGTGAGCGAGATGTCGAAGCGCGTGCAGTTCATAGTTATCACGCACAACAAGACCACCATGGAGTACGCGCGGCAACTAGTGGGCGTGACTATGCACGAGCCGGGAGTGTCGCGTCTGGTGGCGGTCGATGTCGATGAAGCCGTGCGCATGGCTACCGGCTGATCCTTGTACCATGTTTTCCGCGGGGAACGAGTATTTGAAAATGGATTATTACCGTGACTGAACTGCGCTGGATATTGCTGATTTTAGGAATTATCGCTTTGGTGGCGATTTACATCTTCGGTCGCCAGGAGCAGCTGCGCCGTCGGCGTCGCTGGGAACACGAGCCGGAGGCGCGCGCGGACACTGATGACGTGTCGTTCGATACGCGCGCCGAGTGGGAAGAGATCATGCCTGAGCCAGAGCGTTTCGACGAACTGCGCGACGTGCTCAGGGAAGACGACGAGTCGGTCCGGCGCGCGCCGCCGCCCGCGCAGCGCGTGACACCTCCGCCGCCTGACGTTCCGGCGCAACCGCCGCCGTTATCCACGCAGCCGGTGGAATCCGCGCCGGAACAGGCGCGGTTGTCCGAACCCGGTCAGTCGCCGGAACCGAAGCAGTCGCAAGCCGCGGCGACGCAGCGCCCGTTTGCCATCGGTGACAAGATCATCAGCCTGTACGTGGTGGCGCGGCGACCGTCGGTATTCAGGGGTGATACGGTCGCCCAAGCCGCGGAAAACCTGAATCTGGAATATGGCGACATGCAGATCTACAATCGTATGGTCGAGCGCAACGGACGCCGGCAAATAGTATTCAGCCTGGCCAGCGCGGTGCAGCCGGGCACGTTCGATGCGGATACGCGCATGTCGCTGACCACGCCCGGCGTGGCGTTGTTCATGCAACTGCCGGGGCCGCTCGACGGGCTCAAGGCTTTTAACGCCATGCTCGATTGCGCGCAACAGCTGGCCGCGGAGCTGGAGGGCGAACTGCTGGACGAGTCCCGTGGCGCCTTGAGCAATCAGACCATCGACCATCTGCGCGAGGAGATCCAGTTGCACGGCCTGCGCCACGCGCGCGCGCGACCCGTGAAGCGTCGCATCTGACTCGTGCGTTCTGGCGCTTAGGCGCGCAGAGATCCATCGCAACCTTGGCGCGTGTGGCGTGTTAGCACCGCCTGATGCTGTCGATCGCGCGCAGCGCTTGCGCGAACAACTCGATTACCACAATCATCGTTACTACGTGCTCGACGATCCGGAAGTTTCGGACGCCGAGTACGATCGTCTATTGCGCGAGCTGCAATCGCTGGAGGCGCAATATCCGGACCTGGTGACGCGGGATTCGCCCACGCAGCGAGTGGGCGCCGAGCCGGTTAAGTCGTTCGGCGAGGTCGTTCACGAACTGCCGATGCTGTCGCTCGCCAATGCCTTCGATGAAACCGAGGTGCGGGCGTTCGACAAAAGAGTGCGCGAATTGCTGGATACGGACGATGACATCGAATACGCCGCTGAGCCTAAGCTGGACGGGCTCGCCATCAGTCTGTTGTATCGTGACGGCCGGTTTGTGCGCGGCGCGACGCGTGGTAATGGCGTGAAGGGTGAGGATATCACCGACAACGTGCGCACCATCCGCGCGCTACCGTTGCGGCTCAAGGGAACCGGCTGCCCGCCGCTGGTCGAGGTGCGCGCCGAGGCGTATATCGCCAAAAAAGACTTTGAAAGCTACAACGCGCAGGCCGCCGCGCGCGGCGAGAAAACCTTCGTCAACCCGCGTAATTCGGCGGCCGGCAGCCTGCGTCAACTCGATCCCCGTCTGACCGCGAAACGCCCGCTGTCCATCTATTGTTACGGTATCGGCAAGCTTGAGGGCAATGAATTGCCGGCGCGCCAGAGCGAGATATTGCAACAACTGCGCGCCTGGGGGCTGCGGACGTCGCCGGACGTCGAAGTGGTGCGTGGCGCCGCGGGATGCCTTGACTACCACGTTCGTATCGGTGCGCGCCGAGCTTCATTACCGTACGAGATTGACGGCGTGGTGTACAAGGTCGACCGGCTGGCTTTCCAGCAGGAACTGGGTTTTGTTTCGCGCGCGCCGCGCTGGGCGATCGCGCACAAATTTCCCGCGCAGGAAGAGCTTACCGAAATCATCGACGTGCTGTTCTCGGTAGGCCGCACTGGCGCGCTGACGCCGACCGCGAAGCTCAAACCCGTGTTCGTGGGCGGCGCGACGATCAGCAATGCCACCTTGCACAATATGGACGAGATCGAGCGCAAGGACGTGCGCATCGGCGACTGGGTGATGATCCGGCGCGCCGGCGACGTGATCCCCGAGGTGATCGCCGTGGTCAGGGACCGGCGGCCGGCGGACGCGCGTGTGATCGAGCTCCCCGCGCGGTGTCCAATTTGCGACTCGGCAGTTATCCGCGCCGAAGGCGAGGCGGTCGCCCGCTGCAGCGGCGGGCTGATCTGTCCCGCGCAGCGCAAGGAGGCCATCAACCACTACGGATCGCGGCGCGCGATGGACATCGAAGGGCTGGGCGAGAAGCTGGTCGATCAACTGGTTGACCGCGACATGGTCCACACGCTTGACGACATCTACAGGCTGCATCTGGAACAACTGACCGGCCTGAAGCGCATGGGCGAGAAGTCGGCGCGAAACCTGCTGGATGGAATCGAGCGCAGCAAACGCACGACCCTGGCGAATTTCGTCTACGCGCTCGGCATACGCGAAGTGGGCGAATCGACGGCGCGCGCGCTCGCCGGCCATTTCGGCAATCTGGATTCAATTATGGCGGCCGATGCGCAAGGCTTACAACGGGTTGCGGACGTTGGCCCCGTGGTCGCCCAGTACGTGGCGACTTTTTTTCAGCAATCGCACAACCGCGAAGTGATCCGCAGCCTGCGCGAACTTGGGGTCAATTGGCCCGATAGCGAACCCGCAGCACCTCGCGGCGACGCCCTGGGCGGCCGCACCTACGTGGTGACCGGCACCATCGAAGGGCTTACGCGCGAGGACATCAAGCAACGTCTGCTGGCGCTGGGGGCGACGGTCAGCGGCAGCGTGTCGAAGAAAACCACCGCGGTAATCGCCGGTGAAAATCCCGGCTCCAAATTCCGCAAGGCCGAGAACCTGGGAGTGCCGATAATTGGCGCGGATGAATTACATGAGCTGTTTGGCGCGAACACTGATTGAGCCTGCCTTATTAAGCGATTAGTATTCTTGTCGCCCCTCACTCTTTCGGCGTTATGCGCGCCGGCCCACCTACAACCCGGAGCTATGCATGGATCCCTCAGACACGTTTAATCAATGGCGCCCGCATCCCTGGCATGGCCTGGAGACAGGTTCTAATCCTCCTAAGCTGGTGAACGCGTACATCGAGATCACGCAGTTCGATCTCGTGAAATACGAAATCGACAAGACCACCGGCTATATGCGTGTCGATCGTCCGCAGCAGACCTCGTCCCACCCGCCGACGCTTTACGGCTTTATCCCGCGCACCTATTGCAGCCGGCGCGTGACGGCCCTGTGCGACAAAGCCGATCGCGGCGACGAGGATCCACTGGATGTCTGCGTAGTCAGCGAGCGTCAGATTACGCGTTCCGAGGTGATACTGCACTCACGGGTGCTCGGCGGCATCCAGATGCTCGACGGCGGCGAGGCCGACGACAAGATCATCGCCGTGCTGGAGAACGACAACTTCTGGGGCGAGGCGCAGGACATCGGCGATTTGCCTGAAAAGCTCATCGAGCGCCTGCGTCACTATTTTGCGACCTACAAGATGGTGCCGAACAAACCCAACAAGATATCCATCGAAGGCGTGTATGGCTGCGACCACGCCATGAAAGTAGTCGAAGCGGCGATGGCGGACTACGAGGAAGAATTCGTGCGCTGACAATAACTTCGACGAAGGATTGCCTAATTACAGGCGTAATAGGCTACCTTGAGCTGCGCGTAACCCGGCATTCTGAATGCCGGCACTCGCAAGCTCATCTACCAACGTGGGCTCCGCAAGCAATTTCGCGTGCGGGATAAAACCTTCGCTTACGCTCAGCCATGCGGCGGACCGCCCACAAGAGGCTTCCGCCCTATGTGGGCTGGTCGTCGTTCTCATTAATCAATCGTCCGCATCGTTTAATGTAGGGATTCGGCGTCATACGCGAGAGATACCTTCCGGTGCAAAGCGATAGGTTATGCCGTCGACATTCAGAGTGAAGTTCAGTGAAGTGCCATCGATTCGGGTTACGTCCGAGCGGAGGAAATTGATCTCGCCGACAACATGACCAAGGCGGCGAAGGAGTCGATCAAGAAGTGATTGCTTAGCTCGTAACGAAACGTTGAACACGTGGACGCAACCGTTGTACAGGTCGCCAACGGCGACGTTGATGCAACGAAAGGAGGCGCGGTAAGCCTCGAGATAGTCGGCGATGTGCATCTGAGCGTCGCCAGTGGTGAAGTGGTACGCAGGGTCAAAGGTCCCTGTTTCGATTTCCCGGACGAGCCTTTGTACGAATTGGCGCTCCCATTTCGGGTATTTCTTCTGTTCGGCCCGAGGAGCGGTGTTGTGCAGCACGGCCATTGCGAACCACAGTTGCTCCTTCTCATCTAGGCCGGACACGAGTCTGCCACGAAGCTCACGGAAGTCCTTAGGCAACAGAAGCAGCGTTCGGCCGTCGCAAGTACAGCCGATCATGGTGCCAACCGAGTGCACTAAACGACGCGTGTGACCTTTTCCCGATTTTAGGGACATCGGTTTAAGCCCGCGTAGATACTGTTATCCGAGTCATCCCGCATGCAGCGCAGGAGAACGACTGACGCGATTTTAAGCCCGCGTATGGCGAAAGCCCCTCGTGAGCGTTCCGCCTCTCATACCTGAGCGTAGTCGAAAGCCCGTGTAAGTTGAGGGGAACTGCGCGAACCCCAACATCATTCAGCCTCCTCCAGTGCGACGCCATGCGCCGGTAAACGGCGCGCACCGGCTTCCTAGAAGGGCGCCTGTCTGCTAAATTGCAGTGCATGAAGTTTGAACAACTCAAAGGCATCGTTCATTCCGACCCGGAGATCATGGGGGGCACGCCTGTCTTTGTCGGGACGCGCGTGCCGCTGCAGAATCTCATCGACTATCTCAAGGGCGGGGAGTCCATCAAGGACTTCCTGGATGCCTTCCCTACCGTGCAGCGCGACCAGGTTATCGGCGTCATCGAAGCCGGCAAGCTGACGATTCTCGATACCGTCTGAGCGGTGCGCATTCTGATCGATGAGTGCCTCAACTGGCGACTATCTCGTGCGCTTACCGCCCACTACGCGGTATCCGTCCAAAAGATGGGCTGGGGCGGACTTACGAATGGCGCATTGCTCGCCAAGGCGGAAAAAGAGTTTGACGCCTTCGTGACCGGTGACCGCAATCTGAGCTTTCAGCAGAACTCGACGATGTACCACATCGCGGTTGTGGTCCTTCACGCCGAGAGCACCCAACTACATCATACGCTGCCCCTGATGCAAAACGTTCTGGACCTGCTCCCGGCACTGAAGCCCGGACAGGTTTTGGATGTGTATCCTTACTGAAACCAGCTGAAAGGTTTGGGACAAACCGGGATACACCCTTGTCAGATCGACAACGGCCACCACAAGGGATGGCCGTGGCCTTTGATCCCATTTCATGCGGATTCTTGCATTTGCGCGTCATCCCAAGCCTGCGCGCCTCGTCTATCACCCCCAAACCCAGCCTTCCCCCGTCAAGGGGAAGGAGTAGTTGTCCGCCAGCAGCGCCCAGTTACGCTTACAACATCGGCACGATCAGCAACGCTACGATGTTCATGATCTTGATGAGCGGATTGACCGCGGGGCCGGCCGTGTCCTTGTAGGGATCGCCCACGGTATCTCCGGTCACCGCGGCTTTGTGCGCCTCCGAACCCTTGCCGCCGTGTGCGCCGTCTTCAATGTATTTCTTGGCGTTGTCCCAGGCGCCACCGCCGGTGGTCATTGAAATCGCGACGAACAGGCCGGTGACGATCGAACCCATCAACATGCCGCCCAGCGCTTTCGGCCCCAGCAACAGCCCGACCACGACTGGCACCAGCACGGGCAGCAACGAGGGCAGGATCATTTCCTTGATCGCGGCTCTGGTCAGCAGGTCTACCGCGCGCGAGTAGTCCGGCTTCGCGGTGCCTTCCATGATGCCCTTGATCTCACGGAACTGGCGGCGCACTTCGATTACCACCGATGCCGCCGCGCGACCTACGGCTTCCATCGCCATCGCGGCGAAGAGATACGGCACGAGTCCGCCGATGAACAGACCAATGATCACCATGGGATCGGAAAGATCGAAGCGCAGCGAGGTGCCGGCGTGGTCCAGCGCATGCGTGTAGTCGGCGAAGAGCACGAGTGCCGCCAGTCCCGCCGAGCCGATCGCATAGCCTTTGGTGACTGCTTTGGTGGTGTTGCCCACCGCGTCCAAAGGATCGGTAATCGCGCGCACCGAGGCGGGCATGTCGGCCATCTCCGCGATGCCGCCGGCGTTGTCCGTGATCGGGCCGTAAGCATCGAGTGCGACGATGATTCCAGTCATGGAAAGCATGCCGGTCGCGGCGATGGCGATGCCGTACAACCCGGCGAACGCATACGACACGAAAATTGCCGCGCATACCGCGATGACCGGCAGCGCGGTCGATTTCATGGAGACGCCGAGTCCCGCGATGATGTTGGTTGCGTGGCCGGTGGTGGAGGCCTGAGCGACGTGACGCACCGGTGAATATTCGGTCGCGGTGTAGTACTCGGTAATTACCACCAGCAGCGCCGTCAGCACGAGTCCGACGACCCCCGATGCCCACAGGGCGGGGACGCTGTGATACTCGTTGCCACCCATGAGCAAGGCCGTGACCGGATAGAAAGCCACGAGCGATATCAAGGCCGAGACGATCACGCCCTTGTACAGCGCGTTCATAATCTTGGCCCCGGGTTTTGTCTTGACGAAGTAGCAGCCGATGATCGAGCCGATGATCGAAACGCCGCCCAGCACGAGCGGATAAACGACCGCATCGAGTCCCGCGGTCGGCATCAGCAGCGCGCCCAGCAGCATCGTTGCGATGATGGTGACGGCGTAGGTTTCGAACAGATCCGCCGCCATGCCGGCGCAATCGCCAACGTTGTCGCCGACGTTGTCGGCGATGACCGCGGGGTTGCGCGGATCGTCTTCGGGGATGCCTGCTTCGACCTTGCCGACCAGATCGGCACCGACATCCGCACCTTTGGTGAAAATGCCGCCGCCGAGTCGCGCGAAGATCGAAATGAGCGAGCCGCCAAACGCGAGACCGATCAGCGGCTGCAAAATCTGCGTCAGATTGGCCGCATCTTCCGCAACAGCCAGGAGAATCGAGAAATAACCCGCGACGCCGAGCAGCCCCAGTCCAACCACCAGCATGCCGGTGATCGCGCCGCCGCGAAAGGCGACCGCCAGCGCTTCGTTCAAGCCGGTGCGCGCGGCTTCAGCGGTGCGGACATTGCAACGCACCGACACGTTCATGCCGATGTAGCCCGTCGCACCTGATAGCACCGCGCCAATGGCGAATCCCCATGCGGTCGCCCATGACAAAAAGAACCCGATGACGAAAAAGAGCACGACGCCAACGATGCCGATGGTCGTATATTGCCGATTCAGATACGCCATCGCGCCTACCTGCACCGCGGCGGCGATCTCTCGCATCCGCTCGTTGCCGTCGGGACGGCTTAAGACTTCTTTGGTGGAAACCGCGCCGTAGACGATCGCGACGACCGCGCAGATGAGCGCGAACAAAAGACCCAGTGACATGAATTATTACTCCCCTTTTATTGGTTGTGCGAACAAAACTCGCGCGGATTATACAGATAAGGCTCTGGCGTTGGGGAAATCACTCGGGTAGATGCGCCCACAGGTGAAAAAAGTTTGGCGACAGCTGAGACTGCACTATTAGTGAGTAGCGAAATAACGGATCGCGAGACATTGCGGCCGGGGCAGGGGGTTGTGCTGCGCGTAACCCGGCATTGAAGGTTGTCCCGCGCCGGTCACGCGTGTCTCGAACCCGTTTGCTGCGCAGGCGGGCGCTTAGGGAGCCTCTTAACACGCTGTCATTTCGAGCGGAGCGAAAAATCTTTGCCGAGCAACAAGTCGCCGCTTCAGCAGCTTGCAATATTTCTCTTTGCGGTCGAATGACAAGAGACACTTAATCGGAGCTTCCGTAGGTTCCTTGCGGCCTGGTTCTAAGGATCCTGCGCCTGCGCTTTTAGCTTGATGTTCACTTGGGCCTCGTCGCGCAAGGTCTTGATGTAGTGCTGCAACGCCCGGTTGGACAATATGCCGGACAGCCGCTCCTCGACTTCCGCGTACGTCGGCGGCTCCAGCTCGCGAGTGTCCTCAAGCAGAATGACGTGCCAGCCAAACTGCGTTGACACCGGCTGTTTGGTATACGTGCCTTTTTCCAGTTGCTTTATCGCTTGCGCGAACGGCGGCACCATCGCCTCGGGACTGAACCAGCCCAGATCACCGCCCTGCGGCGCGGAGGGGTCCGTGGATTCCTGCTCGGAGAGAGTGGCGAAGTCCGCGCCGCCATCCAGCTGCTCGATGACGGCCTGCGCCTCCTCTTGCGTGGCGGTGAGAATGTGTCTCGCCTTGTATTCGCGATTCGAAAGTTGCGCAAGCTGCTTCTCGTATTCGGCCTTCAACTCTTTGTCCGAGAAAGTCATATCGCTCATGCGTTCCTGCATCAACGTGTTCACCAGCAGGTTGGTGCGTTGCCAGCCCAGTTCAGCCTGGACCTCAGGGCGCTTATCTATACCTTCCTGCTCGGCTTTTTGCGCAATAAGTTTCAATCTTACCAGGTCGTTGAGCGCTGTTGCCGGGTCGGCCTCAACGCCGGGCTGCGCGGTCTGCAAGCCTTGCAGGTAGGCATCGAGATCGCTCTGGGTGACGTCGCTGCCGTTCACGGTCGCGACTACTTCGGCCGTTTCAGCGGGCGCCGCCGGTTCGCTGTTGTTCTGATCGCAGCCCGCGAGGAGCAAAACGCCCAGTAGCAGAGTTGATGTCCATCGAGCAGTTGCTAGATTCATGATTTTTTATCCTATGATTAAAATGGCTGTCCGGAAATGCGCGGCGCGACGAGTTGCGCGCCCGCGCGGGATTCTGGACTTATGAAAACGTGGCAATAGACGTCAGGGCAGAACTTTTTTGAATGGTTTGACCGTCACGCGCTGATATACACCCGCAGCGACGTAAGGATCTTCATCGGCCCAGGCCTGCGCCGCTTCCTGCGAATCGAACTCCGCCACAACCAGGCTGCCGGTAAAGCCGGCCGGGCCCGGGTCCGCAGCGTCGATGGCTGGATGCGGACCGGCCAGAATCAGGCGGCCGCGTGCCTTAAGCGC
>Ga0075530_1001686_pt1 | contig 10466 bp, 9 predicted proteins | sample NGEPerD_2_FD_75101 | JGI IMG/M metagenome (GOLD analysis project Ga0075530, IMG submission 75101) | Arctic peat soil microbial communities from the Barrow Environmental Observatory site, Barrow, Alaska, USA - NGEE PermafrostL1-D | ecosystem: Environmental > Terrestrial > Soil > Wetlands > Peat ...
GGCGACTCCATCGACGATCACTCGGCGCCGGCCCTCGGGCGGCTTCTCGACCTGACTCATGTGCTCCTCCTGCCCGTTCGCGCGGCGGGTTTCTTGGCGACCCGCTCCCCTGTGCACATACCGAATTCGGCGGGGCGCGAACCGTGAGGCCGTCCGTCGGCCACTCGCGTCCGGAACTGGTGGCGCCCAACGCCGCCCGGCCAGGCCGAGTTGTCCGCCTGTCCACTCCACCGCCGGGCTGTTTTAGCCCCCGGTACATTGGTCATCTGGAGCAATCCGCCGTATCTTGCCTCTAACAGGATAACGGCGGGTGTCCGCCGCTTCCGCCCCCCATGAGGAGGACTACATGAAGAAGATCGAAGCGGTGATCAAGCCCTTCAAGCTCGATGAGGTCAAGGACGCGTTGCAGGAGCTGGGCGTCAAGGGCCTGACGGTGACCGAGGTCAAAGGTTTTGGCCGCCAACGGGGGCACACCGAAGTCTTTCGCGGCGTGGAGTATCAGGTTGATTTCGTGCCCAAGGTAAAAATCGAGATCGTCGTGGATGAGGACATGGCGGCGGAGGTAGTCGATGCGTTAGCGGAATCAGCGGCGACCGGCAAGATCGGCGACGGCAAGATCTTCGTGTCGACTCTGGACGAGGTCATCCGCATCCGCACCGGCGAACGGGGCGCAACCGCGATCTAGGAACGTTGCCATGTATTTGCCGGAGGAGGCACCGGAGGCGTTCCTCCGCCGCGCCTTAGATGAACTAAGAGGGCTGCACGAGCGGGGCGGTGGCGGTTTCGAGCTGGCCCGGCGTCGGGCCGACCTGGTCGATCTGGTCCTCATCTCGCTCTTTCGCGAGACGGAGCAGCGCATCCTGGCCGGTGGGCGCTTTCGCCAGTCGGGACTCGCGGTAGTGGCTTTGGGCGGCTACGGCCGCCGAGAGTTAGGGCCGCACTCGGACGTGGACCTGATGCTCCTCTACGGTGAGGAGGAGTCGGATCTGGTCGAGGCGGCGGCAACGGATCTGTTCTACCCCCTCTGGGACGCCGGACTCGAGTTGGGACATGGTGCGCGCACCGTCGAGGAGTGCCTGAGCGTGGCCGCCGACAACCTCGAGGCGGAAACCGCCTTTCTCCAGGCGCGCTTCCTGGTGGGCAACCAGGAGCTTTACCGCGATCTTACGGACCGTCTCAGGCGGCAGATCCTGGGAGACGGCGGCCGCGATTTTGTCAGCCGTCTGCTCGAGGCGAGGGACGCCCGGCACGAGCGCTATGGGGCGTCCGCCGCCCTTCTCGAACCTCACCTCAAAGAAGGCCGCGGCGGCCTGCGCGACGTTCACGAGTTGCTTTGGGCAGGACTCGCTCTCAGGGGTGGCGGGGGAGTCGAAACCCTGGGCGCCGCGGGTTGGCTGGAACCTGAGGCGGTCGCCCGCCTGGAAGCCGCGGTCGACGTGCTGCTGCGGGCGCGGGCGGGCCTTCAATACGTGGCCGGCCGCCGCGTGGACCGCCTGTTCCTTGATTTTCAGGAAGAGGTGGCCCAGCTGATGTCCGAGCGCGGAAAGCCGGACGTCGCCGAGGTGATGGCGGGCATCACCGATGCGGCGCACGCGGTCGCCCTTCTGACGAGCGACGCCTGGGAGTCGGTTCTGCTCGATGTCGACCTGACGTCCAACCGGCGGCCTTCGTCCCTGCCCGTCGACTTACCGGTTGTCCCGGACGGACGCCGCGTCCTGCTGCTCGAGTTGCTGCGTGAGGGCTACAACGGACTCCCCCGGCTCGAGCGCCTCTCGCACGTGGGCCTGCTGTCCGAGTGGCTTCCGGGGTGGCGGGAGATCCGCTATCTGGGATGGCGGGACAGTCTGCACACCTACACCGTCGACGGCCACTCCTTCCGGGCGGCGGCCATCGCCGTGGAGATGGCGGTGTCACATGGGCCGGACCGCACCGCCGCGGCGCTCGCCTCCGAACTGGCTCTCACCCCGCACTGGGAGACGGTCCTGCTTGCCTGTCTGTTCCACGATCTGGGGAAGGGGGTGCCCGAAAGCGACCACTCCGAAGCCGGTGCGGCGCTTGCCCGCGCCGCTGCCCAGGCCTTGGCCTGCCGGCCGGAGGTGGTGAACGACGTGGAATTCCTCGTGCGGGAGCATCTGCTGTTGCCCGATACGGCGACCCGGCGAGACCTCGAGGACGAGCAGATGCTCGATCGCGTGGCGGCGCGTGTCGGAAGTCGCCGGCGGCTGGAGATGCTCTACGTGTTGACGGTGGCCGACTCCGTCGCCACCGGTACCGCTTCCTGGACGCCCTGGACCTCTGCGCTGGTGCAGGAGCTGCTGTTCAAGCTGGGCGACAGGCTGGGAGGAATGGGAGATAGCCGGGCAGAGGTACTGGCATCCGAGTCCGAAACCTGCGTGACGGTGGCCGCTCCTGCCGACGCCGCCCCGACCGACGCTACCAAAGTCTTCCGTAGGGTGATTCCCGGCGGGCCGGCCGGTGACGAGGTCATCTTCGAGGTGCGGGAAGGTCAGGTCGCGGGAGCGCAGGAGTTGCTGGTCAGCTCTCCGGTTCACCCAGGTCTGCTCACGCGGCTCAGCGGTGTGCTCAGCCACCACGACGTCAACATCTTGAGCGCCCAGGTGGAGCCTACCGAACAGGGGTTGGTGGTGCGGAGCTTCCAGGTTTCCGACCAATTCGAAGATTGGATCCCTCATGAGCGTTGGGAGGGAATCATCCGGGATCTGAGACGCGCACTGGAAGGCAGGCTCGCTCTGGAGTTCCGTTTGGCGGAGAAGGCTTCCCGGAATCTCCTGGCGAGACCCTCGGCACTTCGTCACACGGCCAAGGTGGTTGTGGACAACGACGCGTCGGACACCCTCACCGTGATCGAAGTGCATACCCAGGACCGCATCGGTCTCCTCTACTCCTTGGCCCGTACGCTGGACGACCTGCTGCTCGATGTGAGGCTGGCCAAGGTGGCCACGCTCAAAGAGAAGGTGGTGGACGTCTTCTACGTCGCCGATTGCCGCGGGGAGAAGGTGACTGACACTGAGCATGTCCGGGAACTGGAGAAGGCCCTGCTGTTTGCCCTCGAGGCGAAGCGATAGTCGCGAGTCCGCTTCGTGTGTCGCCACGCCGAACTGCGGGTAACAGCCACGGGCACGCACAACGGGTGAAAGAAGCCAGGGAGCATGGATCTACGCGTTGAGAAACCCAGACCTGGATCCGACAGCCTGGGCGAGTGGCCGTGGCTGCCACGCATGATTGACAAAGCCCGGGCCACCTACCACGGTAACCCCGGGACCTACGCGCATCCCTGCGGCCGCGACCGCATGCTGCTGAGCCAGATGGGGCTCAGCGTTGAGGAGTTCCGGGAGATCATCGAGAGGACTTCCGCCGACGATGAGGTTCTTGCCGAGGTGGAGGCGTTGCGTGCGGAAAAGGGAGCGGATTAGACGTTGGGGCCGCTAGATCTGCGCCGCCGCGCACGTGCTTGCGCTGCCCCAAGCGCTTCTCTAGACTGCGCGTAGGTCCCGCCGCACGCACGCAGACCGTGGCCGGTATAGGCACGGCGGGTATCCGCTTTCGTATAGCGCAATGAGGAGACGGCATTGATCTACCGCATTCTCGGTGGTTTGAGCCTCTTGGTAGGCATCATCTTCCTGGGCGTTGGTTTTCTTGCGCTGCTGCCTTTTCTCAACAATTTCAACGTCACCCTGCTGATTCTTGCCGGGGTGTTTTTCGTATTGGCCTGGTTTTTCATGGCCGTTGGCTGGCAACTCGCCAATCCGCCCCGGCCCGGGTCGGCAGTCGCGCGGGAACCTGGCGAAACGGGGGAAGTTGGCCGGCCGGAAGAGGCCGAATTCGAGCCTTCGACCGTGGAGCTCCCCGGACTCGACGCTGCTTACGACCGGACCGACGCGGCCGAGAGCGAACCGGCAAGAGGCAGACCTGAAGTGGATGACCGGCACCGGGGCGTGCATATCAAGCCTGAGGAAACCTTTATCGGACTGGGGGAGCCGGACCCCACTCAGGTGGAGCCGCAACCGGAGTCTGAAGGCGGCCACCATGCAGAACGCCGGCCCGGACGCGTTCCCGTCGGCCGCCGTTTTCGTAAAGCCGGGGCTGCTCTGCCACCCAAGGAGGAACCCGACCGCTAGATCGGGCGCGTATCCCTCCGGCGCCGTCTGCGTTCAGATTTCTGTACCGGGTTCACTGGGCGTGCCCGACGTTGGGGGCCAAGCACTCAACTCGCCCCGCGTTCCTGCCGATTCACTTCAGCAGGAGGTGAAGGGATGATCCTTTGGGGTAGGATCCAGGATTTCTCGATATTCAGCATTCTGCAGTTCATTGCCGCGTACGAAAAGACGGGCATTCTCGAGATCCAGGATTTCGAAGAATACGGCTACATCTACGTGACCCGGGGTCGGGTTGACGCCATCTCGCTGCCGCTCTCCGAAGACCTGATCGGCAACCGACTGGTTGCCGCCGGGGCCATTACTCAGGACAATCTCAAAGAGTGCCTGCTGAGCTACGGTCACGAGCGTAGAAATGAGCCTCTGGGTCTGATCCTGCTCAAGAGAGGCTATACCGATCGGGCAACGCTACAGGAGATAATCAATCAGCAGGCCTTCGACCAGTCTCTGGATCTCTCCAATTGGACCGCAGGTACTTTCAAATTCGTGGTGCCGGAGCACGCCGTCAAGTTCCCGATCACTCCGTCGATCGACGTGCAGAGCCTGTTGCTGGAGGCCTCCCGCCGCCTTGACGAAGGAGAGCGTCCTCGCAGAGAGAAGGTTCAGGTGGAGGAGGAAGTCTGCCTGACCTGCACTAGTGACTGCTCGGATGAGATCAAAGCGCGTTACCTCAAAAACGACATCTGTCTTTGGCGTAACATGCCTACCGTCGTGCGCGACCACGCCTTTAGTCGCCCCAAGGAACCGGAACGCGACGAGCGCCACGAACTCTTCTTCCCGTAGCGCAACCCTCGCGCGAGCGCCGGCCGTTCCACCCCATTGAGCTCCCCGGTCTAATGAGATTTCGTCTAATATGCGTGGGCAAGCTCTCCAGGCCCTACCAGCCGGTCTTCGCGCACTACGAGAAGCTGCTTTCTCCCTACGTCAAGCTCGAACTGCACGAGCTCTCCGAGGTTCCCGTTTCTCAAGGCGAGGCGCGGGTGAAGGCGAGGGAGGGTGAGGGCATTCTCAGCCGACTCAAAGCGAACGCGCACACGGTGGCCCTCGACCGTCTGGGGGAAGAGTTCTCTTCCGAGGAGCTGAGCGCTCTGCTGGCGGAGCGGAAGCTTAGGGGCATCAGCGATTTCCAGTTTATACTGGGGGGCGCAGTGGGCCTCGACGACCCGGTTCTGCGGGCGGCGGATGTGCGCTGGTCCCTCTCGCGGCTCACGTTCCCGCATCAGCTGGCGCGTTGCGTGGTGGCGGAGCAGCTCTACCGCGCCATCCGAATCGAACGGGGAGAGCCGTATCACTACTAGGGGGGATTGGTTGTTCGCAGAGGCGCGGAACCTGCTCTTTCTGGTCGGCCTGTTCGTGACCATAGTCCTGGTCGGGACCCTTGGCTACATTCTGATCGAGGACATGGATCTGCTGGAGGCCCTCTACCAGACGGTGACCACCATCACTACGGTGGGTTTTCAGGAGGTGCAGCCCCTATCCGAATCTGGGCGCATTTTCACCATCGGGCTCATCGTCTTCGGGGTGACCGCCTTTTTCTACGGGCTGGGTGTGGTCATGGACTTCATTGTGGGCGGGCAGTTCACCGGGATGTTCAGGAGGAGGGTGATGAATCGACGGATCGAACGCATGAGCGATCACTACATCGTCTGCGGCTACGGCAGGGTGGGCGAGAACGTCGTGCGGGAATTTCAGCGTCACGGAGCTTCATTCATCGTGGTCGACAAAGACCCGGCCGTGGTCGAGTCCCTCTACCGCGAGGAGGTGGTCGTAGTCGAAGGCGACGCGGCGCAGGACAAGGTTCTTCTCGAGGCCGGCATCGAGCAGGCGCGGGGGTTGGTGACGGCTCTGGACAGCGACGCCGCGAACACCTTCGTGGTCCTCTCGGCCCGTGAGCTCAACCCCGGCCTGAACATCGTCGCCCGCGCGAACATTGCGGATGCCGTAAGCAAGATCCGCCGGGCCGGGGCCGATCAGGTAATTCTGCCCTACGATCTCAGCGGCCGGAAGATGGCCAACCTCCTGCTGCAGCCACTCGTCAGCGACTATCTGGACGTGGTCACCGGCAGAGGCGAAATCGAATTCCGACTCGAGGAGTTCTCATTGAATGGCACCTGCGAGGTGGTGGGGCGCTCGATCGGCGAGTTGCACATCCGGCGGAAGACAGGAGCGAACATACTTGCGGTTCGTCACGCCCGGACGGGGGAGCTCGACACCAACCCCAACTCCGATTCGGTCCTCGAGGAGGGTGACATCCTGATCGCCATCGGCACTCCTGAGGACATCGGCCGCATGGAGGAGCTGTTTGCCTGCCGGATCCCCGCCCGGGGAAAAGAAGGGCTTTAGGGTTCCAGTTCCTGAGGGTGGTCGGCAGAACGCGGCCGCCCCGATACAATGACTCGCGGCGTCGATCCTAACCCGCTAGCCAGAAAGGACGGCCGAGCGTGCTCGCTGAAATAGTGGAACGAGTGGTGCGGAGCTGGGTGACCGAAAACCAATGGGATCCTGCACCGGACTTCGTCTTCGAGCGCCCCGCCGACCCCTCCCACGGCGACTACGCCACGCCTTTTTGCATGCAGTTGGCAAAGACGGCCCGTCGCGCACCGCGGCACCTGGCCGAGGAACTCAAAGCCCGTCTGGAGGCGGATCCGGAGGCGGCGGCGCTGGTCGAGGCTGTCGATATCGCGGGTCCCGGCTTCCTCAATTTCCGCCTGCGTTCAGACGCTTTCGTGAAGATGGCCTCTGACCTGTTGGAGCAGGGGGATACCGTCGGGGCCGGACGGCGCGAGGCGCCCCGGCACATCCTCCTGGAGTACGTGAGCGTGAATCCTAACGGTCCCCTGCACGTGGGGCACGCCCGCTATGCGGCCTACGGCAACGCCCTGGACCGCATCCTCCGCTTCAGCGGCGAGCGGGTGAACACAGAGTTCTACATCAACGACTACGGCCGGCAGATGGACATGTTCGGCCGTTCCGTGGCCGCCCGCTACGCGCAGTCCTTCGGTCTCGACCTTCCAGTGCCCGAGGAGGGATACCAGGGTGGCTACGTAGCCGACATCGCGGCCCAGATTCGGGAGGAGGAGGGGGATCGCTGGCTCGATGAGCTTCGCGAGCAGGGCCTCGAAGACGCCTCGGTCCAAGCCGTGCGTTTATTCCGCGAGCGAGGCTGCGAGATCGTGCTCGAGCAGATGGGCGCGGAACTGGAACGTTTTGGCGTCACCTTCGACAACTGGTTCAGCGAGACGCCGCTTCACACCGAGGGCCGAGTGCGCAGCGCGATCGACCGGCTGCTGGCGGCGGAGCAGGCCTATGAGCAGGATGAAGCCGTCTGGCTGCGCACCACCGACTACGGCGACGACAAGGACCGCGTTCTCATCCGCTCGAACGAGCAACCCACCTACTTCGCCGCCGACATCGCCTATCACGAGGACAAGCTCCAGCGAGGGTATGACCTGCTGATCAATATCTGGGGCGCCGATCACCACGGCTACATCCCCCGGATGAAGGCCGCGGTCGAGTTCCTGGCGGGGGAACCGGGAAGGCTGGAGATCATCATTGGCCAGTTGGTCAGCCTGCAGGAAGCGGGGGAGACCCGGCAGATGTCCACCCGGCGGGGCGAAATGGCCACTCTCGCGGAGCTGCTGGAGGCGATCGGCAAGGACGCCGCCCGCTTCTTCTTGGTGATGCGCTCTCACGATCAGACCCTGGATCTGGATCTCGATCTGGCCCGCAGCCAGTCGCAGGAAAACCCGGTGTACTACGTGCAGTACGCTCATGCCCGCATCGCCGGGATCCTGCGGAACGCTCCCCCGGAACTCGAACCCGGACTCACCCCCGACCCCAGCCTCTTCCAGACTTCCTTCGAGCGTGAACTGGTCAAGAAGCTCGATGAGTTCCCGCACGTGCTGATGGAGGCGGCCGACCGGCGCCACGTCCACCGCATCGCGAGCTACGCCCAGGAGCTGGCGGCCGAGTTTCACCCCTTCTACAAGAATTGCCGGGTGATCGGCTCCGATGTGGCCGTAGCCTCGTCGCGCCTCGCTCTCTGCCTGCTCACCCGCCGGGTCATCGCCCGCTGCCTCGACCTGCTTGGGGTCGACGCCCCCGAACGGATGTAGGCCGTGCCGGAGCTCCCCGAAGTCGAGACGGTCAGAAGGGGGTTGCTCGAACGCCTCCCGGGCCGGCGCTTTGTCGAGGTCGAGCGGGTGGAGCCCTTCATGCTTCCCGGGGGAGCGGAACCCGGCCTGCTTCGCGAAGCCCTGCCCGGCAGGCTGGTCGAGGACGTGCGCCGGCATGGCAAGTTCCTAACCCTGGTGCTCTCGGACGATGCCTACCTGATGCTCCACCTGGGCATGACGGGGCAGGTGACTCTGACCTCGTCGGACGCGGCCTTGCCCAAACACGGCCGCTTCGCCTTTCTTTTGGAGGGGGAGCAGCCGCGGCGCCTCTTGTTTCGCGACATGCGCAAGTTCGGCGGGGTGGAATTAACCTTCGGCCGGCCCACGCGGCGACTGGAGGGCCTGGGACCGGACGCTCTGGAGGGCGAATGGACGCATGATGGTCTGGGGCGGATGCTGGCCGGACGAACCACGCCGCTGAAGGCCTTCTTGCTCGACCAGCGGCGTCTCGCCGGGATCGGCAACATCTACGCCGACGAGATTCTATGGGCCGCACAACTGTCGCCGCTGCGCCCGGCCGGCGGGTTGAGCGAAGAGGAAGTCGTGCGGCTCGCGGCGGAAATTCGGGGCCGGCTGGCGGAAGGGGTTCGCCTGCGCGGCTGTTCGATCTCGGATTTCGTCGACGCCGAGGGCCGGCCCGGCGGCTTTCAGCAGGCGCTGCAGGCCTACGGCCGCCAGGGAGAGCCGTGCGCCCGCTGTGGACGTCCCCTCAACCGGGCCGTGGTTGCCGGCCGGGGGACTGCCTACTGCGCGGCCTGTCAGAGCTGACTCCCGGCCGCCTGACCTGCCCTGAGCCCCGCCGGACCGAACCGTTTGAGCCTTCGGGGATTACTTGATCTCTGCGAACGACCGCCGCGAGCGCAGGCGGCCGGCCGAGCGCAAGCGGCGCTCCTCTCGGTTTCCGTGCACTACCAGCATGAAGCGGTCCACATCCTCGGGAACGTTCCCGTCCAGCCGCGACACCAGCCACAGGGCAAGGAAGGCCAGAGGGACGGTGATCCCGCCCGGGTTCTCCCACTGAAGCCAGGTGGGCAGCAGGCCGTGACCAAAGATGAGGGCAAGCGAGCTGACCAGACCGACGGTCATGCCGGCCACCGCTCCTTTGGCAGTCAGCCCTCGCCACCAGATTCCCGCGACCAGCACCGGGAATAGCGTGGAAGCCGAAACGGCAAAGGCCAGGCCCACCAGTACGGCGATCTGCATGTGCTCGACCACGAGCCCGACCATCAGCATCACCAGGCCCATGACGATGGTAGAGCCGCGCGCCACGAGGACGCGGGTGCGCTCGTTCGCCTGTGGATTGTAGAGGGTGTAGTAGAGGTCGTGCCCCAGGGCTGCGCTGGTGACGACCAGCAGGCCGGCAACGGTAGAGAGCACCGCACTGAGGGCGCCGGCCACGACCAACCCCAGACCGAAACTTCCCCCGAAATGCAGTGCGGCGGCGGGCACGGCCAAGTTCTTTCCATCGAGCGCCAGCCACTCGAGGAGCGGCTGCGAGAATCCGCCGCCTCCGGGGCCGGTTGAGGTGACCACCAAGTAGCGTACGACAAACCCGATGTAGGGTGCCACCAGGTAGAAACTGCCGATCAGCATCAGCACCAGGAGTACGCTCCAGCGGGCCCGGGCGCGGTCGGGGTTCGTGTAGAGACGGACCAGTATGTGAGGGAGTCCGGCTGTTCCCAGAACCAACGCCACCAAAAGGGAGAGGGTAGCCGGCAGGGAGTGAGTGCTGAGCGCATCGAGACCGGCGGACCCCTCGCCCTCTGCTGCCCGCAGCCCTGTGAGTACCTCTCCGTAGGTCAGATTTCCGTCGCCGACTATGCTGAGCGCCACAGCGAAGATGGCAACCAGAGCGACCCAGAACTGGATCACCTGGTTGATGGTGGTAGCCCGCATGCCCCCCAGCACCACGTAAAAAGTGATGGTGAGCCCCACCACCACGATGCCGGCTTCGTAGGGCACGCCCAGCAGGATCAGCATGATCTTGCCGGCGCCGAGCATCTGTGGTGCGGCGTAGAGGAGGCTGATCACCAGCACGCAGAACACCGCCACGGCCCTGCCGGTCTTGGTGTGGAGCCGTCCGGCCACGAAGTCGGGAATCGTGTAGTGGCCAAAC
>Ga0075530_1001687_pt1 | contig 10463 bp, 6 predicted proteins | sample NGEPerD_2_FD_75101 | JGI IMG/M metagenome (GOLD analysis project Ga0075530, IMG submission 75101) | Arctic peat soil microbial communities from the Barrow Environmental Observatory site, Barrow, Alaska, USA - NGEE PermafrostL1-D | ecosystem: Environmental > Terrestrial > Soil > Wetlands > Peat ...
CATCCCCCTCTCCGCCGCGAAGCCGGGCGACCTCGTCGTCATGCCCGGCCACATCGGTTTCTACGCGGGCAACGGCAATATGCTGCACGCCCCCTACGAGGGAACCGCCGTGCGGACCCAGCCGATCTGGTCGGCCGATTACCACATCGTGCGCCTCGGCGTCTAAGCGCTCCGCAGGGCCTTTTCCGGTGAACACTGGGTAACACATAGCACAATCGGCGTCCCCAAATTATCGCGGGACGCCGATTGTGGGTTAACCTATTGCCCTGATGTTCTGCGGGTTTTTTTGGGAGAGCCAATGCGTGAGCTTCGCACGATCCACACCATGGATGTGCGCGGACACTTTGCGCGGCGGCATAGCTGTCAAACATGCGAGCCACATCGTGGCCTGCAGGGCGTTGTCATTGTGACAGCGCCCTTTTTGTTTGGCCGCTCGTTCCCGCCCCGCCGGCACCGGAAAAGCAGTTCGAATGGCTGGAAGCCGTCCAGCCTCCTTCGAAAGGGAGCGCATGCGCACACTGGTCCTCAATGCGGGGTACGAGCCCCTCGCCGTGGTGTCATTCAAACGGGCACTGGTACTGGTCATGAACCAGAAGGCAACGATCGTCGAGAGCGATCAGGAACACCCGGTCGTGGCGGCCTCCGGGTTCTGGGAGCGGCCGAGTGTCATCCTGCTCACCCGCTACGTGCGCATCCCCAGGTCCCGGGCCGTGCCGGTCAGCCGGCGGGGTGTGTTGCGCCGTGACGAACACCGCTGCGGGTACTGCGGAAAATCGGCGAGCACCATCGACCACGTGCTGCCGCGGTCGCGGGGCGGGCGCGACACCTGGGACAACCTGGTGGCCTGCTGCCTGCGTTGCAACAACGTCAAGGGCGACCGCACTCCGGTCGAGATGAACTGGAATCTGCTCTTCGACCCACGGATGCCCCAGGGCGCGACGTGGGTGGTCAGGGGGGTCGAGCGTCCCCTTCCCCAGTGGGGCGAATACCTCGCGCCGGCGGCTTGAGAACCACCCGGATGTAACGGCAAGGTAACGAGGGAAGTGACATCCGGCGCTCCTTCCCATATGGTGGGGGAGCGACCCGACCCGAATGTGCACTCCGGAGGACCCCCTTTTGCCCCAGCCCGGCCTGACCGGTTCTTCCGAGAACTCGAACGCGCTTCCCACGCGTCGCGAACTTCGCGCGCAGCGGGAGGCTGGAGAGACCCAGGAAGTTGCCGCAGTACCGGGCGCGGCCTCCGCCGCGGCAACAGCCGCCGCATCGGCCGCTGACAAGGCCATCGCCGAGCCGCGCATTGCGCCGACGATGGCCGCGCCGACTGTGGCCGCGCCGCAGGCGGCGCGCGGCCCGAAGCGTGCCAGGCGCAACAGCCCGTTGACCGTCGCGGTCACCCTTCTCGCTATCCCCGGGCTGTTCCTCACCGCGGCGCTGCCCGCCTACGCGTTCACCCCGGGCCAGGGTGTGGCCGGGGCGCCGACCGCTCACCAGCGTGCGGCGGCCGAGGCGCAGGGCGTGACCGTTGACGCCACGGCCGTGAGTATCGCCGTCGCTCGCGACGGATTCAGCGCCACCACGACGGCGCAATTGGCCGAACGGGAGCGCGAGGCTGCCGCGCAGAAGGCCGCGGAGGCCGCCCAGGCCACGACCGCCGCCTACGCCGTCTACGGAATTCGTGCCGACGGCGACGACTACCCCTGGGCCGGCAGGACGAGCGGCCTATCGGCGCTCGGCTACGTCTACGGCCAGTGCGTGGACTTCGTCGCGTGGCGACTCAACCGCGACGCCGGAGTGACCAGCGGCAACTGGCGCTGGACCTGGAGCAACCTCACCCCCGGCGGCGGGAACGCATCCGAGTGGGCCAACGCCTGGGCCAGCCACGGCTGGACGACGAGCAATACGCCTGTTGTCGGTGCGGTTGCCTGGTTCAACTACAATCACGTCGCGTACGTTCAGTCCGTCTCGGGCGACTCGGTTGTGCTCGAGGAGTACAACTGGATGGGCAGCAGCGCGTATCACACGCGCACGGTTCCGATCAGTCAGGTGCCGCTGTTCCTGTACCCGCCCGCGTAACGCGGCGCGCACCGCTAAACTTGAGCGGCCAGCCTCTGTAGCTCAACGGAAGAGCAGTTCCGTCCTAAGGAAACGGTTGGGGGTTCGAATCCCTCCAGGGGCACCACGTGTTTCGGCCCTGCAGTCCCGATAGCCATCGGGGTGCAGGGCTTTCGCTTGTCCCGATCATGGCGCCGGCCCGTTCGGCCCGAATTCGACGCGGCGATCACGAGGCCTCGGCCGCACGACGCTCCTGCTTTCGCAACCCCGATCGCGCAGGGTTGAGGATTCGAATTCTTTGGGGGCACTTCACGGGCGGCGTTTTGGACACTTCCTACAACGGTCTGCGGCGGACGTTGGAGGCGGGGCTACGCTAACGACCGTGAGCACCTACAGACCTCCCCTGACCGATCTCGCCTTCGTCCTCGAGCACGTAGTGGGTTACCCGGGCGTCGCCCGGCTCCCCGGCTACGAGCACGCGGAACTCGACACCGTGGTCGACCTTCTCGAGCAGTGTGGCGACTTCATGGCCAAGGTCGTGGGACCGACCAACCAGCCGGGTGACGTCGAGGGAGCTCGGCGCGAACCGGACGGTTCCGTGGTCACGCCCGCGCCGTTCAAGGCGGCCTACCGCCAGTACGTCGACGCCGGGTGGGGCTCGGTCCCCTTTCCAGAGGAGTTCGGTGGAGGCGGCTTCCCGTGGTCGGTGAACCTGGCGATCCAGGAGATGACGGCCTCGGCGAACATGGCCTTCGCCCTCTGCCCGCTACTCACCCAGGGCGCCATTGACGCCCTGCTGCACTACGGCGACGCGGAGCAGAAGCAGCGCTACCTGCCCAAGATGATCAGCGGCGAGTGGACCGGAACCATGAACCTCACCGAGCCGCAGGCCGGGTCGGATGTCGGGGCACTGGCCACGCGTGCCGTGCCGAACGGTGATGGCAGTTTCGCCATCACCGGCCAGAAGATCTTCATCACCTACGGCGAGCATGATCTCGCCGAGCAGATCGTGCACCTGGTGCTCGCCCGCACGCCCGGCGCCCCCGCAGGCACCCGGGGCATTTCCTGCTTCATCGTTCCCAAGTTCCTCGTGAACGAGGACGGTTCGCTCGGCGAGCACAACCCGGTCACGTGCCTGTCGATCGAACACAAGCTCGGCATCCACGGCTCGCCGACCTGCGTGCTCTCCTACGAGGGGGCGACGGGCTACCTCATCGGCGAGGAGAACCTCGGCATGCGCATCATGTTCGTCATGATGAACAGTGCTCGGCTCTCCGTGGGAACCCAGGGCCTCGCGATCGGCGAGCGCGCCTACCAGCAGGCGCTTGACTTCGCCCAGGACCGCAGGCAGGGCCTCGCGATCGGGTCGGAGGAGAAGGACTCGGCGATCATCGACCATCCCGACGTGCGCCGCCTGCTGATGACTCAGCGCGCCTACCTCGCGGCGTTGCGCCGGATGATGCTTTTCAACGCCGTGCAGATGGACCACGCCAGCCACGACCCCGACGAGCGGGCGGCCGCACGGGCCAGGGAAATCGTGGGCCTGCTCACCCCGATCTGCAAGTCGTTCGGCACCGACCTCGGCACCGAGCTCACCTCCCTGGCACTCCAGGTCTACGGCGGCATGGGCTTCATCGAGGAGACCGGAGCGGCGCAGCACTACCGCGACGTGCGGATCACGCCGATCTATGAGGGGACCAACGGCATTCAGGCCGCCGACCTCGTCGGCCGCAAGCTCGGTGTGCGCGGGGGCGCCTCGGCGATGGAGTTCATTGCGACCATGCGCGAGGTCGAGGCGGAGCTGGCGCAGGCCGGGGACGAATTCGACCTGATCCGGATGGAGCTGGGGCGACAGTTCGACGCGCTCGAGACGGCCACCGCGTGGATGCTCTCAACCGGAAGCACAGACCCGGATTCCGCCCTGTCGGGCTCGACGCCCTACCTGCGCATGTGGGGGCTCTGCGTTGGCGGATGGCTGCTGGCCCGCTCCGCCCTGGCCGGCCCCGCCACGGAGGACGCCGAGATGGCGGAGACCCAGCTCGTGCTCGCCCGGTTCTACGCGGAACAGCTCCTGCCGCAGTGCGCGGGCCTGCTCGGCGCGGCAACCGCCGGCTCGCGCGACCTGTTCGCGCTGGACGCCGGTCGGCTCGCGGGTGCGGTGCGCCGAGGCTGAGGCCCGGCCCGGGGCTTCGCAGGCGTTTCCGCCGCCCGCGTCGCCGGTCCCCCTAAGTGCTGACTACCGGCGACGACCCGGCTGCTGCAGACTGTGAAACACGATGCAGGCTCTACGGAGCCGCATCTCCGATTCAGGGCACATTCGGGTTGTCGCCCTGGTCAGGAATTGCGAGGGGGGCCAATTCGGGTTTGGCCCCCTTTCGCACGCCCGGCCCGAGCGGCGTGCCGCACGGTTCCTCCGGCTCCTGAGACACTGGTCCGGAAGCGAAGGAGATCCGATGGCGTTGATCGACAATGCGATCTACGTGGACGGTCGACGCGTGGCGACACCGGTCACCCTCGACGAGACCTACGAGGTCCTCAAGGCGAACGCCGGATTCGCCTGGATCGGAATGTACCGACCGACCGAGCAGGAGGTGCGCTCGGTCGCCGAAGAGTTCAGCCTGCACCACCTGTCGGTGGAGGATGCCCTCAAGGGCCACCAGCGGTCCAAGCTCGAACGCTTCGGCGACATCGTCTTCCTCGTGCTGCGCCCGGCGCGGTACATCGACGCGGAGGAGCGCGTCGAATTCGGCGAGGTGCACCTGTTCATCGGGCCGGACTTTGTGTTGACCATCCGCCACGCCGAGTCGCCCAACCTCGCCGTTGTGCGCCGCCGCATGGAGGAGAACCCCGCCCTGCTCGCCCTCGGGCCAGAGGCCGTGCTCTACGCGATTCTCGACCAGGTCGTCGACGAATACGGGCCGGTCGTGGCCGGACTCGAAAACGACATCGACGAAATCGAGGACCAGCTTTTCACTGGCGACCCCGAGGTGGCCCGGCGCATCTATGCGCTCTCGCGCGAGGTGATCGAGTTCCAGCGCGCGACACAGCCGCTGGTGGGCATGATGGAGTCCCTGCAGCGGGGCTTCGAGAAATACAACGTCGATGTGGAAATCCGCCACCACCTGCGCGATGTGCTTGACCACACCCTCCGCGTGGTGGAGCGAGGGGACGCATTCCGGGAGCTGCTCTCGAATGCGCTGACCGTGCACAGCACCCTCGTCACCCAGCGACAGAACGACGAGACCCGTCTGCTCTCGGAGACCAGCCTCGCCCAGAGCGAGGAAGTGAAGAAGATCTCCGGCTGGGCGGCCATCCTCTTCGCGCCAACCCTGGTCGGCACGATCTACGGGATGAACTTCCGATACATGCCGGAACTGGAATGGGTGTTCGGTTACCCGTTTGCGATGGGTCTCATGGTGGCAACGGGGTTCGTTCTCTATCGGGTGTTCAAGAAGAACGGTTGGCTCTAAGCGGCCGGAGTCATCCCTGCGCCTGACGCCAGACGTCGACCTCGGCGCGCAGTAACGCCTTTTCGGCGACGGGCAGGAACGACGCGTCGATCCCGTTCCGGGCCAGCACCGCAAGCCCATCGGGTCCGAGCCCGAACTCGAGGTCGAGCGCGGCCAGGTTGTCGTCGATGTAGCCGCCGAAGTACGCCGGGTCGTCCGAATTGATGCAGACGAGCAGCCCGCGGTCGAGCATTCGCATGATCGGGTGGTCGGCGAGGGTGTCGATCACGCGAAGCCGCACGTTCGAAAACGGGCAGACGGTCAGCGGAATCCGTTCGCGCACCAGCCGGTCGACGAGCGCCTCGTCTTCCAGACTGCGAATGCCATGGTCGATTCGTTCCACCCCGAGGAGGTCCAGGGACTGCCAGACGTAGGCGGGAGGGCCCTCCTCGCCGGCGTGGGCCACCAGGTGCAGCCCGTTCGCGCGGGCCAGTTCGAACACCTCGGTGAACAGTTCGGGCGGGTAGCCGACCTCGGCGGAGTCGAGCCCGATCCCGTCGATCCGGAACTCACTGGCCAGGATGTCGCCGAGCATGGTGAGCGCCTCGGCGGCCGGCCGGTCCCGCAGGAACGTGACGATCAGCTTGGTACTGATGCCCCAGTCCTCCGACGAGTCCAGGGCATCGCGCACGCCGCCGAGGGCGGTGAGCAGCGGGATGCCCCGGCTGGTGTGGGCCTGGGGGTCGAAGAAGATCTCCGCATGGCGCACCCCGGCCGTGCGCGCGCGTTCGAGGTAGGCCCTGGTCAGATCGGCGAAGTCGACCCGTTCCCGCAGCACATCGAGATTGCGGTAATACAGGTTCAGGAAGGACTGCAGGTCGTCGAATTCGTACTGGGCGCGCAGTTCGGACAGCGAGGCCCACGGCAGGGTGACGTCGTTGCGTGCCGCCAGGTCGAAAAGCAGTTCGGGTTCGAGGGTGCCCTCGATGTGCAGGTGGAGTTCGACCAGGGGGAGTTTCATGGCCCCATTCTCGCAAGCGGACGCCCCCGACGATACCCACCGTCGCCCGGCCCGATTCGGGCGCGTTCCGGGGCACGGTGTGGGCGGAATCCCGCGAAACTCGGGCCGCCTCACCGGGAATCGGGCGAGTCTGACTTAGGGTATCCCTGTGTGGCGCCTCGATAAAAAACAAGATGACGACGGCATCCTGTCGGAGTACACGGATGCGCCCGGCCCCGACGCGCAAAATTCGAGCGAGGCGCACGCCGTGAGCCTCGGCGATCCGTCCCTGGTGGCCGGCAATATCGCCGAACCGACCTGGCAGCGCTGGCGCGATGAACTGGCCGCGGTCGGCGGCAGATCCCCGTTGCTGCACTTCAACGACGGCCCGCGCACGCGCATCGAACTGAGCGCGACGCACCCCGGCGGACTGCCGCAGTTCATCACCGGCAAGACCACACTGCTCTCCAATCTGATCCGCGACGAGCTCGCGCTGCGCAACGCCCGGCTGGCGGCCAACGAGATCACCCAGAAGGGCATCGAGCTGCGCTCCATGCGCGGGATCGAATCGGTCAACCTCGCCATCGGCCTCGCCCAGTGGACGAAGGACGAGACCGAGTTCAGCGCGCCCATCCTGCTGCGACCGTTGGCCATCCGGCGTTACGGCCGTGACTTCGAGCTCAAGCTCAAGGGCCAGCCCTTCCTCAACCCGGAACTGGCCAGGGCACTGCACGACCAGTTCCAGATCACCCTCGACGCCGACGCCTTTGTGGCCCTGGCCGTCACCAATGGAGCGTTCAAACCCCAACCGGTGATCGACCGCCTGCGCGGCCTCACCTCGCATCTGCCCTGGTTCAACGTCGTGCCGCGCCTGGTCGTCTCCTCGTTCGCCGACGTCGGCCGGTCGCTCGCCGCCGACATCACCCGGCTGGACCACCCGCTGCTCGACGCGGTCGCCGGGAACCCGGCCGCCCGCCGTGCCATCGAGACGGCCTACAACCCGGTCATCCCGATCGGCCAGGATGTGCGCCCTCCGGCCACCGACATCCTGCTGCTCGACGCGGACCCGGAGCAGGAAAACGTCATCGCGCAGATCGCGGCCGGCAACTCGCTGGTCGTCAAGACGCTGCCCGGCACGGGCGGCACGCAGACCATCGTCAACGCGATCGGCGCGCTGATCTCCCAGCACAAGCGTGTGCTCGTGGTCAGCGCCCGCCGGTCGAGCCTCGACGGCATCGCCCACCGCCTCGTTCAGGTCGGTCTCCCCGGAGCCGCCGTCACTCCGCACAACCTGCGCCGCGATCTGGTGCAGTCCATTACCCGCAACGAAAAGGCCACGCAGCCTCGCGTCGGCGACGTCGACGACGCGCTTGTGCGCCTGCGCAAGGTGCTCCTCGACTACCGCTCGGCCCTGTCCCGGCGCGACTCGGCGCTCGGCGTGTCCGTGCTCGACGCGCTCGGCGAGCTCGCGCGCCTGGCCCAGCTGCCGTCCCCGCCCTCGACGACCGCGCGGCTGGACCGCGGCGCCCTCGAACGGCTCGCGCACAACCGCGGGGCCGCCGCGGCGACCCTGATCAAGGCGGCGGCGCTCGGCGAGTTCCGCTACGGCCCCGGCGACTCGCCCTGGTATGGCGCCACGTTCACCTCGACCGCGGAGGCGTCTTCGGCGCACCAGCTGGCCAAGCGGGTCAACCAGATTGAACTGCCGCGCCTGCTCGAACGGGCGTCAGGGCTGGTCGGACAGACCCGGTTGCGTCCCTTCGAGACCATCGCCGAGCTGGGCATCTACCTGCGGCTGCTGCTCGACATCCGCGAGACCCTCGACCGGTTCCAGCCGGCCGTGTACGACCGGCCGCTGACCGAACTGATCGCCGCGACGTCCGCCCGCCGCGACTCGCCCGATATGCCCAGCAGCAGCCGTCGCCGGCTGCGCAAGCTCGCCGACGAGTACCTGCGACCCGGCGTGCACGTCAGCGACATGAACGAGAGCCTGCGCCGCATCCAGCAGCAGCGCACGCTCTGGCAGCGCTACGTAGTGGCCGGCACCACCCCCGAGGTACCCGTTGGCATCAACGACGTCCACGTGGCCTACCAGCGCGTGGCCGAGGACCTCGGCCTGCTCGACATTCCACTCGGTGCGGCCGGGACCACCCGCCAGCTGGTCAACCGACCGATCAAGCAGCTCATTTACACGGTCGCCGGCCTGGCCGCCGAGAGCGAGGTGCTCGCGAACCTGCACGAGCGCACCGCCCTGCTGTCCACCCTGCGCGAACACAACCTCGACCCGCTGATGACCGATCTCGCCCAGCGCCACGTGTCGGAGAAGGATGTCGCCGACGAGCTCGAGCTGGCCTGGTGGCAGTCGGTGCTCGAGGCGATGCTGAGCGACAGCAAGGCCCTCCTGAACGCCAACACGCAGGTGCTCGACCGTCTCGAAGCCGACTTCCGGCTCGTCGACGAGGCCCACGCCTCCGCCACCGGCCAGTTGGTGGCCTGGCTGCTCGCCGAGACGTGGAAGATCGGTGTCGTCGATTGGCCAGAGGAGGCCGACGAGCTGCGCCGCCTGCTGCGTTCGGGCCGAGCCACGCCGGACCGGTTGCACGACGCCGCTCCGCACCTCGGCCGGGTGCTCGCGCCGGTCTGGCTTGTGTCGCCCTATGAGGTGGCCGGCCTGGACGATCGACTCAGCTTCGACACGGTGCTGCTGGTCGACGCCGGCGCGACCACGTTCGCCGAGAACGTCGGTGCGATTCGGCGTGGCAAGCAGGTCGTGGCCTTCGGCGACCCGGTCACCCAGACCCCGTCACCCTTCGAGACCGGCATCGGCGACACCGGCGACACCGAACCGCACAATGTCGACGCGCTGCACGCCGACTCGGCGCTCGCCCGACTCGGCGAGCTGCTGCCCACGCTCACCCTCACCCGCAGCTACCGCGCCGGAGGCGAGGACCTCGCCGAGATCGTGAACCACCGCTTCTATGGTGGCCGGATCGACTCGCTGCCCTGGGCCGGCAGCTTCCTCGGCCACGGCAGCCTCAGCCTGAGCTACGTTGCCGGAGGCCACGGCATGCCGGACGCGGAGAGCGGCGCCATCGAAAGCGTCGACGCCGAGGTCGCCAAGGTCGTCGACCTGGTGCTCGATCACGCCGTCAAGCGCCCACGCGAGTCGCTCATGGTCATCACCGCCAGCGCACGCCACTCCGTGCGGGTGCACCAGGCCGTGCTCGCGGCGTTCTCCAAGCGCACCGACCTCTCCGAGTTCATCCTCAAGGACCGGGCCGAACCATTCACCGTGCTCACGCTCGAGCAGGCCGTCGCGCAGAGCCGCGACCGGGTCATCTTCTCGATCGGCTACGGGCGCACCCCGCACGGCCGGCTGCTCTCGAACTTCGGCTCGCTCGGCGAACCGGGCGGCGAACGCCTGCTGGCCATCGGGATGACCCGCGCCAGGCGCGCAATGGACATCGTCTCCTGCTTCCGCCCCGAGGACATCGACGCAGACCGCCAACGCCACGGCATCCTTGCCCTCTCCCAGGTCCTCAGCGAAACCGAGGCGCGGGCCAGGGAGAACGAGGCGCCCGACCCGAGCGAGTCAATGCTCATCGACCTGGCCGGCCGGCTCGAACGGCTCGGCCTGACCGTCTCCCTTGGCCACCGCGGCAAGCTCGCGCTCGCCGCGTCGCACGCCGGCCGCGCGGTTGTTGTGGAAACCGATGCCGTCGTCGGCCGGGCCAGCCTGCGCGAGTCCCTCCGGCTACGACCCGAGGTGCTGCGCCGACTCGGCTGGCACTACCTTCGGGTGCACAGCTTCGAGCTCTTCAGCCACCCGGATGCCGTTGCCGCGCGCGTTGCGACGCTCGCCGGGGTCCAACGAGCGGAACCGGCGGGGGAGGCCGCGACGACCCCGATCGCCGTCATTCCGCCCCGCCCGTGACGGCTAACCTGATTCCATGAGCGACACG
>Ga0075530_1001688_pt1 | contig 10459 bp, 13 predicted proteins | sample NGEPerD_2_FD_75101 | JGI IMG/M metagenome (GOLD analysis project Ga0075530, IMG submission 75101) | Arctic peat soil microbial communities from the Barrow Environmental Observatory site, Barrow, Alaska, USA - NGEE PermafrostL1-D | ecosystem: Environmental > Terrestrial > Soil > Wetlands > Peat ...
AGAAAAAAACAAAGAACTACTGGAAGTTAATGAAGAAAAAGATAAGTTTTTTTCTATCATTGCGCATGACTTAAGGAGTCCTTTTAATTCTCTTCTTGGTTTGACTGAAATTTTAGCCAGTGAAGCTCCTGAGATGGAAAAAGATGATATTGTCAAGATAGCAATTGTTCTTAATAAATCTGCAAGTAACATGTATAATCTTCTCGAAAACCTATTAGAATGGGCCATAATTAATCGGGGGCTCATCGATTTAAAGCCGGAGATATTTTCCTTTGGTAAAGCTGTTGAAGAAAGTGTTGAATTAAGCAAAGAGTCGGCAAAAGTCAAAGGAATAACTATTGAAAATCAAATTAATGAAGATTTTCAAATTTATGGTGATCAACGTTTGTTAAAGTTAGTGGTTCGTAATCTACTTTCTAACGCCATAAAGTTCACCTCAAAAGAGGGAAAGGTAACTATTTCTGAAAAAGATTCAGTAATTTCAGTTGCTGATACCGGGATAGGCATGGATAAGAAAATGGTGGATACCCTTTTTCAAGTTGGAACTAAAAACGGCCGAAGTGGAACCAATAATGAACTTAGTTCAGGATTAGGTTTAGTTCTGTGTAAAGAGTACGTCGAAAAAAATGGCGGAAAAATTTGGGCAGAAAGCGAAGAAGGTAAAGGAAGTAATTTCTATTTTACCATTAAAAAGTAATTAAAATATTAGTTACTTTACTAACCCCATATTCGTATGGGGTTTTTATTTTTTATTTATTGCCTTGGTAAACTAGATAGTAGATGGAGTTTGGTAGTTCAATAAAGTTTGATTAAAACATAGATAAAGTAAACTTATTTTTTGGACGATTTTCTAATTTTATGATAAAGTCAAAGGGAAATTTAGGTTATTTTTTAAAATAGTGGCACTTGGAAAATAAGCCATTAATTTCTATAAAAGAGGAAAATTTTAAATAATTAATATTTTTATATAAAAATGAGTCAGAATAAACCGCTTGTTGGTTTCATTGGACAGGGTTTCATTGGCAAGAATATGGCCGATGATTTTGTTGCTCGTGGCTATGAGGTTATTCGCTATGATAATGAAAGTAATGCGAATAATAAAGATTTAATAAAAACTTGTGATTTTGTTTTTATTGCCGTGCCAACTCCGAGTACTCCCGCTGGTTTTGATGATCATATTCTTTGGGAGGTAGTAGATTTAGTTGGAGAAGGAAAAACAGCGATAATAAAATCAACTATTAAAATAGGAACCACAGAAAAAATACAGGCTAAGTACCAAAATAAATATGTTTTGCATTCCCCAGAGTTTTTAACTGAGAAGAATGCAGCAAATGACACTAAGTTTCCGCCTAGAAATATTATTGGTTATACTAGCAAGTCTGAAGAAAAAGCTAAAGAAGTTTTAGCTTTATTACCCTCAGCTCCTCATAGTTTTTTAGTAAATAGTAAAGAAGCAGAATTGGTTAAGTACATGGGAAATAATTTTTTGTTTCTTAAAGTCATTTTTGCTAATATTGTCTATAATTTAGCAAAAAAGAAGGGGGTCGATTATAATAAAGTCGCTGATATAGTTGGTTATGACGCTCGTATTGGGCATAGTCATTTAAAGATTGAACATGAGAGTGGGCATTCAGTTAAAGTGGGGCGTGGAGCAGGCGGGCATTGTTTTATAAAAGACATGGCCGCTTTTATAGAAATGTATGAAGAGGAGCCTAATGAAAGCCGGTCTGAAGAATTGTCTCATAAATTCTTAAAAGCAGCTGTTAAATTAAATAATTGTCTGTTAAATGATACGGAAAAAGATTTAGATTTATTAGCTGAGGTCTATGGCGCAGAAGAAATAAAAAAATTATAAAAAAATATTAGTAACGGGTGGGGCTGGCTTTAAGGGAGTAGATTTTGATGATTTTAGAGATTTCTAGCAATGATTATGATTAATTATTTTAGTTTTAGCTAAACGCTCATTGGTTTGTATTTTATTATAGGTTGAAGGTCATTAGGTTTAGCACTTTTATCCGAGCTCTGTTGTTGACAAAAGTAATATTTTTTATTACTATTTTCTTAATAGTTGAATATAATGTTGTATTGTTGAACTTTAAAAATAAGATTATGTTAGAAAAAGGAAAAATTATTGCCCAGGGTAAAACCAAGGTACTTTATGAGGTTGTCAGTAATCCAGAGAAGGTTATTATTCAAAATAAAGATGAGATAACCAAAAATGATGACAAGTCGTTAACTCAAACAATGTCTTCTAAGGCTGAGCATGCCACTGCGACTACTAGCATGGTTTTCCAGTTACTTAAAGAGGCTGGTATCCCAGTGGCTTTTGAAAGACAACTTTCTACGACCGAATTCTTGGCTCCAAAATGTGAAATGATTGCCCTTGAAGTAATTATTCGGCGCTACGGGGTTGGGAGTTATTTGAAAAGATTCCCGAATTTCATTGTTCCAAATGGTCAAACACCACATCGTTTTCACGAATTAGTGTTTGAAGTATTTTTCAAAACCAGTGATGGTAAATTTTCCAATGCTTCTGGTTTTAGTGTGCAAACACCAAACGATGTTAGTACTGAAAAAGAGAAGCCGGTAGACGATCCATTTATCGCTAACCCCTTTGATTCAGATTGGAAACTTATGCATCCAAAAATTCCCGCTTGGCTTGAATCGTCTGATTTGCATTTGGAAGTTGATCAAAAGCAGGTATTACCAATTGATTTAAGTATGAAGCGAATCGAAGCAATTACTCGTAGAGTATTTTTGGTTTTAGAAGGTGCTTGGTCTCAGTTGGGTTTGCGTTTGATCGATTTTAAAATCGAATTTGGAGTAAGTTCCACTGGAGAATTATTGGTAGCTGATGTTATTGATAATGACAGTTGGCGTTTACGCACTTCTGATTGGCAAGAGCTTAGTAAGCAATTGTTTCGTGACAATTATGCCATGGAAGATATTTCCGAAAAGTATGCTCTGGTTGCAAAATTGGTTGAAAAATTTTCAGTTCCGAAGCAGGCAGTTATTGTTTGGCGAGGATCGAAGAACGATGAACTTCCTGGCTTAGTGAGTATACCCGGTGTGGATGTTGTAAACATTGTTAAATCAGGACACAAATCCCCCGATGCTTGTTTGCTTGAACTTGAAAAGGTTTTAGCCAGGTATCCTCAAGGCGGAGTGATTATTGTGGCTGTGGGCCTAAGTAATGGACTGGGTCCGGTTTTAGCCGCTCGTACCAATTGGCCGGTAATTGCCGTGCCTTTGACTTACAAAACATCACCACATGATGTTTGGAGTAGCTTGTCTCTGCCGAGTGATGTTCCTTTAGTGACTATCTGTAGAGCTGAAAATGCCTATTTGGCTGCGTTTAACATATTAGCGCAGAAAAATCCGTTTGTTTATGCCTTTAGGCAAGAAAAAATTGAAACTCTTGATAAGTAAAATTATCATCAAAAGCACTGATACAAAAATATCGGTGCTTTTTTATATAATACTCATAAAAAATAAAAAATGTTATAATACAATAGTAAATAATAAACAATAAAAATATATGGTAAAAAAAGAAATCACAAAAGAAAAAGCTTATGAAGTTGCCAGTCAAATTGGTATAAACTTTGATGCTGTAGATTTTAGTATTGATGATTTTACCAAGGGAATGAATGTAGAGCTGGAGCATGGTTTATGTGACACTGAGACAAACGTCACAGACGATGATCCCCTTATCACTGGCAAGATTGCCTTAGCCCATCTTAAAGAATTCGGTGATTATTATGTAAGACTTGATATAATGGAAAAAGAAGCAGAGGGTAAAATATAACTTTAAAAAATATGGAAAATACCATTGAAGAACAAGATAAGATGGAGTTAAAAAAGAAAAGCAAATTTAAACCTAAAATACTAATAGCGCTATTTTTGCTTATCATAGCTGCTATGGCATATGGGTATTATTGGTATAACTCTACCAAGAATTTAAGAATAGAAGCCCAGGGAGTTGTTGATAAGGCTATTAAATATGATAATCTTTCAGCAGAAATTGAAACAGAACGTAATCGTTGTGAGAATTTTATTACTCAACAGGAAGGGGATTTTGGCAGCTTTGAATATTGTAAAAAGTTTTTAGACTGGTCAAATCTAAAATAAGAGGTTAATATTTCTAAAAATGTAGTTTAGATTAATTTTGTTATGAGAAATAAATTATTGAAAGCCATTTCTCCAATATTTTTCTGGTTATCAATGATTACCTTTATTGTGATGTCTACTTTTCTTATCTTTGTTAACTATAAAATTATAATTATCAATTCAGTAATTGCCGCTGAACCAGTCTATAAGGTGATAGAAAGTACTCCTCAAAGTGATGTGGTTTCTAAAATTGACCCAGTTAGTTGTGATTGTGAAAAAAAGTTTGAAAAAGAAGATTCGATTACTTGGAGTGGTAAGATTATAGCCAGCTTTCTTAGTGGCGAAGATTTTGGGGTAGAGAATTTTGATAAAAGTTCTAAATATCAGAAATTCTATGTGATTGGACAAAATAAATATATGGGGGTAAATGGAGTTAATGTTAAAGTGGTGGGTCAATTAGTTGGAATTACCTGTGCATATGCTAATACTGTTTTTGGGGAATGCGTAGGAGAAGTTATAGCTGATGAGGTTTTTGAACTAGATAATTAAAATATTAATGAAAGAAATAACCAGTTATACCATTTTAGTCTTTACAAAAAACTAAAATGATATTATTCTTTTAACAGGTTAAATTAAACATTATTAACTAAATACATATATGGCTAAAAGAACTACAGGTGTTGGAAAGAATAAAAAATCACATTCTCGGAAAACTAAAAAGCGTTTAGAAGTTAAAAAAGTTATGCTAGAGGCAAAGGCATTAAAGAAAACCAAGCATAATATTAAATAGTTATTAATACTTATAAAAAGTTTTGAACAGCTCTCTGAAAGAGAGTTGTTTTTTTACTAGAAAAATATTATCAATATATATTTATTATTTATGTTATAATTAATATAATAAGAATGTTATGTAGAGTTTTACGAAATAATTATATTTTTATATGAAGAATAATGAATCTACTTGTCAAACAGGTTTAAAAAAAGATGTTATAAATCAAGAAGTATATGAAAAAGAGCTTCAGCTATGTAAGAACTTATCTGCTGAAAATGGAGGTAAGTGTGGCTGGGGTGTTTGTAGGGATTGTGGTGTAATCCCATTTCTACATAAACTTCACAAAGGAGAGTTATTGGAAGACCCTGAAATTATAAAGGAAGCAAAAAATAAAATTATTTCATAAAATTCTACGCCATCGTCTGCCTTGCGGGTCGTATAACACCGTATATAAGGTTATAGAAATTTACTTTTAATTAATTTAACAATAAATGTATGAAAATACTTCTAACGTGGCTTATTAGTGCCTTAGCTATTTTACTTAGTGCTTGGCTAGTGCCCGGAGTAGTTATTAGTGGTTTTGGAGCCGCCTTACTAGCTGCTTTAATTTTAGGAGCAGTTAATGCAGTAATAAGGCCGATTATTATAATATTAACTTTACCAATTAATATCCTTACACTAGGCTTATTTACTCTTGTTATTAATGTGGCTATGGTTGCTCTTGTTGCTTTAATTATTCCTGGATTTAGTATTGCTAATTTCTGGACAGCCTTAATATTCACCATTATACTCTCTATTATTACCTGGATTATGGAAGGGGTAATGAAAGAGGAAAAAGAGCAGAAATAGGCCGTACTCTTGACATTTATTTCATATTATTATATTATTTCTTTAATATTAGTTCTTTTAAACCAATTTAAATAATACATAATGGAAATAATCATTAATTTCGCGATAGTCGCGCTTACGTTTTTGTTGATATTTATTGTAGAAAAAAAAGTGAATAGAAGGCTACCATCTAAGCAAGCTATTGAAAATTATCAAAAGGAGCTTGATGAAAATGACTTAAAGTTTGAAAGTTTATATCACGTTAGGCTTAAACACAGCGCTGAAAAAGAAATTGTAAAGAACAGATTGATTGAAGGAGGATTGAGATTAATATTAGGTGGAGTGTTTATGATTTTAGCGCTGATTGTGTTAATTTTCATGGATTATTTTACACTTTCTATTATAGGCATAACTATTTTGTCAGCGATTTATTTAATTATCGCTGGCTTATTAAAATTTAGTGAGTCAAAAAAGCGATTTCTAGAAGTACTAGGAACTATAATATTGGTAATTATTGCAACAATTATTTGTATAAATATTGTTTCAAATCAATTATTTGGTTTCTTTTAGAGCTTTTCTAATCGTTCAATATAAACCCCTATCTTCTGGACAGGGGTTTTTGATTGACTTAATCTATAATATATGATATATTAATAATCTAAATTTAACTTAAGATTCGTGTCTCCGTCATATACATTAAGTGGCCGACAGATAATCGGGTCACTTATTTTTTTTATGAAAAACAATACAAATAAAACTGCTCAGGATGACAAAGTTGATGTTGACTTAGAGCTTGATGATAAAGAGCAAGGTTTTGAAGGACTTGGTATCAGCGATTCTATTTTAGGGGTGTTAAAATCTCTAAATTTAAATACACCAACTCCAATTCAGCGTAAAACTATTCCCATAGCTATAGCCGGTCAAGATGTAATTGGTATAGCTCAAACAGGAACTGGTAAGACTTTTGCTTTTGGTGTACCAATGTTACAAAGAGTTGGCCTAACTAAAAGTCAGGGTTTAGTAGTAACTCCAACAAGAGAGCTAGCTCTGCAAGTTGCTGAAAGTTTGAAAAAGTTGGGTTCATCACTGGGTTTAAGAACAGCCATTTTAATTGGAGGAGAGGCGATTGATCGTCAATTATATCAATTAAGAAAAGGACCGCATATTATAGTAGCTACTCCAGGACGTTTAATTGATCATCTAAAACGTCGTACTTTTAAATTAGAGAAAGTAAATACTTTAGTGTTAGATGAAGCAGATATGATGCTTGATTTGGGTTTTGCGCCACAAATTAAAGAAATTTTAAATGCTATGCCAAGCGATCGTCAAACAATGTTGTTTTCAGCAACTATGCCTAGTTCAATTGCAAAAATAGCAACTACTCATATGAAGTTACCGGTAAGTATTGAGGTTGCTCCTCCAGGGACAACAGCTTCTCAAGTAGACCAAGAAATATTTATTATTAGAGGTGAAAAACGCTTAGAACATTTACAAAAAGTTTTAGCCACTTATCCTGGCTCTGTTTTAGTTTTTGTTCGAACAAAGCAGGGAGTGAAAACATTAACAATGAAATTGCAGATGTCGGGTCAGAATGCCACCGAGATTCACTCTAATTTATCACTAGGACGTCGCCGAAGTGCCCTTGAAGCCTTTAAGTCTAAAAGAACCCGTATTTTAGTGGCTACTGATGTAGCGGCTCGTGGGCTTGATATAAACAATATTGAATTAGTAGTAAATTATAATCTACCAGATAACTCTGAGGATTATGTTCATCGAATTGGAAGAACTGCCAGAGCTGGTAAATCAGGTAAGGCTATTACTTTTGCAACAACATCACAATTTAGAGAGATTAAAAAAATTGAAATGTTGATTAATAAGAATATTAAAAGAACTGAATTTGTAAAGACAGACTCAGAAGTACTTGGTGCTTCTTCAAATCAAAGAAAGCCCTATAATGGTCGTTTTCAAGCAAAAGGTAGACAATCTACAAGTGAAAACCAAAGTAAACCAAAAGGAAATAGGAGGGGAAGAGATGCCTCTTCAGATTCAAGGATATTTAAGGATTCTGGTAAACCAGCTTATAGAAGTCGCCCTAGTAGGTTTGGCAAGAGTAGTGGTCCAAGATTAGGCCAATCTACAAGTTCAAAAAGACCAACTAGAAAATCAAATTAAATAAAAATGGGAAGCGTAACGCTTTCCTTTTTTATTACAATTTTTTAATATCTTATGTTAATATATAGTATTAGAAATTAGTAATTATAATAATATGAATAAAATATATAAAAAGAATAAATTTTTAGTCTGGGGTGTAGTAATTTTAGTTATAATTATTGGCGTATCAATCTATAACAAGGAAACAAAAGTTCCAGGTGAGTTAGATGAATTTGCAAGCTGTATAAATGACAGTGGTGCGAAATTTTATGGTACTTTTTGGTGTGAACATTGCCAAAATCAAAAAGATGTATTCGCTACCTCAGCTAAATATTTGCCATATATTGAATGTTCAAATGCAAACGGGCAAGGAGCGACTTTAACATGTCGCAATGCTAATATTGAAGGATATCCTACCTGGGAGTTTGCAGATGGTACTCGTGAAAGTGGTGAATTAACACTAGAATTTTTAGCTAAAAAAACTTCTTGTAAACTACCGGGTCAAGATAACTAATCTATTATGAAACAAGTTAGTAAATTTTATTTAGCTTCTTTTTTAAAGAACCAAATTTACTTTGTTCCCATTATTGTCTTATTTTTTCAAGATATAGGTTTAAGTTTTGCGCAAATTTTTTGGATTTTTACTATTGGCGCTGTTTTTTCTTTTATAATAGAAATTCCGACCGGGATAATTGCGGATCGATATGGCAATCGCAAAAGTATTATTTTTTCTAAACTCCTGATATTTATTAGTTTTCTTTTTTTTGGGTTTGCTAGTAGTTTCATCGCTCTTATTATAGCTAATTTAATTTATGAACTAGGAAAGAGTTTTCGTTCTGGAACAGAGACGGCTTATGTTTATAATTATTTAGCAGTTACCCCAGGTTCACCAAGTTATACAAGGGTAAAAATAAATCAGAAATTTTATGCCCGTATTTCAGAAAGTGCAGCGGCGCTTTTAGGTGGCTTTATTGCTTATCAATATGGTTTTAGTGTAGTTTTCTTTATTGCTGCTATTCCAGCTTTAATTAATTTTTTTCAGACCTTAAGCTGGGAAAGACTAAAGGCAGAAGAGGGAAGAGTTGTAGAAAAGTTTAAATTTGTTACTAACGCTATCTTTATAAAACAAGCCTTTAAGGATTTAATGAGAAATAAGGTGGTTCTTAAAATAATTCTTAATATTGCAATATTTTCAGCCAGTTTTGCTGCTTTAGATAAATTTATTCAACCTTACATGAAAAATAGTGGCATAGATTTACAGCATTTTGGATTAATTTATGCCGTTTCTTTAATTATTGTGGCTTTTGTTGTTAAGTTTGCCGCTAAATTGGAAAAAAAATGGGGTGGAGAAAAAATAATGAATTATTCCAGTTTTATTGCTGTTGCCGCTCTTATCATACTTTCATATAGTGCAAATTCACTTTGGTTAGTGGGATTATTTTTCTTTGTATTAATGGTAGATAATTTACGCTCACCAGTTGCAAATAATCTTTTTCATGAGCAGATTAGTTCAGACAAAAGAGCTACTATGGGTTCTATTTTAGAATTGATTAAATCAGCTAATAAGTTATGGCTTCTACCCTTAATTGGTTATATGGCTGATATCTATTCCATGAAGGTGGCTATGTTTATAATTGCTATAATTATATTAATTAATACCTTGCTTTTATGGATAAGTGGAGCTAAAAAAGAAGAGATATTACTTATGAATAATACTTAATTTAATTGCTATAAGGATATATTTTTTAATATAAATCTAATGAAATTTAATATATGGATATTTTTAAAAAGCTAAAAGAGTTGAATCTTCCTGAGGGTAAGTATGTAGTAATTGGCAGTGGTTTATTGGCCGCCCTAGGTTTAAGAGAAGCTAATGACTTAGATCTACTAGTGAGCGCTGATTTGTTAGCTGGGCTAATTAAGTCTGGCAGATATATAAAAAAAGACGGTGGTAATAATTTATCATCTGAGGATGGTTTAATTGATATATCTTCAGGATTGAAACTTGATAAATACACAACAACCGTGCTAGAAGCAATTTCTGGTGCTAAAATGATTAATGGTTTTCCTTTTCAAAACATTTCAGAGACCATTAAATTTAAGACAGCTTTAGGGAGAGAAAAGGATTTTAAAGACATTGAAATGTTAGAGAATTATGTTAAGAATAATGGTGAAATATAACAGAAGCAACTAGATTATTCTACTATTTTATGCTAAGCTAGTCATATTAATTAAAATTATTTTTAAAGATAAGTAAATGAAAATATTTTTAAAGATATTAAATGTTTTTTTTGTTTTTTTGGGAGTAATATTCTTCTTAATTATTGTTGCTCTAAGTTATCTCTGGATTGCAGATCCGTTTAATATTAAGCCGATGTTTATGAGCACAGAAGATAGTATAGGCAATGAATATGAAGATAGTGCTAATATTGATGCTCATCCTTTACTTAACGATAGTCAAGAATTAATACTTAAATTAGCAGGCATTAATCCCGCTAGCTTACCACGGGAAATAACCCCAGAGTTAGAAGCTTGTGTTGTGGATAAAATCGGTGAAGCAAGAACAAGGGAAATAGTGGCTGGTGCCACGCCAAGTGTGTC
>Ga0075530_1001690_pt1 | contig 10449 bp, 10 predicted proteins | sample NGEPerD_2_FD_75101 | JGI IMG/M metagenome (GOLD analysis project Ga0075530, IMG submission 75101) | Arctic peat soil microbial communities from the Barrow Environmental Observatory site, Barrow, Alaska, USA - NGEE PermafrostL1-D | ecosystem: Environmental > Terrestrial > Soil > Wetlands > Peat ...
GAGCAGTGGGGGGCGACGCAGATGCAGAACAGGTTCCAGCGCTTTGCCAAGCGCTTCATGTGGCCGCTGGACTTCCAGGCGTGGGTCGCGGTGCGCGCCATCGGCGAGGCGGCATCGCGCACCGGGTCCGGCGATTTCGCGCCCATCAACGTCTATCTTCGCGGCGATAAGTTCGATCTCGCGGCGTTCAAAGGACAGAAAGTCACGTTCCGTAAGTGGGACGGCCAACTCCGCCAGCCGATCATTATCGCCGGCGCGGAGCTGCCCGTCTCGACGTCGCCGCAAGTGGGGTTCCTGCACGAGCACGCCGAGGTCGACACGCTCGGCATCGATGAACCGGAGAGCAAGTGCAAATTCTAGGGAAGAGCAGAGGCGCATCCGCGGCGCCGCTAAACAAAGTCGCTAAACAAATAAGAGTGGGGAGGAAGACATGAGTGCATCGAGGCTTGCCGGTATCGTCGCGGCGGTTGCGATCGGCTGGGGCGCGACCGGCGTGGCGCAGGCATACACCGTCTATATCTCCAACGAGAAAGGCAACTCGCTCACCGTCATCGACAGCGAGACGCTGGAGGTGCAGACGACCATTCCCGTGGGTCAGCGGCCGCGCGGCATCATGCTGACCAAGGACGATAAGCATGTCCTCATCTGTGCCAGCGACTCCGACACCGTCCAAGTGCTCGACGTCGCCTCGCGCAAGATCGTCGCCGATCTCCCGTCGGGGCCCGACCCCGAATTGCTCAACATCCATCCCTCGGGCAGCCCGGTCTACGTCGCCAATGAGGACGATAGTCTGCTCACGGTGATCGATCTCGATACCCAGGAGGTGCTGGCGGAGGTGCCGGTCGGGGTCGAACCGGAAGGCGTCGGCATGAGCCCCGACGGCAAGGTCGTGGTGGTGACATCGGAGACGACCAACATGGCGCATTTCATCGACACCGAGACCAATGAGATCACCGACAATGTGCTGGTGGGTCAGCGGCCGAGATTTGCCGATTTCACCGCCGACGGCTCGCAGGTGTGGGTGACGTCGGAGGTGGCTGGGACCGCGACGGTGATCGATGCCAAGACGCGCAAGATCGTGAAGGTCATCGAGTTTGCGGTGCCGGGCGTGCAGCCTGAGTATATTCAGCCCGTGGGCGTGCGCATCACCAAGGACGGGACGCGGGCGTTCGTGGCCTTGGGCCCCGCCAATCGCGTGGCCGTCATCAACGCAAAGACGTTCGAGGTGGAAGATTATCTCTTGGTGGGAAAACGGGTGTGGCAGCTTGCGTTCACGCCCGACCAGAAGCTGTTGTTCGCGACCAATGGCAACAGCAACGACGTCTCGGTGATCGACGTCCCCAGCCTCAAAGTGATCAAGTCGATTGCGACGGGAAACGCGCCCTGGGGCGTGACGATTTCGAAGAACTGAGAGCAGCGCTCACTGAGAGCAGGGTTTGGGGCGCAAACAGGCTCGGTCAGCCAAAAGCATTCCTAGAGACTGAGCCTTCAGGCAGACGCGACCCACACACCGGCCACGTACCCGAAGGCAACCGCATCCGGGTTCCGCTGGGCAGCAAGTAGGAGCTTGTCCTTGGCGTCGACGATGACGCCCTGGCGCGTGACGCCCGTGCTCCTGTCCTCGTCCTTGAAGCCGCTCAGAAGGATGACCTTCCTGCCGCGCAGGACAATCTTGGGGAGTGCCATAACCGCCTCCATTATGCGTCACCCGAGAAATCCGCTCTGATCGTTCCGGCGTCAGAGTCTCGCTCTCGTCGTGACCGTCCTCAACTCGGCTACCCCCACGTCAGCCATACGCAGATTTATAGCGGTTGAATTTGACGATCGTAAGACCAGTCGATCGAAAGCCTATAAAAATCTAGGTGTTGCGCGGTGCACCATCAGCGCGTGGATTGTTGCGCGAGGGATGCGAGTCCCTGCTGCGTTGCAACAGGCGGCGCCCAGTCGAGACGCGACAGCGCCGACGCATCGGCGACGAGTGAACCGAATAAAGGCTCTAAGTTTCCGCCATGTCCGCCCGCGCGTAGAGCTGCTTTCAGCATTGGCCGCGGGACGTAAAACAGCCCGGCCCGGCGTCCCAGTCCTTGCCGCAGTGCAGCAACGATCTCGCCGATGGTGAGCGGTTCGGGGTCGGCGACGATGAACGGGCGCCGCAACGGGGCGGGTGTGGTGAGAATTCGATCGACCGCCTCGGCGAGATTGTCGAGCGCGAGAAGCGAGTGCCGTGCCTTGAGGCCGGCGAGCGGCAGGGGATAGGGCGAGCGGGCGAGCTTGAGGAGCCGCGCGACATTGCCTTGGGCGCCGGGCCCATAGACCAGCGCCAGCCGCAGAGCGGCCCAGTCGAGCCCGGTTTCGGCGAGACCCTTCTCGGCTTCGAGCTTCGACCGTCCATAGGCGTCCGTAGGGCGCGGCTCGCGCTCCTCGGTGAGCACGCCCTCGGCGGTCGACCCGGCTTGCGCCCGGATCGACGATAGAAAGACGAAGCGCTTCACCCGCGCCCGCTCGGCGGCCCGGGCAAAGCCGACCGTGGCCTCGGTGTTGAACAGGCGATAGTCGTCTTCGGGCAGGCCCGACATGGTGCTGGCGATGCCGGCAGTGTGGATGACCGCGTCGACGTCGGCCAGCGCCTCCGACATGTTGTACGGCCGGGAGAGGTCGCCGATGAGGACGCTGGCGCAGCCTTCGGGCAGCATGGTGGGGCGGCGCAGGAGTACGCGCAGGCGGTAGCCGCGGCGGGACAGCTCTTTCAGCAGATACTGGCCGATGAAGCCCGTCGCGCCGGTCAACGCGACCAGCGGCTGGCGTACCGGGGTCTGTGGTGGTGCTCCCGTCATGCTGCTCCGCAAGGTCGGGCCCGGGGCGCCCCCGAGCCCGATCACTCTATCGCATGAGTTCACAACCACATTTGGGCCAGAGCAAGCCCTCCCGCATGGGACGGCTTGCCGCTGGTCAGGCGCGCCCTAGTAGGGGTAGCAGGGCGGATAGGGGTAATAGCCGCATTGCGGGCCGGAATAGGGCGCCGCTGCGGCCGCCGCACCGACGGCGACGCCGGCGCCGAAGGCCACGCCCGGACGGGCATACCAAGCGCCGTGCCAGGCGGGCCTGCCGCCGACCACATTCACATGGCCGCCACGGGGACCGGCCACGTGGGCGGCGAAGCGGTCGATGAAGAGCGCCGCGGCGCCCGAGGCGCCTGTGAGGTCGCCTTCGAGCACGGAGACATCGAAGGTCAGCTTGTCGCCGTCGAGCTTGGGCGATTTGAGGACCACGACCGCGTCCTTGACCGAGGCGCCGTCCTCGCCGAGCACCGAGATGGTGGCGTTGGGCGGGCTCTTGGCGAAGCTCTCGGCGCCCTCATCCCATTCGCGGATGAAGTGCGAGGTGAGCACATGGCCGGCGGCATGGATGGGGCGGTCGGCGAAGACGATGGAGTTGGGGGACACGCCGGTGAGCGTGAGCGTGTTGCCGTCGAGGCTGGCGCCGCGCGCGTTGAGCACCGCAAGCGATGCGACCATGTCGTTCTTGGCTGAGCCGATGGCCGTTTTGGCCGGGTGGCTGATGGCGTCCTCGGCCTGCGCCAGTCCGGGCGCGGTGAGCAGAGCGGCGACGGCCGTCAGCATGCAAAGGCTACGGGTCAGGGTCATGTTTGCCTCCTCCTAGGGCGATGGGAACGTCGATTGCGTTCCAAGAGGTGGGGACGATAGCGGAGATTCGCAAACGGGATGTGTAAGCCGGACGGTTTGGTGTGCCGTTCGTAACCTTTAGCGACGCGCCCAGGTGCTTATTCTGTTGGTAACCAGCCAGCGCCGTTGCGTGGCCGTGATATCTTTGGCCAATGCTAAAAGCAGCGGACGAAAAGGCGATAGGGAGGTTGCCACGATGGTCGAGATAACTGGTGATGCACAGAACGCAGCCGGCGACGGGCCGGGTTGGAAAGCGATCCTTCTCGGCGGCGCCATTGTCCTGATTTCGGCGCTCGCGCTGTCCACGGTCGGCGGTTCGATTGCGGCTGAAGCGGCGGAGCCCACGGTCTCGGAGTCAGCTTCCGCCTCGAGACCGAACATCCTCTTCATCATGGGCGACGACATCGGCTGGTTCAATATCGGCGCCTATCACCGCGGCATGATGGCGGGCAAGACGCCCAATCTCGACAAGCTCGCCGAGGAGGGCATGACCTTCACCGACTACTACGCCGAGGCGAGCTGCACGGCGGGCCGCGCTAATTTCATCACCGGCGAGCTGCCGATGCGCACGGGGCTGACTACTGTGGGGCAGGCGGGCGCCACGGTCGGCATGCCGGACAAGGCGCCGACCATCGCGACGGTGTTGAAGTCCATGGGCTATGCGACGGGGCAGTTCGGCAAGAACCATCTCGGCGACCGCAACGAGTATCTGCCGACGGTGCACGGCTTCGATGAGTTCTTCGGCTACCTCTATCATCTCGACGCGATGGAGGATCCGTTCCACCGCAATTACCCGCAAGACCTCCTGAAGAAGGTTGGTCCGCGCAACCTGCTGCACACCGTGGCGACCGATGTGGACGACCCGACGGTCGATCCGCGCTGGGGCAAGGTCGGCAAACAGACGATCACCGACGAAGGGCCGCTGCCGCCGCATCCCATCGACGGCATCAAATACGACATGGAGACGTTCGACAGCGTCATCCTCGAGAAGACCAAGGGCTTCATCGACAAGGCCAAGGCCGACGGCAAGCCGTTCTTCGTGTGGATGAACCCGACGCGCATGCACATCGTCACGCATCTCTCCGACAAATATGAGGACATGCGGAACTCGGAGAATGGCTGGTCGATCGAGGAGGCCGGCATGGCCCAGCTCGATGACGTGGTCGGCGACGTGCTGCAGCACCTCAAGGACATCGGCGTGGACGACAACACCATCGTGGTGTTCACCACCGACAACGGCGCCGAGAACTTCACCTGGCCCGATGGCGGGCAGACGCCGTTTGCGGGCGGCAAGGGCACGGCGCTGGAAGGCGGTTTCCGCGTGCCGATGATTCTGCGCTGGCCCGGCAAGGTGCCGACCGGCAAGATCGAGAACGGCCTGATGTCGGGGCTGGATTGGTTCCCGACCTTCCTCGCCGCTGCCGGCAATCCCGACATCACCAAGGAGTTGCTGGACGGAAAAGAGATCGGCGGGAAAACCTACAAGGTCCATCTCGACGGCTACAATCAGCTCGATTTGATTACCGGCAAGGGGAAATCGAACCGCAACGAGCTGTTCTACTTCACCGAGACGACGCTCGGCGCGGTGCGCATCAACGACTACAAATACCGCTTCACCGATCAGCCCGGCGGCTGGCTCGGCAACACGATCCATCTCGATTGGCCGATCCTGACCAATCTCAAGCTCGATCCGTTCGAGCGGACGAACACGCCCGAGGGATCGATGTATTTCGCCAACTGGTACACGTTCGAGTTTTGGCGGTTTGTATTCGTGCAACAGGAGGTGGCCAAGTTCGGCGAGACCTTCGTCGAGTTCCCGCCGATGCAGAACCCAGCGTCGTTCAATCTCGAGGCGGTGAAGGCGCAGATCGTCAAGGCCATTCAGGCCCGCCAGGGCCAGTAGGCTCAGCCGGGGGATGGCCTGATGTCACGCGTCCTCATGGCGGTGGTCGTGGTCCTGACCGTGGCCGCCGCGCTCGCCGTCAATGCCATGCTGGTCGGCCTGCAGACGCGGCCGGCGGTGGCGCGCAGCGGCGGTGCCTTGATGGAGACCGCGGTCGTGACCGCCAACGTCAAGGTCGAGGGCGAGGGGCCACCAATCGTCCTGATCCATGGCATCGGCGCCGCGCTCGATTGGTGGGATGCGATAGCGCCCGGGTTGTCGAGCGATCATCGGGTCATCCGTCTCGACCTGATCGGCCACGGCGGCACGGAGGCGCCGGGCTCCGGTTATGCGATCGCGCGGCAGGCGGCGCTGGTCAAGGCGGTGCTCGATAGACTCGGCGTCGCGCGCACGGTCGTCGTCGGCCATTCCATGGGCGGCGAGGTGGCCACCGCGTTCGCCGCGGCAAACCCCGCGAATGTCGAGCGTCTGGTCCTGATCGACACGCCGCCCAAGCTGGAGACCGCCTTCGATCTCAAGACGCGGCTCGGGCTCATGCCGCTGATCGGCCAGGGCCTATGGCGGGTGCGGACCGACGCGGTGCTGCGGCAGGCCTTGACCCAAGGCTTCGCCCCAGGCTTTCCGGTGCCTGAGACGTTCGTCGCCGACCTTTGGCAGTTGACCTACACGGTGTTCCACAACGCCCATGGCGACAGCATCGCCTATGTCACGGAAGAGGGCACGCCCGAGCGCCTGGCGGCCATCGAGCCCATACCGCCGCTCCTGGTCATCTTTGGCACGGAAGACGCACTGATCGCCCCGTCGAGCGCCAAGCTCTATGAGGCGGTACCGGGCGCGAAGATTGTCATGGTCGACGGCGCCGGGCATTCTCCCATGGTGGAAAAGCCGGAGCAGACCTTGGCGGCGATCCGGCGCTTTATCGATGAGCGAACCGAATGACCGACGGGAGACTTCCATGATTGTTGCGCTTTGCCGAAAGGCCCTGGTGGCCACGCTGCTTGGTATTGTCAGTACCGCCTCGCTTGCGCAGGCGCAGAGCCCCGATCCGTTGCCGTCCTGGAACGACAGCCCGGTCAAAGCGAGCGTCATCGATTTCGTCACGCGCGTGACGACGGAAGGCAGCTCCGACTACGTGGCCGTGCAGGACCGCATCGCCACCTTCGACAATGACGGCACGCTGTGGGTGGAGCAACCGCTGTACACGTCCTTCGTCTTCGTCATCGATCGGGTCAAGGCCGTGTCGAACCAGCATCCGGACTGGAAGACCAAGGAGCCGTTCAAGTCGGCGCTCGACGGCAATACCAAGAAGCTCCTTTCCTATGGCGAGAGGGGAGCCGTGGAACTGGTCGCCGCGACCCATAGCGGTATGACGACTGTCGAGTTCAACGACATCATCTCGACATGGCTCAAGACCGCCAGGCATCCGCGCTTCAAGCGTCCCTACACGGACCTCACCTACAAGCCGATGATCGAACTGCTCGAATACTTGCGCGCCAACGGCTTTCTGACGTTCATCGTCTCGGGCGGCGGGGTCGAGTTCATGCGCGCCTATACGGAGCAGTGCTACGGCATCCCGCCGTGGCAGGTGGTCGGTTCCTCGGGCAAGACCCAGTTCCGCATATGGGACGCGAGCCCGACGCTGGTGAAACTGCCCGATCTTCTGTTCTTCGACGACGGGCCGGGCAAGGCCGAAGGCATCAATCACTATGTGGGGCGGCAGCCGATCTTCGCCTTCGGCAACTCGATCGGCGACAAGGAGATGCTGGAGTGGACCGCCAACTGCGAGGGCGTCTGCTTCATGGGGCTTGTGCATCATACCGACGCCGTGCGCGAATACGCTTACGGCCCCAATTCCGACGTGGGCACGTTCCCCGTCGCGCTGCTCGAGCAGGCCGAGGCGAACGGCTGGAGCGTGGTCAACATGAAGGACGACTGGAAGGTGATCTTTTCCTGGGAGAAGCCGAGCCCATGACAGGCGCCCCGTCATGCTGAAACTGATGATGATCGTGTCGGGCTTGGTGGAGGTCGTTTTCGGCCTCTCCGCCCTGATCGCGCCCGCGATGGTGCTGGAGGCCGTTGCCGCCGGGGCCGGGGATGTGCCCACCGTCGCGCTCATCAGGCTGCTCGGCGCGGCGACGCTTGGGCTTGGCGTCGGTGCGCTCTTCGCCCGCGATCATCTCGACACGGCGGGCGGGCTCGCCGCCGCCTACGGGCTCGGGCTCTATAACGTCGTTGGCGGGTTCGTGCTGATCATCAGCTCGATGAGCGCCGGCGGCTCCGGGCTCTGGCCCGGTGCCATCCTGCACACCGTGATTGCCGCACTGTTCGTCTATGCGTTCGTGGCGCGGGGCGGCAGGGGCGGGTGACGGGGATCCTGGGAGGCTCGGAGGGAAGCTATGGTTGCGAAGGTCTCTGCCGGACGCGCCGCCGTGACTGGCGCAAGGTCCAAACCGCGCGCGCAGGCGTTGCCGGGCTTGGTGTGGGCCTTTCACTTCGATAAGGACGGCGCCGCCAAGGAGCTTGCAGTCGATCAACCGATTGCCGAGCATCTTGACGGCTACGTGTGGCTCCACTTCGATCTGGCGGATGCCCGCGCCGCTCGAACCTTGAGGTCCTTTTCCGGTCTGCCGTCCGCGGCCGTGGAATCCTTGGTAGCGGCCTGCGATCACCAGCAGCTCCATGTCGACGACGCCTGTATCTACGGCGCCTTCGCCGATCTCGTTGGCGGAATAAGAAATTCGGGAAATTCGGCCAAGCAGATCGGCTTCCTCCATTTCGCCATGACTGATCGGCTTCTTATCAGCAGCCGCCGCGATTCGGTCACGGCCGTGGACGTGACCCGAGACGCGCTGCGTCAGGGTCGCAAGATCAAGACCGTTCCAACTCTCCTCTGGGCTATCGTCGAACACATTGTCGATGCGGTCGACGAATATGCCGAGGAGATCGCCGCTGTTCTCGACGAAACCGAGGGACGGATCCTGGCTGATGAGCCGAGCGATGAGCGGTCGAAGCTCGGCCGCCTCCGGCGATCGACCGCCCGGCTGCATCGGCAGCTCGTGATGTCGCGCTCGCTCATCAATCGCTTCGAGTGCGATGTCTCAGGTAGCTCGGCGACGTTCGATATCCCGAGCAAATTGGGCCAAAGGCTCGACTGGCTGGATGGCGAGGTCGTGGCGCTGCGCGATAGGGCCCATCTCCTGCAGGAGGAGGTCACTCTGAAAGCGGCCGAGCAGACCAATCGTCATCTCGAGGTGCTGGCCATCGTCGCCACCGTGTTCTTGCCGCCGACTTTGGTCGCCGGAATCTTCGGCATGAACGTGGCGGGGCTGCCGCTGACCGAAGATGGCTACGGATTCCTTTGGTCGATGGGACTTATCATCGGCGCATCGGTCTTGGTTTATTGGTTGTTGAAGCGCGCGGGCACGTTCGGAAAGTAGTCAGGATGCCCTGCCGGACCCCGCGCTCGGGCGATTAACATTGCCGCATTGTCACGTTCTGCGTCGAGCGCATGCCGATGGCGCGGGCGGCGCCGTGTGACAGATCGAGGGTGAGACCCTTGGTGAACGGCCCCCGGTCGTTGACGCGAACCTTGACCGACTTGCCGGTTTTCGGATTGCCGACCAGCAGGCAGGTGCCAAACGGCAGGCTCCGATGGGCGGCGGTGTGGCCATCCGGATTGAACGTCTCGCCATTCGCCGTGCGATGGCCCCGAAGCTCGTTGCCGTACCAGGTGGCGCCCACGGTCTGGGCCGCGTGCGCCGGTGATGTTGCCAAAAAGATCAGTCCTGCCAGGGCCAAAATTCGCATGAATCGATCGCCTCCTTGTTGTGATGTCTGGGGGGTAACCCGCCGAGGGGACCGAAGTTCGGTTGCCGCGGGGCCGTCTCAAGGCGATTGTGAGACCGGTTAAGCGCGGTTCAGGCTTTGGGCAGGAGTGTGGCGGATCGGTCTCAGCAATCCCGTGCCGTTGGGGCTGCAAAAGGTGGTGGTCCTGGCCTATAAGAGCCGGCAAGGCTTCAATCGCAGAACAAAATCCGAGAGGGAGAGAGACGTATGGACATCGCTGAGCTCAACAGAGTGGCTATCGCCATGGTCGCGCCCCGCAAGGGCCTTCTGGCCGCCGACGAATCGGGCGGCACGATCGCCAAGCGCTTCGCGGCGATCGGCGTCGAATCCACCGAGGACAGCCGGCGCGATTACCGGGAGCTTCTGTTCCGCTCAACCAAGGCCATGCACGACCATATCTCCGGCGTGATTCTGTTCGACGAGACCATTCGTCAGAAGGCCGCGGACGGCACGCCGCTGGTCAAGGTGATCGAGCAGGCCGGCGCCATCCCCGGCATCAAGGTGGATAAGGGCGCCAAGCCGCTCCCCTTCTGTCCCGGCGAGACCATCACCGAGGGGCTCGACGGCTTGCGCGAGCGGTTGATCGAGTATCGCGAGCTCGGGGCGCGGTTCTGCAAATGGCGGGCGGTGATCAATATCGGACCCGGCATCCCAAGCTATGACTCCATCAATTCCAACGCGCATGCACTCGCCCGCTATGCGGCGCTGTGCCAGGAGCAGAATCTGGTGCCGATCGTCGAGCCCGAAGTGCTCATGGACGGCGATCACACCATCGAGCGCTGCGACGAGGTCACCGAGTTCGTGCTGAAGACCGTGTTCCAGGAACTCTTCTACGCGAAGGTCAAGCTCGAGGGCATGGTGCTCAAGCCCAATATGATCGTGCCCGGCGCCAAATGCGCGACCCAGGCCTCCGACCAGGAGATCGCCGAGAAGACGATCCGCGTGCTCAAAGACTGCGTGCCGGCCGCCGTGCCGGGCATTGCCTTCCTGTCGGGTGGGCAGGCCGACGTGGAGGCC
>Ga0075530_1001691_pt1 | contig 10449 bp, 10 predicted proteins | sample NGEPerD_2_FD_75101 | JGI IMG/M metagenome (GOLD analysis project Ga0075530, IMG submission 75101) | Arctic peat soil microbial communities from the Barrow Environmental Observatory site, Barrow, Alaska, USA - NGEE PermafrostL1-D | ecosystem: Environmental > Terrestrial > Soil > Wetlands > Peat ...
ATATACGTCAAGGAGTTCCAGGCGATCGTCGAGAACGAAGCCATAAAGTACTACCGCGTCAACGCCAAGATCTCCTTCGAGGTCGACGACACCGTCAAACCCTGACGACACCGTCGAACCCAGAGGTAACAGTTGAGTTCGACCATGATGGCGGGCCGCGGCTTGGGCGCGGCCCGTTTTCTGATGGCCGCTTGGCCGGACGTCGCCGGCGTCGCGCCGATTGAGCAGCCATGGGCCCGTGTGCTAACATCGTCAGGCTGTCGACTCACCTGGCCGCCACCGCGCTTGGCGCGGCGGCTCGCCTCCGGAGTCGCGAGAACCGCTTGAAGTGGCGCGCCCGGGCGCGAAAGCCGGGCGTCGATCGAAACAACAGCGACAAGAACATGAGGAGAAGTGATGGCTCGTAACTTATCAGGCATGAAGCGCCACCGGCAGTCGGAGAAACGGCGTCTGGCCAACCGCGCGCGCAAGAGCACGATTCGCACCTTCACCAAGAAGGCCGTGACGGCGGCCGAGGGTGGCGACTTCGAGGGGGCCGCCAAGTACCAGAAAGTCGTGCAAGGACTCGTCGACAAGGCCGCCAAGCTGTCGATGTTCCACGAGAACAGCGCGGCGCGCAGGAAGTCTCGCCTCGCCAAGCGCATAAGTACGCTGCAGCAGGGCCAGGCCAAGTAAACAGCTAGTCGAACGACTGCGGATGTCGGGTGCCGGCTCGCAGGGCTTGAACGGCTCTGGGACGGGCTAACGGTTCGCATACGTCTGCGCCCTAAGATCGCCAAGCCAGGGCGAGTTGCGAGGTTGATTCGGCTGCGCTTGATAAGCTCGCCGACGTGCCTGGCCAGCGGATCGTCCTCGTGCGCGCCAAGGAGTCGGCCAACGTGGGCGCGGCCGCACGGGCCATGCTCAACTTCGGCCTCGACGACCTTTGGCTGGTGGCTCCGCGCTGCCGTATCGACCACCGCGCCTACGCCCTGGCCTCGCATGCCGAAGAGGTGCTCAAGTCTGCCACCGTCGTCGACACCTTGGACGAGGCCATCGGCGACATGACCCTAGTAGCCGGCACCAGCGCCCGCGAGCGGGCGGCCGACAACTACGTAGTGATGGATCCACGTGAAGGGGCACCGCGACTAGCGGGCTCGACGGCGGTGCTCTTCGGGCCAGAGGACCACGGGCTCAGCAACCAGGAGCTGACCAAATGCCAGCTTCAGATAGTGATCCCCACGGCCGATTTCTCGTCGCTGAACCTCGCCCAGGCGGTGTTGGTGGTGGCGTACGAGCTTCACATGCATGGGGTAGCGCCGGTTGCCCAGCCATCTAACGCTAAGGCGTCGACCGCTCATGCCGCGACCGACCACGCGGCGCCGGGCAGCGCGCCAAACGCAGCGGCGGGCACAGCGGCTCCGGCTGCGCGCGATCAGGTCGAGGGCTTCTACGCTCAGCTTGAGCGCGCCATGTTGCACATCGGCTATACCGACCCGCCGCGGGCTCCGAGCATCATGCGGATCTACCGCGCGCTGCTCGACCGGGCCCGGCCGAACGCGCACGAGCTGGCCGCGCTGCGCGGCCTGATCAGCCAGTTCGAGTGGGCGGCGAGGCAGCCGCCGGAGCGCCTGCCTGGCTCTGCCGCACCTGGCGTGCGCGGTGACGATACCGACGCCTGAGCGCGTCTACGCGAGCGGCGCCCGGGTAAGGCGTGTGTCGTCAGCTTGTGTCGTCAGCGGACGCTAGCGGCCGCGGCGAACGCGGCCTCGGCGGCAGCGGCTATCAGCTCGAGGTCTTGCCCGTCGTGCGCCGCCGACACGAAGGCGGCCTCGAACGCGCTCGGCGGCCAGTAGACGCCGTGAGCGAGCAGGGCCGTGAACCAGGCCGCGAAGCGCCGCGTGTCAGCGCGCTTGGCGCTAGCCAGGTCGGTTACCGGGGCGGCGGTGAAGAATACGGTGAGCATCGAGCCGGCCCGGTTGACTATCGCCGGCACGCCTGCGTTGGCGGCGGCAGCGAGCAGCGCCCGCTCCAGGGCGGCCGAGCGCTCATCGAGCGCCGCGTAGAAGTCGGGTCGTTCGTCGATCACCCGCAGGGTCGCGAGGCCAGCGGCCATCGCCACTGGATTGCCCGATAGCGTGCCCGCCTGGTACACGTCGCCGAGTGGCGAGACGCGGTCCATGAGATCGGCGCTCCCACCGTAGGCGCCGACCGGCAGGCCGCCGCCGATCACCTTGCCCCAGGTGACCAGGTCGGGCTCCAGCCCGAACAGCTCCACGGCGCCGCCGCGGGCGAGCCTGAAACCGGTCATCACCTCGTCGACGATGAGCAGCACGCCGTGGTCTCTAGTCAACGCCCGCAGCCCCTCTAGATAGCCCGGCGTCGGCAACACGACGCCCATATTGCCCACCACCGGCTCGGTGATGAGCGCGGCCACCTGACCCCGGTGGCTGCGCAGCAGGTCATCGACCGCATCAAGGTCGTTGTAGGGGGCGACCAGGGTGTGGCTGACGAGATCGGCGGGGACGCCGGCGCTGGCCGGCACGCCCGTGGTGAGCGCACCGGAGCCGGCCGCGACGAGGAAGGAGTCGGCGTGGCCATGATAGTTGCCGGCCAGCTTGATGAGCTTGTCGCGCCCGGTGGCAGCGCGCGCCAATCGCAGGGCGCTCATCGTGGCCTCGGTGCCCGAGTTCACGAACCGAACCCGCTCGCAACCGGGGTAGCGCTCGAGCACCAACTCGGCGAGTAGTACCTCGCGCTCGGTAGGGGCGCCGAAGCTCGTGCCCTCCTCCAAGGCCGAGCGCGCTGCCGCGATCACCTCGGGGTGGGCGTGGCCGAGGATGAGCGGGCCCCACGAGCCCACCATGTCGACGTACTCCTTGCCGTCGACGTCCCACAACCGACTGCCGCGACCGCGAGCGATGAACGGCGGCGTGCCGCCGACGCTGCCGAAGGCGCGGACCGGTGAGCTGACGCCGCCGGGCATCACGCGGACGGCCCGCGCGAAGAGTTGCTCCGAGGTGCTTGACATGGGCTGCATGGTGTCACGCCGGGCGCTGCGAGGGCGGCCGCGAAGTTGCACTGACACTTCTGTGACACTTCGCGAGGGTGCCGCGCCTAACATGCTTCGGGTGGAACGGCTGGCGATCATCGGAGTCTCGCACGGCAGTGGCGGCACGGCGGAGCTGGAGGCCTGGCAAGCGGGCCACCGAGGCCACCTCGCTGTAGCCGGCCTGGGCTTCCAGGAGGCTGTGATAATCGCGACCTGCAACCGGTTCGAGGCGGTCGTTGCCATGCCACCGGGGATGAGCTGCGAGGAGGCCCGCGCGCTCCTTACGCCGCCGGCCCCCGCCCCGCGTCAGCGCAAAGCCTACGTCTACCGCGGTGAGGGGGCCCTTGAGCACCTGATAAGGGTGGCCTCGTCGCTCGACTCCATGAACCCAGGCGAAGACCAGATCATGCGCCAGGTCCGGGCCGCCTTCTCCACCGCTCAGGAGGCCGGCTCGACCGGCACCAGGACCGACTTCGCCTTCTCAGCGGCGCTCAAGGCGGCCAAACGGGTGCGGCGCGAGGTGCGGCTTGCGCCGGTCGACGTCTCGTTGTTCAGCCTCGCCTGGCCGTTCCTCAAGACCCGCCTGGCGCCGGGATCGCGGGTGGCCGTGCTCGGCGCCGGGGAGATGGGCGGACTGGCGGCGCGGGGCCTGGCCCGCTCGGATCTCGGCCTGGAGCTGGTGATCGTCAACCGCGGCTCGCAACGGGGCCGTGCCTTGGCCGACGCCGTAGGCGGGACCTGGTTGGCGCTAGCCGACTTCCTGGCCGAACCGCCAGCTGTTACGGGGCTGGTGGCGGCGACACCGCGCGCGGGACTCATCGATCGCCCCTTGTTGGCGAAGCTGTCCGACCTGGCCGTGGTCCTCGACCTCGGCATGCCGCGCAACGTCGCGCCCGGCTCGCTCGACGGCAGCCACGTATCCTTGCTCGACATCGACACCCTGCGCGTGGCCGGGCAGCGGCGCCGGGAGGCCATCGGCGCGCGCTTGGCCGACGCCGAGCGGCTGGTGCAGGAGGAGCTGGAGGCGGCGCTCGATGTCTGGACCGACCGGCAACTCGCGCCCGCTATCCGGCGCCTGCGGCAGCTTTACCGCGACACCATCGGCGAGGGGCTACCCGCCGACCAGGCCGACCGCCTCGCACACCGCTTCGCGCACGTCCCGGTGAAGGGCCTGCGCGCGCTGGCGAGGCGCTACGGCGTCGAGGCGGCAGCGACGTTCCTTGCCGAGACGGAACAGGTGACGGCCGCGGTAGCGCCGGCCGGAAGGTACGAGCGGCCTTGAACGAAACGACGACCGCGGTTCGCATCGCAACGCGCGCCAGCGCACTGGCCCTGTGGCAGGCAAGGGCGGTTGCCGAGAGTCTGGCGCGGCACGGCGCCAGGACGCGCTTGATCGAGGTGTCGACGAAGGGCGACGAGGACCAGCGACCGTTCGCCTCCATGCCGGGTAGCGGTTTCTTCACCAAGGCCGTGCAGGACGCGGTGCTGTCGGGGGCGGCGGATATCGCCGTGCACTCCTACAAGGACCTGCCGAGCGCGCCGACCCCGGGGCTGGTGCTGGCGGCGGTGCCCGCGAGGGCGGACGCCCGCGACGTGCTGCTGGTGCTGCCCGCCGCGCACGACCCAGGCGCGGAGGGTCTACCGCTGGTACCGGGCGCGCGCGTGGGCACCAGCGCCGCGCGCCGCAGAGCGCAGCTGCTCGCCCTCAGGCCCGACATCGCGCCGGCCGAGCTGCGTGGCAACGTGCCGACCCGCGTGGCCAAGCTGAGAGACGGGCTCTACGACGCGATAGTCTTGGCCAAGGCGGGCCTCGACCGCCTCGAGCTCGACCTTGACGGTTTGCACGCCGTCACGCTCGAGCCGGAGGTGATGATGCCGGCGCCGGCCCAGGGAGCGCTGGCGATCGAGGCGCGCGAGGACGACCAGCGCCTGCTCGAGTTGCTCGGCCGCCTCGACGACCACGGTTTGCGGCGTACGGTGACCGCCGAGCGAGAACTGATGGCGCTGTTCGACGCCGGCTGCCAACTGGCGCTCGGGGCCCACGCGACCCGCAGCGAAGACGACCGCTGGATCTCCCTGTCGGCCTGGTACGACAGTCGGCGGGTGCTGTGCGGCCACCAGGAGCCGGCGCAGGCGGCGCTGCTCGCCTTCAAGGCGCTGCAGGGCACCGAACCGGCGTCGATGAGTAGGTCGGGGGAGAGTAGGTCGCGGGCGAGTTCGTCGGGGGCGAGTTCGACTGGCAACGCCTCGAAGGACGACGACGGCCGCCCGACAGTTGGCATTGGGGCGGACTGGTGAGGATCCTTCTTACGCAGTCCGAGCACGCCCTTCGCGGCCTCGAGCCGGCCCTGCTGGGCCTCGGCCACGAGGTCGTGCGCTGGCCGTTGATAAGGACGGTGCCGCTTACCGACCCTGGAACTCGGTCCCAAGCAGGGGCGCTGGCGGCCTGCCGCTGGCTGCTGTTCACCAGCATCGCGTCCGTGGAGGCGTGGGCGGGCGCGAGGCAGAGGGGCTTGATGCTAAGTGCTTCGGGGCAGGCGGGTTCGGGGCAGGCGGGTTCGGTGCAGACGGGCCGCGGCGGCCAGCTCTACGGCGCCGTCGGCCCGGGCACGGCCGCGGCCCTGCGCACTGTAGGGATCACGCCGACACTGGTGGCTGGGGGAGACGCCAGTTCGCTGGCGGCCGAATTCCTCGCGCATCCCCGGGCTCGCAGTCCCATCGGCCTGCCGCTTGGCGACAGGGCCTCGTCGACGCTACGAGCGACCTTGGAGCGCAGTGGTCACGATGTGGTCACAGCGATCCTTTACCGCACGGAAACCCTCGCCCCACCTGACCTCGCGGCGCAGGACACCGCCCCCGACGTCGTGGTGCTCGCCAGCCCCTCGGCAGTGAGCGCGCTGCCGAACGACATCGCGCCGGCCACCATATTCGTGGCGATCGGGAACACTACGGCCACTGCCGTCCGCGCTGGGGGTCGGCGCTGCCGGCAGGCCGCCGCACCTACGGTTGCCGGCGTCGTGGAGTGCCTGGAGGCGGCGCCTGAGCCCCTGATGGAGAGTGACGCATGACTGATACCGCCATGAGGGGCCGGATCGAGGTGGCCGATCGGGAGAGTGGGAGAGCCGTGCCGGCCAATGGCTCGCTCGACCTGCACACGCATCGGCCGAGGCGGCTGCGCACCACGGCGGCCATGCGGTCGCTGGTGGCCGAGGCCGGCATCGAAGCGCGGCACCTTATCGCTCCATACTTCGTGACGACGGAGCGCGACCTCGGCACGGCACAAGAGATACCCGGGATGCCCGGAGTCAGAAGGCACGCGCCCGAGGGCCTCCTGGCAGAGCTCGAGCGCGTGCTCGCGCTCGGCGTGCGCTCGGCGCTGCTATTCGGGGTGGTGCCGGAGGCCGCCAAGACCTACCGGGGTGAGGCGGCTCACGACCCTGACGGCCCGGTGGCCAGGGCCTTGCGCCTGGCGCGGGAGGAGTTCGGCCGCGACCTTGTGCTCATCACCGACGTCTGCCTGTGCGGCTACACCGACCACGGTCACTGCGGTCTACCTCTCCGCCGCGGCGGCTTGCTTGAGATCGACAACGACGCCACCCTGCCTCACCTCGCGGCGATGGCCCTGGCGCATGCCGCCGCTGGCGCGGACGTCGTCGCCCCTTCGGACATGATGGACGGCCGGGTCGGCTGGCTACGCGGGGCACTCGATGGGGCCGGGTACAGTGCTGTCGGCATCCTCTCCTACGCCGTGAAGTACGCCTCTGCTTTCTACGGACCGTTCAGGGCGGCGGCCGGCTCGGCTCCCGGCGAGGGTGACCGGAGGAGCTACCAGATGGACCCGAGGAACCGGCGCGAAGCCCGGCGCGAGGCGCGGCTAGACGAGGGCGAAGGCGCCGACATGCTCATGGTCAAGCCCGCGCTCGCCTACCTCGACGTCATCAGCGACGTGCGCGCCGCCTCGGAACTGCCCGTGGTGGCGTACAGCGTCTCGGGCGAGTACGCGATGCTCAAGGCCGCCGCGGCTGCCGGAGTGCTGGAGGAGGGCCCTGCCGTGCGTGAGGCGCTGTTGGCGATGCGCCGAGCCGGCGCCGACCTGATCATCAGCTATCACACCGAGGAAGCGCTGCGGGAAGGCTGGCTCGACTGACATGGCCGCAGCCACCTCACACCGCCGCTTGTCGCGGGCCACGCTGGTGGCCTTCGGCGTCATCATCGTCTTCCTCATCGCGCAGGTGGCCTGGTGGCTGTGGTTCCAGAACGACTACATCAGCACCGTCACACGCTCGACGGAAGCGGCCTGGCGAGACGAGGCCGCGCTGGTCAACGAGTTGATCGCACGCGACCCGTCGCTCACCGCCAGCCTGAGCGCGGCGCACCCGAACCTACAGCTGCGCGGGGGCCGGTTCGTCGTCGACGAGGCTGGCCTAGAAGCTTTCGAAGCCGAGCAACGCAGCCACCTGCGCATGTTCCGCTTCGAGGGCGTGTTCTTCGTGCTGGTAGTGCTTACCGGGTTGTGGGTCCTCGCCCGCAGCCTGGTGGTCGCCCGCGAGCTCGAGCAGCGCCAACGCAACTTCCTGCTGGCGGTGACGCACGAGTTCCGCACGCCGATAAGCACGCTGCGGCTGCTCATCGAGACGCTGCAGTACCGCCGCGCCTCGCCGAGCAAACTTAGCGACTACCTCGAGCGGATGAACCGGGAGCTCAGCCGGCTCGAGCACTCGAGCGACCAGGTGCTGGCCAGCGCCCGCCTCGAACAGCTCGAGGTCTCCCAGGAGCTGCGCGCGGTCGACCTCAACACCGCCGTGCGCGACGTCATGACCAAGCACCGAGCCGGCCTGGAGACGCGCAGCGCGGTCGTCGAGGTCAGCTACGCCCCCGAGCCGCTGGTCGTCGACATCGAGCCGACCGTATTCGAGACCGTGCTAACCAACCTGCTCGACAACGCGGTGAAGTACAGCCCGGGGCCGGTCAAGCCCGTCCGCGTGAGGCTGGAGAAGGGCGCAGGCAGCGCGCGCCTCACGGTCGCCGACGAGGGTATCGGGGTGCCGTCCGAGGAGGCGGGGCGGATATTCGAGCGCTTCTACCGGCCGGGCAGCGAGATGACGAGGCGCAGCCAAGGCGTCGGGCTCGGCCTTCACCTGGTACGGAGCAACGTCGAGGCGCTCGGCGGCAAGGTGCATCACGAGCCGAACGACGAGGCCGAGAGCGGCTCGCGGTTCGTCATCACGCTGCCGCTTTCGGCCGCCCGTAGCCAGGTCGAGAGCCCCGCTGCCGCTGACGGCGGTACGAGTTCGACACGCACCGCCGGCGGCCCTGCATGAGGGGCGCCGTGCCGTTGCGCGATCCCGCTCGCCTCGCACTCGTGGCCAACGCCAGGGTGCTCATCGTGGAGGACGAGCCGAGCCTGGCTGACGTGCTCACCGAGAACCTGCAGGAGGAGGGTTACCTGGTCGAAGTGGCGACCGACGGACTCGACGGTCTCGAGCGCTGGCGCCGCCTCGCGCCCGACGTCGTCGTGCTCGACGTGATGCTTCCTCATTTAGACGGCTTCGAGCTGTGCCGGGCTCGCCGCGCTGCTGGCGACGCCACCCCGGTGCTGTTCCTTAGCGCGCGCGGGCAACCCGGTGAGCGCGTGACCGGCCTCGAGGCCGGTGGCGACGACTATCTGACCAAACCGTTCCACCTGCCGGAGTTCCTGCTGCGCGTGAAGGGGCTGCTGCGTCGGAGCCAGCCGGCGCCGTTGGCCGAACTGCGCTTCGCCGGTCACGTCGTCGACTTCCGCCGCTGGACGGCGCGTTTGGCCGACGGCCGGCACGAGCAGCTGGGCGAGCGCGAGCTCGGGATCCTCAAGCTCCTGGCCGAACGGCAAGGGGCGGTCGTCAGCCGCGACGACATCATGGACGAGGTCTGGGGCGACGACACCTTCCCCAGCACGCGCACCATCGACAACTTCATCGTGCGTCTGAGGCGGTTGTTCGAGCCCGACCCGAGCTCGCCCGTACACTTCCATACGGTCTGGGGCGTCGGCTACCGCTTCACGCCCGAGCCGCCCGACGACCAGGCTGAGCCGGTAGAAGTGAGCGCATGAGCCTGTTCCTCGACGCGCTGGCCGGACATGACACCGCGCGGGCGCCGCTGTGGCTGATGCGCCAGGCGGGCCGGTACCTGCCCGAGTACCGCGCGCTCAAGGAGCGCTACAGCTTCTGGGAGATGGTCCGCACGCCCGACCTCGCCGCCGAGGTCACCATGCAGCCGTTGAGGCGCTTCGGCATGGACGCGGCCATCCTGTTCCAGGACATCATGACGCCGCTGCCGGCCATGGGCGTCGACCTGGAGTTCGCGCCGGGGCCGGTGATCTCACGGCCGGTGAGGTCGGCTGCCGCGGCGGCCGCCCTGCGCGTGCCGGAGCAAGAGGAGATCGCGCCGTTCGCCGGCGAAGCCATTCGCCTGGTCGCGGCCGCGACTGCCACGCCGCTTATCGGCTTCGCCGGCGCGCCGCTCACACTCGCCAGCTACCTGATCGAGGGCGGCGGCAGCAAAGACTTCGCGACCTTCCGAGCCTTCCTGCAGACGCAACCGGAGGCCGCCCACGCCCTGCTCGACAAGCTCACCGAGACCGGGATCCGCTACCTGCGCATGCAGCTCGAGGCGGGCGTCAGCGCCGTGCAGCTCTTCGACTCCTGGGCCGGCCTTCACCACGAGCTGGCCTTCCGCGAGTTCGGCCTGCCGTACGTGCGCCGCACCTTCGAGGCATTGGCCGACAGCGGCGCGCCGCGCCTTTACCTGGCGGTGGGCGCCTCGCACCTCTACGACGCCATCGCCGAGCTGCCGTGCGAGGCCGTGAGTGTCGACTGGCGGACCCCGCTGTCGGTCGTCCGCCACCTGATGCCCGGCAAGGTGCTGCAGGGCAACCTGGACCCGGCTGCACTGCTGGCGCCACGCGACCGGCTGGCGAGCGACGCGCGGCGGGTCCTCGACGAGGGCCTCGGCGGGGCGCACGTCTTCAACCTCGGTCACGGGGTCATGCAGCAGACCGACCCGGGCAACGTGCAGGCGCTGGTCGACATCGTGCGCGGCTTCGACCGGCACGCCAGCGGCGTGGGCTCGAAGGTCGGCGTAAGCGAGCGCGCGCTTGGCGCGGCGCCGTCGTGATCGGCGGCGATACTGTTGAGGCGCGCCATGACGGCCGCGCTGTCGGCGTGCGCGGCGAGTTGAGCGCGTGAGCGGGGAGGCGACGGTCGACCCCGCTCGACACGCGCCCGCTGTGGAGGACCAGCGAACCCGCGACCGGGTGTTCGACTTGGTGCGCGCCGAGCAGGCGCGGATCACTGCAAGCTTCGAAGCGCTCGAGCCGGCGGCGACCTTCCAGCCCCACGAGTGGCGACGCGCCGAGGGCGGCGGCGGCACGGCCCAGGTAA
>Ga0075530_1001693_pt1 | contig 10442 bp, 8 predicted proteins | sample NGEPerD_2_FD_75101 | JGI IMG/M metagenome (GOLD analysis project Ga0075530, IMG submission 75101) | Arctic peat soil microbial communities from the Barrow Environmental Observatory site, Barrow, Alaska, USA - NGEE PermafrostL1-D | ecosystem: Environmental > Terrestrial > Soil > Wetlands > Peat ...
GCCTCACCTGGAACCGCGTGGCAGTCGTGTTGCCGTCGCTGTCGGTTGGTGAGGTGCTGGCCGCTGTAGTGGAGGCGGGCGCTAACGAGGTCGGTGGCATCGTGTTCACGCTCTCCGACCCCGGCGCGCTGGCGGCGGAGGCGAGGCGCATGGCGCTGGCCGACGCCCGACAGCGAGCGTCGGGCCTGGCCGAGGCGGCGGGCGTTAGCCTCGGTGCGCCCATCTCGATAAGCGAGCTCGACGCCATGCCTTACGCCGCTTACCGGCAGGCGGCGGTTATGGATTCGGTAGGGTCTTCGGTCGCGACCGGACAGCTGGCGATTACCGTTACGGTGCAGGTCACTTACGCCATCGAGGCGGTCGAGTAGGCGGCGAGGAGGCGTCACCACGCCAGGGACCGAGGCCGTTCATTCGAAGCTGCGCGAGATGCGGTCGAGCGCGGCTATCGCCGGGGCGTAGTTAGGGTCGGCCGTGCGCGCGGCCCGATAATGCGTCTCGGCCTGTTCGAGCTCACCGAGCGCCTCGTGGGCCTCGCCGAGGCGATAGTACGCCTCGACGTAGGCCGGGCTCCCTGGCCCCACCTCACCGCGGTCGATCCGCTCGAAGACGTCGATAGCGGCATTGAACGCCGCTATCGCTTCGTTGAGCCGGCCCTCGAGCATCAGCACTCGGCCCATGTCGAGCAGCGGCCACAGCTCACGCGACCCTTGTTCGGTCTGAGACGCAGCCGCGAAGGCCGCGATCGCCTCATCGTAGGCGGCCGCCTGCCAGGCGACTCGACCCCAATCCATGGCGTAGCGGTAGTCGCGGGTGCGCAGGAACGCGTTCTCCAAAGCCCTCAGCGCCCCGGCCGGATCGCCGTTCGCGGCCTGCAGCAGCGCGCCGAGGTGGGCGTACGCCGGCCCCTCTTCACCTGCGAGATCTATAGCCAGCGTCAGCTCCCCCTTGGCGCCCTCTAAATCACCGGTGAGGTAAAGCGCCCTGGCGAAGAGGTAGTGCGCGTCGGGGTCGTCGGGGAAGTTGTCGACCAGTTCTGGACCGTTGAGGCGTGCCGCGGAGTTGTAGTAGCCCTTCTCGAGGAGGGCGCTCATCTGATCGAAGGCGTCACGCTGAGCGAGGGCCGCTGGCGCGACGGCCATAATCGCCACGAGCAGCGCGGGCAGGACCCACGAGCTGACTCGTCTGCCGCTGGTCGTCGACACCATCCGTGCCTTCACGGCGTCAAGCCTACCGCAGGCCGCGGCGCGCGGAAGTGCCCGCGTGCGGAAGTGCCGACGCGCGGAAGTGCCCGCGCGTGAAGTGCCCGCGCGCAGCGTGGTCAGGCCGGCTTGGCGCCGAGCGCCGCGACCAGCTCGTCGATGCCCCGACGAGCGGCCCCGCTCAGGGCGGCGATGGCGGCGGTGTCGGGCGGCCGCGCGGCGAGCGCGACCCCGAGGAGATCGAGGTCGTCGACCGGCTCCTCGAACAGCGGCGCCCCGGCCTGCGTGAGGAAGCCCGCGACCTTCGGGTCGTACACCAGTCCGGCAAAACCGACGCCGGCGACGGCGGCCAGAATGCAGCCGTGGAGACGGGCAGACACGACGTAGCGCGCGCTCTTGAGCAATTCGAGCGCCGCCGCCGGCGTCGAGGGCTCGAGCCACTCGCCAGCGGGAGCCGCCGCAAGGAGGCGCCTTGCCGGTGGCAGGTCCTCGATCGGATGCAAGGCCATTACAGCGACACGACGACCCGCCTCGGCAAGCGCACTGGCCAGGCGCGTGAGCGCGTCGTTGTAGCCCTCAAAGCCGCCGCGCGGCACCAGCACGACCGGGCCGCTGGAGGCGCCAGCGTTCGCCGGCGGTGCCTTGCTGCCGGCGCCCAGCAGCAGCGCTGCGTCGCCTACCAGGCTCGCCTCGAGGCCGAGTTCGGCGGCGAGAGCAAGCGAGGCCCGGTCGCGCACGAACAGCGGCACGCCGCGCAGCTCGCGGGCCAGCTTGGCCTTGCCGCCGTCACTAAGCGGCCCAAGCGACTGGCCGTAGACGGCGACGCGGCGGCCCGACCACCGCGCCAGCCGCAGGACCCACAGGTAGTAGGCGAGGCTCCGCGCGCTGGTTCGGTCCTGCAGCAGCCCCCCACCGCCGGAAACTACCGCGTCGACCGAGGCCAGCGCGCGGGGCAGGCCCGTGATTCGGGGCCGCGCCCTGACGCCGTGGAGGCGCTCGGTCGCCGCGGGGTCGCCGGAGAGCACCACGGGCACATGGCCGCGGCTCTTCAGGGCGGCGGCCAGGCCAGCGAGAATGGCCTCGTCGCCGAGGTTCCCGAAGCCGTAGTAGCCGCTCAGCAGTACGCGCATCGTGGCTCAGGCTCGCTCAAGCGTCGGTAGGTTCGTCGCTTGCAGGAGGGATGATAGTGCTTACGCCCGCGGTGAACGGGTCGGGGCCGGGGCCGGGCCCGGCAGTCGCGGCCGCCACGCCCGGGTCAGGTGCCGACGCCAGCCAACGTCCGAGCCAGCGGGTAAGCCACCTCGCCACGACAAGCAACAACAAGCCGACGACGACGCCGATGATCAGCGCCGCCACGGTCCGCTCGAGCGAGATCGACAGCGGCGTGTGGTAATGGCTGAAGGAGTTGAGCACGCTGGCCTGAGCGATCACTCCGCCGGTTAGCAGCAGCGCGCGTAGCCAGCCGGGCCAGGCGCGCATGCCGAGGCCGAGCACCGCCAGCGGGTGGCCGATAAGCTCCTTGAAGCGCGGCCTGGCGAAGTACTCGCCGAGGAGCTGCCTTAGGCCGAGTTCCAGCTGGCTCACGCCGATCACCGGGTCGTTGCCGCGCCTAAGCAACACGACCCCGACGGCCATCGCGGCAAGCCCGGCGACGGCCGCGTGCCAGAAGCGGATCTCGGCGTGCCAGCCGAGCTTCAGCCACGACGCCAGGTTGCGGCGCCTCAGCGCGACGGCCGCCAGGAAGACAACGGGCGGGACGACGAGCGTCGCGCCCACGCCGGCGAACGGCCGGATGGCCAACAACGTGTCGCGCTCGCTGCCGACCCCGACGAGGAACAACGCGCCGGCGAGGCTTAGCGCGGTGACGACCACGATGTCGCTCACGCGCCGGTTGAAGCGCAGGTAGCCGAGGACGGGGAAGGTGAGCGCCGCCAGCAGCGCGACGGCGTCCCATGACGGCCCCGCCGCCGCCACGGCCAGCATGGCAAGCATTACGGCCGCCAGCGTGCCCCACGGGGCGGGGATGCCAAGCGCGAGCAGCACCAGACCGGCCAGGACACCGAGCGCGGCCCCGAGGCGTAAGGGCGCTGAGGTCATGTACTGCGTGTCGAGCGTCGCGAGCCTCTCGACGACGTAGCCCTGGCTGGCCAGCGCGGCGCTCAACGAGGCGATCATCCGCTCGGTGTTGGCTATGGGGTCGCCGAGCTCGGTAGTGGTGTAGGGCCGCAGGTAGAGCAGGCGCACGTTGCGCTCGGTGACGGCCAGGAGGTACTTGTCGACGAGTTCGGCCGGCCTCAGGCGCCTGTCGACGTAATCCTGGTTGAAACTGAGCAGCCTCACGGTCGGCACCCGCGAGCTGATGCGGTTAAGGCCGTCCTGGGGCGTGCCCTCGATGATCGCCGTCAGGTAGCCTTGCGAGCGCTCGACCAGGGCGTCGAGGCGGCTCGTATCCTCGTCGGCGCTCGCGAACGGATGGCCGCCTACCTGCGTGCCGGCGTAGATGAGGTACGACGCCTCGCTAGGGAAGTCGGCTCCGGGTTCTAACAGGAGGTATGGCGCGTTGCGCGGGCGGTAGGCGATGTCGAAGCCGGCGGCCGACCAGCGTGCCAGTTCGGCCGCGTCAGGACCGGCCGGCAGCGTGGTGCGCACATCGCCCGGCCAGACGTACCAGGTTCTGTCGAGGTACTCGAAGGCGCGTGCGCTCGGCACGTTCTTCTCGATGAGGCGGTCGAGGGCGCCAGGCACAAGGGCGCTCACCAAGGTCGAGTCGTCGGGGACGGGCGGAGCCGGCTCACCGCGGGCGAGAGCTTGAGCCCGCAACTCGCTGCCGAGCATCGCCACGGCGTAGCCCTTGGCCACAAGCGACTCGATGTTGTCCTCGTAGAGCGCGACGCCGCTCAGGCCGGAGCGCTGGTAGCGCTGCGCCAACTCCAAGCTGGTGAGCCCGACGAGCGCGGCCTGATCGGCGAGCGCCTGCTCGTCCATCACCATGGCCACCGCGACGTGGCTGCCTTCGGCCCGCACTCGCCGCACGGCCAGGACCGCTGCAGGGATGAGCGCGAGCAGCATCACCACAAGAGCCACGCGCTCTAGCGGCTTTCGCATCAGGGTCTCCTCTCGGCGACGAAGGCCCGCACGTGGTTCGCGAGCACTGCGATGGCCACAAGGTTGTTACCGCCCTCGGGCACGATGAGATCGGCGTGCTGCTTGGTCGGCTCGACGTACAGGTCGTGCATCGGCTTGACCGTGCTGCGGTACTGGTCGATGACGTTCCTGGCGCTGCGGCCCCGCTCGCTCACGTCGCGTTCCAGCCGGCGGATGAACCTCTCGTCTGGCGGGGCGTCGACGAACACCTTCAGCCCGAGGCGACTTCGTAACTCGCTTTCGTGCAAAACCAGGATCCCTTCGATCACCAGCACTGGCGCCGGCCCGACGTTGATGGTTGTGGCGGAGCGGTCGGACGCCTCGAAGTCGTACACCGGCCGGGCGATGGATCGACCGGCGATCAACTCGTCTACCTGGGCGACGAGCAGCGGCGTGTCGAACGCCAGGGGCTCGTCGTAGTTCACGAGCTCGCCGCTATGGAACACCGGATCGTCACTGCACTTGTAGTAGACGTCCTGCGGAAGCACGTTCACCAGGCCGGGCGGAGCGGCCGCCACCATCGCGTCGGCGATGGTCGACTTGCCGCTGCCCGTGCCGCCGGCTATGCCGATCACCAACGGTGGGCCCTCGGTCATGCCAGGCTGGCAGCCCTCGCTTCACTCTCCGAGCGAGCCACCCCGGCTTCGATGAACCCGGTGAAGGGCGGGCTAGGGCGCATCAGCCGCGACATGAACTCAGGGTGCGACTGCAGGCCGAGGTAGAAGGGGTGGGCGTCGAGTTCGACGGCCTCTACCAGACCCTCGCCGCGCCCCCGCATGCCGGGGGTGACGCCCGACACGCGCAGGCCGGCGGCCTTCAGCCGTTCGACGTAGTCGGGGTTCACCTCGTAGCGGTGACGGTGACGCTCGTTGACGGTGTGCTCGGCGCTGGCCGGAGGCCGGTAGAGGCGCTCCAACAGCGTGCCCGGCAGCACCCGCATGGGCCAACTACCCAGCCTCATGGTGCCGCCGAGGTCTTCGACCTCGAGCTGCTCTGGCATCAGGTCGATGACGGGGTGCGGAGTGTAGGGGTCGAACTCCGTCGAGTTGGCGCCTTCGAGGCCCGCAACGGCGCGGGCGAACTCGATGACCGCGACCTGCATGCCAAGACAGATGCCGAGGTACGGCACGCCGTGCTCGCGGGCCGTGCGGGCCGCGGTGACCTTGCCCTCGATGCCCCTTACACCGAAGCCGCCCGGCACCAGGATGCCGTCGTAATCGAGCAGATCTTCGTGCCCGGAGTTGACCAGGTCCTCGGCGTTTATCCAGTGGATGTCGACTAGAGCCCGGTTGGCGATGCCGGCGTGCTTCAGGGCCTCCATCAAGCTCAAGTAGGCGTCGGGCATCGCGACGTACTTGCCGACTATGGCGATGCGCACCACGCGCTCCGGGCGCCTCAGCACCCTTACCGCCTCCTGCCAGACGCGCAACTCGGGCGTGACGTGCTCGAGCCCGAGCATCTTCTCGACGTAGCGGCCGATGCCTTGCTGCTCGAGGATCTCGGGAACGGCGTAGACGACGTCGGCGTCGTAGGCGTTGAAGACCGCGGCGACCTCGACGTTGGAGAACAGCGCGATCTTCTTGCGGCTCTCGGCCGGCAGTGGCGACTTGGAGCGCAGGATGAGGCCATCGGGCTGGATGCCGACGCCGCGCAGGGTCGCTACCGAGTGTTGCGTCGGTTTGGTCTTGAACTCCTCGCTCGCGCCGAGGTACGGCACCAACGTGACATGCAGGTAAAGCGTGTTCTCACGGCCAACCTCGAAGCGGACCTGACGGATGGCCTCGAGGAACGGCAGAGACTCGATGTCGCCGACAGTGCCGCCGACCTTGACGAGCACTATCTCGGCGTCGGTAGCCTCGCCCGCGGCCGTGATGCGGCTCTTGATCTCGTCGGTCACGTGCGGGATGACCTGCACCGTCTGTGAGAGGTAGGCGCCCCTGCGCTCCTTGTCGATGACGCTCTGGTACACCTGGCCGGTGGTGACGTTGTTCGCCCGCGCCAGGTCGACGTCAAGGAAGCGCTCGTAGGTGCCGATGTCGAGGTCGGTCTCGGCGCCGTCGGTGGTGACGAACACCTCGCCGTGCTCGTACGGCCGCATGGTCCCGGCGTCGACGTTGATGTATGGGTCGATCTTGACGGCGGTTACCGAGAACCCCCTGGCGCGCAGCAACGCGCCGATGCTCGCGGTGGAGATCCCCTTGCCGAGGCTGGAAACTACCCCTCCCGTGACGAAGATGTACTTGCGCTGCATGGCGGCCACCTTCCCGGGACTAGATGGTAGCACCCGTCGTCAAGACGGCCGTTATGAGCCGTCCCCGTCGTGCGTGTTAGAGTCCAACCCCGACGGGGCTGAAGCCCGAACATGCGCGGGAGGAACCCACACCTAAGTGACGGAGCCAGAAGAACCGAGCACGCCGGAGCGCTCAAATCTACGTCGGGGGATCCTGTTCGTGATGACCGGAGCGTCGGGGGTCGGCAAGGACTCGATAAGGCGCGTGGCGATACCCCAACTCGGCGACATCCTGTTCTCGGTGTCGGCCACCACGCGCGAGAAGCGGTCCGGCGAGGTGCACGGCTCGCAGTACTACTTCATCGCCCACGAGGAGTTCGAGGGGATGATCGCAACCGGTGGCCTGTTGGAGTACGCCGACTACGTCGGCGACTACTACGGCACCCCGGCGACGCCGGTCGAAGACGCGTTGGCCTCGGGCCGCGACGTGCTGCTCGAGCTCGAGCTTGTCGGCGCACGCCAGATCAAGAAGCGCATGGACGAAGCTGTGATGGTGTTCATCGCCCCGCCGACGCTGAGCGAACTCGAACGGCGGCTACGGGGCCGCGGCACCGACTCCGAGGAGAAGATCCAGAAGCGCCTGACGCGTGCACGCGAGGAGATAAGGGCCATGCGCGAGTTCGACTACGTCGTCGTCAACGACGACCTCTACGGCGCCGTCGAGGTGTTCACGAGCATCATCCGCGCCGAGCGGGCGCGCGCCCGCCGCATAAACGACGACGACATCGCGACCTTCCTCACCGAGGACTGAGCCCCGAGCGGCTCGCGCTCCCGGCGGCCCACCGCACAATGGCCGGTGGCGATTCACACTGGCACGCGCCACGACCAGCGGCTGAATACACCGCCACGCCGCCTTGGCCGTGTAGAATCGCCGGGTTTGACGAGGAGGCCGATGTGGCTCAAGAAGGTTATGACACCCTGCTGGCTCTAACCGACTCGCGTTATCGCCTGTCGATGATTGTTGCTCGCCGTGCCGCGCAGCTCAAGTCGGGTATCCCGACCGTGTTGGACGTCGATCTGTTGCCCCACAACGAGAACACCGTGACCTTGGCGATGAGAGAGCTCGAGCTCACCGACGAGATCGTCTGGGGCGACGAGCTGCCGACCGTTGACACGCTTAGGCGCGCCGCCGAACCGATGAGGGTTGACCCCCCGCCGACGTTCGCGGCAGCGCCAGCCGACGACGACCTGGACGTCTGAGCGTCGCGCTCACAGCGGCCTTGTGAAGTGAGCCCGCCGGCCCCAAGGTCGGCGGGCTCGTTCGGTTGCCGCGCCCGCGGGGGGCGCATGCCCGGCCGGCGCGCGTGCCCGGCCGGCGCGCGACAGTAACTGCCGTAGGTACCGAGGACGCCAGCGGTATACTGCATAACTATGCCAAGCAAGGAGTACCGGCAACGCCTCGTCGCCGAGCTGGTAGAGGACGAGTTCATCTCCACCCAGGCCGAGATCGCCGAGCAGTTGGCGCGGCGCGGCATCAAGGTCACGCAAGCCACGATTAGCCGCGACGTCACCGAGCTGCGGCTGGTGCGTGTGCCTGCCGGCAAGGGCCAGCACCGCTACCGGTCGACGCCGCTGACCGCGCAAGAGGACGTCGAGGGCGAGCTTAAGCAGCGCTTCAAGCTGTTCGTGCGTGATCTCGACAGGGGCGAGAACGTCATCGTCATCGACACCGACGAGGGGCACGCTGCGGGCATCGCCTTCGTGCTCGACAAGCTCGATCGCGACGAGATAGTCGGCACCCTGGCCGGCCAGAACACCATCCTCGTGGTCGCCCGCTCCGCTGACCAGGCCAAGCGGTTGCTCGCCGAGTTCGAGCAGCTCCTCGACTGAAGTCACGCGCCGGCGCTGGCGGCGCGCGAGGTGGCTGCCACTCTCGCGCCCTGACGTATCCACCCCCTGACCGGCGCGCCCAAGGGGGCATGCTAGCCTCGTAGCCAACCTGGAGGAACGCATGGTTTCGAGGTCGACCCCGCCTCTCGCAAGGCTCGTATCCTGCCTAGTTGCTCTCATCTTCGCCGCGCACGTCGCGGCCGCATCGGTCCTCGTGCACCCGTTCGACAGCCAGGACGTGCTGCTCGGCGTCGCCGTCGCCGATGAGGTCGCCAACTCGCTCACCGACCGCGCCACGGTAATCGGCCCCGAAGCCGCTCCTGGCGCCATCCCGCCGCTTGTCGCCGAGGGCGGCTTCATCAGCCTCAGCCGGGTCGTCGGCACGCAGCCGTTCACCGGCGCCGCTGGCGCCGACCTGCTGCGCAGCGGCACCGGTGTCGACATCGCCGTGACCGGCAGTATCGAGCAGCGCGACAGCGGCTACACGCTGCAGCTCGCGGTCGCTCATCCGGGCGGTCTGCGTACCGCCGAGTTGCAGGCGCCGGCCGACGAGCCCGAGCGCTTGAGCGTGCTAGCTGGCGCGCTGATCGACTCAATTATCGACCGGCAGCTGCCCGACACCGCGCCGGGAGAGAGCGGGCCATACCGGCCCCCGAGCCTCACCGGCAGCTTCGATGACGCCTACGGCGGCTACGTACGGGCCGTCGCCCTCGTCGGCGCCGGTCTGCTGGAAGACGCGCTAACCGAGCTCGAGGCGGTGGCCGCCGCCGAGGGGGCGCCGCCACGGGCGGCAGCGCTACGCGACGACCTGTTGGTGCTGCTCGGTGGCGGTGCTGACGAGGGCGAAGCGGAGAGCATTGCCGGTGCTGCGGTAACCGATGCTAGCCGGCTGGCGCGCCGGGCCATCCTCTCGGTCTCCTCACCACAGATCGATCCCGTGGTGGCCGCCGCACGCTTCGCGGCGATGAAGGACGCCACCGGACTCGCCCTCGCCGACGCCTGGCATGGTGCCCTCGCAGCCAGCGTCAACGATCGCGCTGGCGCTCAAACGGCGTTGGCCGAAGCCGCAGCTGGCTACGACTACGGAGCGGTGGTCTATGCCTCCTTCCTCTTCTCACGCGGGGCGGCCGAAGAAGGACCGGCGCTCGCCGAGCTGGTCGCCGACGGCGCCGAGGCGGGCAGCGCCGCGCTGCTCGGCGCCTCGATCCTCGCCAACCTCGCGGGCGACAGCGAGCTGGAGGAGGAAGCGCTAGTGGCGCTGAGTCGCGCCTCGCCGTTCCTCACCTACCCGCTAGAACACCTCTCGTACCTCTACTTCGACCGCGAGGACGCCAGGTCGGCGGCCGAAGTGCTCGCCGTCGCCATCGAACTTGCGCCCGAGTCGGGCCTCTACTGGACGAACCTTGGCTGGGCATACTACTTGCTTGGGTCGCTCGAGCTGAGCGAGGAGGCGTCGAACACGGCCCTGTCACTCGACGGCAGCCAAGAGGTCGCGGCCTACAACCTCGGCCTTGTAATGGTCGTTACCGGCCGCCTCGAGGAGGCGATGGCGGCCTACCAGCGCGCTCTGCGGCTGGATCCCGAAGTCAACGACGAAGCGGTAGAGGACCTCGAGAACGCCAGGGCCCGGTTCCCCGGCGAACCCACAATCGAGTATGCCGTTGCCGTGCTCTATGAAGCCGAGGGCAGGCGCAGCGACGCTCGCTCGGCCTTCCGCCGCTACCTGGGGCTGGCAGACGACGGCGAGCCAGGCAGCCTCGTCCAGCAGGCAAGAGACCGCCTTGCGGTGCTCGAGGCGCCCCTGCCGCCACTTGAGGTGAGCGGCGAGTTGACCTTGAACCTCGGTCAGCGTGGGCCCGCGGCCTCGCCGTTCCATCCCGGTGATCCGCTGTACCCGTCGTTCGAGCTGACCACGCCGGGTGACCAGCTGCCGACGCGCGTAACCGTTACCGCCTCGCTGCGGCCGGCGGACACTAAGC
>Ga0075530_1001694_pt1 | contig 10438 bp, 8 predicted proteins | sample NGEPerD_2_FD_75101 | JGI IMG/M metagenome (GOLD analysis project Ga0075530, IMG submission 75101) | Arctic peat soil microbial communities from the Barrow Environmental Observatory site, Barrow, Alaska, USA - NGEE PermafrostL1-D | ecosystem: Environmental > Terrestrial > Soil > Wetlands > Peat ...
AGTGATGACTTGGTACTTGCCTTCCACTGGGACGGGACCCCGGAGTACAAGCGAATGAGAGCCCTCGCGGAAGGGATTCAATACGGCGCGGCAGCGCGTATTGCCAGCGGCAAACCGTTGTTCATCGTGCTGGACGCAGACATCGCACTCAACATGGGCACGATCCTGAAGGAAGACCTGAACATCGGGAATGACATACTGGTGATCGACGGCGTTGCCCTGTCGGACTTCGACTATATTGATATCGGCCGAATACGCAGACCCTCCAACACCATGCCAGTCACAATCAAATCCCTGATCTTCAACGACACCCTCGACGGTGCCAAAACGCCCGAGCGCATCCATCATAAACCGAGACAATAAAACGGCGCGCTGTAGCCAGGCTTTAGCCCATCAGGAGTATGCCGGGGAAGAGTTTGTATTCAAGCAGCTGGACAAAAACAATATAGACGAAGGCCGTGGCACCCACCGAAATTGCTGCAGACATTGCCAGGCTTCGTTGCCCTGAGAGCCTCAGAAAGGCAAACACATAAAGCGGGGTACTAAGCATGAACCCTATAAGGTAAAGAGAGAGCAGAAGAATACCCAACCAGCCAAAAGCCTTGAGTTCCTTTCTCAGGCTGACGCCTTCCGTCTCGCTATCCCGATGCTTAGCGGTTTGAGTGTGACCGCGCGCAGCGAAAACCTGCACCCCGACCTCCAGCAGCGCCAAACCCAGGAATATCCAACCCACGAGCTGCGGGAAGGTGCCACTGATACCCTGATAGGAATAGGCAGTGATCAGCAGCAATGCGGCAAAAACAGTAACCAGTACAGCCACAATAAGGCCCGGTTTAAGCCGCCTCGAGATCATACGCTTTGCCTCGTTTTGCGTTTGATGACACTGGAGATAACCGGCATAAGCAAAGCCAGTACGGCCAGAACCAGCAGAATTACAAAGGGCGTATCGCCGAACGCCTTGCTCCAGTCCCCACGATACATCAGCGAAGTCTGGAAGTAGTTGCGCTCCATCAACCCCCCCAGGACCAGCGCTATCACCAAGGTAATACGCGGATAATCAAAGCGGTGCATGAGATACCCCAACACGCCGAAGAAGGCCGCGGCAAACACGTCCCCGATGGAGTTATGAAGTGCGTAGGCCCCGACCAGCGACACCACGATGACAGAAGGAATGAGTATGGCCGAGTCGATGAACGTCACCTTGATCAGGTAACGAGCGGTAAGCAATACAATAACACCGCTAACCAACGTTGCTGCGAGCAGGGCGAGAATCAGCACAAAAATGGTAAACTCACGCTCAAGCAATAGCATGGGACCGGGGTCCATCCCATGCAGGATCAGCACGCCCAGAAACAAAGCCATTTCGGCGCTGCCAGGGATACCAAAGGCAAGCGTGGGGATTAGCGACCCGCCGTCTTTTGCGTTATTGGAGGCCTCGGGTGCGATCACACCCCGAATATCGCCTTTACCAAAGTTTTGCTTGTCTTTGCTTGTCTGCAGGGTAAATGAATAGGACAGAAACGAAGCAACAGTGCCGCCGACCCCTGGCACCGTGCCAATCACAGCGCCTATCGCCGATCCGCTAAGAATCACCTTAAAGTGCCGAAAAGCCGCCTTGATACCTTCCAGAGTTCCCGATACCCCAAGATTCCCAGTCTCGCCTGTTTTGGCAATGGAACCACCCATAACATACAGCTTAAGCATCTCGGCTATGGCGAACAGACCGATCAATACCGGAACGATAGACAGGCCATCCCACAGGTAGTCTACACCTGCGGCGTATCGGGTGGCACCACCCATATCATCGTAACCCACGAACCCGATAAACAACCCGAGGCAAGCCCCGACAAGCCCTCTAAGCAGGTTACTGCTGGCTGCGGTAAGCGCCGTCAGCCCGAGCACCGCAAGCATGAAATAGGCTGGGGGTCCGAAATACAGGATGATATTTTTCGCCACAGGCAGCAGCAATATCAGGATAAAAGCACCAATCACGCCACCAATCGACGACGCCGTCACCGCGGCACCGATAGCCATACCCGCCTTGCCCTGGCGGGTAAGTGGATAACCATCAAAGCAGGTAGCCGCATTAGGCGCCGTGCCTGGGGTGTTCAACAGAATTGCTGTGATGGAACCGCCGATAGTGACGGCTCCCATAACTCCCCCCATCAACGTGATTGCCTGCTCAGCCTGCATGCCGAACGTTAGGGGGAGCAGCAGCGCAATGGCTGTCGCTCCCCCAAGCCCGGGAATGATCCCGAAAATAATACCAACGACCACCCCGAGCATGAGGAACAGCAAGTTCATACCATCCGTAAGGTACTCTGCTGCAGTAAATACTGAATCAAACATACAGGTTGCGCCGGTTATTGAGCGTTAGGATTGCTCAGGTCTGCCTTGAATTTCTCATAGAATTCGAAGGCTTCCATGACCGCCTCAGCTGTCGCTTTCCCGTCCAGTGGCGCAACATCCATTCGTGCCTTTTTTGCCGACTCTAAAAACCCCGGGTCATTTACCGTCTTGTTGAATGCAGCACGAAGTGTCTCCAGCAGCTCGTCGCTCATACCCGGAGGACCTGCCAGCGCACGTTGCAAATTCAGCGCGGTCAATTCCGGATAACCCGCTTCGGCAAAGGTAGGAACCCCTTCGAGCGGGCTGGATGCACCCGTTACTGCCAGGGCTCTCAGGTCGCCAGACTGGATGTATTTGGCAGCAGATGAAATCGGCGCCATCCCCACGTTACCATCCCCACGGACCAACGCGACCAGCGAGTCAGAAGTTCCGGAATAGCCTGCAAGATAAATAGGATTTTTCTTCTGCAAGCCCAGTGCGCTGGCAACGATCTGGGTTGCTGCAAGGACGGTGGAGCCGTAGCCGGTGGATGTAAACGTGATTTCTTCAAGCTGTTTCAAGTCTTCGATTGTCTTGATATCGGAGTCACTTGCGACCAGGAGAACATAATCCTGGGCTTCGAGCCGACCAATCCAGCTCATTTCTCGCAAGTCATACTCAGCGGGCTCGCCAAGGATTCGCGGCAGAGCGAAACCCGGCAGATTGATAATCCCCAGGGTGTAGCCGTCCGGATCAGCCCGATATACCGAGGTGGTACCGCGACGCCCCCCTGCCCCCGGGACATTGCGCGGTAGCACGGTCACATCACCACCCAGGTGCTCTTCGAAATACGGTGCGAATGCCCTGACGGCTCGGTCGAAACCACCACCGGGACTATAAGGAATGACAATTGACACGTCCTCATCCGGGAACGCGTGGGCGTTCAGCGAAAGCCCCATCGACAACAACAGTATGGCGGAAAATCTTGCTACCAGTTTCATTGAATGCACCTTTACTCTTTTGTAGTTATATCTGCATTAACGTCGAGGCCTTCGGTCCCGGAACTGCTCTTACACCAGCCAACTCGAACCAGCATTCTATTCAATGACCGCCGCGGTCACGGCAATTTTCACATTGTGCTCAGTCGACGCAGGCTTGCCCTCAACCGTAGCGCGGGCCGGCGAACAGCCCTGGGGCACCCACTCGTCCCAAACCAGGTTCATCTCTTCCGCCGTTCGGATATCTGCAAGCCAGATCGTAGCTGTCAGCAGGTGCCGTTTATCCGTGCCCGCATCTGCAAGCAGGCGATCGATCATCGCGAGCACGTCCCGGGTTTGCTCTGCAACGGACCCACCCCGATTCTTCAGAGCCTGTAATCCGGCCAGATAGGCGATCCCGTTATGAACAACAACGCGACTGATGCGCTTTCCACTGTGTATCCGTTTGATTGCCATACCCTGCTCCCTGTATTAGGTTTGCCCTTGTCTTCGGTGTCGCATCGTCAGATAACAAACGCTTCCAGCGCTTCCGGCGCAAACAGATCCTCAGGCGTCAATAGATGCCTGGAAAGGCCCTGCTCATGGTGATAGCGCAGGAACGTTGCGATCGTTTCCCGGTTCTGTGTGAAGCCGTAGGACCAAAAATCGTTGCCCAGTTCCCGTCGAGCTTCTTCCACGTGAGCCGACAGCCAAGGCAGCATGGTCTTGTGGGCTGCGGTCTCGTGCATGTCCTGGTAAGTTTTTGCCTGAGCCTCCTTGAAAGCTTTAAACAAAGACTGCGCCACCCAGCGGTTCTGCTCATAGACCTCGCGCCGGATCACAACGCAGTGCATGATTGGGAATATGCCCGTACGGCGATAATAATCCAGTTCGACCGCGGGGTAGTTTTCAAACAGCCGCACAACCCGCCCACTGCCATCATAGAAGGAGGACGGCGCCCGGGCGGTGTGCAGTGCATCTATTTCGCCGTCCAGCAGCATCTTGGCCAGCGTTTTGTCTGGCCCAATACGCTCAACCCTGATGTTGGCAGGCAGATCGAGCTTGAGCTTCTCTGGACGGTTTGGTTCTTCTTCGCCACCCGTCATGTAAAGCACGCTATCGACCGGCACCTTGTACTCATCTGACAGAATACCGCGAATCCAGACGGGCGCAGTCATCTGGTATTCCGGCGTGCCAATGCGCTTTCCGACCAGATCACCCGGCTCCCGGATTCCGGAGTCGAGGTTGACGTATATAGAAGAATGCCGGAAGAAGCGTGAAGGGAAAACCGGGATCGCAATGAACGGACGGTCTTCCGAGAACAGCGAGACCACATAGGAAGACAAAGACATTTCGGCCACATCGAATTCACGATGGCGCAGCATTCTGAAAAACGTCTCTTCGACTGGCATGTTCAGGTAGTTCAGGTCGATGCCATCGGGCTGAACCGTCCCATCCATCAATGCACGCGTCCGATCGTAATCCCAGCACCCGAGCGACAGCCTAAGTTTGGACATACATCCCCTCTTCACACGATTCCGGCCCCGGGCCAATGCCCGCCAAGCCTATTCTTGATTGTTGGTTATTGGCGGCGGAAGCCCCAGGCGCGTTGGCATCGACTACGCTAACCAGAACACCGTTCCAAGTTATTTAAGGTTAGTATCACACAGTAATCCCAGCAACGCCTATTCCTTTACCCTTCAGCCATATACCGAAAACAATATAGTCCTCTTGCATGGCCAAGGACCAAACCAGCAACCTCAATTCCAGGTAATTGCAATAACCCCTGCGGTTGCGATGATTGCTGCGATATAAGTTTCCAGATCCGGACGAACCTCAGTCCGGAACACCACGACGGACAAAAATGACGAAATAAATATTTCCAGCGAGGCAATCATCACGACCGTCGACACTTTTTCGTAAAACAGGGCCGAAAACAGCAAGATCTGACCCAGAGACACAGTGATGGCTGCCAGCACCAGCCAGACGTTGAGGTTGCGGAACATGTTGCGGAAGTTGTTGCGATACTGAGCAACGAAAATGGCGGCAATGGCGAAGAAGGTAAATCCGGAAACGGCGCTGACCATGGTGCCGAATGCTGGCGCGCCGACCAGCAGAAGACCGTATTTGCGAGTGATGTAGGCCAGAGCATAAGACAGCGCGGAGCCCACACCCCAGCCGTAACTTCCCAATGACGGAGGCATCGATTGTACTTCGGTAACACCAAGGTTACGTTTGAAGGAACGGCGTATGAGGAGGCCGAACGCCAGCGCAAGTCCGATGAGCCCAAGGCCGTCTAGTCCGGTAATGGGTTCCCCCAGCAGCGCAAATGCGAGCAGCACAGAGAAGAAAGGGTTGAGTCGTTTAACGGCACTGGCCCGGGTAACACCCAGCTTGCGGATGGACGCAAACAGAAAGGTGCGGCCGAACACCATCGCCAGAATGCCCGCCAGTACAAACCAGCCAACCCCGGCCCACCACACCTCCGACTCTTCGGCTCCGAAGCTTGCGCCCTCAAGGGTCAGCCACAGCAACCCCGAAAATACCATGGTAACGAGCACCGAAAACATGACGCCCCGGTCACCGCCGCCAGACGCGCCCTTGGAAATAAACACATTGCTGCAGGCAAAAGCGAATGCCGAAAGCAGGGCCAGTAGCTGGCCCGTTAGCGCGTCAGACATTAGCGCACCTATGCCAGCAGACCCAACACCAGCACCGCCATTTGCGGATCATGGCCACTGCCACCCGACTATATTCATCAGGACCTCGGGCAGTTCGATATAGTCGACAATGATTTCTGTGCTTAAGGTCAGCGCCACTACGCCAGTCATGGACAATAGAACCCCCATATACACCCATAGACCAAAAACCTCATGCTCCCGGTTGATCAGCCAGCCGAACAGGACCCGGAATACCGCCGATGTCGATTGGATGGGCGTCACCACGGTCACAGGTGCTATAGCCAGTGCGGTGTAACGCAGCCCCTGAGAGAGGCCGACCAACGCGCCAGCGAGTGAGAACCATTTTGCAGCTACCGGCTGCATCGACCGGATATGTCCCCACTGTCGACCTACCAGTATGATGATTCCCACAACCAGCGCGGCAGCCGTGTAAGAGATCAGTCCGCCCGCGATACTAAAGCCCGGCCCCTGGTTCTCCAGACCCATGCGGACCAGTACCGGACTGATGCCATACCCGGTCGCCGATAGAAGTGCGAAGGTGTAACCCTCAGCATAATTCGGCTCGAAGTCCGGCAGTTTTTCCCGCTTCGGTTTTTTCGACACCTCTGGAGCGTCGTCAGCAATCGCATCCGCTTTAGGCTTCTTCTTGTGTTTGGCACGGCTTGTAGCGATGACACCGGACACAATCAAAGCAATCCCCAGGATTTTGAGCGGAGTCAGTGTCTCTCCCAGAAGGACTATGGCCAGAATCAGCGCGATAATCAGCTGAGACTGCTTCCATGGACCTGACAGGTTGCCACCAATGGCCTTGGTAGAGCGGTAGTTGCAATAGCGCCCCCAGACAAAGTGCATGACGCCTGCTGCGGCCAACCAGAAATAGGCCTCGGTCGGAAACGCCCAGAGCTTGTCGATATGTCCGCTGGCGATGCCTGCAAGCAAAAACAGGGGTACGCCCATTGGCACTGTGATTGCCAGGGCCTGGAACACGGAACCACTCAATACACCACGGCGTAACGCCGCGTTATTAAACCCAAAACTGGCCGCAGCCAGAATAGCGAATACCCCACCCAGCATGATGTTCTCCACCTGATCATTGATGACCAACGTGCCGGGATGGCACGTCGCAATAGATGCTACTCAACGCACATTCGTTCCGGAGACGGTTAATAGCGAATGTTGATATTCTTTTCCTGAGTAAAGCTGAGAATCTCGCCGGTATCGTGTTCCTTACCGATACCGCTGCTCTTGAAGCCGCCAAAGGGAGCGCCCTTGAACCTCTTGCCGCCATGGCCATTGATCCAGACGTAGCCAGCCTCGATTTCATCGCCAATACGCAGGGCCGTAGAGATGTCATTGGTCCAGACGTTGGCGCAGAGGCCGTACTCAACACCATTGACCTCCGCCATCATGGCTTCCTCATCGTCCCATTGGAGAATGCTCATAACTGGTCCGAAAATCTCTTCCCGGGCAATGGTCATGCTATGGGTTACCTGGTCAAAAACCGTCGGTTCAATAAAGTACCCAGCCGCCAGCTCCTCGCCCTTGGCGTGACCGCCCCCCGTTACCAGCTTCGCGCCCTCGGAATTACCCGATTCGATGTACTTCATTACCCGGTTGTAGTGCTCGCGGGTTACAACCGGTCCCATTTCGGTACCCTCCGCATCCGCGTGGCCTACGCGGATTTTTTCCACCCGCTCGACAACTTCCCTGACAAACTCGTCGTGGAGGTCGCGGTGGACGAAGACCCGGGAATTGGAACCACAGGACTGACCCTGGGAGCGTGTAAAGTTCATTCCCGCCACCGCGGCGTCTGCGACTTTGCGGACATCCACATCGGGGTAAATAATGAGTGGGTTCTTACCACCCAGTTCCAGGCTCAGCGCAGCAATGCCAGCTTGCTGAGTAATTCTCTCGCCAGTGGCCACTGAGCCGGTGAAGGCGATTCGGCGAACCTCAGGATGCGCCACCAATGAAGCCCCGGTTGTGGCTCCGTCCCCGGTTATGACATTGACCACACCCGGCGGCAGATGCTGTTGAATCAACTTTCCAAACAGTAACGCGCTGAGCGGTGTCTGGTCAGCAATCTTGAGCACCACCGTATTTCCGGCAATTAACGCCGAGGCAACCTTGCCGACGGCAAATGATATGGGGTGATTGAATGGGAGAATTCGGCCAACAACGCCAAAGGGCTCGCGGCGGGTATAATTGAGCCCGCCTCCTGGCGTTGGAATCGTTTGGCCCTTGATTTCCATGCCCAAGTTGGCGAAGTGCTCAAGCAGGCCTGCACCTTTGTTGGCATCATCCAGCATGGCCTGGTATGGATTGCCGCAGTCGAGCGCATCCAGCATGCCGAACACCTCTGCCCTCTCCCGGACCGCCAGGGACAGCGCTTTGAGCATTTTACCCCGTTCATCAACGTGCAGTTTCTTCCAGGCCGGAAATGCCGCCTTGGCGGCGTCAACGGCTAAATTCACATCTTCAGCTGTGGCAAACGGGACCTCCGCCAAGGGCTGGTCGGTCGACGGGTTGACCGTTGTATAGCGCTTGCCCGAAAGACTCGTGACAAATTTCCCATTGATGGTCATCTGCCAACCTTCGGTTTCCCGTGCCGCGTCTTCTAATGCGGTCTTCGCCAATTCCTTCAGATTATTAGTCATAAACTTACTCTCCCAGAATCATTTAACCTGTGTCACAATATCAACCAGGACTGAACGACGTTCGTTCTTAACAATCGCCAGGGCCTTTTGAAGGGCGGGCGCAATATCTTCGACATTCTCTATCGGTCCGATTCCGGCCACGCCCATGGACTCCGCCATGGCCGCGAAATCTACCGGTGGATCAACGATCGTGGTCCCAATCGAGGTGCGACCCACATCCCGTCCACGGTGGCGGGCGATATTGATCTGATGCTCCTCGGAGTTGTAATAGGAGCGGTTGTTGAACATCACGATCAGGGCGGGCAGGTCATGGTGGGCCAACGTCCAAAGACCACCGGGCGTGAAGAGAAGGTCGCCGTCGGACTGTATATCAACAACAATTTTTTGAGTGTCACGATGGGCAAGGCAGGCACCAATTGTGGCACCGATGCCGTAACCGAGTCCTCCGCCCCCAGAGGCGCCAAGGTACTGGCGAGGCGACTTCATGGTGAAGATTTTCTGTACCCAGCCTCTCAGATTGCCATTTGCCAAGACGAAATCCTCGTCCTTCAGCAACGTCCACAACTCGTCAGCCATCACCGCCGTCGCAATCGGTGTCTCGCTGCGTTTTTTAACAGCGGTCTCTTTCCATTGCTCGCGCAGGCTGTTGTGCCATTCAGTAATGGTCTTGAAGCGCGACTGGACGACTGCCGGAAGAGGCCTGGCTGCCAGCGCCTCGAGCAGAACCGGAAGCAGGACCTGGGTATCCGCCAGGATATTCATCTCCGTCGGGTAGAGGCGCTGAAAGTCCGCTGACCAAGCTCGGGTGGTGTAGTCCATCAGGCTGACGGAGAAAACCCGCGCAGTGGGTTTGAGTACAGGCTCGGTCGTCCTGATTGTTCTCTCGATTCGCGACAGCGAGCCATAAAGATCCTTCATGTCAAGGGCAATCACGACATCCGCTCTCTCCAGGACGTCAAAATTGGCGCCACTGAGGTTCATAGGATGATCCGTCGCCATGTTGAAACGACTGCCCTGGTCGATCACCGGGATTGCCCAAGTCTCTGCCAGTTGCGCCAGCGCGTGAAAGGCATCGTCTGAACGCGCTGTGTAGTCTGCAATAATAACCGGCCACTGAGCGCCTTCCAGCGCCTCCACCAATCGCGCTGTAACTTCCGGAGAAGGGCCTGGCGGTGTTCCTGGCGAATACGCCTCGGGTGTCGGTGGGTTCAGTAATGCCGGGCAGCTATCCAGCTCCTCCTGTGCGATCGGGGCTTCCTGCAGCATGGCGTCGAAGCAGACATAAACAGGCCCTGCCGGCTCAGTGACCGCAAGGCGATAGGCACGATAGATAGAGTCACTCAAACTTTGTACCGACGCCGGCTGGTCGTCCCATTTGACGAAATCCCGGATCAGATTGCCCTGTACCAACGCTGTGTGCAGCCAGTCCGAGCCCGGGCGCCGTTTTTCAACCGGCATCGGGCCGGTGCCACCAAACATCAGGACCGGTACGCGGTCACACCAGGCATCGTAGATCGCCATGGTCGCATGCTGCAGGCCCACCACGTTGTGGATAGCCACCGCCATTACCTTACCTGTCGCCTTGGCATAACCGTGGGCGATATCCACCGAAATTTCTTCATGTGTACAGGTGATCAATTCCGGCATGTCCCGGTGAGGGTGATTGATCAGGGAATCATGCAGCCCCCGAAACGATGCACCGGGGTTGAGGGCGATGAAGGGCACATCAAGATTGGCGATGAGCTCTGCCATGAGATCCGAGCCATAGCGCTCGGTGTTACCGTTGGTCATCTGC
>Ga0075530_1001697_pt1 | contig 10432 bp, 5 predicted proteins | sample NGEPerD_2_FD_75101 | JGI IMG/M metagenome (GOLD analysis project Ga0075530, IMG submission 75101) | Arctic peat soil microbial communities from the Barrow Environmental Observatory site, Barrow, Alaska, USA - NGEE PermafrostL1-D | ecosystem: Environmental > Terrestrial > Soil > Wetlands > Peat ...
GGTCAACATGCAACGCAGCTACGATCTGGCCAAGGCGAAACAGAATTGGCTCGACCAAGAAAAGGCTGGGGATGCGGTGGAGATCACGCAACTTTACAGGCTCAAGAAAAAGGGGTCCGGCGGGGTGCGTCCGTAGGTCAACGGTTTATGTGTTGGGGCAAGCGAATGTTCGAGGTAAGGCGTTTCCGGGTTACGGGGATCCGACTTAACGAAAATTTCGTGCGGTCCGAGCAATCAAAGCCGATGGCCGTTATCGATCGGGCCTAAAATACGGTGTCCGCAAAACCGCTAAATACGGGGGGTTCAAAATCCCATTTTTTGGTTTTTCGAAAATTGCCCGGCGCCCGTAGTGGTTTTTTGGCTTGTGGCCATGTCCGCACTTTAGCCTATCGAGCATTCTATCGTCTGACATGGCCCAGTGGAAGGGTCGCTGTCACCGGTCGCCATCCGGCAACAAAAGATGCGGGTGAAATATATGGCCTATTCGTCTTTTATGATTAAAATACAATAAATAATGGCTAGCTGGATAATAATTGCAGAATCAAACGTGCATTTTTTTCCAGGTCAAACTATACTTTCACAAGCGGGTCATGATTTATCTGCAAACTGTTCTCAAATTGCCAGTTGATTTTTTAGTCCTCTGTCCTTACCGTATGTACTGTCGAAATATCCTCGATTCGGTATGCGCCAAAGTCACCTGCACCGAAGCTGATCCAAATGGAAGGGGCATTGGATAGGGTGGTTCCCACCGGTAAATCCCGCGTGATATTGATATTGCCGGCCAAGACGGTAAAGTAGGGGGATTCGATGTTTAAAATAATGTTGAAGCTTGTTCGCCGATCTGTCCTTACACTTCCGATCCGTGTTTCCCGACTAGGGCTTTCACCATCAGGGGAGCGGCCTAAGTAGACGTTTGCCACCTTCTCGGCTTCTGGACTTGTGGTTCCCGGCGCAATTACCTCCAATTCGAGCAATACTGGAGATCCAAAAGTATTCCCGTTGGTGATCTTTATTAAAGTGGGCCTATTCGTGGCGTTACCAAATTGCCCGTTCCACTGCAATAAATATGCTCCTCTCGTAAAATCCCTCGTAAGAGGTAAAAACCCTAAAATCAATGGCCCCGGTACAGACCTAGATTGCTGAAATCTAAGATAATGTGAACCATCGGTGTCGACTGCCACTTCCAGCGGTGGTGAACCGGAAGAAGGTACACGGGGTCCGCGCCAGCTGATTCTATCCCCTGTAGGTGCATCGGGCAGAACTAGGCTCGGGAATGATCCAGCCTCGTCGGACTCAAAATCGGCGTTCAATAATTTTGTAGTGGCACAGCCTTCCAAAAAGAGGAAAAACAGGCAAAGCAGCGATACCCTTAATATAGCTAAATGACCCATAGATACTTTAATTAAATTTGTGTCCATTAAAAATACATGCTTGGTATTACTTTCACGTCCGAAATGTATAACCGGTATTTTATTTTGTATGAACGGTCATTTTATGTGGAAGCTGTTCAAATAATATGTTACATATATTCCCACGTTAATTTAGACTTTCCGTAAACCGGCATTCGTTTGCGTTTGAGGGCCGTTTAAATATACTTTGGAAAAAGCGCGGGAAAGCAAGTTCATAAATTTTAAAATGCTTTCCAAGCAGGTCCGTTTTGGTAGGGAACAGTGGGCGGGAAAACGGAAGGGCCAGAAGAGGCGTACAGGAACTTTCTGCTCTTGCCGACGGTTTCGAGAGTTCCGTACAAACTGCTACCACGGGGACTTGTGTGCGACTTCCGTAGGAACATGGTTATAGGTGGTGAAAATTCTCATTATACGAATACTTCATTGGGCCATATTTGTAAATGAGATTCATTAAAAAAAGGCGCAGTACTCGTTAAATGTACCGCGCCCAAAACTAAACTAACTCAACTCAAACTAACTTTCTTTTGATGATTTCCCTATTCAATAATCAATATCTTCCTGCTTTTTTTTCGAAGCTGTGCTGTCAAACTTGGATATCGATAACTATCCACTACATCATCACAGGCGCACCATAAAATATTAAGCGACATACTACCTTTTATTTTCATACGGTGATGGACTGATTGCGGTCCAACCACCATCGACCACCAAGCTATGGCCCGTGATATGTCGGGCATTCCCGGATACCATAAACAGAACCGCTTGTGCGATATCGTCGACCGAGGCGGGCCTTCCCATTGGGGTCAGGTTTTCCCATATTTCCGTATAGTCTTCCTCTTTCAACGTCCTCTCGGTCAAGGTTGCGCCTGGGGCTACCGTATTGACGGTTATTTTATAGGTAGACAGTTCAATGACCAAATTTTTGGCCAGCATTTCCAATGCGGCCTTGCTCATGCCATAGGCCGCCAGGTTCTTATGTGCCTGATGCCCCGTAACAGATGACATGAAGACGATGGAGCCGCCCGTTCCCTGCTTTTTCATTTGGTTGGCCGCGGCTTGGGCCAAAAAGAAACTACCGCCCAGGTTTACCTGCATTACCTTATAAAAAGATTCGGGGGGATAGGTCAGAAATTCCCCGAAAAGGGTTATCCCTGCATTGGCGACCACCATATCGAGCTTCCCGAATTCGGAAACCGCCTTGTCCACCATTTTCCGGATTACCGCCATATCACTTGAATCCCCGGATACGGCGATACATTTTACGTTCGTGCGATCTATTTCCGAAACGGCCTCTTCCGCCAACGTGGCATCGATATCGTTCAAAACGACCTTGGCCCCTTTGGCCACCAGCTGTTTGCAGATTTCCAGTCCTATCCCTTGCCCGGCCCCGGTAACGATCGCTACCTTGTCCTTAAGATCCATATTCGTCCAATGTGGATTAATGGGAATCCCGGGGCACATCGCTACCCGATTTTCCCCGTAAAAAATCCATGTCCGCTCCCAAATGCGCCTGTTGTACATGGTTTATGTATAGATTGACGTAGCCCCTGTCCATGACGGGAGGCGTGGCCGTCCTATTTTTCTTCCTGCGGTCCAGTTCCCCATCGGTTACCGCTACCGTCAGGCTACGGTCGGCCATGTCCAAGGTTATCATGTCCCCGTCCTCGATCACCGAAAAATTGCCGCCGGCGGCCGCTTCTGGCGACACGTGCAAAACGACGGTTCCGAAACCGGTGCCGCTCATACGGCCGTCCGAGATACGGACCATGTCCCTGATCCCCTTCTCCAGAAGTTTTTTGGGAAGGCCCATATTGCCCACTTCCGGCATTCCGGGGTATCCTTGGGGCCCGACGTTCTTAAGTACCAGGACACAGCTTTCATCGACTTCCAGTTCATCGGTATCTATCCTCGCCTTATAATCCTCTATGTTCTCGAAGACCACCGCTTTGCCGGTATGTTTCATCAAGTGGCCACTGGCCGCCGATGGTTTTATTACCGCACCGTTTTCACAGAGGTTGCCATTGAGTATGGCCAGCCCGGTGGCATCGCTAAATGGATCGGCCACGCTACCTATGACATCATCGTTATAGTTCTGCGCGTTCCGGTAGTTCTCGCCGATAGGCTTGCCGTTTACCGTAATACTGTCATTGTTCAGGATTTCCTTGAGCTCCTTGAGGACCGCGGGCAGACCGCCCGCATAGAACAGGTCCTCCATAAAATGCTTTCCCGAAGGCTGTAGATTGGCAATGAGCGGGATGTTTGCCGATAGCCTATCGAAATCCCCCAGTTCCAACGGCACACCTATCCTGCCGGCTATGGCCAGGAGGTGGATCACGAAATTGGTGGAGCCCCCTATCGCCGCGTTGACCTTGATGGCATTTTCAAAGGCCTTTATGGTCAAGATATCGGAAGGTTTCAAATCTTCGCGTACCATATCCACGATCCTTAGGCCGCTCCATTGGGCCAGTACCTTTCTTCGGGAATCGGCGGCGGGGATCGCCGCATTTTCGGGCAAGCTAAGCCCGAGTGCCTCTACCATACAGGCCATAGAGGAAGCTGTGCCCATGACCGCACAGTGTCCGTCGCTCCTGCACATGGCCGCCTCGATGTTCCGTAGTTCCGAATTTTCCAGTCTGCCTTCCCTGACATCGTCATGATAGCGCCAAACATCGCTGGTGCCTATACTTTTTCCGCGATATTTTCCGGTCAGCATCGGTCCTCCCGATACCACGATAGCGGGGATATCCACACTGCAGGCCCCCATGACCAACGAGGGCGTGGTCTTGTCGCACCCGCATAGAAGCACTACCCCGTCCAACGGGTTCGCCCTGATACTTTCCTCGACGTCCATGCTTACCTGGTTCCGGTACAGCATTGCGGTAGGTTTCATAAGTGTCTCGCCCAGGGACATCACGGGAAATTCCACGGGAAAGCCCCCGGCTTCCAGGATCCCCTTCTTTACCGATTCGGCAAGTTCCCGGAAATGGCCGTTGCAGGGGGTAAGCTCCGACCAGGTATTGCAGATGCCGATCACGGGCTTATCGTTGAACTCGTAATCGGGAGTTCCCTGATTCTTCATCCACGCGCGGTAGATGAACCCGTCCTTTCCGCTGCGCCCGAACCAGTTGCTGCTTCTCAAGGGCCGTTCCTTATCTTCTTCCATATTCATACTATATATTGGCGTTCGCACTTAACCCTGCAATCAAAACTCAGAGCTTCAGGTGGACTGAAAATTCAATTTTGGGGTTCATTCGCAATCAACTGTAAGCCTTCGATCGGTTTAAAATAATAATTGCTTTCAGCGCTGGGTGAAATAGATTTACGGATTTTTTGGTGCTATGCGGTCCGGTTTGCTTAACTAGCGGAAGGCCTTTGCGAAAATTTATTCCTCCATTAGAACTTATGGCCTCGACTTAATAGATCTTTCGACATAGTAGGCTATGATATCTTTCCAATAGGCATCTCTTATAAATTAAAAAAATAACGTATAATTTATTGTATTTTAGAAATTTATAAGGGATTTTAATAAAAAATTAGCGAAACGATTATTTATGCTTTCAATTCTGCAGCATGTGATTTTTGCTTTTTCACAACCCTTCTAAATAACCCAAAACGGCCTCCTTAAGTTCAGTTTCTGCCGAGGGCGTAAAGGGAGAGACCCTCTCTACCTCATAACCGCCATGTGGCCAAGCCGACGCAGTGGGCAGGTAGCCAAGCCAGCCGTTGGTGTACCCAAAATAGAAGGTGTAGGGGAAAGGGGATCGATCACGTACTTCGTTCGAAATTTCATTGAACAACTCTACGGGGGCGCTCCATATTGCTATGTCATCGTTGATCGTTAAAAAACGAACGGGAAGTTTCACCATCTTGTTTCCATTATCGGTGGACGTATAGGCATCGAGGTCCGGTGGCCATCCAAGTCCGGGTTTCCGCGGGGTTTTAACGGTCAGCGCTCCCGAATTCAGTTTCACCTCTTTGGTCGTGGACAAAATCCTTCGGTTAGCTTCCAGGATCTTGTCCCCCAGGAGCACGCGGAACTCTCCTAAATGCCCGGATTCGGGAGTTGGGTAGACACTATATATAGGCGCGAGGTTACCAGCGGCACCATTGATGAAGAGAACCGGTGCCCCTATCTCCTGCTCGACATATTCCGAGACAATACCCGCTACATCTCCACTAATCAAAAGATTTTGAGGCCCCAGGACCGTACCGTGGATGGGATAGTTCGAAATCAATGCCATTGGGCTGCCATCTTCTTTGTCTATTCGCAACAGACCGATACGTCGGTCGACCGCTCCATCAGGGTTCAAGCCAAGGGAGGCCTTGCCATCGATATCCAGGGCCCGCCGGTTGATATTTGCTTGTGAGAAGCCCCAGCCTACACCTAACCGTGCAGGTTCCAGGTTTTTACGGGCTTCTAGGATTCCGTTAATTAACTCCTGTTCTACTAGGGCAGTATAGGCAGCATCGATCTCGTGTTTAATTCGTTCTCCCATGTAGGTGCCATAAATCCCTGGCACTCCGACTTCAGGTGCCGAGTGAGTATGGGTAACCGTCCACCACACATCGACTGGTTCGATTCCATACTGTTTTTGGAGCTTAGCTGCAACTTTGTCGTATTCCGATGGGGAAAACAAGCAAATATCGGTCGAAATGATAAAGAATTGTTTTGTGCCGTCGTCAATTGCAACGATCCGATGAAAAATACTATCGTGGACCCCCTCCGATTTTCGTTCCCCATAACCAAGAAGATATTGGGTATCTGACGGCGTGATATTTTTTTTCACAACGGCCGCCCTAAATTCAGAACCTGGTGATGACTTTTGCGTCCTAACTTTACTTTTTAATGGGACTAATTTTACTTCTCTCAGATCTAAAAGTGCACCTTCCGTGAATTCGGAGTCTGGTTTGAAAACCATCAACTGCTTCCCTACAGATAAATGAATACGCCCAATTTTTGTTCTTTTATAGGTTTCCCATGAACCGGTTTTAGCTACCTTATTTTTCAGTTCATTTTCACCAGCCATTAAAACAAAAGGCTTGCCAGCTTCCGCATCCGATACAGACCATTCCAAGATAACATCATATTCACCGCTCTCTTTTACTAAAACATTCCATTCTATCCGGTCTTTTGACGTAAACCAACCAAATGCTTTCCATTCTGGCATATATTCGATCTCCGGGCCTATTGCTTTTCCCGTTTCCGCACTTAACCTTAACGAGCCATTCGATTCCGGCCTGACCAACAGGTCATCTTGAATAAATGTGTTACCACTCGTGGACTGGAAAGAAATCAACAGAAAAAAAATAGTGAACAAGGATTTAAAACCACTAAAAAATTTACGGCTCTTAAAAGACTTGTCCAGATTGGTTCTTACACTTTTGATAGAATCCATAATCATTGCTTTTATAACTTGGAATTTTTATACACGCTTCAATTTCAAAGCACTAATATTATTATTTTGCCTCCCGGATATAGGCCAACAGATCCGCCATTTCCTGTTGATCAATAGTATTTTCCAATCCGACCGGCATAGCCGACATGCCCAGTGGCTCCAATGACCGAATGTCTGGGCGGGCAATGGTGGTTTCCTGCCCGCCAACTTTGTGCAGCGTAATAGCAGTTGGAGTTTCGGCAGAAACAATCCCCTGAACCGATTCACCATCATTTAACGTCACTGTCCACAAATCATATCCATCGGCGATGGATTGGGCAGGATCTATAATATCGTTAAGGATGGAAGCTGGTCGTCGATTTCTTATAGAAGCGAGATCGGGACCGAAATCTATTCCTATAGCGCCTCCCATTTGATGACAGATAGTACAATTCTGTTGGAAGATTTGCTTTCCCTGTATAGGATCTCCCTCAAGTTCAAGGGCACTATTATACTGCTCAACTATCTCCTGACGTCGATTATTATCATCCTCAGCAAACATAGCACGAGCTCGGTCCTTAAGGGCTTCATCTTTCTGGGTCATCAGACGGAGTTTCAGGGATTGGTCCAAGTTCGTTCTCTGTATCTGTCCCGCCTCGATTGCATCTAGGAGTAATTTAACCCTAATCGGATCGATCAGAAAAGTTTGTAGAGCGGCCTTTCGTACTTCCGGCGACATTACCTTCCAGTGTTCTAATAGATACTCGCTCACGGTCTGTCCCGGTACGGAACTAAGAGTTTGTAATGCTGCTAGTTGAACCGGCAATGCTTCATCCGGAGTAATCAATTCCTTAAACAAGGAAATATGTTGCTCCGGTTCGCCAAGAGCAAGAAAATATATAGCTTCTGCCCTACGCTCTAAAGGCTGCTGGGTGTTGTGTACCGTTTTTTCGGCACGCCGTAAGGCAGTCGTTGTCTTGGGAACGTCTGGAAGACCTATCTTTTTCAACATCTGTAAGGACGCTTCCCTGATAGATGCCGAAGGATGTTGAAAAAATGCCCGAATCAATGAATTTTGCACAGCCTGAAAATCGGAAGAGAATAATTCCTTGCTTTTTATTCCTTGTGCCATGCCATTCAAGACAGGTGTCTGCCACTCATATGCTTTTTCAGAACCAATATTTGTTGCTCTTTTCACTAGCCGTTGGATTTCCCTAGGCTGTCCGGTCCTTCCTATCATAGCGCTCAACCTCCGAATAAGTGAGGCATATGCCGGATCATCTACCTTAAAGCGATTAAGCACGGCATCCAACAAGGTACTTTTCTGAACGGAAGCAGCAGAAAGTGCTGCAATTTGTACCCACTCATCCTGTATGTCTTTGAATAAAATATCCTGCCGTGCCTGTGAAACGGATGGCAGATCCACAAACCCTAATGTCAGCAGTAATTGATACCTTACCTTTGGGTCTGTATCTTCCTGTAGTGAAAGCAAAGCATCAGTAAACTCAGAAGCATCATCAAGGTGCAGCTCGGCCAGTCTTATGGCATTAACCCTAATCCCGGCTACCGTGTCCATTAGAGCCTGTTTTATCATTTCCGAAGAAAGCTGTCCCATTCCCTGCAAAGTCCATAAGGCATGAAGCCGCCCCAAAGGGGAGTCAACATTTTTTGCCATTTCCCTTAATAGGGGAACAGCTTCTTTATCGTTCCGATCCAGCAAAAGACGCTGAGCATTTCGACGCCACCAAATATTGGGGCTGGCCAATGCCTCCGTTAGTTGTCCAACGGAAGCATTCCCAAGGCTCAACCCTTTAGACCATTCCGCAGGTTTGCTTCCACTGGGGGTAATTCGATAAATACGCCCCTTTTCTGTGCCGTCATAAAGTTCCCCGGATTCAACCACCTCTTTAGCCATCCATTCGGGATGTTCAATAAATTTCCTGTAATAATCAATTACATATAGGGCACCGTCGGGTCCAGTATACATGTTGACAGGACGGAACCAGGAATCGGTGGAAGCCAGAAATTCTTTTTGGGGATAAACACGAGATGCGGTAAAGCTAACCCCTTCATCCTTCAGATGATCGGCATGGACAAGATTACTAACTGGCTCGGCTACGAAGCTCACATTATCGAATCCTGCTGGAAAAGCTCCGCCTTGATACCTTTCAAGTCCTGTGGCAGATGTAAAAACCCCTACGGAGGTCAGCAGCTGGTGCTGCGGGTTTTTAGTGATGGGAAACACATCGGCAGGTTGGCCGTGGTCGGAAAGGGTCTGGGTAACCCTTGTTACAAGCAGATCAGGGTTTCGTTGGAGATATCGCTCTGAAATAAGTTCTTGAAAGATGTGATTGGAATTGGCAACCAGAAAGTGATTGCCCCAGGAATCGAATGTTTGACCAAATTGTGAAGCGGCAGCGGACATTTCCAGCTTATGGCCATCAGGGTTGAATCGGACAATGCGGCCATTTGCATTTTTAGGTAGGCGCGGACCCTGCGGGCTTTTAGGAAAAAAAATATCTTCCCCTTCATCGCCAAACTTTTCCTTATAGGACTGTGTGGCTACTGAGGATTCGTGAGCCAGATAAATCCAATTATCCAGCCCATATAAAGGGTTATTGACGTTGTGCTGTGGATTTGACAAAGCAAACCCCGTGAGCATGGTTTCCCTGACATCGGCTTTGCCGTCACCGTCCGTATCTTCCAAGTAAAGAACGTCAGGGGCATCCGTCACCAAGATACCCTTCTTCCAGCGCATGATACCCGTAGGGAGCGTCAGCCCATCGGCAAAAACCGTGCTTTTATCGATTTGTCCATCCCCATCCCCATCGGTTAACAGCTTGATCTTTCCTGTACCGCTTTCGTCAAGTGGATAACCATGCATTTCCACCACGTACATCTGTCCATTTTCATCTATTACCATGTCCACAGGATCGGATACCAGTGGTTCCGATGCGACCAGTTCAATCTGGAACGGCGGGGCTATCTCTAAGGTCGAAAGTGCATTTTCGGCCGATTCACTGTAGGGAGTACTTGGCTCATTAAGACAGCTTACAATAATTGCCGGCAAACTATACAACAAAACCCGAAAACAATATATGCGAGCACATTGGAAATTCATCTTCTTTTTTTTAGTTTTTTTCTATTTAAGCTCTCAACTGACCCTCAAAAATCATTGCCGTTTCAAAACCCATTACTTTTCCAATGCCTCAGCATTCTGAATTATTTTGTCGTACACTCTTCTTGCATAATCGTAAGCCTTTTCAGCTGCCTCCAACTCATTTTCCCTAATTCTTCCGCTTTTCATTTTCCAGCATTGGTCTACGGCATCACGGCACCATACAGCACTCTTTTTATCCCTGATTGGTTTCCCATCAACAATGACAAAAATTGGATTAGTGTGCGAACTAGCATAAACACGTATTGCTACCCAACTTGATTTTTCAATTTTGAACTTGAACTTCAAGTCTTGCCATTTACCATCAGCAGTAATTATTTGTTTTTCAACTGATTGTCCATTTACAATTAATTCAACAGGAACTTTTCTCGAGGTACCTATTCTTGCCCGTTCAATGTTCCAAAAGGGTTGTTGGTTGGGCGCACGGGAAGCTATAAAAGCACCCCGCCCATCTTGGGTTTCGGACAGTA
>Ga0075530_1001698_pt1 | contig 10429 bp, 8 predicted proteins | sample NGEPerD_2_FD_75101 | JGI IMG/M metagenome (GOLD analysis project Ga0075530, IMG submission 75101) | Arctic peat soil microbial communities from the Barrow Environmental Observatory site, Barrow, Alaska, USA - NGEE PermafrostL1-D | ecosystem: Environmental > Terrestrial > Soil > Wetlands > Peat ...
CATCAGCGCCTTGGCAAAGGCCTTCGAGCCCTCCAGTTCGGCGGCCGCGGCGCTCGGCCCGAAGGCGGCGATCCCGGCCCGCTCGAGCGCGTCGACCAGGCCGCCCACGAGCGGCGCCTCCGGCCCGACCGCGACCAGGTCGACGGCGCGCTCGCGCGCCGCGGCGACGATCGCCTCGACGTCCTCGGCGGCGACTCCCGGCAGGCACTCGGCGTCGGCGGCGATGCCGGCGTTGCCGGGCGCGCAGAGCAGCTCGGGGGAGCGGGGCGAGCGCGCGAAGGCGCGCACCATCGCGTGCTCGCGACCGCCTCCCCCTACGACCAGGATCCTCAACCGTCGCCCTCGGCGCTAGAGCGAGTCGGAGAGCACGTCGGCGGGCATCGCGGCCAGCGTCTGGCTGGTCATCGTGCCGCGCGAGCCCAGCTCGACCGAGACCCTGGCCATCGTCTGCTCGTCAGGCGCCTCGACGATGGTGACGAAGTCGTATTGCCCCAACGTCGCGTACTGGGCCTGCACTTTCGCCCCGATCTGTTCGACCTCCTTGTTCACCTCGGCGACCCGTCCCGGGTTGTTCTTAAGCGTCCGCACGCCCTCGGGGGTCAGGTTGGTCAGCATCACGTAAGTCGGCATCGCCATCTCCTTCGTCGCACTCTCTGAGGGGATTCGAGCCTACGCTACGCGAGGCTACGAGTCGTACGCCGCGTGGATGTGATCGCAGTGGTCCGACCTGGCGAAGGCGGGCCCGGGGCCGTCGACGTCGAAGCAGTAGATCAGCTCGGTCGGCATCGCCGGCGCCGGCAGCTGCGAGAGGGTGGTCGTCAGCTCGGCGCAGGGCGAGGTCGGGGCCGTGTCGGTGCAGGAGACGCCGTCGACCGCCGCGATGTCCATCCCGCGGCCGTAGTAGTGGTTGGAGACGCCACCCGCCGCCGTGTGCATCGAGTGGTCGGAGCGCAGCGAGGAGATCGTGATCTGGTGCGACTGGGTGATCGCGCCGAGTAGGCCGACGATGCGGGGGTCGATCGCGCCGCTCTCGAGGTCCTGCTTCTGCAGCTCGTTGGTGAAGGTGAGGTTCTCCCACCTGATCGGCGCCAGCACCGCGTTGGGCAGCGACAGCGCCCACTCGACCGTGCTGGTCTCGCACTTGCCTTCGATCCGGTCCGCCTCGGCGAGGACGGCGTCGACGTACCACTTGGCGTGGTTGTGCTCGAACAGGCCCGCCCGCAGGCCGCCCTGCGACCAGACCATCCGCGCCAGCGTCGCGGCGGAGTCGGCGGGGTCCTGGCGGCGGATGCGTCCGTCGCCGTCGCCGTCGACCGCGTAGCGCTTCCACTCCGCGCCGACCAGGCCGAGCGCGCCGTGCTTGCGCAGTTCCCCTTTCGACATGCCCTTGCCGAAGTTCGACTCGAGCCGGGCGACGGCGGCCAGCGCCCAGACGCCGCGGCGGCCGAGGTCGTAGCGGGCAGCGGCCAACTCGAAGGCGTTGAGGTAGACGGCCGGCACCCTCTTGCGCCAGGCCTTCGCGGCCTCGCAGTCCAGGACCTTCAGCTTCGGCGCTTCGAAGAGCCCGGGGGCGGCGCCGTTGAGCTGCCCGTAGCACTGCGCGTTGGCGAGCACCTCGGCGACGTACCAGTCGGCGTGGTTGTAGGCGAAGACGGCGGTGTACCAGTCGCCTGGCGCGCCCGACGCCTGCAGGTAGTTGGCGGCGGAGTGGATCGCGTCCTCGGGGTCGTAGGGATCCCTGACCCCGTCGCCGTTGGCGTCGACCCCGTAGGCGGCCCAGGTCGGCGGCATGAACTGCATCCAGCCGAGCGCGCCGGCCGAGGAGACGTTGAGGTTGGTGCCGAAGGCGGTCTCGATGCCGTTGATCGCGGCGAGCACGCTGGGCCCCTGCGGGCCGAGCCCGTAGGCGGCGGCGGCGCGCTGGTAGATCGGCACCAGGGCCGCGGGCACCCCGGAGGGCGCGCAGCTGGAGCCGGGCAGGAGGGGGACGGAGAAGGACGGCGGCACCGGCGGGACCGCGCTCGCCCCTTCCTCGGGTTCCGCCGCCTGCGCTTGCGGCTTCGGCTTCGGCTCGGGCTTCGCGTCGATTCCGCCGCCGTTGCCCTGTTCCGGCTTGGGCGTGGGTGCGGGTGGGGACGGTGGGGACGGTGGCGCCGCCAGCGTGTCGCCGCGCTGCACCGAGGGCTGCGGGGCGGGGGCTTCGGTCTGGCTCGCCGCCGGCTCTTCCCCGGCCGCCGCATTCTCGCTCGGTGGCGCCACCGGCTCGGCCGGTTCGACGGCAAGCGCGGCCGGCGCGGCCAGCGCCAACACCAGCATGGCCAGCGCGAAGACTCCCTTCAGGTGCACCATCAGCCCCTCACGTCGGTCACCAGCCAGGCGCCCCTCTTCTTGCTCAGCTCGAGCCGCAGCTCGCTGGTCAGCCCGACCCGCAGCAGCGAGGCGCTGACGGTGTAGGCCTTGCCGGCCCGCGGGCCGGGGACGAGGTTGACGACGCGCGCCTTCGGCACCCCGCCCTCGCTGGGCTGCCGTGGCGGCCGCTCGCCAAGCGCCTCGGCAAGCTGCGGCGTCGCGGTTTCGGCGAAGACGGTCCGCGCCCGCGCCGGCCGCTCGCCGATCTCGTAGAAGACGAATGCCTCGGAGAAGCGCCGCGCGACCTTCATCGCCGCCGGCCCGGCGGGAACCGGTTTCTTGCTCGAGCTCGTCGCCGCGGCGCCGGCGTCGGCTTCCGGCTGGGCGGGGGCGCCGCTGTCCGGTGCCGCGCCGTCCGAGCTTGCGGCTGCGGCTTCGTCCCCGGCGTCGTCAGCGTTCGCCGCGGCCACCCCGACGCCCTTGCCGACGCTGAAGTCGGGCGGGACGCCCTGCAGGACCGGGCCGCTGGGCTCTTCGGCCTGCGCTCGGGGCTCGGGGGTCGCGAGCGCGACCCGGGCCGGCGCGGCGGCGCGCTCGGGCGGCTGCTCGTCGTTGCCCGGGAGCAGGAGGGCTCCAGCCAGAACCGCGACGCCGGCGATCGCCGCCAGCGCGGCGGCGCCGGTGCTGCGCCCAGCCGGCGCGCGACCGGCGAAGCGCTCCCGCAGAGGCCAGACCACGCCGCGCTCCAGCGCCCAGGCGGCTCGTTCGAAGGGCCAGCGGGCGACATCGGCGACAGCAAGCAGGGTGCGCTTGCCGCGCCCCCGTGGATCGCCGTTGATGTGCCGTTCTCTCAACATCTGTTTGAAGCCCACACAAGCTTACGTCGGAATCGAGTCGCCGTTCCTAAAGTCCCGCTAGCTGGATTGCGTATCCCATACAACCGGTCAAGCACTGCTTAGCAGCGTTTCTTGAGCGACGGCTAAACGCTATTCCCCCAGCTAGCGAGCAGCTGTGTATCATACGAGAATGCTTGTAAAGCCGAAAACGATGATCGATCGCGACCTCGAATGGTCGATCCTCGACCGCTTCGCCGCGCGCCGCCAGCGCCTTGCGGTCGTCTACGGGCCGCGCCGGGTCGGCAAGTCCTTTCTGCTCGACGCCGCCTGCGCGGCGGCGGGCGGCCGGCGCTACCAGGCGATCACGGGGGTCGCCGCCACCCAGCAGAACGACTTCGGCCGCGAGCTGGGGGAGTGGCTCGGCGCCGGGCCGCTCGACATCGACGGCTGGGCCGACGCGCTCGATCGCCTCGCCCGGGTCGAGCTGCCGTTCGTCGCGATCGACGAGATGCCCTACCTGACCGAGGTCAGTCCCGAGCTGCCCAGCCTCCTGCAGCGCTACGTCGACGGCGGCGACGGCCCCGCGCTGATCCTCTCCGGCAGCGCCCTCTCGGTGATGAGCGACCTCGTCGAGGCCCGCGCCCCGCTCTACGGCCGAGCCGCGGCGGTGATCGTGCCGGCCCCTCTCGTCGGGGCCGACCTGGCGGAGCTGTGGGGCAGCGGCGACCCGTTGAGCACCCTCTGGGTGGACGCCGCCCTGGGCGGGCTGCCGGGATACCGCCCGCTGGTCGAGCCGCCGGGCTCCGACCGCGACGCCTGGATGATCGAGGAGGTGCTGGCCCCCGGCTCGCCGTTGCTCGACGCCGCCGAAGCGGATCTGGCGAACGTGCCCGAGCTGCCGGCCCTGCGCGGCGTCTACCGCGCGATCCTCGCGGCGATCGCGTCCGGCGAGCGCACGTTCAGCGCGATCTCCCGCGTCGCCGGGCTGCCGTCAGGGGCATTGAGCCGCCCGCTGGCGACGCTGCAGCGCGCCGGCCTGGTCGAGCGCGTCGCCGACCCGCTGCGCTCGCGACGCGACCGCTACGAGCTGGCCGACCCCCATCTGCGCCTCTGGCTCTCGATCGTCGCCCCCAACTGCTCGCGCCTGCAGGCGGGCGCGGCAGCCGAAGTGTGGGACCGAGTCGGGCCGACGACATGGCCCTCGCAGGTGCTCGGCCCGCGCTGGGAGACGGTCGTCCGCGAGCACGTCGCCCGCGGCGGCGAGAAGCGGCTTGGCGCGCCGGACCTGGTCGGCGCGACCACCGTCTCCGACCCGGCTCGGCGCGAGAGCCACGAGGTCGACCTGATCGCGATGCGCGACAAGCAGATCGTCGCGGTCGGCGAGGCGAAGCTGCGCTCCCTCGGCGGCGATGACCTCGACCGCCTGCTCCACGTCCGCGACCTGCTCGACGCCCCCGCCGCCAAGCTCGTCCTCGCCTCGACCACGGGGGTAGGCGCAAGGCATCCCGACCTCCTCGCGGTCGAGCCCGGCGACGTCTACGCGTAGGCCCCAGTTTCTACTGCGCGCTTTGGAGACTGTTATTGCGCGTTTCTGATCTCCAAACTGCGCGTTTATGAGGTACAGTTTGCGCGTTCAATGGCGCTCTTTCCTCGATACGTCGAACCCCAGGTCCTTGCCTCGCTCGCCGATACGCCGGTGGCGGTCATCGTCGGCGCGCGCCAGTGCGGCAAGAGCACGCTTGCCGAACGGATAGCCGCCGAGCGGGGGGCGGCAATGGTTTCGCTGGACGCTGCCGCGCTTCGCGAAGCGGCCAACGCGGATCCAACGGGCTTTATCGAGGAACGGGACGTGCCGTTGCTCATCGACGAGTTTCAGAAGGCACCGGATCTTCTCGACGCGATCAAGGCCCGCGTGGATCGCGCCAGACGTGGCGGTCGCAGTGCCGCAGGCATGTACCTGCTCACCGGCTCCGCCAACGTCTGGTCAACCCTGCAGATCTCCGAGTCGCTCACTGGCCGCGCCGAGCGAATTCAGCTCGGGTCTCTTTCCCAGGGAGAGCTGCGGGGTCATCGCGAGTCCTTCTTGTTTGACCTGCTCGTCGGGTGGGTGCCCAAAATCGACGAGCAACCTGTCGGACGGGGGCCGGTGGCCGAAGCGGTCGTACGTGGCGGCTACCCCGAGATGCTCTCGCGGCAATCCGAGTCCCGGCGCGCCCAGTGGTTGCGGAGCTATCTCGAGATGATCGTCGAGAGAGACGCCAGGGATCTCACCGATCGGGCGCGCCAGCTCGACGACCTGCCGAGGCTTCTGAAAGTCGTTGGAGCTCGGATCGGCGGCCTGCTGGACCTGACCTCGATTGGCAGGGCAATCGAGATGAAACGGGACTCGGTGCGCCGCTACCTGCGAATTCTCGAATTGCTGTTTCTCGTCGTCCAGGCGCCCGCGTGGAGTCAGAACCTCACTCAGCAATTGATCAAGCGGCCGAAGCTGTGGATTCCGGACAGCGGGCTCGCCTGCCAGCTGGCCGGCTGCGACGAGGATCGGTTTCTCTCCGACGAGACCGGCATCGCCGGCTTGCTCTTCGAGAACTTCGTCGCGTCTGAAGTACTGAAGCAGGCGAGCCGACTCGATCAGGGGGTCACCCTTCATCACTTCCGCACCGCCGGTGGGCGCGAGGTGGACATCGTCTGCGAGGCGGCCGACGGCTCTGTCGTCGGACTCGAGGTGAAGTTGAGCGCGACGCCGAGGAAATCCGACTTCAGCGGGCTTGCGCATCTGAGGGACGCGATCGGCTCTCGTTTCAAAGCCGGCGTCGTGATCAACACCGGTGCCGAGACGCTGTCATTCGGGGATCGGCTCTGGGCAGTGCCAGTCGGCGGTCTCTGGTCTTAGCGCAACGTCACGCAGCCGCCGCCACCGCGGCCTTTTCGAAGCTCAGCTCGCCGTCGACCGCGTCGATCCGGACGGTGTCGCCTTCGCCGAACTCGCCCTCGAGGATCTTCAGGGCCAGCTTGTCGACCAGCTGCTTCTGGATCGTCCGCTTCAGCGGCCGGGCGCCGTAGGTCGGGTCGTAGCCGAGGTTGCCGAGCAGGGTGCGGGCGCCCTCGCTCAACTCGATCTCGATGCCGCGCTCGCGCACGCGGCCGACCAGCTGGCCCACCTGCAGCTCGACGATGCGGCCGATGTCGGCCTTGGAGAGGCGGTGGAAGATCACCATGTCGTCGATCCGGTTGAGGAACTCCGGCTTGAAGGTCGCGACCAGCACCTCCTCGATCTGCTCGCGGATCCTCTCGTCGACCGACTCGGCGACGATCCGGTCGCTGCCGACGTTGGAGGTCATGATCAGCACCGTGTTGGTGAAGCTGACGGTGCGGCCCTGGCCGTCGGTGAGCCGGCCGTCGTCCATGATCTGCAGCAGGGTGTTGAAGACGTCGGGGTGGGCCTTCTCGATCTCGTCGAGCAGTACCACCGCGTAGGGCCGCCGCCGCACCGCCTCGGTCAGCTGGCCGCCCTCCTCGTAGCCGACGTAGCCGGGCGGGGCGCCGACCAGCCGCGCCACCGTGTGCTTCTCCATGTACTCGGACATGTCGAGGCGGACGATCGCCCGCTCGGAGTCGAACATCAGCTCGGTCAAGCTCTTCGCCAGCTCGGTCTTGCCGACCCCGGTCGGGCCGAGGAAGAGGAAGGAGCCGATCGGCCGGTCGGGGTCGGAGAGGCCGGCGCGCGAGCGGCGCAGCGCGTTGGAGACCGCGGCGATCGCCTCGTCCTGGCCGACCACCCGCTCGTGCAGACGCTCCTCCATCTTGATCAGCTTCTCGACCTCGCCCTCGATCAGGCGGCTGACCGGGATCCCGGTCCATTTGGCGACGACCTGGGCGACGTCCTCCTCGGTCACCTCCTCGGTCAGCAGCGAGCCGCCGCCGGCGTGCAGCTCGGCCAGCCGCGCCTCGTGCTCGGCGACGGTCTTCTCGAGCTCGGGGATCTCGCCGTAGCGCAGCTTCGCCGCGCCCTCCAGGTCGGCCTCGCGCTCGGCCCGCTCGGCCTCGCGGCCGGCCTCCTCGAGCCGCGCCTTGGCCGTCTTGATCGCGTCGATCGCCTGCTTCTCGTTCTGCCAGCGCGCCTTCATCTCGCTGGAGCCCTCGCGCAGCTCGGCCAGCTCCGCCTCGAGCGCCTCCTGCCGCGCCTTCGAGGCGTCGTCGGTCTCCTTCTTCAGCGCCTCGCGCTCGATCTCGAGCTGCTGGGCACGGCGCTCGACCTCGTCGATCTCGGTCGGCATCGAGTCGATCTCGATCTTCAGCCGCGAGGCGGCCTCGTCGATCAGGTCGATCGCCTTGTCCGGCAGGAAGCGGTCGGCGATGTAGCGCTCCGAGAGGGTCGCCGCGGCGACGATCGCCGCGTCGGAGATGCGCACCCCGTGGTGGACCTCGTAGCGCTCCTTCAGCCCGCGCAGGATCGCGATCGTGTCGTTGATGTCGGGCTCGCCGACGAGCACCGGCTGGAAGCGCCGCTCCAGCGCCGCGTCCTTCTCGATGTGCTTGCGGTACTCGTCGAGCGTGGTCGCGCCGACCGCGCGCAGCTCGCCGCGGGCCAGCATCGGCTTCAGCAGGTTGGCGGCGTCGACCGCGCCCTCGGCCGCGCCGGCGCCGACGATCGTGTGCAGCTCGTCGAGGAAGAGGACGATCTGGCCCGCCGCGTCCTGCACCTCGGAGAGCACCGCTTTGAGCCGCTCCTCGAACTCGCCCCTGTATTTGGAGCCGGCCAGCAGCGAGCCGATGTCGAGCGCGATCACGCGCCGGTCGCGCAGGCTCTCCGGCACGTCGCCGGCGACGATCCGCCGCGCCAGCCCCTCGACGATCGCCGTCTTGCCGACGCCGGGGTCGCCGATCAGCACCGGGTTGTTCTTGGTGCGGCGGGAGAGCACCTGGATCACGCGGCGGATCTCCTCGTCGCGGCCGATCACCGGGTCGAGCTTGCCCGCCTCGGCCTCGGCGGTCAGGTCGCGGCCGAATTTCTCCAGCGCCTGCGCGGTGGCCTCCGGTTCGGGAGAGGTGACGCGGTGCGGGCGCACCTCGCCGATCGCCTTCTCCAGCGCGTCGCGGCCGGGGAGCAGGTCGGCGACCCCGGAGCCCTTGCCGGTCAGCGCCAGCAGGAAGTGGTCGGTGGAGATGTACTCGTCGCCCTTCTTCGCCATCTCCCGCTCGGCCGCTTGCAGCAGGTCGGTCAGGGCCGAGGACGGCCGCGCCTCGGGCTGCTCGTCGCCGCTCAGCTTCGGCAGCGCCTCGATCGCCCGCTGCGCGCCGGCGCGGACCGATGCCGGCTCGGCGCCGGTCTTCTGCAGGATCGGGCCGGTCAGGCCTTCGTCCTGGGCCAGCAGGGCGACCAGCAGATGCGCCGGGGCAGCCTCCGGGTTGCCCAGCCGCGAGGCCAGTTGCAGGGCGTCGCGGACCGCTTCCTGGGACTTGACGGTGAACCGGTCGGGTTGCATCAGATTCCCTCCCTTGACATTCGGCGTTCGAGCTCGGCGGCGTGGCGGCGCATGCGCTCCAGCTTGGCCTTCATCCGCGCGACTTCGGCTTCCATCTCGAGGACGATTTCGACCCCGGCCAGGTTGAGGCCGGTCGAGGTGAGGTGCTGGATGTGGCGCAGGCGCTCGACGTCGCGCTGCGAGTAGAGGCGCGTGTTCTTCGCCGAGCGTTGCGGCTCGATCAGCCCGCGCGTCTCGTACATGCGCAGCGTCTGCGGGTGCATGTCGGCGAGCTCGGCGGCGACCGAGATCATGAAGACGCCGCGCTCGTCGTCGACCGAGATCTCGATCCGTTCGCGCCGCACGGTCACAGCCCACCACCCCCGTTCCGCTGTTCCTTACCGGCGTATAACAGGGGAAAGGAACAGTGGAAGGTCATTTGGCGCTGGCCTTTCGCAGCAGGTCGGCGCGGGGGTCGGCGCCGTTCATGGCCTCGGCCAGGGCGTCGACCGCCTTCTGCTGCTCCTCGGTCAGCTCCTTCGGGACCTCGATCTCGAGCCGGTAGCGGATGTCGCCGCGGCCGGCGCCGCGCGGCTTCGGCGGACCCGCGCCGCGCAGGCGCTGGATCGTGCCGTGCCTGGTCCCGGGCGGCACCTTGATCTTCTTCGTCCCGTCGAGGGTCGGCACCTCGATCGTCGCGCCGCGCAGCGCCTCGGCGACCGTGATCGGCACCGTCACCTCGAGGTTGCCGCCGTCGAGCCGCCGGAAGACCGGCGAGGGGGAGACCCGCGTGACCACGTAGAGGTCGCCGGGCGGGCCGCCGCCGGGGCTGGGCTCGCCCTTGCCGGCGAGGCGGATCCGCGCCCCGTCCCCGACCCCGGCGGGGATCTTCGCCTTGTAGCGCTTTCCTTGCGCCCCGGGGACGGTCAGCTGCGTGCCTTCGATCGCCTGCTTGAAGCTCAGCTGCACTTCCGTTTCGAGATCGCGGCCGGGCGGTTCGGGGAAGCCGCGCGGACCGCCGCCTCCACCGCCGCCGCGGCCGAACACCGAGGAGAGCAGGTCGCCGAGGTCGACGAAGTTGCCCCCGCCGGCGGGCCCGGCGGTGAAGGGCCCGCGACCGCCGAATCCCTCGAACGGGGCGCCGCCGCCGTCGTACTGCTCGCGCTTCTCGGGGTCGGAGAGCGTGTCGTAGGCGCCCTGTACCTGCTTGAACTTCTCCTCGGCCGCGGCATCGTCGGGATTGCGGTCGGGGTGGTACTTGCGGGCCAGCTTGCGGTAGGCCTTCTTGATCTCGTCGTCGGACGCCTTCTTGGCGACACCCAAGACCTTGTAGAGATCCTCAGCCAAGAGCGCCCCTTACTCCGCCACCACGACCCGGGCGGGCCGGATCAGCTGCTCGCCCAGGCGGTAGCCCTTCTGCATCGTCTCGACGACGACGCCCGACTCGACCCCGTCGGCCGGTTGCGCGGAAAGCGCCTCGTGCAGGTTGGGGTCGAACCTCTCCCCGGTCGGATCCACAGCCTCGATCCCGTGCCTGCTCAGCGCCTCGCGCAGGCTGCGGAAGACGAGCAGCACGCCATGCGCCAGCCCGTCGTCCGAGTCCCCCTCCGGATCGAGGCCGGCGGCCTCGATGGCTCGCTCCAGGTCGTCGAGGACGGGCAGGACATCCCGCAGCACTTCAGCTTTTCCGCGAGCCCCGGCCGCCTGGACGTCGCTCGTCATCCGCTTCCGAAAGTTCTCGAAATCGGCCTTCGTCCGCTTGGCAAGCTCGAGGTACTC
>Ga0075530_1001699_pt1 | contig 10429 bp, 10 predicted proteins | sample NGEPerD_2_FD_75101 | JGI IMG/M metagenome (GOLD analysis project Ga0075530, IMG submission 75101) | Arctic peat soil microbial communities from the Barrow Environmental Observatory site, Barrow, Alaska, USA - NGEE PermafrostL1-D | ecosystem: Environmental > Terrestrial > Soil > Wetlands > Peat ...
ACAGCAAAGCGCTCGCGCGCGAGATCCCCGGTGCACGGCTCTTGGAGCTCGAGCAGGCCTCGACGGCGATCCCCGATGCAGCCGCCGATCAGGTCGCGATGGCGATGCTGGACCTCTAACCAGAAACCCACGGTCCTCGCCGAAACACGCGGACAGCAGGCTGCGTGAGAGGCAACCGGACTGCCACCCCCTGGTCGCCGCAAGCCGATCCTCTAGCGGGCAATGTCGAAGCCAAGGATCCGCGAGGGCACCTCAACGGCTCGTGGCCAAGGGCTGGGTCACCACCGGCTCATCCAGCCGGTCTCGACCTACTTTTTTCTCCGCCCGTGGTTTCTAGATCTTGGCTGCATCTCGACAACAACAATGTCGAGATGCAGGAAAGATTGGTGAGCCTCGTGCGGCGAACTTTGACGAAACCGGCCGGTCCGGGGGGGTTCGTCAAACTAGCTCGACGGCCCGTGCCCCCAGTGGCCTCGTCACGGTAGGGGCGTCCGCAGAGCTCGCGCAGCGAGCAGGGTCAGGCCGGCTGTTGGGCTGACGAGAAGAACTCGGTGAGTGCCTCGGCGATCGCTTGGGGATGCGTCAGCGGGGCGGCGTGCCCGGCGCCCGGGATCTCTTGCATCCGGGCGTTGGGGACGCGGTCGGTCACAGCCCGCGCGCTGGCGGCGAAGAGTCGCTTGGTGTCCGACCCGTAGAGCACCAGCACCGGAACGGAGATGGCGCCGAGCACGGCCGGATCAGCGATGGGGTCTCCCTGCTCCATCACTTGCTGGAGGTGCTTGAGCAGGTTCGGGACGTAGCGCCCTGCGGCCTCGAGGTAGCCGGCGGCTTCCAGCACGGCGATCTCGTCGTCGCTGAAGGGGAAACCAGCGAACGCGCGAGCCGCATCCGCCAACCTGCCTTCGGCGGCCAGCTCGCCCGTGCGGGCGAGGATGCCGCCGACAGCCGCCTGCTCCTGCTCGTCCATCAGGCTCAGCATCGAAGACTCGAAGTAGGCCACGGCGTCCACCAAGTCGGACTGCGCGGCCGCGACCAGTGCAAACGGGGCGGACCAACCGACCAGTCCGGTTGGTTCCCCGATGCTGTCGACGTAGGCGAGGAAGTCGTCAACGAGGCGACCGAAGCTGAGGTCGGGGTGGTCTCCGCTGAGGCCACGGCCCCGCATGCTCGGCAGATGGCAGGTGAACCGGTCCGTCAGGTGCCCCGCCACGGCTTGCCAATCGAGGTCGCCATCTCCAACGGACCCTTGCAGGAACACCAGCGGGGGCCCCTGGCCGTACACGGTCCCACCGATGATGACGCCGTCGGTGGTGGTCACGTAGTGAGTGCGTTGGTTGCTCATGTGCGGTCTCCTTGCGTCTGGTGCGGTCATGCCTGCGACGATGACGCAGAAGACGTCGGAGAACATCACCCGACCGGGTACGTCTCGACGGCCAGTGGTGGTACTACAGGCTGCGGCGGGCCACTTCTGCTGCGAGAGCCGCGCGGCCGTCGACGTCCACCTTGGCGTAGACGTGGGACAGGTGCTTCTTGACCGTGTTGACAGAGATGAACAGGCGTTGACCGATCGCGGCGTTGGTGCGGCCTTCGGCAACTAGCCGCACCACGTCACGTTCGACGGGAGTCAGTGACGCCCAGCCGATCTGCGGGCGTTGACGCTCGCCCCGCCCGCGGCGGGCATAGGCGATCGCGTCGGCCAGCGACAGCTGGCTGCCGGCGTCCCAGCATGCGGTCGCGTCGGCGGAGTCCAGTTCGGCCTGCGCGGTGTCACGGGCGCGTTCGAAGCGGTCGGCCTGGAGGGGGAAGCGGGCGATTCCGGTCGCCTCGTGGAACCGTTGCGACGCGGCGAGCAGGCGAAGCGAGCGCTCGGGTTCGCCGAGGGCTACGGCCAGGTCGGCGATCGTCTCCAGCGCCGCTGCGGCCCCGACCCGGTCGCCGTAGTCGTCGAGGACCTCCAGGCTGTCATGGGCCAGCTCCCACGCCTCGTCGAAGTCCCCGTCCTCCTCCCTGGCCAGCTCCGCGAGGCCGAGCAAAGACCGACCCAACATGTGGGGCATCCGTGGGTCGGTCGACAGCGCGCGGCTGGCCTCCAGGTGCGCTCGCGCGTCGTCGTGGCGCTCCTGGCTTCGTGCGACCATGCCCAGCAGCCACTCGCCGACAGCCTCGTCCAGGCGGCTGCCACCACCACGGCCGATCCGCACGACCTCCTCGGCCGTGGCCCGAGCAGCGTCCAGATCGCCGGACGCATAGGCCCAAAGGGACAGCCAGTGACGCGACCACATCCCGTAATGGGTGCCCTCGAGGGCTCTTGGTCCCAGCGCTGCCCGTGCCTCGGACAGCCAGTCCTGCGCTCGGATGTGATCGCCCTGGAGGACGGCGGCTGCGGCCAGCCCGGTGAGGCCGGCCGCCTCCCACCCGGGCCGTCCCAGCTGCCGGCTGAGCTCGACGGCGCGTCGGGCATGTCGGCGTGTCTGGTCGAGCCTTCCCGACCACGCCAACCACGCCGCCGCGCCCCCGTGGGCGGCCGGCAGATGGAAGGCGAGGTCGTTGGCCTCGCACACTTCCATGCCCTGCTGGAACAGGAGATACCCGGCATCGATGGAGCGGCTGTGAAGGAGTGCTGCCCCCGCGAACTGCAGCACGTGAGCGTGGGTCGACGCATCCTCGCACCGCATCGCGAGCTGGAGCGCCCGCTCAACGTCAGCGTCGACCTGCTCGCTGGTCGACAACCCAGAAAGAACCCCCGACAGGGCTCGTTGCGCCAACGCGACCGCGAGCGCACCACCCACATCAGCGGCGCGCGCGGCAGCGACCGCCTGCCTTGCCGACCGGTGGAAGCTTGCGGGCTCGGAAAGGGCCAAGGCCGCCGCGGTGTTCAACCCCCGCACGCGCTGGTCATCAGGGGCGCCTGGTACTTCTGCTGCGTCGTGCAGCCGCCTGTGCAGCTCCCTGGACAGGCCGTGCTCCATCCAGAAGCGGACGATCGGCTCAGTGATGTCCACCAGCCCTCGCAGATCCCCGGACTCGGCCGCCCAGTCCATGGCCGCGCGCAGGTCATCCAGATCGGCTGCGAGCCGCGACATCCAGGGTTCAGGCCGTCCGCCGGTGAGGCCCGTGTGCGCCCGCCGGGCGAGCCCGACATGGAACGCGAGATGGCGACCACGCACCCGGTTGGGATCGTCGAGCTCGGACAGCCACTGCCGGGCATACGCGCGGATGGTCTCCAAGAGCCGGTAGCGAGCCTTGCCGTGGCGCTCCACGACCTCCATCATCGACTGCGCGGCCAGTGCGGCGACCAGGTCGAGCACGTCGTCGGTCGATGCCGTCCCCGGCCACGACCGCCTCGGCAGCATCCAGTTCGAACGAGCCGGCGAACACCGACAACCTCGCCAGCGCCAACCGCTGCGCGTCGTCGAGCAGGTGGTAGCTCCAGTCCAGCGACGCCTCCAGCGTCTGCTGGCGTGCCGGCGCACCCCGTAGGCCGCCGGTCAGCAGCCTGAAGCGATCCGACAAGCCGGCCGCGATCTGGCTCGGGGCCAGCACCCGCACCCGAGCAGCAGCCAGCTCGATCGCCAACGGGATCCCATCTAGGTGTCGGCAGATCTCAGCCACCGCCACGGCGTTGTCGTCATCGATCCGAAAGTCGGCGGCCACCTGCCGAGCCCGCACTTCGAACAACCGCGCCGCGTCCGCTGCCGCGACGGTGTTGGCGGACCCGGCATCCGGGTCGGGCACCGGCAGCCCGGCGACCACGAACGTCGCCTCACCATCGACGACCAGCGGCACGCGGCTGGTGGCCAACACGTGCAGCTGCGGGCACACCGACGACAACCAGCCGACCAGCTCCGCACACGCCTCGACCAGGTGCTCGCAGTTGTCGAGCGCGACCAGGAGATGCCGTGCCTGAAGCTGCTGGGCGAGCGTTTCGGTCACCGACTGGCCTGGTCGCTCGCGGACGCCCACCGCCCCACCAATGGCCGGTGCGACCAGCCCGGGCTCGCTCACCCCCTGCAAGTCCACCCAACAGGCCCCATCGGAGAACCGGGATGCCACGTCCCCGGCGACCTCCACCGCCAGCCGCGTCTTGCCGCAGCCGCCCGAACCCGTCAACGTCACCACCCGGGCATCCGCGACCAGGTCGGCCACCTTCGCACGTTCACGCTGGCGACCGACGAACGCCGCGACCCCAACAGGCATCCCGCTCTGTAATTCCATGGACTCCGCCTCGCCCCCGATCATACGAACCGCCTCACAGCAGCAGCTAAACAACAACTGTGTCGAGATGCAGTGAAGATTGAACAGCGCCACGCGAGGAAGTCTGAACACCCAGGCGGTTTCGGCCCGAGTGTTCAAAGTACGATCCACGCGTGTGTCGTCCCGTACGAGGATCCGCATACGGCGATGGGGTGTCGGCGACTGGAACGTCGTCGTTCTCCGGGCGCTGCGCGCGACGGGATCATCACCGCGGTGATGAACTTTGAAAACGACGCGACCATCACCAACACCGGCAACATCACCCTGGTGCCGTCCCCGAGCGGGATCTTCGGTTCGGGGAACCACAGATCACACTGCACCTGATCGCCCGGGTGGTGCACGATCCGTTCGGCAGGATCACTCGGGGCGTATTCGGGCAGGATCGCCGCGACCTGCTCCCGGAACCATGACGGCGATCCGGTCCAGCCGACTCGTTCGGCCAGCACCGTCGCCGGCATCGACCACGTGCCATCCAGCAGGTTGCGGACCCGCTGCTCGAACGGCTCGAAGCTGGTCGGCACCGGCGCCCGTGAATAAGACGGCGGATCGGTCGAGGCGATCGCCTTGGCCACCGTGTTCCTCGAGATCCCCAACTTCCTGGCGATCTGCGCCTCCGGCAACCGCTCGCTCGCATGCAGCCTGCGGATCAATGCCCAGTCTTCCAAAGTGATCACTTCTCCATCGTGGATAGGTGCTCACTCTTCAAGCGTCACATCTGCTCAGTTTTCAACCGGCATCGACACTGAGACAGAAACTTCGCCTCGCCCCTCGACGAACCGTTACGCGGCATAGGACTGTGCGTTGTCGGCGGCGGATGGTCGTGCTACTCGCGACCGAGCACCCTACGTAGGTGCGTCACATCCGTGGCGATTTCATCCCGGCACTCGCCCGTGAGCCGGGAGATCTGCATGTCGAGCACGATGCCAGGCGGGACCCCAGACTCTAGGCCCAGCAGTTCTTTGAGCCTCGCACCAGCCTCTTCCTGATCGTGCGCTGCCCAAACAATTTCGATGACGTCGTGCCTGCGCTCTTGTGCGACAAGAAGGGCCTCCAGGATGTCCAGTCGCTCTTCCGCAGCCTGTCGTTCACGCTCGTCCATGGGTCCATGATCACCCACCTGAACGATTCCGCCCCGTCCCGACTCGGCGGTTCCGGGTTTCATCATTCGCGGCTATGTCCGTGCGTTACCGAAGCGGCAGGTCCACCGGTCAAATCGTGTATTCCCGTGCTGGCCGAGTACCGCTAACTCTTGACGCCGCGGGCTGGCTTGGTCCTCTTCCGCTGTGCCAGGTCGGCCTTGGTTGCCTTGTACGACGCCAACTGCGACACACGCTGAGGGCTCAACTTGAGTAGCTTGCCCACGTCGCGCACGCTGAGCCGCTCGCCCTCCCGGAGTTCTACAACAACTCTGCGAGTCGCCGCTGATGCCTCCTCCTGCAGGGTCGCCGCTTGGCTCGCCAGATCGCGGGCTTTGCGTAAGTCGTCTTCAATGTCGTGCGGAAGAACCGGGATCAGGTCAACGTCGATATCGGTAGCGCGAGCATCTGTCATCAAGGCGACGGCGTCCTGAACCATCTCCTCAACCTGATCGAGCCGCTTGGCCTGCGTGAACACCCCCGGGACCTCGGGGACCTCGATGGCCCACCAGTCTCCCGAGCGGGTGACCTTGGCGGTGACCTTCACCTCTTGACTCCCATGTGCTTCAGAATGGCTATGGCTGTGATCTCGTTGATCTCTGTATGGCGCGCGACGACAGTCTGTCTGTCTCCTATCCACACCTTCGTGTGGTTCGCCCCCCTCCTCCTCGCGGTAATCGAGACCAGATGCCTTGGCCTGTATCTTCAGGGCCTTCAACAAGTCTCTCCGCTTCACGACGCTAAGTCTAGGGCCATAGACAAATCAAGTAAATACCCATAGACGGACTGGTCGAGCCGCCATCGGCACGTGAGAGCGTCACACCAACGGCGGCATGACCGCGCACAGGCTCGACTCGGGCACGGACACGAGGCAGAAGGGGTGCCCCGCTCATCCACTTCCTTGTCGAAGTGCCGAGCACTTCAGCGCTTGGCGTCCTGATTGATAAGCGATTCGATGACATCGGCTGCCGTCGCGGCGCCCTTCGCGTCGCGAATGGCGAAGCCGAGGTTGGCAGCCGCGGAGTGGTGCGGTCCGTCGGCCAGGAGGTCTGTCATCGCTTCGGCGATCTGTGCGGGCTTGGACTTCTTGGCCAGCAGACGGCCGGCGCCGGCCGCCTCGACCGCCCCACCGACCATCGCCTGATCGAGCATCGGATGCATGGGCAGGACGATGAGCGGGACGTGGTGAGCGAGCGCGGCCATGGTCGTCGCGTGACCTCCGTGTCCGACGACGAGGGTCACCCGCGGCAGCACCTCCCCATGCGGCACGAACTGGTGTAGTTCCGCGTTCGGCGGGGGCCGGAGCGCTGAGGCATCGAGCGCCGGTCCCGTCGTGACGATGCCGTGCACGTCCAGTGTTCCCAGGGCATCGAGGACGTTCTGCATGACCTTGGCCATGCCAGGAAAGCTGACGGTGCTGAGGCTGACGAGAACTGTCGGGGTGTCAGCGTTTGCGGGGCTTCCGGTAACTACCGGGCCGGTGTAACGGAGATTCGCAGGGAGCGGCTTGGTCGCGGCTGGATCGAGTTGTGGCAGCGAAGCGACGAGGCGCACCTCAGCCTGGTCGAGGATCCGCTTGGCGCGGAACCGCTTGATCGCAATCCCCATGCCCATCGGTCCGCGCAGCCATTTCCGGGTGAAGTACTCGTCGAAGACATGCTCCAGGGCGGCGTAGGGGATCTTCGCGGCCGCGAGCGCTTCCATGGGTCCCCAGAGGAGACAGTCGACGACCACCAGATCTGCCGGTCTCGCCCGGAGCTCCGCGATGACGTCTCGTCCCATGGCACGGTCGCCGAACACCGACAGGAGTGTGAAAGGCGAGTTGTGGGCTCGGGAGTCGTACTCGTGCGCGGTGCTGAAAGGCAGGAAGCTGAGTCCGCTCGCACGGACGGTCGACTGCTGGGTCGGGTGCCCCATCACCCGGACCTCGTGCCCGCGACCCTGCAACTCGGCAGCAATGCCGAGGGCCGGCGGCACGTTCCCGCCTCCGTCCCAGGTGACAAAGAGGATCGTGCTCATGTGTGGTCTCCGTTTGATGAGGCTTCGGGCACCAGTGCCCGGATCAGTCGGGTGATGTGCTGCTCGGTGCGGGTGCGGCTCAACCGACGGTCCTGCCGCAACAACTTCCAGGTGTAGAGGTCGGTCGCGACGACCAGCAGGTTGACCAGCTCCGGATCACCGGAGATGTACGGCGCGAACACCTCCTCGACCCACTCCCGGTGCATGACGCGGCCAATGCGCGTGATCTCGGCAATCTGCGGATGGCCCGACTCCTGGGCCAGCATCAGCAGCGTGGCGTTGCCGCGACGTTCGTAGTGGTCGACGAGCACCCGAACGGCCGACTCCACATCCCCCACCGGTGTGCGGCGCTCCTCGGCGATCGCGTCCTTCCCGTGGGCAATCATCGCCTCGATGAGCCCCGCCCGACTGCCGAAGTGGCGCAGGATCGTCTGCACGCTCACGCCCGCAACGCCAGCAACGTCATCCAACGAGATGTCGGTGAAAAGGCGCTCGTTCGAGAGTTCGAAGAGAGCAGCCACGACGCGCCGGCGGGTTTCTTCCACGGCCCGCGCGCGAGCGCCCATCGTGTAGCTGCGTTTGGTATTCATGTCAGTATTAGTTCACACGAAATAAAGTTTCGTGTCAATAGTTACTCACATGAAAATGTGACTGCCTCCAGTCAGGGCTGTTTGGCCGGTAGGCCGCCAACACGAACGTGAGGGGGCCGCTGGCGAAGTGACGCAGACACCGACCACGCGGATCGCTGATGCCGCTCACGGCGACCCGTGCCCTGGGAGGCGGCGACGGCAGCCACCAGCGCGGTGATGCGGTTCCTTCCGGCGCTTCCAGTGGCAGGTGGCGCGTGGTTTACCTACTTGGTTGCGGCGTCCACCGGCGCCGGAGCGTTTCTGGGAGCGCTCGCCACCGGTGCATTGGGCTTCGCCGGCCATGCCTACGTCAGCCGGTTTCGACGCTGATCTGCTCACGCTCATCGGCAGAGCTGGGCGATCACGTGCACAACCCGGATGTGCTCGCTCATCGGCTCCGGGGGTTCCGTACGAGGATCGTCACGCGGTGCGTGTTCAGTGCGGGAGGGGCATCAACCAGCGGCCGATCTCTCGATGAGGTCGAGGTCGCGCACACAGAACTGATGGTGCTCGAACTCCTCGCCGAGCACCGTGCCTAGGCATTGCCGCAGCGATCGTCCGCGTGCGTACGGCGGCCACATGTCGTTGTCGGGGATCGGTGCCGGCTCCTGGAGCTGCTCGGAGGTGACCGCGTCCAGCCAGCGCTCGAGCTCGGCCGCCTGTTCATCCCGGATCGCCAGCACCTCGTGGAGCGTCGGGTCCGCCGACGGGTCGAGACCCTGCTCTTCGCGGCCGGGCACAGACTCGATGCCCAGCCCCATCGGAGTGAACAGATCGGTCGACCCGAGGCAGCAGCGCCGAAACCACGAGTCGTGGACGAAGACCAGGTGGCGCAGCGTCTGCACAGCCGACCACTCGTCGTTCACGCTCTCGTGCTCGATGCCGAGCGACTGCCGCATGCGCGCCACGGTCGCCGCCCAGTCGGTGCGCAGCTGCCGCCACCCTCGGCGCACCTCGGCCAAGTCGTCCGAGCGGATGAGCCGGCGGACCGGGTGACGACGGTCGAGCTCGGCCTCGACGTACTCCATGACTTCGACGCCGTTCACAACGAGGTTGGTCACCAGCCCGTCGATCACGGCGTCCTGCATGATCACGCCGATCAGACGGGTGTTGTTCAGGTTGCACTCGCGGAACTCCGCGCCCTCCAGGTCCTCGTCCACGTACCGTTTCATGCTTGGCAGGCTATGCCCGGCCCCCGACACCTCAGAACGGGCAGCGATGGCAGAGTCGGGAGATGATGCGCTTCCTGTCGATACGGCAGGAAAACTCCCCGCGCACGAGTTGGCGTCGAGCGGCCGCAGTTCGCCGCTGTTGGCCGAAATGTCACTCATGCAGGGGAGCCGACAGCCGCGACGCCTGCTTCCCGACGGTCGGGGTCAGGCATGCGCGCTCCTCAGATCACGGCCCGGGCGCATTCTATTCATCAGCCGCGCGCTCTTGAGCCGTGCCGCAAGCGGAAGGCCCTACGGCCACGATCCAGACGGAACAGTCTGGAGCCGAGGTCGTCCCACAAGGGATCGCTCAGCGGAGCCAGGTGCCGTCTCGCATCAGGATTCGTCCCGTTAGCTCGTTCTCTTCTCGCCACGCCAGAATCCGCGAGGGCCGTAAACGCAGAACTGAGTCTGCCCAGGTGCGGGGGTCCGAGCCGTGCTTGGTCTGATAGGCGCCGGCCTCCTCGTCCGTGAGATCCGTTGCTGGCGCGAGCCGCGCTTGGCCCTGAACGATGACGACGTCTCGGGTGTGGCCGAGCGCCAACCGCAATAGGGGGATCATGGCGACGTTCCTAGCAGTTGGGGTGGCCGCGTCGGTGGCGAGCAGCAGTTGCTCATCGCGCCACAGGAATGACAAAGGGGCCAGCCATGGTCGCTCGGCGCCGGTGGATGCCACCCAGGCGTCGGAATCGTCTTTCAGGCGGCGCAGGGTGTCTGCGATTCGCTCTTGTTTGCTGCGCGGTTCAGCCACGCACCAAGCGTACGGACGATCTCGGGATCCGACGACATCTCTACAACGTAACCGCGGCCATCACTACGCGGACGCGGCAATGCCGGGCAGTCCTGATGATCTTCACAAGGGGAACGGTGACCGGTCGGGGATCCGTTTCTGGAGATGGCCGGTGCCCTCGCACAGCGTCGACGAGAGCGACCGATGCCGCCGTACGCGGTTCGTCTCGCGGACTAACTCTGTGCGACGCCTGGCGTCACACGGCGCATGAGTCACCGTCACAGGCCGGCGCGGAGCCCTCCGAAGTCACGAGGGTGAGTGGCGAAAGCTCGGACCAGGCTTTGTCCAGTGTCTGCAGGACGGCGTCGGCGGGTTGGGCTCCCGAGATGCCGTACCGGCCATCGATGACGAAGAAGGGGACGCCGCTGATGCCGTACGCCAGGGCTTGCG
>Ga0075530_1001700_pt1 | contig 10427 bp, 6 predicted proteins | sample NGEPerD_2_FD_75101 | JGI IMG/M metagenome (GOLD analysis project Ga0075530, IMG submission 75101) | Arctic peat soil microbial communities from the Barrow Environmental Observatory site, Barrow, Alaska, USA - NGEE PermafrostL1-D | ecosystem: Environmental > Terrestrial > Soil > Wetlands > Peat ...
GGTGAAGGCGAACGGAGAGGTGCGGTTGCGGTCGCCGCCGTGCATCGGCAGGGTCGGCAGCACCGTCGCCCCCAGCTCGAGGAAGGAGGCCGGCGTGTGCGGGTCGCCTTCACCGGCGGCGATCGCCTCGAAGACCTTCTCCAGCTCGGCGCCGAGGAAGATCGAGATGATCGCCGGGGGCGCCTCGTTGGCGCCGAGCCGGTGGTCCTGGCCGATGTTGGCGACCGAGGCCCGCAGCAGCCCCTGGTGCTTGTTGACCGCCTGGATCACCGCCGCGCAGAAGAAGAGGAAGTGGACGTTGTCGGCGGGGGTGTCGCCCGGGTCGAGCAGGTTGGCGCCGGTGTCGGTCCCCATCGACCAGTTGTTGTGCTTGCCGGAGCCGTTGACGCCGGCGAACGGCTTCTCGTGCAGCAGGCAGACCAGCCCGTAGCGCCGCGCCACACTTTCCAGCACCTGCATCATCAGCTGCTGGTGGTCGGAGCCGACGTTGGAGTTCTCGAACACCGGCGCGATCTCGTACTGGTTCGGCGCGACCTCGTTGTGGCGGGTCTTGACCGGGATGCCGAGCTTGCGCATCTCCAGCTCGGACTCGAGCATGCAGGCGAGGATCCGCTCCGGGATCGAGCCGAAGTAGTGGTCGTCCAGCTCGTGGCCCTTGGGCGGCTTGGCGCCGAACAGGGTGCGGCCGGTTGAGATCAGGTCGGGACGCTCGAAGAAGTACTGCTCGTCGATCAGGAAGTACTCCTGCTCGGCGCCGACGGTGGTGAAGACGCGCTTGCTGTCGGTGTCGCCGAGCCGTCGCAGCGCCTTGATCGCGGAGCGGGAGAGGGCGTCCATCGAGCGCAGCAGCGGGATCTTCGCGTCGAGCGCCTCGCCGGTCCAGGAGGCGAAGGCGGTTGGGATGCAGAGCAGCGCCCCGTTCGGGTTCTCGAGGATGAAAGCGGGGGAGGTCGGGTCCCAGGCGGTGTAGCCGCGCGCCTCGAACGTGGCGCGGACGCCGCCGGTCGGGAAGGACGAGGCGTCGGGCTCGCCCTGGACCAGCTCCTTGCCGGAGAAGCCCGCCAGCGCCGTTCCCTCGCCGGCGGGGTCGAAGAAGGAGTCGTGCTTCTCGGCGGTGGAGCCGGTCAGCGGCTGGAACATGTGGGTGAAGTGGGTGGCGCCGTTCTCCAGCGCCCAGTTCTTCATCGCCTCGGCGACGGCGTCGGCGAGGCTCGGGTCGAGCGCCTCGCCGTCGGCCAGGGTCGCCTGCAGCTTCTCGAAGGCGTCGGCGGGCAGCCGTTCGCGCTGCACGCCGACGGAGAAGACGTTGGCGCCGAAGAAGTTGTTCTCGGGCAGGGTCAGGTCGAGCGCGCCGAGGGCCTCCCCGTTGGAGCTCCACTGCGCGGCGGTCACGTTCTGCTGGCGGATACGAGTCATCGCTGTGTCAGTCCCTCGCTTGCGGCGCGCCCGTCCGGCGGGCGCGTTCGGTTACCGGTCCACTCCCCAATGAAGAGCCAAAGGAGCCTAATGGGCAGGCGCGGAAGATGCCTTTGTACCGCCGTACAACGATCGCCCCGCGCCTTTGTCCGCGCGGAGAGCGATAGCCTCCGCGCCCCACGTCCCCAAGCCCAGAATCCGGAGGGTCGACCCGAATGTTCGTATCCAAGGCCGCCGTTGTCGGCGGCGGCACCATGGGGGGCGAGATCGCGCAGGCGATCGCCGCCTCCGACATCCCTGTCGTCGTCAAGGACATCGAGCAGAATTTCGTCGATGCCGCGGTCGAGAAGGCCCGCGCCGTCACCGAGGGCCAGCTCGCCCGCCTGGTCAAGAAGGAGAAGCTGACCCAGGAGCAGGCCGACGCCCGGCTCGCCGAGGTGATGAGCCTGATCGCAGGCACGACCAGCTATGCCGACTTCGGTGACGTCGACTTCGTGGTCGAGGCCGTGCCGGAGAAGATCGAGATCAAGCAGGCCGTCTTCCGCGAGCTCGACGCCGCCACCCCCGGCCACGCGATCCTCTCCTCCAACACCTCCTCGCTCTCGATCACCGAGATCGGCGAAGCGACCCTGCGTCCCGACAAGGTCGTCGGCTTCCACTTCTTCTACCCGGCCTCGGTGATGCCCCTGGTCGAGGTCGTCTCCGGCGAGGACACCTCGCAGGAGACCGCCACCGCCGCCTACAACTTCGCCCAGGCGATCCGCAAGCAGCCGATCGTCTGCGGCGAGGTCCCGGGTTTCGTCGTCAACCGGGTGCTGATGGCGACGATGGGGGAGATCTGGCGCGCCCAGGAGGAGCAGGGCCTCTCGCTGAAGGCGATCGACGAGGCGATCGCCGCCGCCAAGGTCGCGCCGATGGGCCCCTTCTTCCTCACCGACCTGCTCGGACTCGACACCGTGCTGCACGTCGCCGAGCACCTAAACAACTCCTATGGCGAGACCTTCTACGTCCACAAGGGCCTCCAGGGCCTGGTCGCCGAGGGCAAGCTCGGCGCCAAGAGCGGCGGCGAGGGCTTCTTCTCCGACGGCGAGCAGACGGTCCCCGGCGAGGCCGAGCCGGACGCCGAGGAGCTGGTCGCGATGTTTTCCGGTAGGGCGCTGATCGAGGCCTGCCGGCTGGTCGAGGAGGGCGTCTGCTCGGTCCGCGACATCGACCTGGGGATGATGGCCGGGGCCGGACTGGATCCGCGCAAAGGCCTCTTCCCACCCTTCTGGAAAGCCGACCTGGAGGGGCTCGACACGATTCTGGAGCGGATCGAGCGGCTCGAAGAGCGCCACGGCGAGCGCTTCGCGCCGCCGGTGACCCTGAAGCGCCTCGTCGCCCAGGGGCGCCTCGGGCTCCAGGCCGGCCAGGGCTTCTACCCCTACCCGCAGCCGGACGAGGGCGAGCAGCCCGAGACGGTGAAGCTGGAGACCCGCGGCGGCGTCGCGATCGCCTGGCTCGCCAACCTGCCGATGAACGCGATCTCGCCCGCCGTGATCCGCGACCTGGGCCTGGTCTGGCAGAAGGTCAAGGACTCCGACGAGGTCGGGGCGATGGTCATCGCCTCCTCGATCCCGGTCGTCTTCTCGGCCGGCGCCGACATCAAGGCCTTCACCGAGATGGACGAGGGCGCCGGCGAGGAGCTGCTGCACACCGCCCACGCGCTCCTGCGCGAGCTCGGCAGCGACAGCGTGGCGACGATCGCCGCGGTCAACTCGATCGCCTTCGGCGGCGGCTGCGAGCTGGCGATGGCCTGCGACGTGCGGATCGCCGCCGAGGCGGCTGTCTTCGGCCAGCCGGAGATCAAGCTGGGGATCGTGCCCGGCTTCGGCGGCACCCAGCGCCTGCCGCGCCTGGTCGGCCCCAACAAGGCCCTGGAGATGAACCTGGTCGGCGACGCGGTGCTCGCCGGCGAGGCGCTCGACTCGGGCCTGGTCAACCGCGTCGTCCCCGACCACGAGCTGTTCGAGACGGCGCTGATGTGGGCCGGCAAGCTGGCCGGCCAGGCCCCGGTCGCCCGCGAGCAGATCAAGAGCGCCTCCCACAAGGGCGACCTCGACGAGGGCATCGAGGCCGAGAAGCGGGCTTTCGCCACCGCCTTCGCCAGCGAGGACGCGAAGGAGGGCATAGCTGCCTTCCTCGGCAAGCGAACCCCGAAGTGGAGCGGCAGGTAACACCCGCCAAGAGGGCGGGGGTTGGGCGGCTGGCGGAGATGGGCAACGGAGCCCCCGCCGCGCCCAGGGCGGTCGTCTTCGACAACGACGGGCTGCTGCTCGACACCGAGTCGGTCTGGACCCGGGCCGAGCAGGATCTCTTCCAGCGGCGCGGCCTCGACTTCACGCCCGCCCACAAGCGCGAGCTGGTCGGCGCCTCGGCCGAGATCGCCGGCGGTGTGCTCGAGCGCCGCCTCGGCGAGCCGGGCCGGGCCCAGGCGCTGATCGAGGAGCTGAACGAGCTGGTGATTGCCGAGCTGGAGCACGGGGTGGAGGCGATGGTCGGCGCGCGGGAGCTGCTGCATGCCCTGAAGCAGCGGGGGACGCCGATCGGGCTCGTCTCCAACTCACCGCTCGCCTTCGTCCGCCGCTCGCTCGAGATCGTCGGCTTCCACGATCACTTCGATGTTGTCCTCAGCGCCCACGAAGTCGCGGCGCCGAAGCCCGCCCCCGACCCCTACCTGGAGGCCTGCCGCCGGCTCGGCGTCGAGGCCGGTCCCGATGTGGTCGCGCTCGAGGACTCGCCCACCGGAGTCGCCGCCGCCCGTGCCGCCGGCCTGACCGTGATCGGTGTTCCGTCGCTGGAGGGCGTCGCGCTGGACGAGGCCCACCACATCGCCGCATCCCTGCTCGACGACATCGTCACCCACAATCTCTCACTCAAGCCGCCGCGCCGTTAGTGCGGGTAAGGCGGGGGTGCCCCCGAACGGGCGGATACTCAAAATGGCGGGCTAATTAGCCCGCCATTTGTCCGGGCGGGGGTGCCCCGCCTTACCCGCGCAGAACCCGCCGACGGCGCAGCACCCGCTCGCAGATCTCGGTCAGCTCGCGCACCTGGCGTTCGCGCTCGACGTCGAGGTCGCGGCGCAGCGCCTCGTTGGCGGCCTCGCCTGCCTCATGCCGCCGCTGCTCGAGCTCGGCCATGTCGCTCGCGTGGCCGGGGTCGGTCAGCGCCCCGTCGAGCTCGACCAGCATCGCCTCCAGAGCGACCCGTAGCTGCAGCGCCGCCTCCCGTGGGCGGCCGGCGCCGAGGTCGGCGCGGGCGCGCAGGAGCAGCGTCTCGCAGGCGTCGACCTGGTCCCGGCCGCCGAGCACCGCGGCGAGCCGCTCCTGCGGGAGCAGCTCTTCGTCTCGGCGCCGCCGGCGCGAGCCGCCGGCGCGGAGGTCGATCTCCCGCGCCTCCGAAAAGCGGCCGGCGGCGACCTCCTCGCCGCTGCCGTGGCCGATCCGTGCTTTCGTGGCCCGCTCGGTTCTCAGTTCCCCCCAGAACGGGTCGGCGCGGGCGGCCGCCTGCGCATGGAGCGCCCGGTTGAGCAGGCCGATCGCGTCGGCGACCGCGGCGTCGATCGAGTCCTCGGCGGCAACCGTGTCCTCGAGCCAGCGACCGGCGTCCGCCCCCGACTCGAAGGGCTCGTGCGCGCGCACCGCGGTGATCCGGGTCAGGGGCAGGGAGGAGGGCTCGGCTCCGGGCTCTGCCTGCTTTGGCCGGCGCCGGCGGCGCCGCGACGGAGACGGCGCGCCGGCGGTTTCGACGACGAGCACCCGCTGGCCTTCCTCGCCGCTTCCGTCCCGGGACAGGTAGCGGCCGTCGGGCAGGCCAAGCGTGCCGGGGAACTCGAACTGCACGAATCCGAAGAGCTGGCGCAGAATCCCGGATTCTCCCGGATCGGCGGAACCGGCGCCGGTGCGCGGCTCAGTCGCCGCTGCCGTCGCCGCTGCCGGCCGAGCCGCTGCCGGCCTTGCCCTTCTGCTTGTCCGGCAAGGAGAAGTTCGACGGCTTGGTCGGCACCTCGGGGTTGTCGATCTCTCCCAGTCGCCTGGTCAGACGCTGCCACTGATCCGCGCCGAGCAGCTGCACGAATCGCGGTTGCGATCCGCCGATGCCAAAGGGCGGCTGCCAGCCGATGTGGACGTGATCGTCGTGGTCGGAGAGCGGGAAGCTGGGGCCGCCGAGGTTCTCGAGCGAGATCAGCTCCTCCGGCCTCATCGTCCCCTGCAGTCGCAGCACCGCCTTCAGTAGCTCGTCGGTGAGCGTGCCCGGGCCCTGGTGGCCGAGCACGGGGACGCCGTTGATCGTCGCGATGTCGACGGCGTTCCCGGAGCTGTGGTTGGAGACGTTGCCGCCGGCGGTGTAGAAGCCGTGGCCGCACTTGAGCGAGGTGATCGTCAGCTGGAAGCCCTGCTTGACCAGGAACTCGAGGCTGGCGAGCACGCGGCGGTCGATCTGGCCGGTCTGGATGTCGGTGCGCCCGCAGGGGTAGATCTCGATCCCCTTGTCGGCGAGGACGCGCCGCTCGAGCGCCTCCTTGGAGAGCAGCAGCACGCCGGCGCTGCCCAGCTTCACCGCGAACGGGCTCTTTCCCTTGGCGCGGTAGATCGCCGTCGCCTCGAGCAGCTTCCAGCCGTCGAGGATCGGCTTCGGGTCGATCCGCGGCGCGCCCTTGCCGGCCGGGCGGATCGCGAAGTTGATGTGGGGATCGATGCCGTCTTCGCCAGCTCCGATCCGGGCCAGCACCGTCCCGGCGATAACCCTCGACCCCACCGTGAGGGTTCCGTCGGCGCCCCTGGCGGCGGCCCGGTCGACCTTGCCGCCCGCCTCCGCCCGCCCGTCGCCCGCCACTCGCTCCGGTAGCGCGTAGAGCCGCGGGCGGATGTTCTGGCTGTCGACCGGGACCCGCCTCTCCCTGCCGGTCGGCATCACCACCTTGCGGTGCCTGCGCACGATCGAGCCGAGCCTGGCGTAGATGTAGCGGTTGCCGTAGGCGTCGCGCAGGACGAGGTAGCGGCCGAGCTTCTTCGAGTTGCCCGTCTTCACGATCAGGCCGTCGTTGACGGCGACGACCGGCGCCCCCTGGCGGGCGAAGATGTTGATCCCGCGCCGGGTCGGCGAGGAGGAGATCACCTCGGCTGCGTTGCCGTATTCCTCGCGCACCTTGGGCGTCGCCTTGCTCAGCGCCGCCCGGGCGGAGATGTCGTCGGCGTAGCGGGCGTCGGCGGCGACCGGGAAGTGGGCGCCCTCGGTCAGGCCGGTCAGCGAGCCGACCAGATCGGTCGGCAGCTTGCCGTAAGCGCGGGCGTAGAGCAGCACCTCCTGCACGTACCAGTCGGCGTGGTTGTAGGCGAAGATCGCGTCGTAGAGGTTCTCAGCGCCGCCGTTCGCCTTGAGGTAGCCGGCCGCGGCGCAGATCGCGTCGACCGGGTTGTAGGGGTCCTTGCGACCGTCGCCGTTGGCGTCGACCCCGTAGCCCTCCCAGGTTCCCGGCATGAACTGCATCCAGCCGAGCGCGCCGGCGCTGGAGACGTTGAGGTTGGTGCCGAAGGCGGTCTCGATTTTGTTGATCGAGGCGAGCACCTCCCAGGGGATCCCGTACTCGGTACCGCAGGCCTGGTAGATCGGCAGCAGGAAGGGCGGGATCTCGAAGGAGTCGATGACGAAGTTGGGGACGCCGATCGGCGCCGGGCCGAAGGGGGCGATCGTCGTCGTCGGATTGGCGCCGGTCGGGGCGCCGCCCTGGCCGAACCGAGAGCCGCCGTCTGCCCCTGCCTCTTGAGGCTGGTCGCCGGCGGTCGCGCTCGGCGCGCCGACCCCGCCACTCTCCGTCGCGCCGCCAAGGCTCTGGTTCCGGTCGACCCCGCGCCTGGTGTCGTCGGCGGCTTCGGCTGCGTCGAGGCTGGCGCCGCTGTGGACCTTGGCGCCGGCTTTCGCCTCTGCGGGGGCGTTGGGCGCCTTGGGCTCTGCCGGCGCGGGCGCCTCGGCTTCCTCGCTGGTGTCGGAGGCCGATTCGCAGTCGGAGTCCTCGAGGTCGGCCAGGCCGTCTTCGTCGTCGTCGAGCTGGTTGGCGCAGGCCGGGGTCTGCGCCGAAGGGAGAGCGGGGGTGGTGAGGATGCCGTTCGCGGCTTGGCTGTCGCCCAGCCCGACCGAGGGGTCTGCGCCCGCCATGCCCACGCCGAGCGCGGTGACGACCGCGAATCCGACCAGGGCGATAGTGAGTGCGAGCTTTTTTCTCATGCGATGCGCCTCTGTTCCCTGCGTGCACGGGTCGCTCTACCCGTGTCCAAATCAAGCATCGGGCACGCTACTGGCTCGCGGGGAGGCGCGCAACGCGTAGCGCCGCCCCCCAACACGCCCTTAATCAATGGCTGTTCCATGCCTGTGCCCAGCAGCATCTCAGCCGATCCGGATGTGGTCATCAAGAACCTGTTACGAGCGCCCGACGCGGAATCTCTAAGCTGTCCCCGGTGAGCCTCGAGGACGACTACCAGGATGGCCTGCGGGCGCGCAGCGAGCAGGCAATCGGCGAGTTGGCCCAGGCGTTGCTCGACAGCCAGGTGCTGGAGAACGCCGTCGCCGCCGCCTTCGGCGCTCGCGAGAAGGCGATGGATGCCCAGCATGCTGCGATGACGGCGCTCAACCTGCCCTCGGCCGGCGATGTCGAGCGCCTCGAGCGTCGCCTGCGCTCGGTCTCGCAGCGGCTCGACCAGGTCGAGGACGAGATCGATCGGGTCGGGCGGGAGATCGGCGGCCTGCGTCGCCAGCTCAACGCCGATCGGGCCGGCGACGGTGCCGACGCCAAGGACTGAACTCTAACCTTCGACTTGAGGGTTAGATATAGCCTTCGCGGCGGCTTGCCCGGCTTGGACCGCGGCCTTCTCCAACTCCGCGCCTTCGAGCTGCTCGCCGCCCTCCGTTTCGGCGACGATCAGCGCCGCGGCGGCGGCTATTCCCAGCGCGCGGGCATGGCGCCGACCCAATGTGACTATTTGCCACTCGTGAGAGATGCGCCTCCCGGATTTCCTCCAAGAGTCCAAACACAGCCGTCGGCGCCGTCCATACCTTGGCTGCGATCGCAAAACCAAACCGCGACCGCCGGAGCGTGCTGCGGCGGGCTAGGAGGAAGTTTCGATGAGAAAGAAGATCGGCGTCGCCGCCCTATTGGCGGTGTTCGCTGCGCTACTGGTACCCGCGGCGGCATCGGCCGCCAGTCTGGCCGAACTCGGTGGCACACTCGAAGAAAAGGCCAACGAGCTGAACATGGTCTGGGTCGGCCTGGCGACCGTCCTGGTCTTCCTCATGCAGGCCGGCTTCATGTTCCTCGAGATCGGCTTCTCGAGACAGAAGAACGCCGGCACCGGGGTCGCCAAGGTGCTGGTCAACCTCGCGATCGTGACGATCGCCTGGTGGGCGATCGGCTACGGGGTCGCGGAAGGGGGCGGCAACGACTTCTTCGGGGACACCGGATTCTTCTTCCACTTCGACCAGACGGTCGCGGGCGAAGCGGTGACCGGGGAAACCGCGATGCTGATGCTCTACGGGCTCGCCTTCTGCGCGGTCTCGCTGGCGATCGTCTGGGGCACCACCCTGGAGCGGATCAAGTTCGGCGCCTACGTGATCTACGCGGCGGTGTTCGGCGCGATCATCTACCCGCTGATCGCCCACGCGGTCTGGGGTGGCGGCCTGCTCTCCGACATCGGCGGCAAGCCGGTGATGGACTTCGCCGGCTCCTCGGTCGTCCACCTCACCGGTGCGGTCGGGGCCCTGGCGGCGTTGCTGCTGCTCGGCGCGCGCAAGGGCAAGTACGACGCAAGCGGCAAGCCAAGGGTCATTCCGGGGCACTCGATGCCGCTCGTCGGACTCGGCGTGATCATCCTCTGGATCGGCTGGTTCGGTTTCAATGGAGGCTCGACCTTCGAAACCGCCAGCTCGTTCTTCGGCGAGGTCATGCTGAACACCCAGCTCGCCGCGGCCGCGGGTGTGATCGGCGCTTCACTGGCCGTCTACCTGAAGAGCAAGACGCTCGACGTCGGCATGGCCGGCAACGGCGCGATCGCCGGCCTGGTCGGCATCACCGCCCCGTCGGGCTTCGTCGAGTACTGGGCGGCGCCGATAATCGGCTTCGTCGCCGGTCTGCTCGTCGTCTTCGCCGTGCTGGCGATCGACAAGCTCCTCGACGACCCGGTGGGCGCCCTCTCGGCGCACGGCCTGGCCGGCGTCTGGGGCACCCTCTCGGTCGGCATCTTCGGCTCCGCGAGGCTGGTGAGCGAAGGCGCGGCGCCGGGGGTCTGGTACTCGATATTCGGCAGCGAGCCGTTCAGCGCATCGATCGGACAGCTCGCCGTGCAGGGGCTCGCGGTCCTCTTCACGTTCGTCGTCGTGTTTACGATCTCGATTATCACCTTCGGGATCATCAAATCGACGATCGGGCTCCGGGTCGACGATGCCGAGGAGGAAGCGGGCCTGGACATCAGCTCGCACGGCATGTACGGGTACCCGGAGCAGTTCATCCCGCAGCCGGAGTACTCAACCGGGCTGCCAAGCACGATGGGCAGCGGGGCCGCGGTGTCAGTGGCTGCGCTCGCCCAGATGACCGCGACCGAGTCGCGTCAGGAGGCCTGAGCGCATGAAGAAGATAGAGGCGTTCATCCGCCACGAGGCATTCGAGCCGATCAGGACCGAACTGCTCGACAAGGGATTCCCGTCCCTGTCGATCATCGAGGCCAAGGGCTCGGGCAGGCAGAAGGGGATCGTCGAGCGGTATCGCGGCTCGACCCTGACTGTCAACGTCCGGCCCAAACTGAAGCTCGAGGTCGTGGTCGAGGACAAAGACAAGACCCTGGTCGTCGACACGATCCTCAAGCACGCCCGCACGGGCGAGGTCGGCGACGGAAAGATCTTCGTCCTACCGGTGGAGGAGGCGATTCGCATCCGCACCGGCGAGGGCGGGGAGATGGTGCTCCAGGCACACTCCGAGGAGGAGA
>Ga0075530_1001701_pt1 | contig 10426 bp, 16 predicted proteins | sample NGEPerD_2_FD_75101 | JGI IMG/M metagenome (GOLD analysis project Ga0075530, IMG submission 75101) | Arctic peat soil microbial communities from the Barrow Environmental Observatory site, Barrow, Alaska, USA - NGEE PermafrostL1-D | ecosystem: Environmental > Terrestrial > Soil > Wetlands > Peat ...
CGCGCTGGCCAGCGCGCCGGCGTACCGGCACGGCTGATGGCGGCACCGCGGTCGTGCCCCCGCACGCGCTGACCACTGAGATGCCGGCCAGCCCGAAAGCACCGAACAGGACGTTACGACGGGACAGCTCTGACATGCGGGTGTGGCCCCTCAGCTGATTGTCACTGGCTTGCCGGTTAGGTCGTCACCATCTGACCGAGGCTGAACAGTTCGACGACCACCAGAGGTATGTCCTGATGGAGCTGAAACATCAGCAGCAGCCTCCACGACGACGTTTTGCCGGTGGCGCATCCTCGACCTGGACGCTGGTGTCGGAGTGCCGGGCTGTCCTGCGGACTCCCTTTCGAAAGGTCCACGGCGCCTGCCGGGTGCGATCCCTGTGTGCGACCTCCGGTGTCGGACCCATACCGGGTTGACGCTTGCGGCTCGTGGCCTTCGTTGGCGCGACCCCCGCCAACACCGCCGCCATGACCGGACTTTCCATGGCCGCGGTGCATCCCGAAGTGCATGAACGCCATCCCTCCAATAACAAGAACCAGCACCCAGTTGCGGGCGAGGAAGTCCGCCATCTCAACCACTTCTTCCCTTGTCGTTGCCCCGCTGTGAGCGGGCTTCTCTACGCGGCCCGAAGACCTCGGGCACACGGTCAAACCTGGCCGTCGATCCCGTTCGCGGCATCCGCTGACCGGCGGCCACGGCGACAGCCTCGCACCGGGTTGTGAAGCCTGAGGTAGGGAAACGGTGAAGGTTCCCTGAAGAAATACGGACCCTCTCGATGCCCCGTTCAACCCCGAACGTAAGAAGCGCAACCACATCCGCGAACTCCCTCCGATGCGTGGTGGTCGCGTCGTGGGCGCGTTAACGTGGCTCATGGGCCCGGTGTGCCGGATCCGTCCCTCGTGCTGAGGCGCGAGCCACCGAGTCGGCGCCGGACCTCAGGAAACCTTCACTGAACCTGACCGACCTGGCTCCGCTGCACCAGCCCAAGTCCCTTGCCGCACTTGACGCGGTCACCGCACAGCTGCCCGACGTGCCCGCGGTCGCCAGCTTCGACACCGCCATCCACACCACCATCCCGTCCGCGGCCGCGACGTACCCGGTGCCACGCGAGTGGCAGCAGCGTTACGCGATCCGCCGCTATGGCTTTCACGGGTTGTCGCACGCCTACTGCTCACAGCGCGCCGCGCAGATGCTGGACCTGCCACTTGCGGGTCTGCGGATCATCACGTGCCACCTCGGCGCAGGCGCCTCGCTCACGGCCGTCCTAGATGGCCGCAGCATCGACACGACGATGGGCTTCACCCCACGTGAGGGCCTCGTCATGGCGACCCGATCCGGCACCGTCGACCCCGGCCTGGTGCTCTGGCTCGAAGAGCATGAGCACCTCTCACCACACGAGGTCGCCACCGCACTGGAGGAGCGTTCCGGACTCACCGCCTTGGCCGGCACCGGCGACATGCGAAGGATCGAGGCCGCAGCAGCTGGCGGTGATCCGGACGCTGTGCTTGCCATCGATGTCTACATCCACCGACTCGTCGGCGGCATCGGCGCCATGAGCGCGGCAACCGGCGGCGTGGACGCGTTGGTCTTTGCTTATGGCGTGGGCGAGCACTCATCCTTGGTACGGCAGCGAGCGGTTGAGCGGCTGGGATACCTCGGCCTCGCCATCGACATCCACCGCAACGACACCATCCACGACGACGGCGACATCACCGCTGCAGGAGCGACCGGTCGGACCGTGGTGATCACCGCCCGAGAAGACCTGCAGATCGCCGGCGAGGCACGTCGGTGCTCAGCCCCCAACAACCACGTTCACCTGCGTCCGCCCCTAGGGAACCGTTCGACTGATGCGGCAGCGTCATCATCGCGACCGTACGGATTACCGCGCGCGACCCACTGTGGTGACGTCACGTCCGCCGACCGCTGGAGCCTCTCAAACCCCAGCAGCCCGGGGTAAGAACCTTGTTTGCCGGGTGAGCTTGGTTGTGAAAGTCGGCCGACACCAGCTGTCAAGCCAGAGAAGTGTTGTCGCTGAGCGCGCCTGTGCGGTGTTGACTGTTGTCACGGCCGGTTGCTGAGTTTGGCCCGGCGTTGACAGACGCCACGGCCGGACTATTCCTCTCTGTGTGCGGGTGTTAACCGGCCAGGGAAGGGGAACAGCCGCCACAGAGGTCTATACATCTCAGGCTTGGGCCCCGGCCGGGACAGCCATGTAGGACGCCGGAAGACCGCTGGCCCTGGGGATGATCTTCACGAGCTTGGCGAACACGATGTAACGGTAGCGAGCGCTGAACTTGGGATGGCACGCGGTCAGCGTCATCCAGGCCTCTGTGGGTTTGACTCCAGGGCGCCGTGGCACGGGGGCGATCACCTCCACCTTGTCAGGAGTGACGATCACGTGGCCGTCCACGGCATACACAACGTAGCTGGCCTTCGTCTCGATCACGATGACGTCCCCCTTCTGGAGTAGGTCGATGTCCCAGAGTGGGCGGCCGTACGTCGTGCGATGCCCGGCCAGGGCGAAGTTGCCCAACTGCCCCGGGAAAGCCGTGCCCGGATAGTGCCCCATGCCCTTGATCAGCGTGTCGCGGTCGGTGCCCTGCAACACCGGCCGCGCGTAGCCAGCGCCGAAACGCGGGATGCGCACGATCGCGAAGGCCTGGCCGAACGGTACTTTCGTCAGGGTGGCCAGAGGCTCCGCCGCCCCCTGTTTGGGAAGGCCCGCGGGACCGAAGCCCTTCTCGAGGGCCTGAACAGTGACTGCTTGTTCGCCTTTGGCAGTCACGTCAGTCCACCAGAGTTGCCAGGCCACGAACAGAAACACCAACAGGCCGAGGGTGATGAGTAACTCACCGAGGATGCGGACCCCCCAGCGAAGCCCTTTCATCCTCGTCCCCTTATCACTGGATCCTCGCGTGCAGCAGGCTCAGGATTCCCGCGTATGCCGGACCGACCGCCATGTTTAGGCTCCCAGTCAGAGTGCTCGTGCTCGTGCTCGTGCTCGTGCTCGTCTGAGCTGGGCGGATCATCTGCGCTCGCCCGGCTCAGTGACGTCCGAAGGAGGTGGTCTCCTCGGGCAGGGTTCGGCACCCGGAAGGGTCCATCTGTTCACGTGGCGATCGAAGATCTCGGTCGTTCTCGTGAAGGTCGCCGTCCCCCCGGGGCGGTGCGAACAGCCGGTTCCGGGCCCACAGCACCAGTCCCAGGAACGTCACCCAGAAGAGCCCCATCAGGACCCATCCGCCCACGCCCAGCTGCCCGAACCACGCGCCACGCGCCACGCGCCAAGGAACATCCCGGTCACCCCTTCCAGATTTCGGCATGTTAGGGATCGACCCCCCACAATCCGCTCCTTCGGTGACGATTAGGGGGGCCGAATGATGAAGATTCCCTGAAGCCCGGGGCATCGGCCACGGACAAGACCTATTCAAACCACAGGTCCATCAATTCCGATGTGGCTAAACAGTTGGGACTGGAAACGGTCCGCGATGAAGCGAAGATGGGCGACCTGAACCTGCGCGCGGTCTGCGAAACTTTGCGGCGGCGATAAAGACGCGTCGAGGTCTTCGGGGCCGAGATGGCTCCGGGCGACCTACCCGGCGGCTAACACGACGTCACGGGCCTCGAGGCTGCGCTGCAACTCCCCTCCTCGCTGTTGATTGCGGGCTGACCGCGCCGGTTTCCGGTTGGGTGTCGGACTTATGGCGGGACTCCAGCGTGGGTCTTCTTCATCGTTTCTCCATGATTCCTAAATGCGAACGCTGCATCGAGGCGGGACGCTGGAGGTATCCCGGAGGAGCTGGGAAAGCGAGGGAGGAGTTCACGATGATGGCTTGGTACGGCGGCGGTATGGGTTGGGGCACGTGGCTTGCCGTGGGGTTATTCTGGTTCGTCCTGCTCGGGCTGATCGTGTTGCTGGTCGCTCGGCTGCTGCCTGGTAGCAATGGCGGGATGGCCCGTGATGCGGGTGAGTCCGCGCCAGAGATTCTCGACCGACGTCTGGCTAACGGGGAGATCGGTCTGGTGGCTTGGGAGGCCCAACGGGCGGCCCTTGTCACCGCACGGGGCAATTGGAAGTGACCGGCCATGACACGTGGCTGACCGGCAACGGGGTCGCGGTATCCGGCATCCCGGTGGCTCGGGCCAGAGCCACGATCGCAGCCGCACCCGCGGGGCTGCGCCCGGGAGAGGTGATGCGGTTCGACAACGGCTTCCACGTCGAGCTCAAGGACAGCGCAGCGAAGCCGCCGACGGAGGTCATCTTCGACCCCCGCACGGGGGCGGTGACCACCGAGCCAGGTCCGGCCATGATGTGGAATACCCGCTTCGGGATGCGCGCACGAGGCGGTGAGGCCGGAGCCGTTGACGCCACGCAAGCCCAGGACATTGCCATGGCGTGGTTGGCCTACAATCAGGCAGGCCCCACGATCGGCAGCATCGAGGCCTACCCGGACTACTTCACCCTTGACCTGCAACGGGGCGACACGGTCAGTGGGATGCTGTCGATCAGTGTCTCCACAGGTGTCGTCTGGTACCAGACTTGGCACGGGGCGTTCATCCCCATGGAGGGCTGACCCCTGATCAACCAGATACCACCGGCCTCGTCCACGGCTGGCACCCCGGTCCGGGCGCTGGTCGTGGATGACGAGCCGAGCCTGGTCCGGGTGGTCGCCGGCTACCTGCAGCACGGGGGGTTCGTGGTGACCACGGCGGCCGATGGGGAGCAGGCTCTGGCCGCGGCCCGACGTGACCCGCCTGACGTGGTCGTGCTCGACCTGATGTTGCCGGGGATCGATGGCATCGAGGTGTGCCGTCAGCTGCGCACCTTCACCGACGCCTACGTGATCATGCTGACCGCCCGCAGCGAAGAGGTCGACACGCTCATCGGCCTGTCCGTCGGAGCTGATGACTACATGACCAAACCGTTTTCGCCGCGGGAACTGACCGCCCGCATCCGCGTCCTGCTTCGCCGGCCCCGGATGAGCGCCCATACCGGGACTGACCCGCAGGTGCGCACGGTTGGAGACCTGCGCCTGGACCCGCAGTCCCGGCAGGTCTTCGTAGGGGAGACTCCCGTGGAGCTGACCCGCATCGAGTTCGACGTGCTGGACGCCCTGACCGAACGACCCAAGCTCGCCTACACCCGCCGCCAGCTCATCGAGCGGGTCTGGGGCCCGGACTGGGTCGGGGACGAGCACCTCGTCGACATCCACATCGCCCATATCCGGGCCAAGCTCGACGACGACGCCGCCACACCGCGATTCGTCCTGACGGTCCGCGGTGTCGGCTACCGAATGGGCCCCGGGTGACGAGCCGAGCGACTGGCCGCGGGAAGACACGGACCCACCAGCCCCGCCGGACTGCCCTTGGTCTGACGTGGCGACTGTTCGCCGCGGTGGCCCTGGTCGTCATCGCCGGCGCAGCCACCATGCTGGTCACGGTGCTGCTCATCGCCGAGCCCGCCTTCCACGCCCACCTCACCGAGGTCCAACCACCCCTGTCCGAACAGGCCCACGCCCACGTCGACGAGGCCTTCGCCGGTGCGGTGCTCATCGCACTAGCCGTGGGCGTGGTCATCGCCCTGGCGGTCGCCCTGGTCGTGACCTGGCTCGTTGCGCGGCGACTGGCAGCGCCGGTCGCCGAAGCCTCCGGGGCCGCGTACCGGATCGCTGACGGCGACTATCAGACCCGCCTTCGGCAACCGGGTCTTGGGCCCGAGTTCGACCAGCTGACCACCTCGTTCAACACCATGGCCCGCCGGCTGGCAACCACCGAACAGACCCGGCGGCGCCTCCTGACCGACCTGGCCCACGAGCTACGCACCCCCCTGGCCTCGATCGAAGCCACGATCGAAGCGGTCACCGACGGCATCCTGCCCAACGACCCGACGACCCTGGCGACGTTGACCGAACAGTCCCAGCGGCTGCACCGGCTCGTCGGCGACCTGTCAGCCGTATCACGGGCCGAGGAGCGCCAGCTGAACCTCAACCCGGCCCGGGTCCCGCTGCAGGACGTCGTCAGCGGCGCGGTGACAGCGGCCCTCCCACGATTCGAGGCCAAAGGCATCAGCCTCACGACCAACCACGCCAAGCCCGTCGCCCAGGTCATGGCCGACCCCGACCGCCTCGCCGAAGTACTGGGGGCACTCCTGGACAACGCGCTGCGACATACCACCCCAGGGGGCACCGTCACCGTCGCCACCACCCGACACGGCAACCAATACCGGATCGTGGTGACCGACACCGGCGAAGGGTTCGACCCCGACCAAGGCGCGCAGCTGTTCGAGCGCTTCTACCGGGGCGACTCCTCCCGCACCGCAAGCAGCGCCGGAAGCGGCATCGGACTGACCATCGCCAAAGCCATCGTCACGGCCCACCACGGACAGCTCATGGCACACAGCGACGGGCCCGGCAAAGGCGCACGATTCGAGATCACGCTGCCCCTCACTACTCGCACCCGATAGAGGGTATGTAGGTGCCCGCGTCTTGAGGGCCGGGGCCCCGCTCACACAGTCTCGTGGGTTACCGAGCAGAGCCCTGCTCCCCAGTGCCTACATGTGGGAGGCCCCAGTGTTTGCCGAGCGTAGGAGTGTTGGTCTGGATGTGAACGCACGATCAGTGGTCGCGGCCGCGGTCGATGGCGTCGCTGTTGAGGTGTTCCGGGCGCGGTTGACGCCCGGCAATGAGGACGTCATCGAGTCGGTGCGGTCCCTGCCCGGGCCGTCGGCGGTGGTCTATGAGGCGGGTCCGACGGGCTACGGGCTGGCCCTGCGTTTACGACGGCAGGGATCAGGTGTGAGATTGTGGCGCCCTCGAAGATCCATCGTCCCTCGGGTGACCGGGTCAAGACCGACCTGTTAACCGAACTACCGGAGGGGTTTCTCGGGTCGAGTGTGCGGTTGTTGATTGGAGTGGCTACGTTCCCTGCTCGTGATCAACAACGGGGATGCGCCGCGGGAGCTGTCCAGTTTGGTGGTGCCACGGCGCGGGTCGCTTGAGGCGACCGGAGACCTGTTCCAGCCCTACCGGCTGGTCGACGAGGACGGGGCGGTGGTCGGTTCAGCTGTCGCATTCTTCGCCGAGTTGGCGGCCAGCGACGACGCAGCGCTCCTATGGGATGGATCTGCTGCGCTGGTTCCGGTTCTTGTGGTCGGTCGGGATCGGCTGGGATGAGGCGACCCGGACCGAGGCACGGGATTTCTGCCGGTGGCTGCAGGTCGCCGGCAAGCCGGTGGGGCCGCATTGGCGTTATCCCGGCGGCGGCGCGCCGGGCGTGAGGACGGCGCGGACGGCGGCTGGGACGCCGAACGCGGTGACCGGGAAACGGTCACCGGGTGAGGGGTATGACGTTGCGACGGTGGCGCACTGCGAGAGCGTGTTGCGCGGCTTTTACGACTTCCACCTCGAGGCGGGGACGGGGCCGATGGTGAACCCGTTCCCGCTGTCTCGACACCGCGGTGCTGGCCGGGCGCATGCCCATCACAACCCGATGGATCCCTTCGTCGGGGGGCGCGCTGGCCGGTACCGGCCGAAGGTGGTGCCACGTTCGCCGCGGTGCATCCCGGATCAGAGGTTTGGAGTTGTTCGCCCGGCTTGGTTCGCACCGGGACCGGGCGCTGGTTGCGTTCTGGGTATCGACCGCGGCGCGGGCCTCGGAACTGTTGGGCGCCACGGTGGCTGATGTCGATCCGGGCCAGCAGTTGATCACGGTGATCCGGAAAGGGACTCGGGCGTTGCAGCAGCCACTACGGGCGGCTCTGGGAGAAGCATCTGCACCGCCACTGAGCCGTTTTCCAGAGGTGCGAAGGGGTACCAGGTGCCCCGTTTGTACAGGTACACCAGCGCCAACGGCCGGACGCCGCCGGTGAAGCAGATCACGGTGCAGAGCAGTGCCGACCCGAAGCCGGCGTCGAGCAGCCCGGAATTGACCGCGTGCAGGTCGGTGACCAATGACTCCAGGTCCGGCGGGTCCGTGCGGCGTACCAGCCAGGTGAACCCGTAGTCGTCGCCCTGCTCGGTGTAGCGGCCGTCCAATGCCAGCAGCTGCTCCACCTGGGCGCGCATACCAGCGAAGTGCGCGCCCTCGGCCGCTTTGAAACAGACCGACCCGATTCCGGTGGGCCGCAGGTCGGACGCCACCTGCAGCCTCACCGCGGCCGCCGGCAGCGCGAACAGCTGGTCCAGGTTTGGGTGGCACCGATTTGCTGCGACCCAACAACGTGTCCAAGAAGCCCACACCGGTTACGCCCCCGGCTCAGCTGGACCGAGAGCTCGGCCAGCTGCTCCAGCCGCTGGGCCAAACTGGGGTGAGTCGAGAACACCGAGGACAGACTGAACCCTGGCGCCAGGGCCGGGGCGAAGAAGAAGGCATTGAACGGTTCGGCTTGGCGAAGGTCTTGGGTGGGTATCTGGGCCATCTCACCCGAGAGCTTGGTCAACGCGGCGGCCAGCACGGATGGCCGGCCGGTCAGCAGCGCCGCAGCCCGGTCGGCGGCGAGCTCGCGGTAGCGCGACAAAGCGCGGGTCAGCACAAAGGAGATGCCGTACACCACCACAGAGACCGCGACGACCGCCACGAGCGGCTCTTCAGCGAGCTCAACCCGGGATCAATCCGTCGGCGCCGAGCATCATCTGACGCACCTCGGCGATCGTGCTGTCAGGCGGCGGCAGGATAGCCTCAGGGGGCACCACGATGTGGTCGGGCACTGGCGTACCGAAGGCCCGGACCCGGCCAAGCAGATACGCCAGGACCTTGTCGAATGCCGGCTCGTCGTTGTCGGCAACAGCGGACTCCAGTGCCGCGTCCAGCTGGTTGAGCTCGGCCAGAACCCGATCCGGCACCTCCAGCTGGCCCTCGCCCAAGATTCGCACGATCATCGCTGGTTCTCCGCACTCTTGAAGGGGTCGGAGGTCGGCTCGGGCTGAGGTGCTCGGGCGGTGTCGGAGCCCTGTTGGCCTGCCGAAATCGCCACCGGTGTGCCGCCCGCGGACAGGGCAGCCTTGAGCCGAGCCGTCTCGAGCTCGACATCGGAGTGTCCCGACAACCGGTCCAGTTCGGACTGGATTGGGTCCGGCGCGGGCCCTAAGGCGTCATCCAGGGCGCCGGAGGCAAGCAGCTCATCGATCGCCCCAGGCCCGGGCCTGCAGCTGGGCAGTCTTGTCCTCGGCGCGTTGCATCGCCAACCCGACATCGGCCATCTCCTCACTGATCCCGGAGAAGGCCTCCACCATCTTGGTTTGTGCCTCGGCCGCCGTGTAGGTGGCCTTGATCGTCTGCTTGCGAGTTCGGAAAGCCTCCACCTTCGACTGCAACCGTTGCGCGGAGGAGGTGAGCTTGGCTTCCTGGGCTTGCCGCGAAGCGTGTTGGCGCCCCAGGTCGGCCAGCTGCTCCAGGGCCGCGGACCGTCGCGTCAGCGCCTCGTGGGCCAGGTCCTCCCGTCCGGCTGAAACCGCGGACGACGCCTGCTGCTGCAGCTTGTCCGCCGAAGACGCCAGAAGCTCAGGCTGCAGCTCCAACCGCTTACGGCTGGTTGCGACATCGGCCACGCCCCGACGGACCTGCTGAAGCAGCTCGAGCTGCTTCGGGTAGGAGTAATCCAGTGTCTCCCCCGGGTCCTCCGCGCGATCAAGAACCCGCGCTGCCTTCGCCTTGAACAGCATCGTCAAACGGCCACTGATCGTCATGCCGCTCTCCCTCGCAACAGAAATATTCGTCCGACCTCGCCGGCCCCGGCGCCAGCCGGGCCGGTTACGGATCGCTGACGGATGAAACGCCCACTCAGCGCAGCACCTCTATGGCCGCCCCACGTCATCGCCGGCACAAGTCACCGCGGCGGGTACCTCTCCGCCACCTACCAACCGGAGCCCCGGCTCTGCCGCGGCACCTTCGCAACCACACGTTCCGTTCCCGTCACAACGGCACCCATCGGGCGTGGGGAAGTCCACGAGCACGTCATAGCTCATCGCTTGCCGACGGTCGTTGAGTATCGGCCCCAGCCCCCGATGGATCATCGAGACCGCCTCAGCCTTGAGCATGGCCGCGAACGCGCTAGCACTGTCGTGTTCCACCAGCGCGGTGTAGGACCCGTCCGGTGCGCGCAGCAGGCGCCGACCTCTCAGCCCTGCCATCCCGCGCAGCTGGTCATTGGACCAGGCGAACCAGTCTCGAAAGTCCTTGTCGTGCTCCGCAGGCACGGCGGGGAACCGAGCGATCGCGATATGCATGTCTACCTCCTGCGCTTAGACGTTGGCCTGGCGGTGCCGGTGAAGACGAGCCAGTGCATCAACAAGGCGTTGGGCGCCCACCTAGAGACTCTCCGGTCCGCATGTGCATCTGGGTCGGATTTCGATGAAGGTTCCCTTAAGAAGGACGACCTCCCGCAACGCGCGGTTGCTGCCAACGAGCACCGGTCAGGCTCGTTGGCAGC
>Ga0075530_1001702_pt1 | contig 10423 bp, 10 predicted proteins | sample NGEPerD_2_FD_75101 | JGI IMG/M metagenome (GOLD analysis project Ga0075530, IMG submission 75101) | Arctic peat soil microbial communities from the Barrow Environmental Observatory site, Barrow, Alaska, USA - NGEE PermafrostL1-D | ecosystem: Environmental > Terrestrial > Soil > Wetlands > Peat ...
ACCCATCTCGGTTCACCTTCCGTGTGCCGCGGTCGTCGTAGCGCTCGGGCCGCTTTCCGTCGTACGCGCGTTCCTTCCCGCCGGCACCGAACGCAAGGCAGCCGAGAAGCCTCGCAACCCGATGCGTGCCTGGACCGAGCCCAGAACCCTGACGATCGGGCTGATGGTGCTGGCACTGGCGCTGACCGAGGGGGTGGCGAATGACTGGCTGGCTGTCGCGCTGGTCGACGGGTACGACGTACCGGCATGGGTCGGGGCGAGCGGTTTCGCATTGTTCGTCACTGCGATGACTATCGGCCGGACCGGCGGGACTGTGTTACTTGACCGCTTCGGACGGGTCCCGGTGATCTGGGGCAGCATGGCGCTGGCTGGGGCCGGCGTCGTCGTTGTCGTGTTCGGGCAGGTTCTTGTCGTGGTCGGTTTGGGGATCGTGATGTGGGGGATCGGGGCGTCACTCGGCTTCCCGGTCGGGATGAGTGCGGCCGCCGACGACCCAGAACACGCGGCGGCACGGGTCAGCGTCGTGTCGACGATCGGCTACACGGCGTTCCTGGCCGGGCCGCCGGCGTTGGGCTACCTGGGCGACCACGTCGGCGTACTCCACGCACTGCTGCTCGTTGCCGCGCTGCTCGTGCCCTCCGCGCTCGCGGCCCCCGCCATCCGGCGAACCCGCTCAGGCTAGGTTAGGCTTACCTAAACTCTAGGTTCAGGAGCAGTTTGTGCGTCGGCCATCCCATCTCGCGCTCGTCCTTTTCCTCGCCACCACCGTCTCCGGATGTGGCTTCCTCGGCATCGGTGAGGAGCCGGCGGATCTTCAGGTCTACTCCGCGCGGCACTACGACCTCGAAGAGGCGTTCGCCGAGTTCGAGCAGGAGACCGGAACCAGCGTCGAGTTCATCTATGGCGACGACGCCGAACTGCTCGAGCGACTCAAGGCAGAGGGCGACCAGACCCCGGCGGACGTGTTCATGACCGTCGACGCCGGCAGCCTGTGGAACGCCGCCGACCAGGGCGAACTGACGCCGATCACCTCGCCCGCCCTCGACGAGGCCGTCCCCGAGGACCTGCGCGACCCCGAGGGTCGCTGGTACGGCCTGGCGCTGCGGGCCCGCACGGTGAGCTACAACCCCGACAACGTGGACCCCGCCGAGTTCGACACGATCGAGACCTATGCCGGGCTGGCCGACCCGAAATGGCGGGGACGTCTGTGCATGCGCGACTCCACCGCGTCGTACACCCAGTCCCTGGTCGCCAGCCTGATCGACCTGCACGGCCGCGCCCGGGCGCTCGAGATCGTCGAAGGCTGGGTCGCCAACGACGTCGAGATCATGAGCAACGACATCCTCCTGCTCGAGTCGATCGACGCCGGCCAGTGCGACGTGGGAATCAGCAACCACTACTACCTCGCGCGCGAGGTCGTCGATAATCCGGACCTGAACGTCGACCTGTTCTGGGCCAGTCAAGACGGAGCCGGCACGCACGTCAACGTCTCCGGCGCCGGGGTGGTGAAGTCCTCCGACGCACCGAAGAAGGCGCAGCACCTCATCGAGTGGTTGGCCACGACCGGGCAGAGCGACTTCGTCGATGTCAACCACGAGTACCCGGTCAACCCCGCCGTCGAGCCGGAGCCGGTGATCGCCGAGTTCGGGCCGTTCGAACGGATGCCGCTCAACGCCGAGGCCTACGGGGAACTCAACGCCGAGGCGGTCGACCTGATGGCCGAAGCCGGCTACAAGTGACCCAACCCGTCGTCCTGGACCGCGGGACGAAGCAACCAGCCCGACCACGTCTGGGGACCGGCTCAGGTCGGCCGGCGTGGTCGTTGCTGATCCTCGTCATCGCCATCCTGGTGGCCACACCCGTGCTCGCGGTCGTGGTCGACGGGCTGACCCAGGCGGACGCGACGAACCTGCCTCGCGGCATCGGCGCGATGGTGCTCACGACGCTGGTCCTGATGATCGGGGTCGGCGTCGGCACGCTGGTCATCGGCTGCGGACTGGCCTGGCTCGTCACGGCCTACCGCTTTCCCCTGCGCGACATCCTGGTCTGGCTTCTCGTGCTTCCGCTGGCGATGCCGGCGTACATCCTCGGCTTCGTCTTCCTTTCCACCTTCGACGTCGCGGGTCCGGTGCAAACCGGGCTCAGGTCGGTGTTCGGCGCAGAAGTATGGTTCCCGGAAGTGCGGTCGCTTCCGGGCGCGATCGTGGTGATGTCGCTGACGCTTTACCCGTACGTCTACCTGCTGACGCGGGCCGCACTGGCGGAGCAGGCACCCGAGACGTACGACGCGGCGCGCACGCTAGGCGCCGGCCGTAGCCGTGCTTTCCGGCGGGTGTTGTTGCCGCTGGCGCGTCCTTCTCTCGCAGCAGGTCTGGCGTTGGTCATGATGGAGACGCTGACCGACTTCGCGACCGTGCAGTACTTCAACGTGCAGACGGTTTCCGTGGGTGTCTACCTGGTCTGGAAGGGCACCTTCAACTTCCATTCCGCCACCCAGCTCTCGGTCTTGGTGCTGATGTTCGCGGTGGCCGTGCTTGCCGGTGAACGACTGATGCGCGGCCGTGCCCGCTACCACCAGAAGGGCGGCCGCGGACAGGGTCTGCAGCAGGAGCGGCTGACCGGCTGGCGCGGTTGGGGTGCGACGAGTCTGTGTGTCGCGGCACTCGGCGCCGGTTTCGTCGTACCCGTAGCGCAGCTCCTCATCTGGGCCATCGGCGACGCCATCAGCGACCCGGCGGGCGTGTGGGACCCACGGTTCGCCGACTACCTGGCGAACAGCCTCGTGGTCGCGCTGATTGCGGCGGCGGCTTGCGTAATGCTGTCCCTGCTGATGGGCCACGGACTGCGGATGGGGGGTGGCCGGTTCGTCCGGGCCGCCGCCCAGCTGACCACGTTCGGCTATGCCGTTCCCGGTGCCGTCGTGGGCATCGGCGTACTGCTGGCATTCGCGTCTCTCGACTCGGCACTTCGGGCGATTGGGGTGGAGGGCGGCACCGGACTGCTCGTCACGGGGTCGGTGCTCGGCATCTTGTACGCCTACGTCGTCCGTTTCCTCGCCCCCGCCTACCAGGCGGTCGATGCGAGCTTCTCCAAGGTTTCGCCGACGATGACCTTGTCGGCGATGAGCCTGGGCGCCAAACCGATCCGCATCCTGCGGCGGGTCCATCTGCCTCTCGTTCGCCCTGGCGTCGCGGTCGCGCTGGTGCTCGTGATGATCGACGCGGTGAAGGAGCTACCCATCGTGCTGATGCTCCGCCCGATCGGATTCACTACGGTGTCGGTGTGGGTCTACCAACTTGCCAACGAGAACTTCTGGCAGCGCGCTGCGCTTCCCGCACTCGTCATCGTTGCGGTGGCGGTCGTGCCGGTGTTCTTCCTGTTCCGTCAGGTGCAGCTCGTCGACACGCACCGGACGGTCGACTGAGATGGCCGAGATGGACGTGATGACCGGCGCCGCAGCCGCAGCCTCGGGTGGTCTGGCTGGTTCGCCGGGCGAACCGATCCCCGCCCTCGTGCTCGAAGGTGTGAGCAAGTCGTACGGCGGCGTGGTGGCCGCCGACTCGCTGCGGCTCGAGGCCGCACTGGGTGAGCTGCTCACGCTGATCGGACCGTCCGGGTGCGGGAAGTCGACCACGCTGCGACTCGTCGCGGGTCTGGAGCGTCCCGACGAAGGGACCATCCGGATCGCCGGTGAGGTGGTGTCGGGCCATCGTCAATGGCAACCCCCGGAACGTCGTAGGGTTGGGCTGGTTTTCCAAGACCATGCCCTGTTCCCCCACCTCAGCGTCGGCAACAACGTCGCCTTCGGGCTCGACAAGCACTCGCGGGCAGATCGCACGGCCCGAGTCGGCGAGGTGTTGGACATGGTCCGGCTGAGCCACCTCGCCGCGCGTTTCCCGCACGAGCTCTCCGGCGGAGAGCAACAGCGCGTTGCCCTCGCTCGGGCCCTGGCGCCGAAGCCCGCCGTCGTCCTGCTCGACGAGCCTTTCTCCGGCCTCGACGAGAACCTGCGCGCCCAGGTGCGTGCCGACACCGTCGCCGTGCTCCGCGAGACGGGCACGACAGCGATGCTGGTCACCCACGACCAGACCGAAGCCCTCTCCGTCGGAGACCGCGTGGTCGTGATGCGCAACGGTGTGATCGAGCAGGCCGACACGCCACAACAGGTGTTCGAGTCGCCGGCGACGAGGTTCGTCGCATCCTTCATGGGTGACGCGGACTTCCTCCCCGCGCATGTGCGGGACGCACTGTTGACGTGTGAGATCGGCGTGGTCTCCACCGTGCCGGGTTGGGGGCACTGCGACGTCGACGTGGACGTCGTACTCCGTCCCCACGAAGTGGCGATCGCGGTCGACCCGTCGTCCCCGGCGCGGGTGGTGGCCGTGGAGTATCACGGCGCGTTCGTGCTGCACACTGTGATGCTCGGATCGGGCCAGACGCTCCGCTCGTGGCAACCGCACTCCGTCAGGCACCCGATCGACACCAGGGTCGCGGTGACTGTGGTGCCCGGCATTACGCCCACCCTGCTCGTCGGCGACGAAGCGGTCACCTCCCCGCCGCCGCCACGTCCCTGACGTACGTCGAGACGTCATACGTCCTGGCTGTTGTGGCAACCAGGTTGGATGACGTCCGTGGGGGAGAATCGACGCGATGTCCCTCTCGATGATCACCCGCGACCCGACGCCCGACGCCGGCCTCGACGAGGAGCGGCGTCGCGGATTGCGCAGGATGCGCACGGTCGCGGTGTCGCTTCTCGTGCTCGCCGCAGCCGTCTACCTGCTCACGTTCGAGGAGGACGGCTTCCTTGGATTCGTGAACGCCGGCGCCGAGGCGTCGATGATCGGCGCGATGGCGGACTGGTTCGCTGTCACGGCGTTGTTCAAGCACCCACTCGGCATACCGATCCCGCACACCGCGCTGATACCCCGGCGCAAGGAGATGCTGGGCCGCAGCCTCCAGGAGTTCGTGTCCGAGAACTTCCTGAAGGAGGAGATCATTCGCGACCGGATGTCTGTCGCGCAGATCAGCCGACGGATGGGCGACTGGCTGGTGAACCCCGAACACAGTCGGCGTGTGGTTGACGAGGCCGCCAGCGTCTTGAGTATCGGTCTGGCCCGTGTCCGTGACGAGGACATGGTCTCGCTCGTGGAGGAGGCATTCCTGCCCCGGCTGATCGAAGAGCCGATCAGCCCGGTCGCCGGCAGCCTGCTAGAGGAGATCGTGCGTGACGGTGCTCATCACGGGCTGGTCGACCTGACGCTCGCTGAAGCACTTCGCTGGTTGGTGGGGAACGAGGACACCTTCTCCAACGTGGTGGGGGAGCGCGCTCCTTGGTGGTCGCCTCCGGCGCTGAACGACCGGGTGACCCACCGGATGCACGTTGAGGCGGTGGCCTGGATCACCGACATCAGGGACGACCCGCACCACCACGCGCGAGACGCGCTCGACAGTTTGCTCGCACAGCTTGCCCGGGACCTGCTCCACGACCGCGAGACGATGGAGCGCGCCGAGCGGCTCAAGGTGCGTGTGCTCGCGCATCCGCAGATGGTGGTGACCGCGACGTCACTGTGGAATGCCTTCCGCAAGGCGCTACTGGACTCGCTTGAAGAGCCCGAAGGACCGGTGCGCCGCCGTGGTGTCCAGGAGCTGACGAAGTTCGGCGCGACGTTGGTCGCCGACCAGTCGCTGTGCGACAAGCTCGACAGGTACGTTGCCGACCTCGCGGTGTTCGTGATCGGGAGGTACGGCGACGAGCTGACCGCCGTGATCACGCACACGGTCGACCGGTGGGACGGCAAGGAAGCCGCGCGCAAGATTGAACTGCATGTCGGGCGGGACCTGCAGTTCATCCGGATCAACGGCACGATCGTGGGTGGCCTGGTCGGTGTCCTGATCCACACCTTCAGTGTCCTCGCCCACTAACCGCCGACCCGCCAGCTCCTCTGTGGACAACCCCGCCGACCCGCGCGTCGTATTCGCCGAGCCGCCAGGTCCTCTGTGGACAACCGCGCCGATGGGCACCGCGGGACCGTTTGAACGTGCGCTCGCCGGGTCGACTATGCAGAAGCGAGCCTGGATCAGGCGAGACGTTGTGCCAAGTACACGTCGCAGTGGTCACCGGACGATCCAGTGTCGCGGCAGAGACCCCAACATCGCAGCCACGATCGCCGGGATGAGACGACTCGGCGGGGTTGTCCACAGAGGATGAGGCGACTCGGCGGGGTTGTCCACAGAGGATGAGGCGACTCGGCGAGGTTGTCCACAGAGGATTTGGCGGGTCGGCGAGAATGGGGGACGTGCAACGTGATGTGGAGATCCGCGAGGAGTCGATCCGACTCGGTCAACTGCTCAAGCTCGCCGACCTGGTCGACAGCGGGGCAGAGGTCAAATCCCTGCTGATGAAGGGGATGGTGTTCGTGAACGGGGAGATGGAGATCCGACGCGGGCGAACGCTCGTGAAGGGTGACGTCGTCACGCTCGGTGAAGAGTCGGTGCGCGTCGCCTGATCCCGAGTTGTCAGGCGGTGTGTGCGCTATAGCCCCCGCAGCGCCTGACAACTCGGGAAGACTTAGCGGACGTCGAGAAGGTCGACCACGAAGATGAGCGTCTCGCCTGGCTTGATGACGCCACCGGCACCTCGGTCGCCGTACCCCATGTGCGGCGGGATGACGAGTTTGCGCCGACCACCGACCTTCATCCCGCTCACGCCCTGGTCCCAGCCCGCAATGACCTGACCTGATCCGAGGCGGAACGAGAGCGGCTCGCCACGGTTGTACGAGGCGTCGAACTCCTCACCGGTCGAGTGGGCAACGCCGACGTAGTGCAGGCTCACCGTCTTGCCGGCCGTGGCCTCGGAACCGTCCCCGGTGGTGACGTCCGTGACCTCGAGCTCAGCCGGGGGTGGCGAGTCGGGGAAGTCGATCTCTGGCTTGTCTGGCTGGTTCGCCGGCACGCGGTCCTTCTCTCAGCTTTGGGATGTGTGGACGTAGGAGTCTAGTTGGTCGCGCTCGAACTCGAGCTCGCCCATCCGACTCTTCACCACGTCCCCGATGCTGATGATCCCGGTGAGTACGCCGTCCTCGGTGACCGGCACGTGGCGGATCCGGTGCTCGGTCATCACCTTCATCAGGTCGTTGACCGCGTCCTCGCGCCGACAGGTGTGTACCTCGACCGTCATGATCGAAGAGACCGGCGCGCCGAGCACCGCCTCGTCTTCGCGCAGTCGGCGCACGACGTCTCGCTCCGACACGATCCCCTCGACGCTGCTGCCGTCGCTGCTCACGATCAGAGCACCAACGTTGTGCTGTGCCAGCATGCCGAGCAGGTCGCGGACGGTGGTGTCCGGCGCGACGGTGATCACTTCTTGGCTGGATTTGGCGGCGAGAACTTCGCTAATCCGCATCGGCTACCTCCCTCAATGAAATCCTCGAGTACTTGCCTGAAGGCTAGTCGTGATCGACCCGCTGCGGTAGACACTGTCCGGCCAGTGCGCGTGTCTGCGTGGACCAGCCGAGCGCGCATGGGTGGCAGAACGGACGTGCCCACACATGAAGGCGGGCGCGGTGCTTTCATGGAGTCCATGTTCGGTAGTAACCGCATCGGCCTCGTCGCCTGCATCGTGATGATGGGGTGGCTCTCGGTGGTTCTGTGGCTCGACTCCGACGGCACCCTGTGGTTGCAACGGGGACTCGGCGTCGGCACCTGGGCCGTCCTGCTGCTCGCCATCCGCAGAGTGACGCCGATCGTACGAATGCAAACCGCCGTTGTGGTCGCTGTCGCGACGGTGGTCGAGTACGTCGCTAGCCCCACCCTCGAGGTCTACCTCTACCGATTCGAGAACGTGCCGATGTATGTTCCGCCGGGCCACGGACTCGTCTACCTGTCGGCTTTCGCGTTAGGACACACGAAGTTCGTCCAAAGGCACATGCGCACATGCCTGGCACTCGTGCTCGTCGTCGGCGGGTTGTGGGCCGGCCACGGACTCTTCTTTGCCGAGCGGCCGGATGCGCTGGGGGCGCTGTGGTACGCCTGCCTGGTCGGATTCATCTTGTGGGGGCCGTCGAGTGCGGTGTACGTCGGGGCGTTCGTGGTGGTGAGCTACCTGGAACTTGTCGGGACTCAGTTGCGCAACTGGGTGTGGCAGACCGTGGACCCGACCGGATTGGTGTCGATCGGTAACCCACCCTCGGGTGCGGCAGGTGGCTACGGCTGGTTCGACCTGGTCGCGCTGTTGGCCGCGCCGTACCTGTTGAGTCGACTCAGTCGCGTTTGGGTTCGGAGTCATCAGGAAGATCGCCCGGACGATCCGAGGCCGGACCCACTGGCTGATCCACGGGCGGGTTCCGTCGACGCGCACTGATGTCGTGAAGGGAACCGCCCGTGCGACGAATCACGTCCGGGTCGTTCTCGTCGTCGGGCATGGAACCGAGGAATGCGAGCGCCTGCTCGTGTAGTCGACCGTTGCTCGCCATAGCGTTGCCGCCGAACGGCCCCGGGGTCCCGTCGAGCGAGGTGAACATCCCGCCGGCCTCACGCACGATCACGTCGAGTGCGGCCATGTCGTAGATCATCAGTTCCGGTTCCACGGCGAGGTCCACCGCGCCTTCGGCTACAAGCATGTAGGACCAGAAGTCGCCGTACGCCCGGGTGCGCCAGCATCGACGCGAGAGCGCCATGAAGTCCTCGAGGCGGTCGCGCTCCTCCCAGCCGGACAGCGACGAGTAGGACAGTGACGCGTCGTCGAGCTTGGACACGTCGGAGACCCGGCACTCGGAGGCCTTGAGCAAGGATCGGCCGGTCCAGGCCCCTCCGTCCTTGGCCGCCCACCAGCGCCGGTTCAGCTGCGGAGCGGACACGCAGCCGACGACCACCTCGTCGTCGACCATCAACGCGATCAGCGTCGCCCAGACGGGCACTCCGCGGATGAAGTTCTTGGTGCCGTCGATTGGGTCGATCAGCCAACGGCGCTGGCTGAAGCCGGAGGAGCCCATCTCCTCGCCGAGCACGGCGTCACGCGAACGGGCGCGGGACAACGTGCGACGAATACCCTCCTCGACAGTCTTGTCGGCATCGCTGACAGGCGTGAGGTCCGGCTTGTTCACCACGTGCAGATCGAGCGCCTTGAAACGGTCCATGGTCGTCGAGTCGGCGTCGTCGGCCAGGATGTGCGCCAGCCTCAGGTCATCGGTGAATTTCGTCGCCATGCCCCACAGGCTATGCCCCCGTCATGCGCAACCGGTCCGGGCCCGCTGAATCTCGTTTCATGCCCGGGCGAGACGTGACCCCACTAGCCTCGAATCATGGAAATCGGTGGTCTTCCCTCGCATGTGCTGTTGGTGCACGCCGCAGTCGTGTTGATCCCCATGGCGGCATCGTTGGTGATCGCGTTCGCTTTGTTGCCCAAGTGGCGCTGGCTGTCTCGCTGGCCTACCGCCTTGGCGGTGGTTGGCGCGCTCGGCCTCACATGGCTCACCAGGATCAGCGGCCGCGCGTTCTTGGACGCCCGTCCCGACCTGGAAAAACTCGTGGAGACGCACATAGAGCGCGGCAACCTCCTGTCCCTGCTGATGATCCCGTTCGCGGTGCTCGTGCTTGTCGGCGCGTGGTCGTTGGCGGGCACCTCCGCGTTGGCGAGTGGCCGCGGTCACCGGGACAGCCGGGTGCCGGCGATGGAGAAGTGGCTGCCGGTCATCCTGGTGCTTGCTTCGCTGGCGATCATTGCAATCACGGTCCTCACCGGGGACGCCGGCTCGCGCGCAGTCTGGGACGACTGGAAGAGCTAGTCGCCCTCAGCAAGCTCGCGACTGGCCAGCAGTCGTCGGAACGATTCGACGCGCGGCTGCTCGGTCAACCGCGCTTCGATGGCGTCGTCGAGTGCGCACTCGGGCTCGGTCTCGCCGTGGGTGCATCCGCGCGGACAATCGGCGGTTAGTCCGTCGAGGTCGGGGAACGCCCCGATCAGGTCCGCCGGGTCGACGTGCGCCAGGCCGAACGAGCGGATCCCAGGCGTGTCGACGATCCAGCCCCCGCGCAGGCCCTCGGTCGGCGGTAGCCGCAGCATCAGCGCCGACGTCGAGGTGTGCCTGCCGCGACCGGTGACCGCGTTGACATGGCCGATCGCTCTCAGGGCGCCCGGGACCAGGCCGTTCACCAACGTCGACTTGCCGACGCCGCTGTGTCCGACGAGGACACTGATCCGGCCATCGAGGCGTTCGCGGATATCGGAGAGCTCGAGTCCGCTCTGTGTCACGACGAACGGAACCCCGAGAGGCCGGTAGATCGAGAGCAACGTCTCGGGGTCCTCGAGGTCGGACTTGGTCAAGCACAACAGCGGCTCGAGCCCCGCGTCGTACGCCGCCACCAGCGCCCGGTCGATCAGCCTCGGTCTTGGCTCGGGGTCGGCCAGCGAGGCGACCACGACCAG
>Ga0075530_1001703_pt1 | contig 10417 bp, 9 predicted proteins | sample NGEPerD_2_FD_75101 | JGI IMG/M metagenome (GOLD analysis project Ga0075530, IMG submission 75101) | Arctic peat soil microbial communities from the Barrow Environmental Observatory site, Barrow, Alaska, USA - NGEE PermafrostL1-D | ecosystem: Environmental > Terrestrial > Soil > Wetlands > Peat ...
ACACCATCCTAACTATGGGTAACACTATTGAGCCACTTGATATCTTCGATGCAACTTCCTATAAATCTTCTGAGGTTGGCGAGGAGATTACGACTGCAAAAAAGTTAACTTACGCATCACTGGGGGTACTAGCAATCACAGCGGGTGCAGCTGCCGCAGGTGGTGGTTTTGTGAGATTTCTAAGAAAACGTCGAGAATAATAGACCCAGGCGACACTTCACACTATAATATCCCCCGAACATGGCGCGTTGGCCGAGGAGTTAGGCATGGGTCTGCAAAACCTATTACACGAGTGCGAATCTCGTACGCGCCTCCAAGAACATTTCATCGTGGGCGAGTGGCGGAATTGGTATACGCGCAGGACTTAAAATTCTGTGTCTTATGACATGCGGGTTCGATGCCCGCCTCGCCCACCACGTCGAATCAATCCATAACCCTTCTGGAAAGTAAAACATCCGTGAGGGTTGTTTTCTTTTAGGAAGGATTTTCGATGATTCTCCTTTCAAACGCTCAAACAGACAAAGTCTTGGTTTAAGCGTTTGCGGTAAAAGTAAAAACCGACCACAAGGGTCGGTTCATATTTGGTGGCGCCTCACAGACTTGAACTGTGGACACATGGCTCTTCAAGCCACTGCTCTACCAACTGAGCTAAGGCGCCGTACAGCAGCTACTATCTTAACGAAAAGCGCCTCAGGAGTCGAGACCTAGTGCTTTAGATAACCGTCGTTTTCTTTCTTGCTCTCTTTTTCTAATCCTCCTTCTCTCTATCTTAGTTGTGCCACCCCAGATTCCATAATCGTTTGAAGGTTTCGATTCAAGTGCGAAATTTAAACATTGGTCTTTTAATATGCAACTGGCACATATCGCCTTGGCAGCTTTCGCTAATTTGGCTTGATGTGCTTTGTCGGTACCCTCCTCTTGTTCAGGAAAGAATAAATCTTGTTCTTCTCCTTTGCAGGGTGCACCTTCTTGCCAAGATAAATCATATACCGGCGGTGGCGTTTTTCTTTTACTCTCTCTTCTAACCGCCCCAAGTATCCCTGGTTTAGTGACACTAACCAACTTCAAGCTCCTCGGTGTAATTTCTGCATTGCCATAAATGGACGAGCCAAAACCTTCTGGCTCACCACCTGGTACTTCAGACTGCGTTATCATAATGAAAAAGTATGGCTGGTAGCTGCCTTTGTAACAAACTTTAGCAATTCTAAGAGCTATTTGACTTGGGTCACCTTATCTATGACGCTTTTAAGGGTTTTGGCAGCACCAACTCCCTCGAAAGCACGTAACACTTCAAGCGGTACAGTAAATATGATTGTGTTTGATTAATTAATCTGCTTGGTAAAAAGATTCATATGGTTTATACTGGCCTCTGTTATCGTGGGCGCTTAGCTCAGTTGGCTAGAGCATCTGCTTTACACGCAGAGGGTCGGGGGTTCGAGTCCCTCAGCGCCCACCAATTAAAAATACCGACCTTGTGTCGGTCTTTTTAATTGCTAGACTTTGGGGACACGAACCCACGAAGGGAGTTCAGAATTCTGTCAAATCTCTGATTTGTACAGAATATAGTTAGATGTTGGAATACAAAGTAGTCTAACATCGTTCGTTGGACCGATGTGCTCACCAGAATTGAACAGTCTCTCTTTGTTCAAATAATAAACCGTAAAGTGGATTTGAATAATAATCACATTTTACATATCCTTGATTGGTAACATCATGGGCGAGTGGCGGAATCGGTAGACGCGTCAGCTTGAGGGGCTGGTGAGCCTTAGGCTCGTGGAGGTTCAAGTCCTCTCTCGCCCACCAATTCATTGACTGACCTTTTGGTCAGTTTTTGAATTGGTCGGTGATACAGATTTGAACCATAAGGCGTAAAGGTCAATAACCACTGATTTGGCTGATTTTAGACTGATGAACTAGTGGTTTTATAATTATAAAATTAATTATATAATTATAAAAAATCTATACTACTGTTAAAAAGAACTACTTTTATCCAGAATATTTCTAAAAACTGTACCTACTTTTTAGTCAATTGCCCGCTTTTATAACAAACCGGTCAATACTGGCTTGTTGCAACTCAGGATTTAAGAAACTTATTGAAGATTAACGACAGCAACACCCAGAATCAACACCAGTGGCCAGACAACATATATATTCAGCCGATAAACCCAGACATTGGGCCTCAGCATTTTGTCTATAAATTGATTCTTGTGTTTGTGATAACTCTTCTTGTAGTTTTTCCAGATTATTCGGTGTTCAATCTCTACCAAAAACGCTATCAACATCAGAGCGACACCGATTACTACTAATGTAACTTCCTGGGTATCCATATACTAGGTACGCGGCATGTGATCTAACAAATGATCGAGAGAATATTCTTTTCTCAAGAGTGGCATCAGGTCTTCACGTTTGACATCAATCTTCACTCCAGGATTGAGTGTTCCATAAGGATCGAAAATGCTTTTGACTTTACCGAACAGATTATACATCTCTGCACCATAAACATCAGGCAGGTAAGGAGCACGTAGACGTCCGTCACCGTGCTCACCAGAAGTAGAACCACCAAGTTTAATAACCAACTCATAGTAATCATCCATTATCTTGAAAACCTTCTGCCTATCACCGACTTTATTTAAGTCTAGAAGTGGCTGCATGTGGAGATTGGCGTCTCCAGCATGCCCCCAGGTACATATTTCCATGTTGTATTTATCAAATAAGTCATACACTCCCTGCAGATACTCGATGAATTTCTTCCTTGGAACGACTCCGTCTTCAATGATTGGCAGGGCTCGTTTATTATCTTCATCGTGAGCACTGACTAGAGCAGCACTGTGACGTATTTTCCAAAGCATTTCTCGCTCATGCTCATCACGGGCAACACTGTATTCCTTTGCTAGCGACGAGATAAGTTTGATGGCTTTTTTCACACCATGCTTTTGTTTGCGCTCATTGACATCATCAAATTCGATAAGTAGCAATATCTCTGGAAACGGCTCTTCTATCAAACCCTTGAGTTGCATGGGGTTATGTTTGTGGACAAACTCTAGCAATCGCTTGTCGACCATTTCTAGGGAGCTGATTCCCATCTCAACAAGCTGAAGAATGGCTGTCTTGGCTGATTTCAGGCTTTCAAAATGAGCAGCGATAAGCGTGGTGTTAGGGTTATATGGCTCAGTGTTTATAGTCGCTTGGGTGATAATACCCAGCGTGCCTTGAGAACCTACCATCAGTGGAGTTAGATCAAATGAGCCATCACTTCGTTTGATGTCTTCTAGATTGTAACCGACTGAATTTTTGCTAATGTCCTTCTTGGCGTTTTTAATGGTATCTTGGTTGTCAGTTATTAAGCCGTCTATTTGTCTGTAGATTTCGCCCTCAAAAGTGGTAAGACCTTTTTTACGACTCAGTTCTCTTTTGGAAAGTCTCATAGTGTGAATAAGCTCGCCATTTGCCAGAACTAGGTCTAACTCTTTGACATAATTTTTCGTCGAACCGTATTTGACCGATTTCTCACCACTAGCATTATTTGCTATCGCTCCACCGATGGTGGAGTAGTCTATCGATGCAGGATATGGTGGTATAAATTGTCCATGAGTATGTAGTGTGTTCTGAATATTTTTGTAATTTATGCCTGGCTGGACTCGAGCATAACCTTTTCTAGTATCAAGTTCAATTAAACGGTTCATGTGAGCAGGAAAAATTAACATTATTCCCTCACCTATCGCCGCACCGGATAAATCGCTCCCCTTGCCTCTGGCGGTTATCGGTAATACTTTGCCTCTTTCAGCTAATTGCCATGCGAAACGAGCAGTTTTTCGAACGTCGCTAGTGTTGCGAGGATAAACTATAATTTTTGGCTTTACTTCAAATATACTGGCGTCCGTAGAGAAGTACTTACGGGCACTTTCCTTGGTCAATACTTCACCGACCAAATGCTCCTGGAGATAGTGTGCGATTTTGCTCATTTATAAATCCTGTTTTAATTCACTTTTCATTATGCTTATGATACCAGTCGAAGTTGTCAGGAACAACGTCTCTTACAACTCTTTGTCTGTTAGTTCAGTGTTCTTCGACCAGTCGACTACATTATTAAATCTATCAATCGGGGTGGATATATCATGGGGAATTACCCCTTTAATGCTGCCCCTGAGAGCATAGTTGAAGACTGGTCTGTAGAGAGCTATCGCTGGATTATCATTTATCCACTCTTCTAGGAAAGTCTTGTATTTTTCTTCCCTAAGTCCAGGGTCGCTGCGTGTCCTACCAGCCTCAAGGGCAATATCACTTTTGGCTGACTTGTAATTCGAAAAGTTGAAACCGTTCTTTACTGCTTGAGATGAGTGCCAGTAAACAAAAACATCGGGACTGACTCCTTGCGTGATACCAAATGCCAGCGCCTGATAATTATGAGGAGCCACGTTATTACTGGTAAAATCTTGTTCGTCGATGAAATCTAGAGTCGTAGCGATACCGACTTCACCCCAAGATTTTTGTATCTCGCTCAGCACTATAGGGTATTCATCACTTCCCTGGCTAACTATGTTGATTTCCAGCCGTTGGTCGCCTTTTGTTCGAATGCCATCTTCGCCTTTTTTCCAGCCTGCTTTATCGAGTATTTCATTGGCCTTCCCTGCGTCGTGTTTAGGTTGAGTTAGCTGGTCATCATATCCTAGTTGACCCCTGATTAATGAACTGTCAGAAATTGGATAATTTGAATCTAGAGCTGCGAATACTGCCCTTCTATCCGTAGCATAGCTCAGCGCTCTGCGTATTTCGCTATCTTTGAGCAGAGGGTCGCTATTGTTTAAAAATATAAATACTTGATTAAATAGTGGGAAATTGACGACATTTGATGACTTCATTTCGTTGATTGATTCCAATTCAAAAGTACGTAGTGCTGTTGCCGCCGATAGTTCACCTTTTTTAAAGGCATTGAGCATTTGTTCATGATCACTGTAGGCTTCTACCACAAATTCTTTTAGATATGGAGTGCCTGCATAATAGTTTTCATTCCTGACAAGGATTGCTTGAGATATTTCATCACCAATTATTAATCTATCGAAGACAAACGGCCCGCTGCCAATGGGTTCGAGATTAAATTTATTTGACCTGAGCTCGCTGTACGGAACTTCGCTAAGTAGATGCCTGGGTATAATACCGTTAGTCAAAGAGTGTAGAAAGGGTGTATAGGGATTTGGCAGACTGAAACTAACGGTATAATCATCGACTGCCTGGATTTCTATTCCTTTCCAACTATCTGCGAGAGGTGATTTCGTCTCAGGCTGTTGAATAGCTTGGTATGTGAATACCACGTCATCAGCAGTGAACTTCTCACCGTCATGCCAATACACATCATCGCGCAAAATAACCGTATAGACAACTTCGTCTTTGTCTACAGACCAAGCAGTAGCCAAATCACCGACTAGTTCGTTCTGATTATCATATTTGAGCAACGAACTGAACGTCAGTTTTGCAACTGATGAATCCGCAGATGAAACAGCAAATATCGGATTCAGACTAGTAAATTTACCAGTAAGACCCTCAAAATAGGTACCTCCATACGCTGGTGTCTCTTCGCTATAGTAGGCTTTGAGGTTGGCACCTTGCAACCACACACCCAATGATAAAATAAGTACTAAAGCTAGCCAGCCGATTACAAAACGGCGAACATCCCTGAGTTTTCCCCAGCGTCGTACTACATGCTTATCAACGGTATTAACTGTAGCCTCTTGGACGACTTCAGCATTTTGCTTCGTCTTGCGAATACGCTTTCTGAAGAATAGTTTGGTTCGGTTTTTATTCATTAGTAAAAAGTTTTAGCCAGCGATAATGCCGATAACTATCGACACTACAAAAACAATCGCCATGATTATCGTTGCTTGATAGATTGTTTTATCAACTCCACGACGAGCAGTGTATAGTTCGCTCGAGCCACCAAAACCAGCGCCCAGGCTGGCCCCACGAGATTGAAGCAAAATTAAAATAATCATCAGCACTGCGCTGACAATGGTAATTATGTTAATTATTAGTTCCGTGCTCAAAATTAGCTCTCTCTATCTAACAGTATTGTTAGGATATAGTTTACCAGCCCGACTACTAAACCGGCAAGTACTGCGAAACTAAAACCTCCCACCTCAAATGGACCATATATGACACTAACCAACCAAACCAAGGCGCCATTTATTACCACCGTGAATAGACCGAGTGACAGAGCAATAAATGGCAATGACAGCAAGACTAACAGGGGTTTTATGAGAGCATTCACAATTGACAAGATTAAACTAGCTATCAGCAGGACCAATATATGGTTGCCATAATTGACTGATGATATCAACTGACTTGCCACCCATAGGGCAAAAGTATTAAAAGCCCACCTGAGAATAAACCTGATTAAATTGTCCTTCATTGAAACTCATTATAGCATTAGCTGATTACTTTGGCTCTTATATGTCTTGACTAAGATTCTCTACTCCGTCATCAGTGATAAGTAAATCGTCCTCATAACGCACTCCTATGGCTTCATTGGGAATATAGATGCCTGGTTCTAGGGTGAGAACCATTCCTGGCTGAAAAGCATTATATCCGACCAACGCATCGTGTACATCGAGGCCCAATCCATGAGATGGAGCATGTGGAAAGTATTTCTCTCTAGTGTCAGAGCTATCACCCAGACCAAGTCCTGAGATTGCATCGTTCATAATTTCGTTAGTCTGCTCCTGATACTCTTCCAGTCCCAATCCAGGTTTTATGATTTTAATTATCCTATCAAAAGCCATTTTTACAGCTTGTTGCACTTCGTCTTGTCTGGAAGAAACTTTGCCAATCGATATAGTACGCGTGATGTCGGCGCTATAATAGTTATACTGAGCACCGATGTCTATCAACACTAGGCCGTTTTTGGGAAGCTTCTGGTTATTTGCAATGTAGTGAAGTGTGCAGGCATTCTCTCCACCGGCTACAATCGGCGTGTAACCATGGCGCAACTGCTTGACTGTGAATAAATGTGTAAAAACCGCCTCTAATTCAGCCTCTGTTGTCAGGTGGTTAATTGATGAAATTGCGTTCGAGAAACCTTCTCCGGTCAACTTTATGGCATGACGAATTGCATTTATCTCTGGAAGGCTTTTGATTGTTCGCAGGTGAAGCAACTGCGCTGTAATATCAGTTGTTTTGGTGCCTAGTTTATCTAAAAATAATTTTTTTGAAGGATTTAAAGACGCTGTGCCAAACTTTTGTGGACGAGGAACTATAGTACGCACTTCATCAAATTCTCGAAGTTTTTTCCAGCCATCTTTGGATTCAACCACTGTGTTTATACCAGTAATCTTGCTTATTTTATCCAACTGCGCAGAACCATTAAAAATCTTTTCTATTTCACTGCGTTCTGGCTCAATCAAATATTGCTCGTCACCATCAATAACCAGTATCCAATCCGGCTCATCTAAGCCACTGAGATAGTAGAAATTACGATCTTGCTCAAAGCGATATTCACTGTCATTGCTTCTTTGCATTAGACCATGTGCGACTAATACTACCGGCGCACCTTCTCCCAGCAAATTCAGTAACTTCTTTCGATTTGTAGAGAATAGTCTACTCGTCAGTTTTGGACTCATGCAGATAAGAATACACTGCTTCGGCTTTGACGGTACCAACTATTTTCGCCAATTCTGCCTGAGTAGATCCAGCAACCTGCTTGATACTACCAAAATGTTTGATAAGTCTGCGTCTCGAGGCTGGACCTATTCCTGGTATTTCTTCCAACTGAGACTTCGTTTGAGCTTTAACTTTTAGGGTGGAATGATAGCTGATTGCGAATCTATGGGATTCATCTCTTATCCTCTGGAGTAGTTTCGTAATATTTGAATCTTCGCCAAGGATAATTTCTTTGTAGCTATCTCCAGCATCAGGAATAATTATTGTTTCATAGCGCTTGGCTAGACCAATCAGTGGGATATCTATTTTTCTATCTTTTAAAACTTCACGTGCAGAGCTCACCTGACCTTTCCCGCCATCGATTAATAGCAAATCAGGCTTCGGCCAGCTCTCGATGTTTCTTCCAGAAAATCGTCTCGATATTACTTCGCGCATATGTCCAAAATCATCATTACCCGGAAGACGCATCTTGAATTTACGATACTGCGCTTTATCAGGTATGCCGTTGCTAAAAACCACCATACTGGCGACATTGTTGGTCCCTTGCATGTGCGAAATATCATAACCTTCAATTCTGTGGGGTGGACTATTAAGGCCCAGCAAATCTTGCAGACCATTTAACGCTTGGTCTTTGGATATATCGATAAATTCCTCGTCACCGAATATCACTTTCGTTTTAAGTGATTCCAGAGCAAAAAGTTGGTTTCTAAGTTGTGTTGCCTTTTCATAATCTCGATCTTTAGAGGCCTGTTCCATGGTTTTTTCAATTTGCTTCATCAGCTGAGTCCGGTTGCCGCGCAGATAACTCATAAGTTTCCTGAGATTTGAACGATATTGTTCCAGACTAGTTCTGTCCTCTTCTAGGCCGGGTGAAAGACCGATATGGTAATCGAGACTAACTCGTTTCGAAACAGATTTTTTAGTGTCATACGGAAAAATCTTGCGTAGTTGTTTCAATGCTCGTCCCAGTTGATGTGAACTGATATAAGGACCGAAATACTGGGCGCCATCATCAAGTGGTCGTCGAGTAAGGATAACCGTTGGATGATCGCTATTGATATCAATACGGATGAATGAATTGGACTTATCGTCGCGCAAATCAACATTAAACTTGGGCTTGTATCGTTTGATGAGTTCGGCTTCTAAAAACAGAGCTTCTATTTCGCTGTCGGTTTCTACCCAATCGATATCTGCTATTTCACCGATATGAACAGCTGTTTTCGGACTGTTTTGGTGTGCCTGTTCAAGAGTTGAATCCTGAAAATATTGTCGGACACGATTTCGTAAATTAGCTGCCTTACCGACATAAATTAATTTGCCAGTTTTATCTTTGTGGAAATACACACCTGATTTTACGGGCAAATCTTCTAGTTTCTTGGCAACTTCTCTATTCATGGTAATAAATCCCTTTGGCTTAAAAGTCAGGCTATCGAAATAACTTTCTCGCATTTTTTTGCTGAGCATGTTTTATGGGCTTTACTGCACTTGCTACAAATCAGAATAAGTTTATTACATTGATTGTTAGCACAGTTCACATAATGGCTGGTCAGATTTTTGCAGTATAGACATTGTGATATGTCTTTAGAGTCCTCGGAAAATTCTAGGCTCATGCGCTGATCGAAAACAAAGCATTTACCTTCCCAGTACCCGTCGTCTTTGAATTGTTGACCGTATTTGACGATACCGCCGTCTAAATGATAGACCTCATCAAAGCCTTTATGCTTCATGTAGGCAGAGAGATACTCACAGCGTACGTCGCCGGTACAATAAGTTAAAATCGGTTTATCTTTCGGTAAATCTTTGAGAGTTTCTTTTATTTGCTTGAAGACTTTAATCTCAGTCGCAACAAGGTTATCACCCCTGAATACTCCGATATCACTTTCGTAGTCATTGCGGGCGTCAAGGATGATGACATCCGGATTTTTCTCTATGTACTCGTGCCATTGTTTTGGTGTGAGGCCTTTGGTGCTATTGTAGACATCAAATTTTTCGTCTGGTGCAAGTGTTATAAGTTCTGGGCGGACTTTTACGCTAAGTTTTGGGAATTCATCGCCTGTCCCGTCGCTCCATTTATACTGAGTATTTTTAAAGAGTGGGTGAAGCCGCATCGCTTTGACGTAAGCTTTGATGTCTTTCATAGAGCCACTGAGTGTGCCATTGATACCATGATCGGCAATGATTATGCGTCCTTTTAAACCCAGACTGGTACACAGCTCTTTCTGCCAGAGCCTGGTGGTCTCGGGGTCAGGAACGGGCACGAAATTGTAGTACAAAATCACCTTCTGCATGCTCTAAATGCTAACACGTACCAGGGTTATCTTCTACGAATTTGTACTTCTAATCTGTAAGATCTTCCCAAATATCCTCTGCCACTCCCCAGCGAAATGTTCCAGCTTGATCTCTCTCTGAACGTCTGTTAAGGGGTGGGTCAGGTGCCAAAGCTTTTGGATTAAACCAACTAGATGGTCTCTCGTATCTGTATCCTTCGGTAACCATTTCGTGCAATTCTAAATCAGGATTTTGAATATCTTCTAAGAAATTGGAGTCTCTAGACGCATCATAAAAGAAATGCTTAACATTACCTTCTAGCGTTGATAGGTCGGCAGGTTTTCCATCGGGTCCGTTTGCTCGATTACCCTTCCACTGCCAGATACCTCCCTCGCCAGCTCCACCTCTAGCAGTAGGCCTGATGCTTGACTCGCCTATAGCATGAGTAATCACTGCAACGTAACCTTGATCAGTAATCTGTAAGCCCCTGCTAACTGCT
>Ga0075530_1001704_pt1 | contig 10415 bp, 8 predicted proteins | sample NGEPerD_2_FD_75101 | JGI IMG/M metagenome (GOLD analysis project Ga0075530, IMG submission 75101) | Arctic peat soil microbial communities from the Barrow Environmental Observatory site, Barrow, Alaska, USA - NGEE PermafrostL1-D | ecosystem: Environmental > Terrestrial > Soil > Wetlands > Peat ...
CCTCGTCGTAGAGGGCGCGCCACTCCTGGATGAGGGCCAAACGCCTGGAGATCACGACGTCGATCTCGGCGGCGCCGGCGGCCACCGAGCGGCCGATCTCATCGACCCTGGTCGCGAACGGCGAGAGCCCGGCGGGAAAGCCGGTCGATACGGCGGCGACGGGTACGCCGCTTCCGCGTAGGGCCTGGACTGCGACCGGCACCATGTCGTGGTAGACGCACACCGCAGCAACGGTGAGACCGGCGTCGGCCATGCCGAGGCTCACGATCAAATCTTCTCGTACCGGATTGACAGCCTTAGCGCACAGGCGCCTCACCCGCCCCGGCGTGTCGTCGCCGGCGAGCGTGGTTAGGTCGATGAGCGTGATGGCCTTGAGCAGCCAGGCCGCCTGCCACTCCTTCTTGACGCTGCGCCTGGTAGTGAGTGTGCCGGCGCGGCGTTCGACGGCGCTGCGATTAACGCGGGCGTCACGCACCCAATCAAGCTCGAAGTCCGTGCCCTGGTTACGCGGCAGGAGCCCGGCGGCGACCTCTTCGCTTATCGGCATCCCGCTTTCGATGCTCATGCGTGCCTCTTTCGTGGACGGCCGAGCGGGTGGCGAGGGCAGTGGTGCGAGAACAGCTTGGCGAGGGCAGTGTGCCTAGCCGGCTCGCGCCGTTCCCGCGCTCGTGAACACACGCCGCCACGGCCATAGTCATGGTAGACGAGAGTAGCACGCTAACGCCGTGCTGGCCGCGGTCGACGCATAGTCCCGACACGGCCCGACGAGCCATCCGGCGACACGCGAGTGCGCGCCGCTGCGATGACGATCAGGAGGCAAGAGATGCAGCTAGCGCGCTTCCCTCGGCGGCGCTACACCAGCGGCCCCACCGACCTAAGTCCCCTCGACCGGCTGAGTGCCCATCTTGGCGGGCCGCGCCTGTGGCTCAAACGCGATGACCAACTCGGGCTGGCGAGCGGCGGCAACAAGACCAGGAAGCTCGAGTTCCTCGTCGCCGACGCGCTTGGCGCCGGAGCCGACACGCTGGTGACCGTCGGCGCCGTGCAGTCGAACCATTGCCGGCTGACGCTGGCGGCTGCGGCGGAGGAGGGCTTGGCGTGCCGGCTGGTCATCGAGCAGCGTGTGCCCGGCAGCTACGACGACCGCGCCAGTGGCAACAACCTGCTCTTCCGGCTCCTTGGCGCGGAGAAGCTCACGGTAGTCGACCGGGGCGCCGACCTCGAGGCAGCCATGCGCGCCGAGCTCGACGACCTCACCGCTGCCGGGCGCTTCGGCTACGCGATCCCGGGCGGCGGCTCGAACCCGCTCGGCGCGCTCGGCTACGTCGCTTGCGCGCAAGAGCTGCTGCAGCAGGCGTTCGACCAGGGGCTGTCGATCGACCACCTGGTGCTGGCCAGCGGCAGCGGCGGCACGCACGCAGGCATCGTCGCGGGCTTGACGGGCGCCAACGCCGGTATCGAGGTGCTCGGCGTCAGCGTGCGCGCTGCGAAGGAGCAGCAGGAGGCGAAGATCCTCGACCTCGCTATCCGCACCGCCGAGCTCGCCGGCTCCTCGCACGCCATCGCGCCTGAAGCCGTGAGCGTTCTCGACGGCTACGTCGGCGATGGGTACTCACTGCCGACAGACGGCATGATCGAGGCGGTGAAGCTGTTCGCCCGGCTCGAAGGGGTGTTGTTAGATCCGGTCTACACCGGCAAGGCGGCCGCCGGCCTCATCGACCAGGTGCGACGTGGGGCGTTCCCGGCCGCGGCCAACGTCGTGTTCCTTCACACCGGCGGCGCGCCCGCCCTCTACGCCTACCAGGACGCGCTGCTGGCATGACGCGGCCGCGAGGCGACAGCCCGCCGCCGGGCGGACGCCGGCCGCTCATCGGCGTTATCGGGGGCCTTGGTCCGGCCGCCACGCTCGACTTCTACGCCAGAGTTCTCGAGCACACGCCGGCCGCCACCGACCAGGAGCACATAAGACTGCTTCTGGACGCCGATCCCGAGGTGCCCGATCGCAACGAGTCGGTGGCCGGCACGGGGGCGTCGAGCGCGCCGGCGCTCGTCGCCAAGGCGCGGCGCCTGAAGGAGGCGGGGGCCGAACTGCTGGTGATGCCATGCAACGCCGCGCACGCCTATCGGCGGGAGATCGAGGCCGCCGTCCGCCTGCCGTTCGTGAGCATCGTCGATGAGGCGCTGAAGGCGGCCATCGCCCTCGCGCCAACTGCGGTGCGGGTCGGCATCCTGGCCACTACCGGCACCCTAGGCTCGGGACTGTATCAGCGGGCACTTACCGACTCCGGCCGCGCCGCGGTCACGCTCGAAGGCGACAGGTTGGCGGCGTTCATGCGGCTGATCTACCGCGTCAAGGCCGCCGACAACGGCGCGGACGTCGGGCAGGAGATGGTCGATCATGGCCGGGCGCTCGTCGCGGCCGGCGCGCAGGCTCTCATCGCCGCCTGCACCGAGGTGCCTTTGGCGCTGCGGGCGGCCGAAGACGCGCGGCTCGGGGTGCCGCTCATCGACGCCACCGAGGCGCTGGCGCGCGCCGTCGTCAGGTTGGGGAGCGTCGCCCCGAAGGCCGGCTGAGCGCCGGCAGGCGAGTCGTTAATAGCCCCTTAACTGGCCCCAGGAACGGCGGGCCTGCGTGCTACGCTTGACCCCGCGCGAGGCCCAGCCTGTCTACTGAACGTGCCGGCTGGTCCAGACACGTCGCACCCACATTGGAGGAAACAAGTGAAGCTAATCCTCAAGACCGCATTGGCTCTGGTGCTGGCCGGCACGCTGTTCGTCGGCTTCGCCCAGGACGGCGAGATCCCGGACACCTTGGTGCTCGGCATGGTGCCAAGCCGTGAGGCCGACACCATCGTCGACAGCCTCGAGCCCCTCGCCGAGTTGCTCAGCGAGAAGCTCCTCATCCCGGTCGAGACGTTCGTCAGCACCAACTACGTCGGCCTCGTCGAAGCCATGGGCACCGGCCGCGTCCACGTCGGCATGTTCGGCCCCGCGGCGCTCGTTCAGGCGATGGACGTCCACGGCGCCGAGGTAATTCTCGCCTCGGTCCGCGGCGGCAGCACCAGCTACCGCTCGCAGTTCAACGTGCGCTGTGACAGCGGCATCACCGAGTTCGAGCAGCTAAGAGGCAAGACCATCGCCTGGGTCGACCCCGGCTCCGCTTCGGGGTACCAGTTCCCGTACGTGACGCTCAAGCAGCAGTACGGCATCGACCCCGACACCGAGTTGACCGGCGTCTTCGCCGGCTCGCACGACGCCGCGATGCTGATGGTCTACCTGGGTGACGCTGACGTGGCCGTGACCTTCGGCGGCTCGCCCGGCTCCGACGGCCGCACGACCATCGAAGCCGACTACCCCGACGTCATGGAGCAGGTCTGCATCCTCGGCTACTCCGCCGACATCCCCAACGACGGCGTGGTCGTCATCCCCGAACTCGACGACGAGCTCAAGCAGCAGATCGCCGACGCGCTCATCGAGATCGCCGCGACGCCAGAGGGCAAAGCCCTCACCGAAGCGCTGTTCAACGTCACCGAGTTCGCACCGGTCGAGGCCTCGGCCTACGACGTCGTGCGGGAAGTGACGGCCACCTTCCAGCGGCAGTGAACTGACGCAGTTTCGACCCTCGGGCCGGCCGGGCACACCCCACGCCGGCCCGTTTTGCTTTGGGTTAGTCTCGTGCGTGTCCCATATCGAGTTTCGCGACGTGGAGGTCACCTACAAGAACGGCTTCAAGGCCCTCAAAGGGGTGTCCCTCGGCATCCCTCGCGGTCAGTTCCTGGTCGTCGTCGGCCTCTCCGGCGCCGGCAAATCGACGCTCATACGCACGGTCAACAGCCTGGTCGTGCCCTCGGCCGGCACGGTCGAGGTCGACGGCGCGAACGTCACCGTCGCCGGTGGCCGGCAACTGCGCCGCATCCGCTCCGACATCGGCATGATCTTCCAGACCTTCAACCTCGTGAAGCGCACCAGCGTGCTCCGTAACGTGCTCGCCGGGCGCCTCGGCGACGTCCCTGCCCTGCGCGGCGTACTCGGCGCCTTCCCGCGGGCCGACGTCGCGTTCGCGCACGAGTGCCTGGCTCGCGTAGGCATCCCGGAGAAGGCATTCGTGCGGGCCGATGCGCTCTCGGGCGGTCAGCAGCAGCGCGTCGGCATCGCCCGGGCCCTTGCGCAGATGCCGTCGGTGATGCTGGCCGACGAGCCGGTCGCGAGCCTCGACCCGCCCACCTCGCACAGCGTGATGTCCGACCTCAAGCGCATCGCGCGCGAAGACGGCATCACTACCATCGTCAACCTGCACTTCATCGACATGGCGCGCGACTACGCCGATCGCATCGTCGGCATGCGCGACGGCCTCGTGGTTTTCGACGGCACGCCCGACGAGGCCAGCGATTCGGTGTTCGAGGACATCTACGGCCGTCCCATTGACAAAGAGAAGGACCTGCGGGGTGCCTGACCAAGCTGACCGGGGTCCTGCAAGCCGGGGCCCCGCAGGCGGACCAACCACGGGCGGGCCGGGCGGCATAGCGATCCCACGGCCGCCGGCCGCCCAGCGGATACGCGCCGCGCTGTCGTTCGTCCTGGTAGCCGGCCTGGCGCTGATCGCCTACCGTCAGGTCGACTTCAACCTGGAAGCGCTCTTCACAGGCACCGCCGACTTCGTCGGCTTCCTCGGTCGCCTTGCGCCCGACTGGTCGTACCTGCCCGCCATCTGGCCGCCGCTTATCGAGACGCTGCAGATCGCCTACATCGGGACGTTCTTCGGCACCGTGCTGGCCATACCGCTTATCTTCCTCGCCTCGGCCAACACCGCATCCAACGGCGTGAGCATGTGGATCGCGCGGTTCCTGCTGACGATCCTGCGCAGCATCCCCGATCTGCTGTGGGCGGCAATCCTGGTACCCATCCTCGTCGTCGGCCCACTACCCGGCGCCATCGCACTCACGCTCTTCAGCATCGGCATCCTCGCCAAGCTCGGCTCGGAGACGGTCGAGTCGATCGACCCAGGTCCCATGGAGGCGCTACGTGCGGCCGGCGCGGGCCGCATCGCGACGATCGTCTACGCCGTGGTACCCCAGGTCGCCGCGACGATGGTCTCCTACATCCTCTACATCTTCGAGATCAACGTGCGCGCCTCGGTCATCATCGGCTACGTCGGCGCCGGCGGCATCGGCTTCCTCCTTCAGGTGCGCCTCAACTTCTTCGACTACTCGGCGGTAGGCCTGATCATCGTCGCGATCTTCGCGGTGGTGCTGATCATCGACGGCGTCTCGGTATGGGCGAGGTCGAGGCTCATATGACCCGCTCCCCGCCACCACCACGTATAGAGATCCCCCGGCCGCCTGCCGCCATGCGCCGCAACCAGACGCTCATAGTGCTGGCCGCCATCGCCTCGGTACTCGTGCTGATCGTCGTGTTCTTGACCATGGACCTGCCTACCTGGCAGCGAATCTGGACCGGCCTCGAACGCAGCATCCCGCCTCTCTTGCGTGGCTTCAGCCGGCCAGCTTTCGAGCTCTTCCCGCTGGCGTTCAACTCCATGCTCGAGACGTTCTTCATGGCCGTGCTCGGCACGCTGTTGGGCGGCGTGCTGGCGTTCCTGCTGTCGTTTCTGGCGGCGGGCAACCTCCTCGGCGGCACGAGCCGCGCCATGCCTGGTAAGGCGCTCCTTGTGGCGATAAGGACGTTCCCCGAGATCGTCCTGGCCATCATCTTCGTGGCCGCGCTCGGACCCGGACCGACGGCCGGCATCATGGCGATGGGCATCCACTCCATCGGCTTCCTCGGGAAGATCTTCTCCGACGTCATCGAAGGCATCGACCCAGGGCCGCTCGAAGCGGTCCGGGCTACCGGGGGCGACGCCGTTCACGTCTTCCTGTACGGAGTCGTGCCGCAGGTACTGCCGGAGTTCGCGTCGACCCTGCTCTACCGCTTCGAGATCAACCTGCGCGCGGCGACCATCCTCGGCCTGGTCGGTGCAGGCGGCATCGGCGGGCCTTTGCTACAGCGACTGTCGTTCCGGCGTTGGGACGAGATCTCGATGATGCTGATCGTGATCATCGCGTTCATCGTCGTGGTCGACGCGGTGAGCTCGCGCATCCGGCGCAGCCTAGTGTAGGCGCGGCGCCGCGCACCCGGCGTTAAGCTCATACCCTGCCATGACCAGCACTTACACCACCGCCTGGCGCCTGGCAATCCTCTCGTTCGTCGGCGCCGCGCTTAGCGGCGCGCTCATGCGCCACGGGATGATCGCCGGCCTGCCGGCCGGCCTGCTGCTCGGCGACGTGCGCCACGCCCACTCCCACCTGATGTTCTTCGCGTGGGCGACGCCCGCCGTCATCCTCCTCGCCAGCGAGGCGGCGAGGCGCGCCGGCGCGCCGTTCAGAGCAGGTCCGTGGTGCGCGATCGCGGCCGTCGTCACCGGTCTGCTCGCCTACACCCCGTTCCTGCTTAGCGGCTACCGCATGCTGCCGGTGTTTGGCCGCGAACTGCCGCTGTCGATGATGGCCTCGGGCCTAAACGGCGCGGTCTGGTACGCGTTCGCGCTGCTCTACTGGCGCGACACTTCCCGCACGCGTCGCACGCGGCCCCTGCGGTTCTTCGACGCAGCGGTGGTCTCGCTGCTTATCGCCTCGCTCGGCGCGTTGCTGCTGGCCATCGGCGGCATTACCGGCACGGCCACGACGGCACAGCTGGACGCCTTCGTCGACATGTTCCTCACCCTGTTCGCCGACGGCTGGTTCGGCCTCGGTGTCCTCGGTGCGCTGATCATGACCGTGCGGACCCCGGACGGGGAGGCCTTCAGCACCTCGCCTCCCACGATCCGCCTTGGCCGAGGCGCAGGCGCCTTCCGCCACCGGGCCGGCCACGCCCTTTCGTCACGCCTCGGGTCGTTGGCGTGGCTGCTCACCGCCGGGCTCGCCGTGCGCACGTTCGGTCGCTTGGCCGTCGACGCCTACGGGCTTGCCGGCTTCCTCGTCGTAGAGCGCGGCGGCGGTCTGCTGGCGGCGCTTGCCTGGCTGCTCGTTATCGGCACGCTGTTGCTCGGCGGGAGCGCCGCTCGGTACGGCGCCAGCGCCGCCCCCAACACCGGCGCCGAGGCCGTCACCCGCCACGTGGGCACGGCCGTGCTCGTCCTCATCGCCATCAAGGCGGTCTTCGAGGTGGTGATCGCCTTCCCGGCGGGCGAGGCGTTCGTCGCCAGCGAAGGCATGAGGATCGTGCTGCTTCACGCCTTCTTGCTCGGCGCCGTCAGCCTGGCCCTGGCCTCGAGCATGCGCGCCGTGCTCGGCAGAGCGGCCTGGCGCGGACTGCCCTTGTTCGCGGCGGCGGTGGCCGTCATGCTCGCTTGCCTGCTACCGCTAACTGGCCTGTGGCCCGCCTCATGGAGCGGGCCTTGGACGCTGCAGGCGGCGTTCTACTCGAGTCTAGGGCCCGCCGCAGCCGCGCTCGTCGCGTTGCTGCTCAGTTCACCGCTCGGCCGGCGCGCGTCCGAGCCAGGAACGCCACGCTCGCCAACGCCAGCGCCGTCAAGACCGCTAGCGTGAGCGGCACCGCGGTCACGCCCCGAGCGGCGATTATGGCCCCGATGAGGGGCGCGGTGCTCACCGGACCGAGGCTGGCGGCCGCCAGCACAAGCGGCGTCACCTGCTCGGCGCGGCGCGGCAGCAGGGCGGTGAGCCAGGCGAGCCCGGTGGCGAATGTCGGAGCGAGCGCAAGGCCCACCAGGCCGTAAGCGAACGGCGCAAGGGCTCCGACGTTGGCCAGCAGCAGGCCGACGAACCCCATGCTCAAGCCCATCAGTAGCAGCGCCTTCGGCGTCATGCGGCGCGCGAGGAACACCGCGACCAAGCGGCCGGCGGTAAGTGCTCCCCAGTAGAACGACGTCGCAGCCGCGCCGATGACGATGCCCCAGCGCGGCGTGAGGTGCTCGGTCGCCCAGGAGGTGACGCCGACCTCCGCGGAGACGTAGAAGAAGAACAGCGCGACGAAGCCGATGATCACCGCCGCGCCGCCCTTCGCCCCGTCAGGGCCGGAGGCGCGCGCGGGCGGGGTGGGGTAACGCTCGAGCCGTGCAAGCGCGACTAAGACCGCCAGCGCCAACCCCGCAAGCAGCAGGATCGGCCAGCGGAAGGTCGGCGCGAACATCGCGATGAGCAACGGCACAGCCAGGGCCCCGAGCCCGAAGACGGCGTTGACAAGGTTGAGGGCAGAAGCGGCACCGGACCCGGCGGCGAAGGAGCGTGCCACCAGCAGGTTGACGGCGACCTGGACGGCGCCGAAACCGAGCCCGCCAAGCCCGGCGGCGACCACGAACACGGCCCAGGTCGGCGCGAAAGCCAGCCCCACGAGGGCGAGGAACAGCAGGCCGGAACCGCCAACAAGCACGGTGCGGTAGCCGAGGCGCCTGAGCATGATCCCCGACGTGATAACGGTGACGAACGAGCCGAGGAAGTGGGCGCTTATCACCGCGCCAACCTCGTCGATACCGACGCCGTAGACCTCGCGCAGCCGGGGGAACAGCGGGCCGTAGAGGGCGACGACCGCGCCAAGCAGGAGGAAGGCGGCGCCGGCAGCGAGCAGCGTCGCGCGGCGCTCTCGAGCTTCTCTCGTACTCGCCTCAGCGCGCGCGGCCGCCACAGTAGACGAGGTGGCGGCGCGGCTACCTGGCATCAGCGAAACATAACCCGGTGATCCGGCCGACCACTGACGCCGCTGAAAAGCCCCGGCGGAGAGCTTCGCAGGGGACCCGTGGCGCGCTCGGTATACTTACGGCTCGTGACACCCGGCGCCGGGGCGCGTGAAGAGGCAGGTATGAAAGAGGGCGGTGTGAAACAGGGCGACGTCAACGGTGGGGTCAACTACTCCATCGAGCAGATAAACGAACTCCGCAGCAGGTTCCTCGAGTTCTTCGTGGGGCGCGGCCACCTGCGTTACCCCTCGGCGCCCTTGAAGAGCACCGATCCGACGCTGATGTTCAACAGCGCAGGCATGGTCCAGTTCAAGCCGTACTTCCTCGGCGCCACGCCGAAGTTCGCGGGCCACGAAGGGGTGTGGCACCGGGTGACCACCACCCAGAAGTGCCTGCGCATCAACGACATCGAGAACGTCGGGCGCACCTTGAGACACCACTCGTTCTTCGAGATGCTTGGCAACTTCTCCTTCGGCGACTACTTCAAGCTCGATGCCGCCAAGTGGGCATGGGAGTTCGCGACCTCGAAGGAGTGGCTCGGGCTCGATCCGGAGCGACTCTACGTCACCGTCTACTTAGACGACGACGAGGCGGCCGAGGTGTGGACACAAGACGTGGGCGTTCCGCCAACGCGCCTGTCACGCTGGGGCGAGGACGAGAACTTCTGGCCGGCCAACGCGGTGAGCCTGGGGCCGAACGGTCCGTGCGGGCCGTGCTCGGAGATCTTCTACGACCGCGGTCCGAGCTTCGGCAGCAGCGACGAGACAGGGCCGAACACCGGCTCGGGCGACCGCTACGTCGAGTTCTGGAACCTGGTGTTCACGCAGTTCGACCGACGAGACGGCGGGGTGCTCGAGCCCCTTCCTCAGAAGAACATCGACACGGGGCTCGGCTTCGAGCGCCTCACAGCGTTGATGACGGGCCAGCCCGACGCCTACGGCACCGAGCTCTTCCAGCCAACCATCCGGCGGGTGAGCGCGCTGTCGGGCGTGCCGTACCAGGGCCGCGCGAGCCTCTCGCACCGGGTGATCGCCGATCACGTGCGCGCCGCGGCGTTCGCGATCACCGAAGGCGTCCTGCCGGCCAACGACGGCGCCGGCTACGTGGTGAAGATGCTCATCCGGCGGGCCGCGCGTCACGCCTGGCTGCTCGGGCGCCGCGACACCACCCTTCACCACCTCGTCGACGCGGTAATCGAGGCCATGGGTGAGCCCTACCCGGAACTCATCGACGGGCGCGACCGCGTGATCGGCGTGCTCGCCACCGAGGAAGAGCAGTTCGCTCGCACGCTCGAGTCCGGCATCCAACGGCTCGGCGACCTCCTCGACGAGCTCGGCGGCGACGAGCTGCCCGGCGCTGTCGCTTTCGACCTGTGGCAGACGCACGGCTTCCCGCTCGACCTCACTCGCGAGTTGGCTGCCGAACGCGGCGTGAAGGTCGACAGCGAAGGCTACGAGGCCGCGCGGGAACGAGCCAGGAAGACTTCTCGGGGCGAGCTCGGGTCGCCGCGCCAGCTGTTCAACGTCGCGAGCGACCTCTACGGTCAGCTTGCCGAGCGTAGCGGCGACACTGAGTTCACCGGTTACGGCTCGCTTGCCGCCGACGCCGAGGTCGCCGCCGTCACCGCCGAAGGCGAGGCGAAGGAGTACCTCGGCGAGGGCGAGACGGGCGTAGTGGTGTTGACGAGGACTCCGTTCTACGCCGAAGGCGGCGGTCAGGTCGGCGA
>Ga0075530_1001706_pt1 | contig 10413 bp, 6 predicted proteins | sample NGEPerD_2_FD_75101 | JGI IMG/M metagenome (GOLD analysis project Ga0075530, IMG submission 75101) | Arctic peat soil microbial communities from the Barrow Environmental Observatory site, Barrow, Alaska, USA - NGEE PermafrostL1-D | ecosystem: Environmental > Terrestrial > Soil > Wetlands > Peat ...
GCGGGGCGGACTCATGTCGGTTCTTCACAGCGGTTCGGTTCAACTCAGCGGTTCGGTTCTTCTCAGCGGTGGGATGGTCACCACTGCGACGCAATCACGGCTCGCCGCCGTGCGGCTCACTGACGGGCGCATCGTCGAGATCGGTGACCTGATGCCTCGGCCGGGTGAAGCGGTCGTTGACTGCAGCGGGTGTCTCGTCCTGCCCGGCGGAATCGAGACGCACAGTCATCTCGACCTTGAGGCGATGGGGACGGTCACGGCCGATGACTTCGCCACCGGCACGCGGTCGGCCCTCGCCGGTGGAACCACGACGGTCCTGGACTTCGCGACCCAGTTCCACGGCGAAAGCCTCATGGACGGCGTCCGGAGGTGGCACGAGAAAGCCCGGGGGAAGGCCGTCACGGACTACGGCTTCCACCTGGCGATGACGCAGTGGCGCCCGGAGTTCGCCGACGAGATGGCTGAGGTCGTCACGGCCGGGGTCACCTCGTTCAAGATGTACATGGCCTATCGGGACTCGATGATGGTCGACGACGACGAGATCTACGCGGCCCTCTCGGCAAGCTCTCGTGCGGGTGCCACCATCGGCTTCCACTGCGAGAATGGGTTGGTGATCGATGCACTCGTCCGCGAGGAGCTGGATCGTGGCCACGCGGGCGCTTTCTACCACCAGCGGACCAGACCGCCGGCTCTCGAGCGGGAGGCCCTCGGTCGGCTGAGCATGATCGCCGAGCTGCTCGACGCCCAGCACTACATCGTCCACCTCAGCGCCGGGGAGACCATCGAGGAAGTGCGTCGGGCCCGCCAGCGGGGCAGCAAGGTGGTCGCCGAGACCTGTCCCCAGTACCTGCTGCTCGACGACAGCCTCTACGGAGCTCCAGAGAGCGACGGCAACGACGAGCTTGAGGTCAGGCAGTACGTCATGAGCCCACCCCTTCGCGCGCCGGAGAATCTCGACGCACTCTGGGCCGGGCTCGCTGACGGGGACATCCAGTTCGTCGGCACGGACCACTGCTCGTTCAACCTGCACGGACAGAAGGACAAGGCGACGGACTTCACCGGGATCCCCAACGGCGCGCCCGGAATCGAGCTCAGGCTCGCGCTCCTCTACACCTACGGCGTGGCGGCGAAGCGGATGTCGGCGGAGCGCTTCGTTGCCGTCACCGCCGAGAACGCGGCACGGCACTTCGGGCTCTACCCCCGTAAAGGGACGTTGCTGCCCGGCAGTGACGCCGACATCGTCGTCTACGACCCCCGACCGCGCTGGACCGTCAGTCATGACCAGCTCCATGACAACGTGGACCACACGCCATACGAGGGCCGACAGATCCAGGGCCGGGTGCGTGACGTCTTCCTCCGCGGCCACCACGTCGTTCGCGACGGGGCGCTCGCGGACGATCTGGCCCCCGGAGAGTTCGTGGCCTGCGGCCCACCCGACAGCGACATCAGATAGCAAGGGAGCAGCGCCGTCATGGAGATCAGCGTCAATGGCCAGGACTACTCGGTATCGGACGAGAAGCCACTGCTCTCGGTCCTGCGCGACGAGATCGGGATGCTGTCGGTCAAGGAGGGCTGCGACGACGCGACGTGCGGGACGTGCGTCGTCATCGCCAACGGCAAGCTGGTGAAGTCCTGCTCGCGCAAGACGTCCACCTTCGAGAACCAGGAGATCATCACCACCGAGGGACTCAGCGAGCGCGAGAAGGATGTGTACGTCGAGGCGTTCGGCGAGACGGGAGCAGTGCAGTGCGGTTTCTGCATCCCGGGCATGGTCATGGCCGGCAAGGCCCTTCTGGACAAGAACCCCGACGCCAACCGTGACGACGTTGCCAAGGGCATCCGCCTGGATGTCTGTCGCTGCACCGGATACAAGAAGGTCGAGGACGCGATCCTGTCGGCCGGGCAGATGCTCCGGGACGACCAGGAGATCACCGGCTCGAACGCGCGCATCCGGATGACCGACCGGGCGCACCGGCCGGACGCGGCCGAGAAGACCCTCGGCACGGGGCTCTTCGCCGACGACATCCGTCTTGACGGAATGATCCACGCCAAGGCGCTGCGCTCGAAATATCCGCGCGCCCTGGTCAACGCGATCGACACGAGCAAGGCCAAAGCCCACCCGGGCTGCATCGCCGTCCTCACGGCGCAGGATGTCCCGGAGAACAAGATCGGCCACATCGTCGACGACTGGGACGTGATGATCCGCGTCGGCGACACCACGCGCTACGTGGGTGACGCCCTCGCCCTGGTGGCGACGGCCGACGAGGACAAGCTCGACGAGATCCTCGCCCTGATCGAGGTGGACTACACCGAGCTCGTACCTGTGACAACGCCCCAGGACGCCCTGCGAGGGGACGCGCCGCTCCTGCACGAGCGGGGGAATGTCTGCGCCCTCGAGCACCTCAGCCGCGGTGATGTCAGTGGCGCCCTCGCCGGGTCGACCCACGTGGTGACCCGCAAGTTCACCGTCCCGTGGCAGGAACACGCCTTCCTCGAACCCGAGTGCGCGGTCGCGGAGCCGGTCGAGGACGGGCTGAGGCTCTACACCAGCTCCCAGTCGGTCTACGACGAGCAGCGCGAGGTCTCGCGGATGCTCAAGCTGCCACCCGAGAAGGTGCGTTCCACCGCGACCCTGGTCGGCGGCGGGTTCGGTGGCAAGGAGGACATGTCGGTGCAGCACCACGCGGCGCTGATGGCCTGGCACACCAAGAAGCCGGTGAAGGTGAAGTTCTCCCGTCAGGAGAGCATCGACTACCACGTCAAACGGCACCCGATGGACATGGAGTTCACCGTCGGCTGCGACGAGGACGGGCGCCTCACCGCCCTGCGTGCCATCCTCATCGCCGACACCGGGGCATACGCCTCCCTGGGAGGGCCTGTCCTCCAGCGCGCCTGCACCCACGCGGGCGGACCGTACAACTTCCAGAGCGTCGACATCCTGGGCCTGGCGATGTACACGAACAACCCTGTCTCCGGCGCGTTCCGCGGATTCGGCGTCCCCCAGAGCACGTTCGCCATGGAAGGGTGCGTCAACGAGCTCGCCGAGATGTGCGGCCTTGACCCGTGGGAGTTCCGCTACCTCAACGTGGTCCGCCCCGGTGACGAGCTGCCGAACGGCCAGATCGTCGACGACGCGGTGGGCATCGCCGAGTGCCTGGATTCCCTGAAGAGCGACTTCTACATGCACCCCGGGGCCGGCCTCGCCGTCGGGATCAAGAACACGGGCCTCGGGGTCGGCCTCGTCGACACCGGACGGTGCATGCTGTCCGTCGAGGACGGGAGGGTCCACATCCGCACCTCCGCATCCTGCATGGGGCAGGGCATCGGCACCGTCGCCGAGCACATGCTCAGCGAGACGGTCGACATCCCCCCTGACCGGATCGTCTTCGAGCTGCCCGATACCGCGCGCACTCCTGACTCCGGGACCTCGACCGGCTCCCGGCAGACGCTCTTCACCGGTGAGGCGGTCCGGCTTGCCGCCGTGCAGCTGCGCGACGCGCTCGCCAAGGTCGACAGCCTTGACCGGCTGGAGGGCAGGGAGTTCTTCGGCGAGTTCTCACCTGCGACCGACCCGATGGGCAGCAACAAGCCGAATCCGGTCAGCCACGTGGCCTACAGCTATGGCGCGCAGCTCGTGGTCCTGGACGGCAAGGGCGAGGTCGACAAGGTCTTCGCGGCCTACGACGTGGGCACCGTCGTCAACCCGCAGGCTGCCGAGGGCCAGATCGAGGGCGGTGTGGTGATGGGCCTCGGCTACGCGCTCACGGAGGAGTTCATCGTCGAGGGCGGCTACCCGAAGACCCGCTTCGGCCAGCTCGGGCTGTTCCGGTCGAACAAGACCCCGGAGATCGAGGTCCGGTTCGTCACGTCACCCGGGCTCGTCCCCTTTGCCTACGGGGCCAAGGGAATTGGCGAGATCTGCTTGATCCCGACCGCTCCGGCGTGTGCCCAGGCGTACTACCACCGCGACGGGAAGCGGCGATACAGCTTGCCCCTGGAGGACACCTGCTATCGCCAGTCCCGCGCCACGAACAGCTGACGCGTTGGAAACCTGTTGGAAGCCGAGTCGACGATTGGCTGAAGTGAATGAGTAGTCCACGCCTTACCCGGAATGCCCTTGTCGATCGCGCGAGCGTCTCCAAGGCGGGGATCGCTGACCCTGCCTTCCACCCGTCGCTGCCGGACTCTGCGCCCACCCCCCTGCGGCCGGCACCGAAGGCGGCACAGCGTCTCGGTGTCCGCTCGGTTCTGGTCAAGGACGAGTCGCATCGTCTGGGCATGCCCTCCTTCAAGATCCTCGGGGCGTCGTGGGCGACCTACCGCACGGTCATGGCGCATCTTGGTCAGCCTGTCGGCGACCAGCCGACCCTCGACGGGTTGCGCGAGGCCGTGGCGGCTCACGGGCCCGACCTCACCCTGGTGGCGGCGACCGACGGCAACCACGGCCGGGCGGTGGCCCGGATGGCTAAGCTCCTCGGCCTGGGCGCGATCATCGTCGTTCCTGCCGGGACGGCCGCGAGCCGGATCGAGGCGATCGCCGGCGAGGGAGCCGAGGTGCGAGTCGTGAGCGGCGGGTACGACCAGGCGATCGCGGTGAGCGCCGCGAGCGCGACGCTGAGCGACGACAAGCACGTCGTCATCTCGGACACGTCCTGGGAGGGCTACACCGACACCCCCAGCTGGGTGATCGACGGCTACTCCACGATGCTCAAGGAGATCGTTGACGAGATCGAGGCCGGGCACGTCGCCGAGCCGACCGTCGTGGCCACCCAGATGGGGGTCGGGGCCTTCGCTGCCGCGGTGACGCGCCAGTTCGCCTCGCGTCCGGCACGGCTGCTCGTCGGGGTCGAGCCGACCAGGGCCGACTGCATCGTCACCAGCGTGGAGGCGGGCAAGATCACGACGATCTCCGAGCCGCAGGACTCGATCATGGCCGGCCTGAACTGTGGCACCCCGTCGATCGTCGCGTGGGATGACGTCCTTCACGGGTATGACGTCTTCGTCACCGTCAACGATGACGACGCACGCGATGCCATGCGGCTCCTGCACGACGACGGGATCGAAGCCGGTGAGAGCGGCGCTGCCGGACTGGCCGGCCTGCTCGCGCATGCCGAGGGTCTCGGTCTCGGCCCTCAGGACGACGTCATCGTCTTCGCCACCGAAGGCATCACCGACCCGGTCGCCTACCGGGAGATCATCGGCGGAGATCATCGGTACTGACAGCTGATCCGGGTCCGGCCTGGTTTCGCGGCGTTGGCCCCGCTGCGCAGCCCAACTCCGACAGGCTCCACGCTGCCCGGCGCTCGCGGTGGCCGCCACGACGGACATTGCGATGGCGGGATAGGTTCGGGACGGCGGTGTCGCCCAACGGTGTCGCCCAACGCTGGTGCAGTAGCCGACACGAAGGAGTCCCCCATGCAGGCACTTGGGCTTGAGCGCGACATCGTCGACGAGTCCGTCTACGACAACACGGTTGCCCGGTTTCGTGAGGCTCGCATCGCGCTCCCCACGTTCTCGCAGCTCGCCGACCCCTCTCTGATCCCAGCGAAGGTTCGTGAGGCGCTGGCCGGGGTCGGACCGGACGATGCGCACCCCCTGAACCTGTTCCGGGTCAACTGGTACAACGACGACTCTCGCCGAGGCTTCGCGAAGGTCCCTGCGCACGTCGTGCTCCCGAAGTCGCTCACAGGCGTCGATGCGCGCATCGTCGTGGCCTTTGGCAACAGGTTTCCGATGATCGGCGCGCACAAGGTGCTCGCCGCCTACGGATGCCTGGTGCCACGGATCATCACCGGGCAGTTCGACCCGACGCGCCACCGCGCGATCTGGCCGTCCACCGGCAACTACTGCAGGGGTGGGGTTGCGATCTCCCGGATCATGAACTGCCGTGGCGTGGCCGTGCTGCCCGAGGGCATGAGCCGCGAGCGCTTCGCCTGGCTGGAGGACTGGGTCGCCGATCCGTCCGACATCATCCGGACGCCAGGCACCGAGAGCAACGTCAAAGAGATCTACGACGAGTGCAAGGACCTCGCCAAGGACCCGGAGAACGTGATCTTCAACCAGTTCGCGGAGTTCGGGAACTACATCTCCCATTACCTCGCCACCGGGTCGGCGCTGTTGAACGTCTACAACGCCATGCTCGAGGAGGAACCGGGTCTTCGGCTGCGGGCGTTCGTCTCGGCGACCGGTTCGGCCGGGACCATCGCCGCCGGCGACTATCTGAAGGAGCACGCCGGTTCCCTCACGGTGGCGGTCGAGGCACTGGAGTGCGCGACGATGCTCCGCAACGGGTTCGGCGAGCACAACATCCAGGGGATCGGCGACAAGCACATCCCGTTCATCCACAACGTGATGGCGACCGACATGGTGGTTGCGGTTTCCGACCGCGCGACCGACCGTCTGGGCGTCCTGTTCAACAGCGACGTCGGCCGCACGTACCTCGGCGGGCGGCAGAGTGTGCCGCGCGAGACGATGGGCGCCCTGCAGTCGATGGGCCTGTCGAGCATCGCCAACGTGCTCGCGGCCATCAAGACCGCCAAGTACTACGATCTGGGCCCCGACGACGTGATCGTCACCGTGGCGACCGACGGTGCGGCGATGTACGGCAGCGAACGCGACCTGGCGATGGACAAGTACTTCGCCGGCGGGTTCGACGAGGTGGCCGCCGGCGAGGCCTTCGGCGAGCACCTGCTCGGCGCGACGACCGACCACCTGCTCGAGCTCAGCCACCAGGACCGGGAGCGCATCTTCAACCTCGGCTACTTCACCTGGGTCGAACAGCAGGGGATGTCGCTCGAGGAGTTCCGGATCCGCAAGGACCCCCGGTTCTGGGCCGCACTGCCCTCGATCGTGACCGACTGGGACCGGATGATCGATGAGTTCAACGAGCGGACGGGAGCGCTGGAGGCCGTGTGAGCATCTCGCCCCGCACCCTGCGCAGCGCACTCGTGTGCGCGGGATGCGGCGCGTCGCCCGAGCCGGACGATCCTTATCCCTTCCGCTGTCCAGGTGCCGACGCCGGCGACGACGCCGATCACGTCCTGCGCCGGATCCTGGACGTGTCTGCAGTCCAGTTCCCGACGACCGGAGGGGAGCAGGGCGACCCCAATCCCTACATCCGCTACCGTCGCCTGTTCCATTCCCACCATGTGGCTTGCGCCGGCGGCATGGAGGACGCGGAGTACTGCGACCTCGTCGCGCGCCTCGACGACCAGGTCGCGAAGGTCGACGGCCACGGCTTTCGCTCCACGCCGTTCGGCCGCGCGGACGTCCTCAGCGAGCGACTGGGTTTCGCGGAGGACGGCGGGGTGTGGGTCAAGGATGAGACCGGCAACGTGTCCGGCTCACACAAGGCCCGCCATCTGTTCGGGCTGCTGGTGCACCTCGAGGTGGTCGAGCGGCTGGGTCGCACCGACCCGGACCACCGGCCGCACCTCGCCATCGCCAGCTGCGGGAACGCTGCCCTCGCCGCGGCCGTCGTCGCGGCTGCCGGCCATCGTGTGCTCGACGTCTTCGTCCCGGTCGACGCCGACCCCGTCGTGGTCGCCCGGCTGGAGGATCTCGACGCGCGGGTGACTGTGTGCCCCCGCGAGCCGGGACTCCCGGGCGACCCGACATACCACCGACTGCGGCGTGCGCTCGCCGAAGGCGCCCTTCCGTTCACCTGTCAGGGCAACGAGAACGGACTCGCGATCGAGAGCGGGTTCACGCTCGGCTACGAGATGGCGGAGGCCCTGGCGGGCGGGTCGCCACTCGACCGGCTCATCATCCAGGTGGGTGGTGGCGCCCTGGCGAGCGCCTGCATCGAGGCGCTCGGCGAGGCCGCGCTCCTGGGGTCGCTCGCTCGGGTTCCGCGCTATCACGCGGTGCAGACCATGGGGGCCTGGCCGCTGCAGCGCGCGTTCGAGCTCGTCGCCGCACGCTTGCCGGCCGGCGCCGGGTTGCCGGAGGTGGGGGCTGCGCTCTCGTACGCTGCCACCCACCGCTCAGAGTTCATGTGGCCGTGGGAAGACGAGCCTCGAAGCATCGCCCACGGGATCCTCGACGACGAGACGTACGACTGGTTGGCGGTCGTCGAGGGGATGCTGGTCTCGGGTGGAGGCCCGGTGGTGGTGAGCGAGGACCTGCTGGCGCGGGCGAACACGCTTGCCGTCGATGCCACGCAGATCGACGTCGATCCGACCGGGTCGTCCGGGCTCGCCGGGCTGCTGGCCCTACGCGATCAGGGTGCGATCGGTGACCACGAACGGGTCGGCCTGCTGCTGACCGGAGTTCGTCGCTGACCGACGTTCGCCACCCGGTCGTGCACTCATCCGTTGCGGCCGTTCACTCGTCCGTTGCAGCGCTAGGGGTGGATACGACTCGTCACGGACGACAAGGGAGCACCCGTGCCGCCGGAGCGTGCGGCGACGATCTCCGCGAGGATGCTGATGGCCATCTCCTGCACGGAGCGTCCGCCGATGTCGAGCCCGATCGGCGCGCGCAACCGGTCGAGCTGCTCCTGAGGGACTCCCGCGTCGACGAGTCGTCGCAGGCGGTCCGCGCACGTGCGGCGTGAACCGAGCAGGCCGACGTATCCGACGGGCATGCCCAGGGCCACCTGCAACAAGGGGATGTCGAACTTCGGGTCGTGGGTCAGCACGGCGAGCACGGTTCGTTCATCGATCCGCCCCTCTGCCACCTCCCGCGCAAGGTAGCGGTGCGGCCACTCGTTGATGACCTCGGCCGCGTCGTGGAACCGTCCCGGTGTTGCGAAGATCGGGCGGGCGTCGCAGACCGTCACGTGGTAGCCGGCGAAGGTGCCCAGGGAGGCAACTGCGGCCGTGAGGTCGGTGGCGCCGAAGACGAGGAGCCTGGCGGGGATGGCCGGTATGGAGAGGAAGACGCGTACGGCCGGCTCGCCGGCGATCTCATCGCGCTGGTAGGCAACCACCGTGCTCCTGCCGTCGCCTGCGCGAGCCCGGGCCTCGCGGACGACGGCCTCGTCGAGGGCTTCGGAGCCAAGGGATCCAAGGACGTTGGACTCATGGATGACGAGGTGGCGCCCCACCCGGGCCGGGAGCTCGTGGGCGATCACCGTGGCCACCGCCACCGGTGGATGCTCGGTGCTCAGCGCTTCGCCCAGCTCCGGGTAGGACTCGGGTGACACGGGTTCGACGAAGACATCGATCTCTCCACCACACGTCAGGCCCACGGAGAAGGCCTCGTCGTCGCTGACGCCGTAGTTGCTCGAGCCTGGGTCGACCCGTCGCGAGAGCGTCCACGCAGCTCTCGTGGACGGCACCCTCGACGCACCCTCCGGAGACGCTGCCCGTCACCTCGCCGTCGGGTCCGAGCACCATGATCGAGCCAGGGACTCGCGGCGCAGACTGCCAGGTGTCGCACACGGTCGCCACCGCCACGGTGTGCCCGGCATTGCACCAGTCAGCAAGTCGGCGCTTCGGGTCCTCCATGGCGATTGCCTCCACAGCGTTTGCCTCTACGAGCGTTTGCCTTCACGAGCTCTATACGTCGGGGTTGTGGTCGGCCGGTCGGGTCAGCTCGTCCAGGTCCCCATAGGCCACGGGGTTCTGGCTCGTGTTGTTCAGAGGATCAGGCTGCCCGATCAGCGGGTGGTGGGGAAGGGGGCGGCCGATGATTGCCACCCGATCGCCATGGATCGTCACCCCGTCAATCGTTCCCACCATACGGACCAGGCCGGCGTGGGCAATGATGAGCAGCTGTGAGGTGAGGACGCGATCCGGTTGCATCCGCCACACGCCGCGGCCCCTCAGCCACACCTCGTGGGTGGACAGCCCATCGCGGAGCCCGACGCGTTCGCGCCCGAGAGCGTCGTTGGCGACCGCAGGGATGTCGGGACCGAGCCGCACTCGAACGGCGCGCGTGCCCTCCGCCATCGGGTCGCGCGAGCCGACACCCAACCGCTCGTACACCGCGAGCTCTTCGGCCTTCTTCGTCTGGGCGGACGCCGTGAGCACGCTCGCGACCACGGCTTGGTGCTGCCCGTCGAGCGCGTCCCACCGGGCGCCGAACGTCTCCTCGCGATCGCCGCCGCTGGTGACGAAGCCGGCGATCTCGGCGCAGATCCCGAAGAAGGCGCGGTCGCCACGGGGAAGCACCTTCTGATGCGCGAGGTCGGCCACCTTGGCCCACTCCACCTGTGGACCGTCCTCGCCATCGTGGACGAAGCCGGCGATCTTCGCGAGCATGGATGGGGAGCTCGCCAGGATGGCAACTGCGTCCTCGTTCGCCTGCGGCCTCGGGGTGCTCATGAGACAATCCTACATGGTGGTGTGACTTTGGGTGAAGTATCGAAACACCAGGCAAAGATGGTGTTATGCTGACGTACGTCACCTCGAACATGGTGAAGACGTCCGGGCTCGTCATGGAGTGCCCGCAACGCGAGGAGCTGAA
>Ga0075530_1001707_pt1 | contig 10412 bp, 9 predicted proteins | sample NGEPerD_2_FD_75101 | JGI IMG/M metagenome (GOLD analysis project Ga0075530, IMG submission 75101) | Arctic peat soil microbial communities from the Barrow Environmental Observatory site, Barrow, Alaska, USA - NGEE PermafrostL1-D | ecosystem: Environmental > Terrestrial > Soil > Wetlands > Peat ...
GTATGATAATCCACTGCCGAAGTGGTGGTTCTACCTGTATGCCGCCACCTGCATTTTCGCCCTTGGCTACCTGGCTCTGTACCCGGGGCTGGGCAACTACAAGGGCCTCCTGAACTGGACATCGACCAATCAGTGGGAAGCAGAAGTTGCCGAGGCTGAAGAGAAGTATGGTCCCATCTTTGCGCAATACGGTCAGACCCCGGTAGCGGAGCTGTCAAAGAACGGAGACGCATTGAAGATCGGCCAACGCCTGTTTGCCAACAACTGTGCTGTCTGCCACGGTTCTGCCGCGCGCGGCCAGGTTGGCTTTCCCAACCTGACAGATGACGACTGGCTGTGGGGTGGCACACCCGATGCTATCCTGGAAACCTTGCACAACGGTCGAATGGGCAACATGCCAGCGAAAGGCGTAATGCCGAACATGACCAGCGAACAGGTCGACCAGGTGGTAAACTACGTTCTCAGCTTCAGCGGTCGGGAAAAAGACGCGGCTGCGGCCGAAGCCGGGCAAGCAGTATTCGCTCAGGCCTGCGTAGCCTGCCACGGCCCTGAAGGCAAAGGCATGCAAGTGCTTGGTGCGCCCAACCTGACAGACAACGTCTGGCTGTACGGCTCCAACTACGAATGGATCAAGGAGACGGTTCTTCACGGTCGCCAGAACGAGATGCCCGCTCAGGGCGGTCGGTTGTCCGAAGATCAGATCCAGATTCTGGCTGCGTACGTTTACAGCCTATCTAACTGACTTTCCAGCCGGGCCTCCAGCCCGGCTTGGTCTGCTCAACCCTGTGTCTGCGTGCGGGCACAGGGTTGAGAAGATCAGCACTAGCCTGTCAAGGCGCCCGCTTTAAGACTCCATCTGGAGATACCCATGAGTAATGAAATTCCGGTCAAACAGATCGACCCCTCCTCGGAGCCTCCGGGAAACAAGCAGAAAACGGAAACAATTGACCTCTACGCCAGCCGAAAGAAAATCTACGCCAAGGAAGTCAAAGGCCTGTTCCAGCGCATCCGGACGGTCAGTCTTCTGCTGCTTATGGGCATGTACTTTCTGTTTGTCTGGCTGACACTGGACGGGAATCCGCTGATTCACTTCGATCTGCCAGCCCGGGAATTCCATCTCTATGGGGCCACTTTCTATCCCAAGGACTTTTTCCTGCTCTCAGGCATGCTGATCATCTGCGCCTTCGGCCTGTTTTTTATTACCACCCTGTTTGGTCGTGTCTGGTGTGGTTACACCTGCCCTCAGACAGTGTGGACGTTCATCTTTATGTGGGTTGAAGAGCGAATCGAAGGCAGCCGCAACAAACGCATGAAGCTCGACAAAGCACCAAACTCCACAGAGAAAATGGTAAAGAAATCAGCTAAACATGCAATATGGTTGGTTATTTCGTTGCTGACCGGGCTTACGTTTATCGGGTATTTTTATCCAATTCGTGAGCTTATTATCGATATTTTCACTTTCCAGGCTAACGGCTGGGCTTATTTCTGGGTTGGGTTTTTTACCATCGCCACTTACCTGAATGCCGGCTGGATGCGTGAACAGGTGTGCCTGTACATGTGCCCGTACGCCCGCTTCCAGTCGGTCATGTTTGATCCGAATACGCGTATTGTTTCCTACGACCCCAACCGTGGTGAGCCTCGCGGTGGCCGCAGGAAGGAAGTGAAACCGGAAGAAGCCGGCCTTGGTGACTGTATTGATTGCGGGCAGTGTGTGCACGTGTGTCCTACCGGCATTGATATTCGTGACGGCCTTCAATACGAGTGTATTGGTTGTGCACTGTGCATCGACGCTTGTGATGAAATCATGGACAAAATGAATTACCCTCGCGGCCTGATTCGTTACACCACCGAGAATGAACTGGAAGGCAAGCCGTCGAAGTTATTGCGCCCACGCACGTTTGGATACGGCGCAGTATTAACGGCCATGATAGCCGCTATCATTTTTGTAATTGCAACACGCGTGCCGGCCCAGATGGATGTTCTGCGGGATCGTGGCACACTGTTCAGCTTCAACGGTGAGGGGCGAATTGAAAACTCCTATACCGTGAAAATAGTCAACATGTCAGAAGTTCCACAGACCTTTACGCTATCAGTTAAAGGCATGGACGGCATTCGTATTCTGACCCAGACACAGATATCCGTAGACAGCGGCGAGAATCGTTCACTGCCTACCGTCGTGGATGTACCGCCGGAATCCATCCCGCAATCAAACAATGAAATCATCTTCCATGCACAGTCTGAAACGGATGCTTCACTGAAGCTGGAAACCGAAAGCCGATTTGTCGGTCCAACGCAGTGATCCTTCGGGGTCACTGTTGGTAACCTGTAAAAGACGAGACTGAGCATTATGAATCAAGAAGTACCCGTAGCACCCTGGTATCGACAGCCCTGGTTCTGGTTTCTGACCATAGCGCCGCTGTCCGCAATTATCTTCAGCATGGTCATGCTGGTCGTAGCGTCGAACATGGACGATACAATGGTAAGCGACGATTATTCGAAAGAAGGCCGGGGCATCAATCTTGAGATAGCCCGTGACCAGGCGGCCAAAGAGATGGGCCTGAGCGCTGACATGGCGTTCGAGGACCGCAGCATTTTGCTGAATGTTAACACTCAGCAGGGCCCAGCGGATTTCCCCTATCTGGTGCTTAACCTGTTTCACCCAACGCTGGCCCAGAGGGATCGAACCATTCAGTTCCGCAGTGACGGCAACGGCCATTATACTGGAACCATGCTGCACGATATCGATGGTCGCTGGTATTACGACCTCCGTGGACCGGATAATCAATGGCGTCTTAAGGGTGAAGCCTGGTTGCCCGCAGAAGGCAACCTTCATATGGGTCCGGACGGCTCCGCGCAAGGGTGAACCCCCTGGATTGCTTCCACTGCGGCGAACCGGCTGACGGTGAGCCGCCGATTACACTTCAGCTCGATGGGCAAACCCGATTTTTCTGTTGCCAGGGCTGCAAAGCCGTCTGTGAAACCATTCACAGCGAAGGCTTGACCGGCTTTTATCAGCTCCGCACAGAAACGGCCATCACACCCCGCCAGCTGACAGATTCCGAGCTCGACCGGCTCAGAGAGCTGGATCATCCCCTTGTACAGCAAGCTTTCGTTTCTCCTGTTAAGGGCGGCCAGGAAGCTCAGCTTTTGATTGGTGGGATTACCTGCGCTGCGTGTATCTGGTTGCTGGAAAACCACCTGAAAAAACAACCGGGCGTGCTCTCGTTCTCCGTAAACCACACAACCCAACGGGCGCGTCTCGTCTGGGCTCAGGACAAAGCTGCCCTGAGTGATTTACTGATCGCTATTCATGAACTCGGCTACACCGCTCGCCCCTATCAGTCAGACGCCGTTGAGGATCAACTGAAAGCGGAGCACCGCTCCATGCTGATTCGCTTGGCCGTCGCCGGCATTGGCACCTTCCAGAGCATGATGCTGGCTTTGCCACTTTATTTTGAGCTGGTCAGTGGCCTTTCGCCGGAGTTTGTGTTGTTTTTCCGCTGGTTCAGCCTGCTGGTAGCCACTCCGGTTGTGCTGTACAGCGCAGGGCCATTTTTCCGCAACGCACAGCGCGACATCAGAACCCGCCATCTGACCATGGACGTACCCGTTGCCATCGCGATCGGGCTTGCTTACCTGGCCAGCGCCTGGGTCACCGTCACGGGCGGTGAAGAGGTGTATTTTGAATCCGTCTGCATGTTCACATTTTTTCTGTTGCTTGGTCGCTACATTGAAGTGCAGGCCAGATACCGTGCAGGGCTTACAGGCAATGCTCTGGCGGGCTTCCATCCAACAGTAGCAACCCGAGTAAGCGGAGAACTGACGGAAATCATACCGGCTCACGAGGTGAAGCCTGGTGACGTGGTTCGGGTCAGGCCCGGCGAAACCCTGCCCGTTGACGGCGTGATTCTGCGGGGCCAGTCCACCCTCAATGAATCCGCACTTACCGGTGAGTACCTACCGGAAACCCGGGTACCTGGAGATACCGTCCATGCCGGAAGTATCAACGGGGAAAACCCGCTGGACATTCAGGTGGAGAAATCCGGCGCACAGACGCGCCTTTCCGGCATTCTGCGGATACTGGATCGTGTGCAGTCAGAAAAGCCACCGGTAGCCCGCATGGCCGATCGCATTGCCGGCAAGTTTGTCGGTCGAGTTCTCATTCTCGCACCCCTGGTCTGGGTAGGATGGTGGCTGGCAGGGGCAGACAATGCCTTCGATATTACCCTTTCGGTTCTCGTAGTAACTTGCCCTTGCGCCCTGTCGCTTGCGACACCTACCGCTATTACCTCGGCCACCGTCAAACTGCGGCGCCACGGTTTTCTGCCCACCCGGGGCCATGCGCTGGAGTCCATGAATTCCATCGATACGGTAGTCTTCGATAAAACCGGCACCCTGACCCGGGGCGAACTGAGCCTGATCGATACCCATGTTGTCGGCAGTAAAGACGAAGACACCTGTCTGCGGCTTGCGGCTGGCCTGGAGCGACATTCGGAGCACCCGATCGCCCGGGTCTTCCATAATCGCCCCGCAGCAGCCGTTGACCATGTGAACAACCATCTGGGCGGAGGACTTTCTGGGCAATTCGGTGATCAGGCCTTTTTTATAGGCCACAAGGCCTTTGTTGCGCAACACATTAGCGCATCAGAACCTCAGTCAGAACTGCACTCGGGCATGGAAATCTGGCTGGCTTCAGAAAATGAATGGCTGGCCTGCTTCCGGCTTGATGATCAGCCCCGGGAAGATGCCGCACAAGCGGTCAAAGCTTTACAGGATGCGGGTATCCGTACACTGCTGCTGAGCGGCGACCGTTCCGGCCACGTCCGCCAGATTGCTGATATGCTGGGCATCGACGAAGCGATTGGCCAGGCCTCACCGGAGGAAAAACTGGACGTTCTGAACAAGCTGAGGTCAGAAGGACGCCAGGTAATGATGGTCGGAGACGGCCTCAACGACCTCCCGTCTATGGCTGGCGCAGGCATTTCGGTGGCTATGGGCAGTGCGGCCGATCTCACTCAGCTCAAGGCAGATGCGGTGTTACTCAATGGGCAGTTGATGCAACTGGTAGAAGCGCTGGACACCAGCCGCCGTACGCGAAAAATCATTCGCCAGAACATGGCATGGGCTCTTGTCTACAATGTCTGCGCCCTGCCCCTTGCAGCCGCCGGTCTGGTTCCACCTTGGCTTGCAGCCATCGGTATGTCACTCAGCTCGCTGATTGTTGTGCTCAACGCTTTGCGCCTTGGCACCGAAACCCGCCCCGTAAATCGTGGCAAAGCACCGGAATTTGGCGCGCGAGCTACGCCCTGATACCGTAAACACTTGGCTTTAAGTATGAGGTTTAATCCGTGGAAATTGTAATGTTCCTGGTACCGGTGATGCTGATCCTGGTGGTGATGGGCATGTTGTTGTTTTCCTGGGCCGTTAAAAATGGCCAGTACGACGACCTGGAAGGTCCGGCACACCGCATTCTCTACGACGACGACAAAGACATGATCCCGGACGAGGCGCGCACGGACAAACCGCAAAAGACCGAGGACCCGTCTGATGGGCAGGATACTAATCCTGAGGAGGAACCCGGCCGCTCATGAACCCGGAACTGTATCTCAGCTATCCCAGTGCGTTCCTTATTGGCCTGCTTGGCAGCACGCATTGCATGGCCATGTGTGGGGGAATAAGCGCGTCTCTTTCCATGGCTCTGCCGGTCGGTAAGGGCTTTCGTTTGCGCCAGTCCCTACTGCTGATTGCCTTCAATTCCGGACGAATCGCAAGTTATGCGCTGATCGCAACGCTGATTGCGGTACTGAGCACCTCAGCTGCGAATCAATGGGCTGAACTGGGTGTTTTCCTGCGCTCGATCGCGGGCTTACTATTGATTGTCATGGGTTTATCCATGGGGCAATGGTGGCAGGGTATCCGTTATGTGGAGCGTATCGGTGCACCACTGTGGAAGAGGTTGTCGCCCCTTACGCGCCGAGTCCTTCCAGTGAATCACGCAGGCCAGGCGCTTGCTCTCGGGGCTCTCTGGGGATGGCTGCCATGTGGGCTCGTATACAGCACGCTGGGCTGGGCGGCCTTGCAACCAACCGTTGGTTCAGCCGCACTCACCATGATGTTTTTTGGTCTTGGCACTCTGCCGTCCATGCTTGCAACCGGTTACGCGGCAAGCTGGATCAGCGGATTAAAAAGCAGTCAGACGTTCCGGAAATTTACCGGTGCCCTGCTGATTCTTTTCGGTCTGTGGACTCTGCCGCTCATGGCCATCATCGGCCATTGAGGCGGTTCTGACTCTTAGCCAGGCTCTTAGTCAAATTCTCAGATATTCAGAACATCCAGGCGACCAAAGTTCTGCTCTGGCTCTTGGGCAGGCGCGGCTGTCTGAGCCGCTTGGTGCTTAGCACCCAAACGTTTGCCCGCGCGGAAATCGTAGAGACTGGTATCAGCAAGATGGGATGGTTCAACATTGCGCAAGGCCCCGAACATGCTTTCAAGACGGCCAGGGTGCTGCTTGTCCCACTGCTGGAACATCTCCTTGATAACCTGACGCTGCAGGTTTGCCTGAGAGCCACACAGATTACAGGGAATGATCGGGAACTGCCTCAGCGCCGCGTAACGGGCGATGTCTTTCTCGCGGCTGTATGCCAGTGGGCGAATAACCGTGTTCCGACCGTCATCGCTGTGCAGCACCGGCGGCATGGTTTTAAGTTTGCCACCGTAAAACATATTCAGAAACAGGGTTTCCAGAAGGTCGTCACGATGGTGCCCCAGTGCAATCTTGGTAACGCCGTGCGCTTCGGCAAAGCTGTAAAGAATACCGCGACGCAACCGCGAACATAGCCCACAGGTGGTCTTGCCCTCCGGAACCTTGTCCTTGACGATGCTGTAAGTGTCTTTCTCGATGATGTGATACTCGATACCTATCGCCGCAAGATAGTCCGGCAGGACTTCCTCCGGGAAGCCCGGCTGTTTCTGATCCAGATTGACAGCAATAAGCTCAAACGAAACAGGCGCGTTTTTCTGAAGATTGAGCAGAATGTCCAACATGGCAAAAGAGTCCTTGCCACCAGACAAACAACACATTACCTTGTCGCCTGCTTCGATCATCGAGAAATCTGCAATTGCCTGGCCGGCTTCCCGGCGCAGACGTTTCTGCAATTTATTCTGCTCTATCTTCTGAGAACGCTCGTATTCAGCACTAGAGGATTGTTTCGAGCTGTCAATTATCTCTTCGGGCATATCAACTGTGTTCATTGGGAAAGTGGTCATGAGATTATACGCACTCCATCATTTCAGGGACAGGACGCCGACATGGATATGTTGAGTTCAAAGAAGGAAAACATCGGTAAACGTGAGCAGAACAGTCTGCGCAATCGACAGGCCATCCTGTCGGCCGCACGCGTCTGCTTTCAGGAGCGAGGGTACGAAAAAACCACGATCCGCGACATCATCAAGAAAACAGACCTGGCCTCTGGCACTTTTTACAATTACTTCCGTAGCAAGCGAGATATCTTCGCCGCACTGCTAACGGACTTCCTGGGCGGCCTGAATGAGAACCTGATTCACTCACGTCGTACCGCTGACACCGCAGAAGACTTCGTTCATCGTTCCTACCTGGCTCTTTACTGTGCAACCGCAAAGGACCCGCTGGTTTATGAGCTGGCACATCGCAACGATCGTGCTCTGAAAGAGGTTTTTGGCTCCGACATACTCGGACTGATCATGATTTCTCTTGAGGATGATGTACGGGACGCCATTGAAAGAAAGGTTCTGCCAGACGTCGACCAGGACTATCTTTGCGCCGCTTTTTTCGGCGTTGCCTATGAGACCAGCCTGATGGTTGCTGGGCGAGTGCACCAGCACCCGGAACAGGCTGACGATGAAGTTGAAATGGCAACCTGTTTGTCAACGGCTCTGTTTATCGGTGGACTGTCGCGGCTAACAGCTCTTCCCTGTCGGCGGCCGCTGCCCTAACATAAGTACTATGACTAACTTTAGTACTATGAAAGGCACCCGGGATCACTCACGGCCAATACTTTCCATTGAGCCTGATGCGATATTGGAACAACAAGTCCAGCACCTGCTCGTGGCTGTAGAGCATGAACTTCGTAATTCGCCGGGCGGCATAGACGAGCTCAACCTGATCAAGAGGCTGCAAAGTCCGCCCTGGACGTTAATCGGGGATCTTGAGTTTCACGACCCGCAAAAGCTCTATCCTGTGCACTTTCTGCTTTTTCACGCGCTGTATCGTCTGAGAGACACTCTGGCAGAGGCCGGTGAAAACCTGGCTATCTCGCCCATGCGCATCGGAATTGAGCGCCAGGACACGATTGGCGGGAACGGCTTGCCTGGCGCCGTGGACAGTCTTCGCAGTTTCTATCTGGATCTGTCCCAGTACGAACTTCCAGAAGATGTCATTCAGCACATGATGGACAGATTCTGGGCAGGCCACCAAAACTCAGGACCTACCGGGTCTGAAGCTCTGGCAGCTGCAAACATGCTCGGGTTCGATGCAGTTCCAGAAAGTTTCCTCACAGCCAAACAGGCATTTCGCCGCGCCGTCATGCAAGCTCACCCGGATCGGGGTGGTGATACGGAGGCAATCCAGGCACTCAACGAGGCTTTTGCGGTTCTGAAAGCGCATTTCAGTCAGATGATGGAGCAGACATGAGAGCACGAAAACTCTGTATATCAGCGGCCCTGTTTTCACTCTTGCTGGCAAGCTTGTCCACAAGAGCTGACCTCGTGGTTCTTCAGTATCATCACATCAGCGATGCCACACCACCTTCTACCAGTACCTCTGTATCTCTGTTCCAGGCCCAACTCGATATGATCAGGGCGCTCGACATCAAGGTTGTTGAGCTGCTCGCCGCAACGGAAAATGTGTTTTCCAGCAATCCGCCAACCGGACAACGCATCGCAATCACCTTCGATGATGCCTATGAATCGGTTTACAGCGCGGGCGCAGACATTCTTCGTGAGCGTTCTCTGCCCTATACCATTTTCGTAGATACTGCGGCTGTCGGCAGCAACGGTTATATGACCTGGAAGCAGTTACGGGAGCTGGCTAAGCGCGACGGCGTCACCATTGCCAACCACACTGCCGGCCATGGGCACCTCGCGAGAAAACCTGATGAAGCAGAGACAGATTGGAAGCAGCGCGTAACACATAGCCTGGATTCTGCGCAGGCAACGCTTAAAAAGCAGCTTGGGACCAGCTTGCCTCTGTTCGCTTACCCCTACGGTGAGTTTGATCAAGCATTGGAGGCAGAGGTGGCTGAGCGCGGCTGGTTCGGGTTTGGACAGCAATCGGGAGCTATCGGACCCCTGTCGGGAAAGACCCGCTTGCCCAGATACCCCATGGCCAACGCTTATGGACAGCTTAACGGGCTCAAAGACAAGCTGAACAGCAAAGCATTTCCCGTAGACACCAGCAAGCTGCCTGATGGCATCATGGCCGCCAACCCTCCAACGCTTAAACTACCACCTTCGGAAGCGATTCAGCCCGCAAGGCTGACCTGTTTCGCCTCTGGCATGGGGCGTATAGATATTGAAGCCGCTGATGAGGGCATCATCGTCAAGGCACCCAAACCCTTCAATAGCCGGCGGTTCCGCTACAACTGCACGCACCCGGCCGACGAAGGCAGCTTTTACTGGCTCTCGCAGCAGTGGTTAGACCTCAGCCAACCGGAAGACTGAACCGATTACTGTGCCCCCATCATGATCAGCCCGAATTCGCCTGTGCTGACATGAGGAATCTTGAGGGGGCCACGACGGGTTTCAATAACCGTCTGGCCTTCGAGGTCTCGGGCGCGAGTAAAGACAAGCATCCAGCGCTCTTCCTTAGCCGCAAAAACCGGAATCCGGGCTTCCAGATAACCACGGCGATGCCAATTCTCCGGCTCAAAATCCGAAACCAGATCCGTTACCAGGCGAACGGGGCTGAGCTCGCTGTCCAGAAACACGACCGAAGGTACAAAAACGCCTTTATCGGCATAGGAACGCAGGCGTACAACCCATTGTTCTAGCCCGTCGTCATGGGGTAAGGCGATTAGTTGATAGGGGCTTTCCCCCGTGAGAAACCGGTGCACCGGTGAGTTTTCAGTCAGGTGAATGCCAAACTCACGACCTTCCTGCCAGCGTTCATGATTTTGGGTGTCCAACGCCTGGCAACAGGTCTCTGAGAAACGCTCCAGGTGATTATCGCCACCTTCTTCAATTCCGAGAATGGCAAAAGCGTCAGGGTCGTGCCCGGCCAAGGGTTCAGGAGCGAGGGGTATGTCGCCGGCGCGATAAACTCTTGCTGGAGTAGTCCCGGCGGGTGGCGCAACAAACCCTTTTTCCTCGTCCGTTCGGGTATCAGGCTGGTAGTAAGTGGTTCTGACATTACCGTCAGCATCACGCCAGGTAAAATA
>Ga0075530_1001709_pt1 | contig 10411 bp, 8 predicted proteins | sample NGEPerD_2_FD_75101 | JGI IMG/M metagenome (GOLD analysis project Ga0075530, IMG submission 75101) | Arctic peat soil microbial communities from the Barrow Environmental Observatory site, Barrow, Alaska, USA - NGEE PermafrostL1-D | ecosystem: Environmental > Terrestrial > Soil > Wetlands > Peat ...
ACAAGACGAAGAGCGTGCTGGGAGCCGCCCAGAAGCTGCTCAGCGAGTACGACGGGCGGGTGCCGCACAACATGAAAGACCTGCTCACCCTGCCGGGAGTCGCCCGCAAGACGGCGAACGTGGTGCTGCAGAACATCGACCCAGAAGCCTTTGCCAAGGATCCGGACTCGGGCATCGCGGTGGACACCCACGTGCACCGTCTGGCCGAGAGACTCGGATTGGGCTCGGGCAAGAACCCCCAGACCACGGAGCAGGAGTTGCTCGAGGTGGTGCCTCGCGACAAGCGCCGGGACATTACCTACCTGCTGATCGACCATGGGCGTGCCATCTGCTCCGCGCGTCGTCCGAACTGCACTGACTGCGTGCTGAACGACATCTGCCCCTCGGCATTCAGCCTCTAGCCCGCTCCGCATACATCGAGCAGCGCCAGCACCACGAGCGCAACCACAAGGCACACCTGGTCTCCTGGCGAGGTGCCATCCTATAATGGGTGCTTCTCGCTATGCGCCGCCCCGGCCAACGCCGTCGCGCAGGCATAAGACCTAAGAAGGGGGAACCGTGCCCATTTGGGATCAGCAGCACGAGACGATGGAGCGGGATGAACTGCGCCGTCTGCAGAGCGCGCGTTTGGCCGAGGTCGTGAACCGAGCCTACGACAACGTCTCCTTTTACCGAGATCTCTTCGACGAAAACGGGGTCGAGGTCGGTCGGCTGGAATCGATAGACGACCTGGCGAAGCTTCCTTTCACCTACAAGCGCGACCTGCGCGACCAGTACCCATTCGGCATGTTCGCGGCGCCGATGCGCGAGATTATCCGGATCCACGCTTCTTCGGGGACCACGGGCAAACCCACGACCGTGGGCTACACCCGCAAGGACATCGCGGTCTGGGCGGAATGCATGGCGCGGACCTTGACCGGTGCGGGCACCAACAAAGACGACGTGGTGCAGAACGCGTACGGCTACGGGCTCTTCACCGGGGGACTGGGCGCCCACTACGGCTCGGAACTCATCGGCGCAGCCGTGGTGCCCATCTCGGGCGGCAACACCAAGAAGCAGCTGATGCTGCTGCAGGACTACGGATCCAACGTGCTCTGCTCGACGCCTTCCTTCGCCCTGTACATCGCGGACGTAGCGGCGGAGATGGGAGTCGATCTACCCAACCTGCCGCTGCGCGTCGGCGTCTTTGGGGCGGAGCCCTGGTCTGAGGAAATGCGCCGCGAGATCCAGGCCAAACTGAACGTCAAGGCGCTGGACATCTACGGTCTTTCCGAGATCACCGGTCCCGGCGTCAGTTTCGAATGCTTGGAGGCGCAGAGCGGCCTTCACGTGAACGAAGACCACTTCTATCCCGAAATCATCGACCCGGATACCCACGAGGTACTCCCGGCGGGCGTGCAGGGCGAATTGGTGATCACCACCCTTTCCAAGGAGGGAATTCCCCTGATCCGCTACCGCACCGGTGATATCAGCCGGCTGATAGAAGAGCCCTGCGATTGCGGCCGAACCACGGTACGCATGGCTCGCGTCTCCGGACGCAGCGACGACATGCTCATTATCCGCGGTGTAAACGTCTTCCCCACTCAGATCGAATCGGTCCTTCTGATGGAGAAACTGGTGGAGCCCCACTACCGCTTGGTCGTGGACCGCAAGGGCTCAATGGACCAGCTCGAGGTGCAGGTCGAGATCAGCCCGAGAGTGTACACAGAGGCCAAGGAAGCCGTGCTCAGCCTGGACGAGGAAGAGGTCATCCACGAGTACCACGTCCTGGTGGAGTTGCGCGACCGCATCCGCAAGAACATCAAGGACTTGATCGGCGTCACCACCGACGTGGTCCTCCAAGAGCCGGGAAGCATCGAGCGCAGCGAAGGCAAGTCGCAGCGCGTCATCGACCGCCGGGCGCTCTAGATGGGAGCAATGGGCGGCTTCGACAACGTCTGGGTGGAAATCACCTGCCCGGAATGCGGTCAGGTGTCGCGCAAGACTCTGGGCTGGCTCAAGAGGCACCACCGGGTCGAGTGTCTGTCAGGTCACGTCACCGAACTGGACACCAGCGCCTTTCAGGAAGAGCTGAGCGTTGCCGAGCGGGATTACCGGCGCCTGGAGCGGGATTTCCAGGATCTCTGAGAGCGGCTGGAGAACGGGAACGAGGAAGAATAGGCGGGAAGCGGACGCAGCCCTAGGCGCGCAAAGGGGCGCTTCGGTAGCGGGTGCACGATCAGTGACCGGGGCGGCCGGCGAGCCTCTCCGTCAGCCGGAAGAGCGGGGAGCCGGCACGGCCACGCTCTTCCGCCTTATCCTGGTCCGCCAACCCCTTCGTGACAGCGCTGACGCCCAGCCAGCGGAGAGGCTCTGGTTCCCAGCGGCGGGAATGGTGACCCACCCAGGGTAGATGGACCAGTTCCGACTCCCGCCGGAGAATCAAGTCGGCCAGCGTCCGGCCCGCCAGGTTCGTGGTGGAGACCCCGTCACCGACGTAGCCTCCCGCCCAGCCCAATCCGCTGGACCGATCCAGCCCAACCGAGGTCACCCAATCCCGGGGGAGCGCCACGGCGCCGCCCCAATGGTGAGTCAGGCGATATTTCCGGGTCTCGGGCAGCAGTTCGGCAAGCGCCCTCCGGAGCATGGCGGCCACGCGTTCGTCGCGGTCGAAGCGGGGTGCCATCTGCGAGCCAAAGTGGTAAGGGGCGCCGCGCCCACCCAGGGCGATTCGCCCGTCCGCGGTCCGGCTGAGGTAGACCAAGAGATGCCGCCCGTCGCTCCAGCACTCCTCGCCTTCCCAGCCGATCGCCTCCCAAAGCTCGGGCCCGAGTGGCTCGGTAGCCACCATCAAGGAATAGACCGGCAGCAGGGAGCGCCGCTTCCCGGGAAGCTCCACGGTGAAGCTCTCGGTGGCGCGAACCACCACTTCGGCCGCGACCACCCCCTGCGGCGTCCATGCCCTCCCGGCGCCGATCTCCGTCACATCGGTATGCTCGTAGATGGGGACGCCCAGTCTCTCCACCGCACGGGCCAGACCGCGGACCAGTTTAGCCGGATGCACACGGGCGCAGTGAGGGGTGAAAAGAGCACCCAGATTACCGCGAACCCCTATGCGCCGGGCGGCTTCCTCTGGGGGCAGCCAACGATAGTCATCCTCACCGAAGCCCCAGGAACGTTCACTCTCGACCTCGGTCCGCAGGCGCTCTTGCTGGGAAGGATTGCGGGCGAAAAGGAGGCAGCCGCCCCGCCGATAGTCACAGTCGATGCCCTCGCGCCCGGCCACTCGACCCACTTCGGATACGGTCTCGAACATCGCCCGCTGCATGGCGACTGCTCCGGAACGTCCGCCCAATTCCGCCAGCTTCTCCCGCGGGCTGGCAAAGAGGGAGGAGCACCAGCCCCCGTTCCGCCCGGAGGCCCCGAAACCCGCCACCTCGCGCTCGATTACGCACACGCGCACGCTGGGGTCGGCCCGCTTCAGGTAGTAGGCGGTCCAGAGGCCCGTATAGCCGGCACCGACGATGGCGACGTCCACCTCGCGATTCCCGGGCAACCGCGGCCGCGGCTCGAAAGCCTCGCCGCTCGTGTCGTGCCAGAGGCTGAGGCCGCGGTAGCCTTCGCGCTTGCTCAAAGCGGCCACCCAGTGGCCGGCGCCGCACCACCGGGCCCCAAGTGTGCAAAAGCGCCCGCCCGCTCCAAGCGACTAGCGGGCGTTCAGCCGGTCGGTGAGGTCGGCAAGCTCCATCACGATGTTGTGTGCCTTCAGGTTTTCGACGATAGGCTCGGGATCGAAGCTTTCGCAGGGGTAGCAACCACTGACCGCTTTTCCCCCGACCGTGAGCTCACCACGGGCAAAGACTTCGGCCATGGCGGCGGGCGGACGGCCGGTCTGGTAGGCGACCGCCGAAGAGCCGAACTCCTCCCGGCAGGCCTCGTACGAGTTCTTGACGTAGTAGAAGAGCTTCTTCTCCTCGCCGCCCACTTTGCCCTCGAGCAGCGTGCCGATCAACCCCCATCCCGTGGCCACGCCTTCGACCTCGGCCGGGTTGGGCATCAGAGCCACCACCACGTCGCGAGGCACGACCATCTGACCCTTCACGTTGATGGGAAAGGGCGAGTTCAGCCCGAGATTGCCCAGTACCTTCAGAGTGTTGACGAAGTCGTCGTCCAGAGAGTACTTGAAGTCGCAGCGGCGCAGGCCCTTCCCCTGAATCCCGGGGAGCCAGGTGGGAATGGTCTTGGCCTCCTCGTGATCGACCACGTAGCACTTCTGCGGCCCCACCGGCTCGGGGAAGGGGAAGACCTCCGGATCCTCGAAGGTGCCGATGCGCTTGTACTCGCCGTCCTCCCAGATCATGGCCGGGAGCAGGCACTCCTCGATGGCGATGGACGGGCTCCAGAGCGTGTAGAACTTGTCCTCCATGCCGGCAACCTCGCCGCTATCGCCGTCCCGCACCCCGATGTAGGTGACCTCGTCCATGCGGTCGGCCCCGTACCGAGCAAAGACGTTGGTAACCCCCGGATCCATGCCCATTCCCAGAATGCCCAGCAGGCCCAGATCCTCGAACTGCCGGCTCCAGCCCAGAAACTCGAAGCTGTCGGGTACGCCCGTGAGGTAGCGGGGCCCGCCCTGAGCCATGTCCATGTAGTTGGTTCCGGAGCGCAGGCAGGCCTCCATCACGTTGATGTTGAAGCTGGGCTCGAGGGCGTTGATCACCAGGTCCGCCTCGGCAAAAGCCTCCACCAGAGCTTCGCGGTCGCCGGCGTCTATCTGTTGCCAGGTCACCTTGTCCAGCTTGCCCAGCCGACCCTGCACCCGCTCGATGGCGTGGGGGCTGTAGTCGGCCAGGGTGACCCGCTCGAAGTCCTTGCTCTGGGCCAGATCCTGTCCCAACACGAATCCGATAGCTCCAAGCCCCAGTAGATAGACGTGCATGTCCTTCCGCTCCCTTTCTCGTGGTGACACCCATTTCCCGGCCTCGGGCCGAGCGGGCTCCTCTAGAAATAAGTCTCCTTGACGATGCGCAGATTCATCCACACCTCGGTCTCACGCACGGCTTCCAGTTTCTGCAGACGGGTGGAGAGGAAGTCGAGTAGGTGGGCGTGATCACGGGCGAAGACCTCGGCCATCAGGTCCTGGGAGCCGGCCACCATGATCAGGTAGACGACCTCCTCAAAGGCGGCGATCTCCTCGGCCACCTCCGGCAGCCGCCCGGCCTCCACCTTGATCCCCACCATCGCCCAGACGTTGCGCCCCGTGAGCAGAGGATTGGTGATGGCATGGACCTGGAGTAGCCCGTCCTCGACCAGACGGTGATATCGCTTGCGCACCATGCCGGGCGAGACCGCCAACCGGCGGGCGATCTCGGAGAAGGACATTCGCGCGTCCTCACCCAGCGCCCCGATGATCGCCTGGTCCGTGCCGTCGAGTTCGATGGCCCCGGATCCGGAGCCGTCAATGCCACCGGAATCCGAGGGCGGGCGGCGATGGGGGCCCCTCAAGCCAAACGCGATACGTTCCTCCATAACGCCAGTCTAGAACGAATTGTTACGATAAGCCATAGAATCGTCATAATTTATGACGATTCTGCCACCAGAACATACCGAAGATGAGCCTCGGAGCCGCAGCCCGGAAGGAACCGGCGGTACGGTGCAACGCTGGGGCCTGGAGCGCAGGCGGACGTAATCTAGTCGCCGCACTCCACCGTTTCGGGGTCGAAAACCGCCAGGGTGGGATCGTCGGGCCGGCTGCGCTCTTCCCTCTGCAGGACGACGACGGCGGCTACCACCAGGAGCCCACCGAGGATCTGCACCGGGCCGAGCTGCTCTCCCAGCCAGAAGAAGGCGATCACGCCCGCGAGCACCGGCTCCATGGTCGAGACGGTGGTCGCCCGGCCCGCGTCCAGATAGCTCAGCGATGCCATGAAAGCGGAGAACGGGGCCAAAGTCCCAAAAAGACCGACCACGACGATGCCGCCCACGGCCCGCGGCTCCCAGACGGCGGCGGGCAATTGCCAGGGCGGCTGCAGGAGCAGCAGCACCAGGAGGGCGACGCCAAAGCCCAGGAACAAGCGCTCCGCGACCGGGACCTCCTCTTGCAGGTGTTCGCCCACCAGGATGTAGGCGGCAAAGGTAAGCGCCGCCATGAGCCCGAAACCTATTCCGGGCAAAGACAGCTCGAGAAAACCGGGATCGAAGACCCGCACGACCAGGGCGCAACCGAGCAGGGCAGTCATCACAGCAGCAACCGTGCGCAGCGACGGGCGACGGCCTTGAAACACCCAGGCAAAAGCTACCACCAGTGCGGGGGCCAGATACTCCAGCAGGATCGCCGGGGCTACCTGAATCCGCTCGATGGCCGCGAAATAAGAGAACTGCACGAGGCCAAGGAAGGTCCCGAAGACAAAGATCCATAGCCAGGTGCCCGACGCCAGGCGGATGCGCATGTCCCCGCGCGCCCACACGTACAGGCCCAATCCGCAGGCAGCCACCAGCGTTCGCCCCTGAGCCAGGGTCAGCGCCTGCACCTCCCCGTTCATCACCACCTTGCCCAGATTGCCCGAGAAGGCCCAGAGCAAAGCCGCGAGCAGGGCCAGCCCGTAGCCCACCAGGGGGCGGGGCTCCCCCTTCACCCGCAGATCGTGCAGCTCCTCGTTCCTGACGCTCGCGACGTGCTCGCCCAGGGCTAGAGGGCGGCCAAACTCTGATCGAGCACGGCCAAGGCGGTGTCCACCTCGTCGGCGGTAACGATGAGGGGCGGCGTGATCCGGAGGACGTTGTTCATCAGGCCACCCTTGCCGATCAGCAGTTGCCGCGCGCGGGTCTCCTCGAACACCCGCGCGACCGCTTCGGCATTGGGGGCTTTGCCGTCATCCGAATCCGGATGCACCAACTCGAGGGCGCGCATCAGGCCCATCCCGCGCACGTCGCCGATTACCGGGTACTTCTCCTTGAGCGCCAGCAGGCCCTCGTACAGGCGCTGGCCTTGCACCCGGGCGTTGGTCCTCAGATCGTGCTCTTCTATGTATTCCACGGTGCCGAGCGCCCCCGCCGAACTCACCGGGTTTCCGCCGAAGGTGGAGATGGAGAGGCCGGTGTAGCTTTCGGCCACCTCGGGTGTCGTGATGGTGGCCCCCAAGGGCAATCCGTTGGCAATGCCCTTGGCCATAGTCATCAGATCGGGCTGAACGTCCCAGTGCTCGATGCCGAACCACCTGTCGCCCGTGCGGCCGAAGCCCGTTTGCACCTCGTCACAGATGAAGAGCCCACCATACTTGCGGATGATGCCGACCACCTCTTGGAAAAACTCCTTGGGCGGAGTGACGAAGCCGCCGACTCCCTGAATAGGCTCGGCCATGAAGGCCGCCGGTTCACCTGAGGTGGTTGTCTGGATCAGCTCTTCCAGGTCCTTGGCGCAACGCAGATCGCAGGCGGGGTAGGTCTGGCCGAAGCTGCAGCGGTAGCAGTAGGCATTGTGTGCGTGCTTGATTGCGGGCGAGGTGCTGCCCGCCTTGCGCCACGGTGCCTGAGCCGTCAGGTTCATGGCCACCTCGGAACGGCCCGAATAGCCGTGCCGCAGGGTGATTATCTCGCTGCGCCCCGTGGCCAGCCGGGCCATCAACACGGCGGTCTCATTGGCCTCCGTTCCCGAGCTGGTGAAGAAGGATTTCTTCAGCGGCCCAGGCGCGATCTCGGCCAGCTTGCGCGCGAACTCCACCAGGGGCTGCGTGGGATAAAGGGTGGAGACGTGCTGTAGCGTCTCGTTCTGGCGATTTACCTTCGCTGTGATCTCCGGATTGCAGTGGCCCACGCTTACGGTGAGGATCCCTCCGAAGAAGTCGAGGTACTCGACGCCGTCCGCGTCGGTCAGGTACATGCCGCGGCCCTTGACCAGAGGCAGGGACTGCTCGTAGTAGTTGGCGACGGCAGGCGGCATGTACTCTTCGTGCAGCGCCCGGATCTCTTCCGCGGATATCTGACGAGGGGGGCTTTCCACCGGATTCATCGTCACCAGCCTCTTTCAATTCTCCGAGATACCTTGGGCGTGCACCACTCGGGACGCCGAATGCTCAACTCCAGGTTCCCGCGCTCTTACCGTCCCAGATCCAACGGTTGACCACCACCTTCTTGTCCGTGAAAAAATCGATGGCGTCGCGTCCCTGACCGTGCAGGTCCCCAAAAAAGGAGTCCTTTCGCCCCGCGAAGGGGAAGTATGCCATCGCCGCCGGCACCCCAACGTTGATGCCGATGTTACCGGCGTCCGCCTCGTACTTGAAGCGTCGCGCGGTCCACCCGTCCTGCGTGTAGATGCTGGCGGCGTTGCCGAAGGGGCTCTGGCCAATGATCTCGAGGGCCTGGTCGAGATTTTCCACCTGCATGATGCAGGCCACCGGTCCGAAGATCTCTTCTCGGGCGATGGTCATGTCTGGAGTGACCTTGTCGAAGATCGTGGGCCCCACGAAGAAGCCGCCCTCACAGCCAGGCGTGATGATCTCGGGATCCCTCCCGTCGAGGACGAGTTCGGCGCCCTCCGCCAGTCCCCTTTCTATGTAGGAATGGATCCGCTCCAAGGCCGCCCGCGAGATTACCGCACCAACATCCACCCGCTCGTCCAGCCCGTAGCCGACCGTGAGCGGGGAGGCGGCCGCCAGGAAAGCCTCCTTGGTCTTCTGGTGGGCCTCGTCGCCCACGCAGACCAGCGTCGCTCCGGCCAGGCACCGCTCTCCCGCGCAGCCGAACATGGAATTGACCCAGTTGCCCGCGGCCTTCTCGATCAGGGCGTCCGGCATCACCACCAGGTGGTTCTTCGCCCCGCCCTGCGCCTGCACACGTTTGCCGTGCTTGGCCGCTGTCTCGTAGACGATGCGGGCCACCTTGGTCGACCCCACGAAGGAGACTCCGCGGATCACCGGGTGGGTCAGCAGAGCTTCGACGACCTCCCGGTCGCCGTTCACCAGGTTCATCACCCCCGCTGGAAATCCGGCTTCCTCGATAAGCTCGAAGAGGAGGTTTTGGCCGATGGGCACCTGCTCTGAGGGCTTGATGATGTAGGTGTTGCCCGCGGCGACGGCGTAGGGCCAAAACCAAAAGGGCACCATCATCGGGAAGTTGAAGGGGGCGATGCAGGCGAAAACACCCAATGGCTGGCGGATCATCTCCTCGTCGATCCCCCGCCCGGCGCCGTCCTCCAGGTTGTAGCCCATCATGAGAGAGGGCATTCCCGCGGCCACCTCGAGATGATCGACTCCCCGCTGAACGGAGCCTCTCGCCTCGTCCAGAGTCTTGCCGTGTTCCTGGGTGACTACCCGCGCCAGATCCTCAAAGCGCCCCTCGATCAAAGTCTTGAGCTTATAGAGATGCTGCACCCTCTCTTGGGGCGGCACCCGCCTCCACTCGACGAACGCCCGATCTGCCGCCCGCACCGCCTGGTCCAGTTCGCCGGCGTCCGAGAGCGGCACCGCTGCTATTTCCTGCCCGGTCGCGGGATTGTCCACGACCAGGGTGCGCGAAGACTGCGATTCCACCCAACGGCCGTCGACGAAGTTAGCCAACGTACCGTGGTGGGCCTTGTACTCCGGGATGAGGACTATCGACTGTTCCACAATGCTTCCTCCTGGTCGTGCCCGCCGGCAGGCCGCGGTTCTCCTCCAGCCTACGACCGCACCTGCGGGAGGCGAAGTGTTATCTTGCACACTTAACGGTCTACGGATTGGGCAGCCTGCACATGCGAAACGATCAGGGCCTGAGTCTAGGCGATCTGCTGGCGGAACCGGAATTCCACCTCGCGCCGCTGGTATCGGGCCGTCTGGAATCGGCCATCGAGGGGATCCACCTTTCGGAGCTGGAGGATCCGACTCGTTGGATGAGCCCCCGCAGCATCCTGCTGACCGTGGGGGTGAATATCGCGCCCGACACGCAGTTCGGGGTCAGACTCCTCGACCGACTGGCGGCGACCGGCATGTCCGGGCTGGGGATCGCTCTTGGGCACTACCTGGCGGAGGTACCACCCGCGATGGTGAGGCGGGCCGAGGAGTTGGGCCTTCCGCTTTTCACCGTCCCCTTCGAGGTTCCCTTCCGGCGCATCAGCGCTTTCGTCTACGGCACGCTCGCCTCCAAAGACACCTACCGCCTCCGCCGGACGCTCTCCCTGCAGGCCACACTGCTCGACCTGCTGCTGGACGAACAAGGGCCGCGGGAGCTCATCGAGCGGCTGGGGAAGCTCCTGGATACCACCGTGCTGCTCTTCGATGGGGAGGGCCGCGTCGTCGCCCAACACACTGGGCGCGCCCGGTTGGGAGCCAGAGCCGGGGAAGAGCTCTGGGAGACGTTGAAAGGCCATCACTCCCGCGGCGAGCCGCAACCGGTATTCCAACTGAGCGGTTATCGCGTCTCCTACCGGGGAGTTTGGCTGTCCGGAAGGCTGGAGCGG
>Ga0075530_1001710_pt1 | contig 10401 bp, 11 predicted proteins | sample NGEPerD_2_FD_75101 | JGI IMG/M metagenome (GOLD analysis project Ga0075530, IMG submission 75101) | Arctic peat soil microbial communities from the Barrow Environmental Observatory site, Barrow, Alaska, USA - NGEE PermafrostL1-D | ecosystem: Environmental > Terrestrial > Soil > Wetlands > Peat ...
CATTTCTGAGATGAGGAAAAAGCTGGATTAAGCGCGGTCCAGCTCGGCCGGCAGGTAACTCGTCACCTCCATGCCGGACTCCGTCTCCTCAACCGTCGGCTTGTGCCACTCACGCATGATAATTCTCCTTCCGCGAGTTTAAGACCAAGCAATGGTCGGGGCGGCCCCGTTGGCTTTGCGAACCCGAACTCAGCGGACCGCCCGACTCTGCGATTGGAATATGTGATCGGGTCATGATAATTTCCAATCGTATTTCCTTATAGAAAGCATAAGCGTTCCTTATCGCCCATGGTTTCGCTCAGGCAGTTGCGTTATCTCGAATCGCTCGCCGAAACGCGGCATTTCCGCCACGCTGCGGAGGCGTGCGCCGTCAGCCAGCCGGCGCTTAGCATGCAGATCAAGGATCTCGAGGACGAGCTCCAGCTCAGCCTGGTGGAGCGGCGCAAGTCCGGGGTTGAGCTCACCGAGAAGGGGGCGGAGGTCGCCCGGCGTGCGCGCAGCATCCTCGCCTCGGTGCGCGATCTCTTCGACTACGCCAAGCGGCAAGAAGGTGTGCTTTCAGGCGTGCTCAAGCTCGGCGCGATTCCCTCGATCGCGCCGTATCTCTTGCCGGCGGCCTTGCCCGCGTTGCAAGAGCGCTTTCCGGCGCTCAAGCTGCAGCTTCGCGAGACGGTCACGGAGAATCTCGTGCGCGAACTTGTGACCGGCGATCTCGACGTTATTCTGGTCGCCTTGCCGATCGACGATCCCGAGGTGGAGACGCAGCATTTGTTCGACGACAGGTTCATCCTGGCGACCAAGGCGACCCCTGAGAATGCGAAGATGCGGGGTGCCACGCCGGACATGCTGGCCGACGAGCGGCTGTTGCTTCTGGAGGAGGGCCATTGCTTGCGCGACCAAGCGCTGTCCTACTGCCACATGATGACGCGTGAGGCGCGCGAGAGCTTTGGCGCATCGAGCCTAGCCACCATTGTGCAGATGGTGGCGAATGGCTACGGCGTCACGCTGCTGCCGGAGATGGCGATCTCGAGCGAGATCCACCGCGGCGGCGACATTCGCCTGTTGCGCTTCTCCGCGCCGGAGCCCAAGCGCGAGATCGGGCTGGCCTGGCGCAAAACTTCGCCCCGCAAGGCGGAGTTCGCGCAGTTCGGCAAGCTGCTATGCGACATCGTGCCGAAACCCCATAAGAAGCCAGTCAAGAAGGGAGGCCGAAAACGTTAAGCACCCAAATCTCGATCCTCATGGCATTGCTGATCTTCGGAAGGGCAGGTCTCGTGCGGATCGTGCGGCCGATCTCCGACTTCTATGTCGCGGGACGGCTGATGCCTGCCATGTTCAACGGCATGGCAATCGCAGTATCGTTCATGGCGGTGCTCGTCTTCGTCGGCTTGGCGGGTGCGCTTGGGCCCGGTTGGGAGGGCCTTACCAATCTGCTTGTCGGCGGGGGTTTGGGCCTGATTGCGAGCGGGGTGCTGCTTGCGCCGTATTTGCGGCAGTTCGGCGGCTATACGCTCCCCGATTTTCTCGCCGAGCGTTTCGGCGGGGACAAGGTGCGGCCGCTCGCGGTGCTGGCGATCATCCTGTGCTCGTTCCCGGCGCTGGCCGCGGTGCTGCTTGGGTTCGGCCTGCTCGGCGCCGCCCTGTTTTCCTTGCCGGTTGCCGCCGGTACGGCTGCGGGCGTGGCGCTGATCTTCGTTGGCACGCTGATCGGCGGCATGCGCTCGCTCAGCCTGTCGCAGATCGCGCAATACGCCGTGCTGTTTGCCGTGTCGCTGGCAGCGGTCATGGTTGTGCTGTGGCAAACCGGAACGCTGTTCGGCGCGGAGGTTCTCCTTCTCGATGAGGTGATCCCAAGTTTTGGACTGCAAGACTTCGCGCAAAGTGACGCCGTCAACCGCTTTGCTCTGATTTTCTGTCTGGCTTGCGGCACGGCATCGCTGCCCTATCTGTTGATGCGGAGCTTCACGACGCCCACGCCCGGCGAAGCGCGGACCTCGTTTCTCGCAAGCTTGCTGTTCGTCGGCATATTGTGTCTTGCCGCGCCGGCTTTCGCCGCGCTGTTCGAGGCGGCATGGATCAACACCGGGGATGCCTTGCCCATGATCGCCGAGGGGGTCCTTACGTTGGCGGCGATCGCCGGCCTGCTCGCGGCGGGAAGCGCGCTCGCGCTCTCGATCGCCAATGCGATCTCCTACGACGTCTACTTCAAGAGCGTGCAGCCGGGCGCGTCGGCGCGGCGGCGAGTTTTCGTGGCGCGGCTGTCGGTGATTCTCGTGGCGGGTCTTGCCGCGGGCGCCGCGGTGGCCGCGCCGCAAGAAACATTGACGGCAACGTCCGCGGCGTTGTCGCTGGCCGCGAGCGCCTTTCTGCCGGCACTTGTGCTCGGCGTGTGGTGGAAGCGCGCCAGCAGCGATGCGGCGCTCGCGGGCATGATCGCTGGGCTCGTGGTGTGCCTCTATTACATGATCGCGCCGCACGTCATCCCGTTCGCCTTCTACGAGTCGTCGAGCTTCCTTTCCAATGCGACGGACGCGCAGAGAGCAACCTATGAGTCGCTCCAGCAGAACTATTACCTTGCCGATGCGACAGCGCAGCAGGCGGTGCTGGCGAATTGGGAGGTGGCGGTGCGGGCGATGGCAAACTGGTGGGGTGTGCGCGGGACCTTCGCAGGGTTCTTCGCGGTGCCGATCGGTTTCCTCGTCATGATCGGGGTCAGCCTGTTCACGGCGGCGCCGTCGGAAGACGTGCAGCGTTTCGTGAAGGGCTTGCGCGAGCGGACAGTCTAAAGCCTTCGGGAGAGACCTTACTCGGCCGACGCGCTTGCGGCGCCGGGCGGGGGCGGTCCGCCGAGCAGTCGGAAACTATCGCGAAAGCGCTCGGCCTCGTCGCTCTTGGCGTGGCCCTTGGGCCCGGCGGACACCAGCATATAGATGCGGTCGCCGTTGGCCACGAGGTCGACCAGGTGGTTGAGCTTGCCTTTGCCATCCTCGGCCATGGCCTCGTAACCCGGGCGTTCGTCGATGGTCTTGGCGGCCTTGTTGCGCACCCGCGTGCCGCTGCCTTTGGCGTAGGCCGAGATGACCTTGGTGAAGTAATCGGGCCTGGGCGGGCTGGGGGCCCGGCCGTCCGGATACTCGAACACCACCACGCTATAGACGGTGTCGTCGCCGAGGCTCACTTGGTAGTCGTGCTGGAGCAGCGGGTTCTGGCCCGAGACCGGGGTGCTCCTGGCTTTGGGCTTGGCCGTCGCGCCGGGAAACGAGGCAACGAAACCGCGCTCGGCGAAGTGAAATTCGCGCCATTTCGGCGGCTCTGGCGCGGGTGCATCGTCCGCGGCCGCGCACGGGGCGGCGAGTGCCAGGAGCACTATCGAGCCTAGAGCGAAGCGTCGAATAGGCATTGCCGATCCCCTTATCGCGTGCGTGTAGAATCGCAAGTCTACCCGATCAGGCGATGGGGTTCACCCGTGACACGCATGCGCGGGTGCGCTCAGCCTTGCGATGCCGCAGACAGCGCCCGGCGGTACATTGCTTCCACGTCCTGCTTCAGCGCGCGCCGGGATTCGGGGCGCAAATAGAGCATGTGGCCGCCGGCATAGTCCTCGATGGTGATCGGCGTTGCACCTTTGAGCGGCGGGAGCTGGTTCACGAGGTAGGCCGGCGCCATGTAGGGCGTGATCAGATCGGTGTAGCCGGTGGCGATGAACACTTCGAGTTCGCGGTTGGCTGCGCGGGCGTCCTGGATGTCGTCGAGCACCCCGGCATAGCCTTGCTGCGTCGGGCTCGTGCCGAAGTCCCACTTGCCGCGCACCTCGCGATTGAGCAGCCGATAGGCCTGGTCGGTCTTATAGGCGAGGTCGTCTTGGGCATATTGGACGAAGGCCGAGGTCCACAGCGGCACGGTGGCGTCGAGCACGGGGTCGGGTCCGCGTGGCCAGGCGCTCGATGGATGCGGGTCGGGGCCGCTCACGCTGCCGTCGTAACGGCTCAGAAGCTGACTACCGTCGCGGTCGAACTCCTTGATGAAGAAAGAGGACGTGATGCGCGCCAGGTGCCGCTCCACCTTGTCGCGCGGCAAACCGGTGAGCTCGGCCACCCGCGCGCTCGCGGCCTTGCCGCCTTGTTCCGCACCCGAGGCGAGCGCGACAAGATAGTCGGACAACGCATAGCGCTCGACGTCCTTCAGCGCTTCGGCCAACGCCTCGCGCCCAGTGACGCCTTCGCTCTCGAGCCTGACGGCTGCATAAGAGGGAAGCGCGAGCGCCCAGGGGATGGGGTCGTAATCCTCGCCATTGATCAGCGCGAACTCGAGCGCAGGCGAGACGAGCACCAGCCCGCTGGGTGAGATGCCGCTGCTCTTCTGCAGCTTGCGGGTGATGGTGAGTGCGCGGAATGCGCCATAGCTCTCGCCGGTCAGGAACACCGGCGAGGACATGCGCCCAGCGTTGATCAGAGAGAGCCGGATGAACTCGGCCAGCGACTCGGTGTCCTGCTCCACGCCCCAGAAGTCGCCCTCGTCCTTGCCGTCAACGGCGCGGCTATAGCCGGTGCCGACGGGATCGACGAAGACAAGGTCGGTGAAGGCGAGCCAGCTCGCGTCATTGTCGATCAGGCGGGGCGGGGGGCCGAGCACTTCGCCGTTACCGGTCGCCTCAATGATCTTGGGCCCGATGGTGCCGAGATGGAGATAGGCCGAGGCGGCGCCGGGTCCGCCGTTGAACACAAAGGTGATCGGGCGCTTGGCGTCCTCGGGCTCCTTGGCATAAGCGACGTAGAAGATCTCCGCCGCGGTCTTGCCCTTCTCGTGGAGCGGAACGGCGCCGGCGACGGCGCGGTAACGCAGGCTCTCGCCCCCAAGGCGCAGGGTATGAAACGTTGTCACTGCCGGCGGCAGGCGTAGACGCTCCGCCTCTTGGCCGTCTTGCGCAGGATGTTCGGTGGCTTGTTCGGTCTTTTTCGCCGTCGCGTCCTGGTGCTCCTCGGCGAGCGCGCCAGGCGACAGGGCGAGGAGGGCAAGCAGGGTGGCGAGGCAAAGGATGCTGGCGCGGGGGCGTTGGAGGGCTTCTGTCACGTGAGGCCTGTGCTCTGTGCTAGAAATGGGGCGCGGCCCTTCACGGGCCTGGGTCAGACTTAAGCAGCCAAGCAGGCAGTCTCAAGGCGCGCCGGACCGGCGCGCGGCGACCATGAGGCCGCCATCATTGTGGATCAGCAACACAACCCATGGTGAGACACGCCCTGATCTTGGCCCTGGTGCTTCCCCTCGGGACGGTCGTTACCGGCTGTGCCAGCCGGGAGGAGATCGGCGCAGAGCGCGTGGCGCAGCAGGCCGCCACCGATGCGGAGGACGAAACGGCCTGCCAAGCGCGAGGCGCACCGGGAAGCGCCGAATACGATGCCTGCCGCCAAGATTTGGCTGCTCAGCGCGCCCAAAAGGCCACTATCGACTACCAGAAGCGGCGGGATTTTGATCGGGTGCTCGGCGGCCTGGACGACCTGTAGCGGCCCGCGCGCTGCCCAACACCCCTCACAATAAAAAGGTCCGGAGAGCGGGTTTGGCCGTTGGCCGCAATCGGTTTGACCGCTAAGCTAGAGCGGGCGCAGACTTGACGGCCAGCAACCTTGCCGAGTTTCTTAGGTGTCGACCACGCCATGCGGCCTTTGGCGCGGGCGATGATGGGGGGCTCACCTTTGGTGGCGCGCCGATCTGCAGCAGTCCATGGCGGCGCAGGGTCTGACATCGGGGGCAGGGAGCCTCGCACCGCGGCAGCATTTTTCGCTCCCGGAGTCGTTTGTCGCAATGGGTCTTACGATTCATGAGGCTCCACCTGAATCCGGTTTTTAGCGGAGCCTCTTTCCATGGCCAGTCCGATGCGTAAAAAACGTGCCTGGTCGACCCGAGAAGACGACGCCGAGTCCAAGGAGACTGCGGCGTTCGAGGCGACTGTTGCCGCCGCCAAGGATACCGCCGCCAAGTCCGGCGCATTTCTCTCCACCGCCAAAGAGGATCTGACGGATCACCGCCGCTGGCTGCAAGCGCAGACCGTGGCCGTCGAACGGGATCGTGCGCGGCACGACCGATGGCTGCAACGGCAGCGCGACCATCGTCTTGCCATTGCTCGCCGCGAGCGCACGAAGCGGCGACGTCAGCTCGTGCGGCAGCGCGCGGTTCGGGCCATGCAGCAAGCGGCCTGGGCCGCTATGCTGTTCGTCCGGTCCCTGTTTCTCCTCGCCATCGCCACGACCGTCGCCGGCATCAAATATGTTGCGACGCTGATTGCGCGCGGCGTCGCCTATACGGGCGCGGGGTTGGGCGCTCTGGCGCGCTCCATTGGGCGGCTCATCGCTGGCGGCGCGGGTTGGACAGGCGCCAAGCTCAAGGCGTTCGTGCTCTGGCTTGGCCGGATGCTCTCAGCAAGTGCTGTGTGGTGCGGCGCCAGGGCGCGCGCCTCCGCGACGGCCGGTGGCAGGGCGCTCGCGACCAGCTCGGCATTTGTTGCCGCCAAGGCGCAGTCTCCCGCCCGCGTGGGCGGCTCGGCGCTCGCGGCAGGAAGCTCGGCCGTGGGGTCGAAGGCCGGCATGCTCGGGCGGTCAATGGGCCGGTCGCTCGGCAGCGGGTTGTCGCTTGCCTCCGCCCAAGGCTCGGCGCTGGCCGGCGCCACGGGGAGATCCGCCGCGCGCGGCTTTGCCGTCGTCGCTAACAAAGCATCCGCACTCGCGGCCGCGAGCAAGCGGGGTCTTGCCGCCGGATTTTCCTGGAGCAGAGTGCGCATGGCGGCGCTTGCGCCGGCGCTCTACGTGGGTATCGCCAAGCTTGGGCGGCAGGCGGAACGCTCTGCCAGGGCGGGCGCGGTGCGCGCCGACGGCATGTTCGCCAGCGCGAGGGCCGCGGCCGCGGCCGCGCGCGGCGCGGCGCCCATTGCCGAAGCCGAAATTTACGGACCGCATGGCGATGGCGTTGACCTTACGGGCCACCCGGCGAACGATCCGGGGACTCATGGTGACACGCCCGAGGCGCTAGGCACGGAGGTCTATGGGCCGTTCTATGAAGGGTTTTGGGTCGACGGCGTTTCGCCCAACGAACCTCAAATGCCGCCCGCGACCCTTGCGCCTCGGGTCCGAACGGAAAACGCGTTATCACTATGGGCTCGGAACGCAGGGGCGCGTAGCTACTCATGGGCGCAGAGTTCCTGGGCGCAGAGTTCCTGGGTGCAGAGTTCATGGGCGCGAACGAGGGATGCCGAGCCAAGCCAGATGATGATTATCGCAGGGGCAGTGTTATTGGTCTGTGGCGGACTCTTGCTCGGCGGGGGCTTGTTCTTGCGGGCCGGCGCCGGGACCACGCCGCAGGTCGTCGAGGACGCGCACCAGGGCATCGCCTGGACGTTCGAGGCGTCCGACCGGCCGTTGCCGGAGCGCGCGGTGTTCACGTTGTCGGGCACGCCCGAATCGTTCCGTATCAACGGGCTGTCGCTCAGCGGCACGAACCAATCCGATCAGCCGTTGACCGCGGTTCGCGCCATCCTCAAGCCGGATGTGCAGCGGCCCGACCTGAAGCTCACGCTTCAAGTCGACCGGCCGGCGGTTCCGGCCGGCGCGGGCGATACGGCGGCCCAAGCGCTCGACATCGTGCCGGAGAACACCGTGCCGCCGCACGCGGCGTTCCGGCTGGTCTTTCCGTTCCCGCCGGAGGCGATGGACGGCGCGGACGGGATCGCGGTGGAGGAGTTCTTCGAATCGTATGGCGGCTTGCTGCTCAAGCTCCATTACGAGAGCGGCGACAAGCAGAGATCCGTCATCCAGTACCTGCCGCCGGAGCTGCTCAAGGCGCAGCTGGACGAAGTGACGGCCGGCGGCGGGTCGTAGCGGCTGCTTGGAGCCAGGAAGCGGTTTTTCGCGCTCAATTGCAATTGATGATGCGCGCGCCGCAGCCACGCAGCCTGAGGCAGACGTTGAACTGGTTGCAGCAGCGGGTGCCGCAGCCGGCGGTGTCCGGGGTCGAATCGAGAGCCCGGGCCTCGCACACGCTGTTGCAAGACTGCAGGTCGTTCTCGCATACCCGAATGCTTTGACTGCCGAGACCGCAGGCCGATGGGCGTTGTTTCAGCGACTGTAGCGGTGGGGCGGTCTGAGCATCGAGCATCGTGGGCACAAACAAAAGCCCGAGCCCGAGAGCCAGCAGCACGATCTTGGTCAGTCTTGTCATGACACCCCCGCCGCTGTCACTTTGTGACCGCCAATCGAACTTAGGGTCCATAGCATGGTGCGCCTCGATGGAACACGTCCACCAAAATTCTCACGGCCTTAGAGAAATTAGAGGTCACATTTTCCGATCGTAACTCGGCCCTGCAAGTCTGGTCTCTCTCGACTATCATACTTGCATGCTACAAATATTTTTGTATCATAGCAGGATGCAAGATCATGCCGCTGTCGAAATGCTCGGTGCGCTGGCGCACGAGCACCGCGTCAAAATAGTTCGTCTTCTGGTCAAGGCTGGCCCCTCGGGGGTGCCTTCGTCGGAAATAGCTGACGCCGTTGGGATCAGCCCAACGGGGGCATCGTTTCATCTCAAGGAGCTGGATCGGGCCGGGCTCATCGCGTCGACGCGGCAAGGGCGATTTATCCGTTACGCGATCCATGACGTTGGCATCCGCCAGTTGCTCGCCTACCTCACCGAAGATTGCTGTGGGGGGCGGCCCGAGCTTTGCGGCGATGCGTTCAAAAAATGAGAAACGATGTGCAGTTAAGGGTGGGCGCACTCGGCGGCCGGCATTGTTCGGATGCCCAAAAGGGCCCCCATCAAACAGTGCGAGACGCGTTGGTGAACCAGACGGAGTAAACCCATGTCGATTACTATTTTTCACAACCCCGCCTGTGGCACCTCCCGAAACACGCTGGCCATGATCCGTCAGAGTGGCGAAGAACTCCATATCATCGAGTATCTCAAGACGCCGCCAAGCCGGGACGAGTTGATCGGTTTGATCCGCGACATGGGGATTACTCCGCGTGCGGTATTGCGCCAGAAGGGCACGCCGTACGACGAGCTCGATCTCGGCAATCCGAAATGGAGCGACGATGAGCTTATCGATGCGATGCTCAAAGACCCGATCCTCATCAATCGCCCGATCGTGGTCAGTCCTCTTGGCTCGCGGCTTTGCAGACCGTCTGAAGCCGTGCTCGATCTCTTACCGAATCCTGACATCGGAGCATTCACGAAGGAAGACGGCGAAGTCGTCATAGACCAGAAGGGCGCACGCGTTGTCTGAACTTGATCTCAGCCTACCCAATATTCGCACCGATGCGTTTCCGGGACCCGGCATAGACCTGCTTCGGACGCCGTTACGGTCGACCCAGAAACCCCGAATTCTCATGCTCTACGGCTCCGTTCGGCCGCGATCCTACAGCCGCTTTTTGACTCAAGAGGCCGCACGGCTCCTCCATCATTTAGGTGCGGAACCGCGCATTTTTGACCCGAGCGGGCTGCCGCTGCCAGACGACGCCCCCGAGGATCATCCGAAGGTAAGCGAACTCCGAGATCTCGCCGCTTGGTCGGAGGGGCAGGTCTGGACATCGCCGGAGCGCCACGGTTCCATGAGCGGTATCCTGAAAACCCAGGTTGACTGGATACCCCTTAGGTCCGGCGCGATACGGCCTACCCAGGGAAAGACGCTCGCCGTCATGCAAGTCAGTGGCGGCTCGCAGTCCTTCAATGCCGTCAATCAGATGCGCGTCCTGGGCCGCTGGATGCGTATGCTGACGATCCCCAATCAGTCGTCCGTGGCAAAGGCCTTTCAGGAATTTGACGAGGCCGGACGCATGAAGCCCTCTGCGTTCTACGACCGCGTCGTCGACGTGATGGAGGAACTCGTCAAGTTCACCTTGTTGACGCGCGATGTTTCCGATCACCTGACCGATCGCTACAGCGAGCGCGTCGAAACGGCAGAGGAGCTTTCTGCCCGCGTAAACCTCAATCGGGCTGCCGCTGCGAAGGAGTGAGAAGCGATATCTTGCTGCGGCCGCACGTTAGGTAGCAAAACGCCAGCGGAACAAGACGACATCGCCCCGCCTCCCGAAGTCGCGAATAACTGATTTTGGTGCCGGCTGGAGGATTCGAACCCCCGACCTACTGATTACAAATCTGAAATTCGGCCTTTCCTCTAGCGCCAGCACCGTGCCTAGAAGCGCCAAATTTCAACAATTATCGTTCCCTCAGCTTCCCACACGTTCTTGTTGTTTCCGCTCAGCGTGCTTACTATGTGCTTACTAGGAGGCGCCACCTGAGGCCCTACGTTGGGCTGTGGCCGCCAGAGAGGATGACATAGCATGGCTAAGGGGCGCATCACAAAACGCGCTGTAGACGCCTCTAGGCCTCGCTCAGCGGATAGCTTTTTGTGGGATCGGGAAC
>Ga0075530_1001712_pt1 | contig 10398 bp, 10 predicted proteins | sample NGEPerD_2_FD_75101 | JGI IMG/M metagenome (GOLD analysis project Ga0075530, IMG submission 75101) | Arctic peat soil microbial communities from the Barrow Environmental Observatory site, Barrow, Alaska, USA - NGEE PermafrostL1-D | ecosystem: Environmental > Terrestrial > Soil > Wetlands > Peat ...
AGGACATGCCGTGGGAGGGAGACGTGGTCGCGAAAGTGCACGAAAAGATCTTCGTGTTCCTCGGCTCCGTGGACGGCGGCACGACCAGCGTCGGCGTCAAGTGCGGGGCAGACCGGGACGAGGCTGACGAGTGGCTGCTGCGCTACCCCGATGACGCGCACGTGATGGCCTACATCGGACGCTCCGGCTGGAACACGCTTCAGGTTGGGTCGAACATTCCAGACGACGAAATCATCGAGGCGGTTGACGTGTCCTACGATCTGGTCGTCTCTAGACTGCCGAAGAAGCATCGGCCGGAGGGTTGGAGGGACCAGGAATGAAGGACAGGAGCTATCTGCCCTCAGGGGGTTCTGTCGTCACGCCGTACATCTGCCCACGCGAGTGCGCGCTGGCTATCGACTGGTACGTCGACGTGTTCGGCGCCCAGGAGTCAGGCGACCGTTTCACCGAGCCGGGAGGCACGGTCGGTCACGCCACGATCAACATCGACGGGGTGGAGATCATGCTGTCCGACGCCCATCCCGACTATGGCGCAGTCGCACCTGAGGCTGGCAACACCACCGCGACATACGCGCTGAACGTCTACGTTCCCGACGTCGACGCGACGATGAGAGCCGCGGAGGAGGCAGGAGCCACCATCCAACGCCCGGCGGAAGACCAGTTCTACGGCTCTCGGCTGGGGACGATGGTCGATCCGTTCGGCGTCCGGTGGATGGTCGCTACACACGTGCACGACGTCAGCGCGGAGGATATGGCGCAGGCCGCGGCCGAGTACTCCGGCCCCGAAGGCGGCACCGGGCATTGATGGCCACCCTCGTCCAGGTCACCTTCGACTGCGCCGACCCTGCCTCGCAGGCTGAGTTCTGGGCTGCGGCTCTGGGCTACGTCGTGCAGCCGCCGCCGGATCCGTTCGCATCCTGGGACGAGGCCCTCGACGCCTGGGGTGTGCCCACAGACCAGCGCAACACGCGCTCGGCCGTGGTCGACCCCGACGGGGAAGGCCCGCGAATCTTCTTCCAGAAGGTTCCCGAAGCCAAGTCCGTGAAGAACCGGGTTCACCTCGACCTTCATGTGGCCATCGGTAAGACCGGCGATGAAAGGCGGTCCGTCTGCGAGGCTGAGGCGCAGCGCCTGATCCAGCGTGGCGCGACACTGCAGCGGGTGGTCGAACCGGAAGGTCCGAGTGAGCTCTGCATCGTGATGCAGGATCGCGAGGGCAACGAGTTCTGCGTCGACTGATCGCGACGGAGTTTTGAGGCGGGGCACGTTGTCTGGGAGACTTAGCGGTGCGTGGAGGGGAGTATTCCTTCGCAAAAGTTCTGGAGGAGTAGTTCGTGGATGTCCCCACCTGGCTCTGGTGGTCGACGATCATCGTCACCACCGCCTTCCTGCTCATCGACCTCCTGGTCATAGGCCGGCGGCCGCACGAGCCGTCGATGAAGGAGGTCAGTGTTCACCTCGCCTTCTTCGTGGGACTCGCAATAGCCTTCGGAATAGGTGTCTACGCCTTTGCCGGCAACCAGTACGGCACGGAGTTCTTCGCCGGCTGGCTGACTGAGTACTCGCTGTCGATCGACAACCTTTTCATCTTCATCATCATCATGGCGAAGTTCCAGGTGCCACGGGAGTACCAGCAGACCGCCCTGATGGCCGGCATCGTGATGGCGCTGATCATGCGTGCAATCTTCATCGCGGTCGGCGCTGCTGCGATCAACAACTTCAGCTGGGTGTTCTACTTCTTCGGCGCGTTCCTGGTCTACACGGCGGTAAAGCTGGCGAAGGAGGGCGCGCAGGACGAGGAGAACTACGAGGAGAACAAACTGGTCAAGTGGGTCGAGAAGCGGTTCCCGGCCACGAAGGAGTACCACGGAGCCAAGCTGTTCGTGAAGGAGAACGGCAAGCGACTGATCACACCGATGCTGATCGTGATGATCGCCCTCGGCACGACCGACCTGATCTTCGCGTTGGACTCGATCCCGGCCATCTACGGCCTGACCCGAGAGCCGTACCTCGTGCTCACCGCCAACATCTTCGCCCTGATGGGTCTGCGTCAGCTGTACTTCCTGATCGGCGGCCTTCTCAAGCGGTTGGTCTACCTGTCCTACGGTCTGGCCGTCCTGCTCGGGTTCATCGGGGTCAAGCTCGTGCTGACCGCGCTGCACGAGAACGAGCTCCCGTTCATCAACGGCGGTGAGCACGTTTCGTGGGCGCCGGAGATACCCGTCACCGTCTCGCTTGCTGTGATCCTCGGCATCCTGACCGTGACGACGGTGCTGAGTCTCTTGTCGTCGAAGGGCAACACTCCCGACGAAGTCGAATCGACTACCGGGCAGCAGGGCGATTCGGACAACGACTGAGCTGCTCGCCGGACGCCCGGTAGGTTTGGGTCATGAGCACTTCCATCGACCTCGGACGGCCCACCGTCGGTGATGTCGTGTCCCTCATCCTCCAGGATCACCGCCGGTTCGAAGACCTCCTGCGACAGCTTCGCGACAGCGGCCAGGACCGTGACGCCGTACGCCGGGCGTTCGCCACCTTGCACGTCGCGCACGCCGAGGCCGAGGAGCAGCACGTCTACCCCCTGCTGCGACGAGCGCACGCGATAGGTGGGCAGGACGCCCAGCACGGGGAGGAGGAGCACGCCGAGGCCCATGAGGCACTGCTGGCGGTGCTCGAGGCCGAGCGCACGGACACCGAAAGCTTCGACGACGCGGTCGAGAACCTGGCGTCTGCGGTGAACCATCATCTCACCGAGGAAGAGCTGACGATCCTCAATCCGACCCGTGATCACGTCTCGGAGGGAGTGCGCGCTGAGGTCGGCGAGAAGTTCGCGACCGAGCGCAACCAGCAGATCGACCGGGACTGCGGCCGGCTCGAGAGCCTGCGCGCCCTCGTGCGCCGAGCCCAGAAGCAAGGCCTGCTCGACGACCAGTGAGCACCGCTCGCCCCTTCCAGTGGCGGGAGTTCATCGAGCAGGCGTGGTTCATCACCAGCGTCACCCTGATGCCCACCATTCTGGTCTCCATCCCCTTCGGCGCGGTCATCTCCTTGCAGGTCGGCAACCTGACCGGTCAGCTCGGTGCTCAGTCCTTCGCAGGCGCGAGCGCTGTGCTCGCGGTGGTGCGCGAGGCCGCGCCGATCGCGGCCGCCCTGCTGATCGCGGGAGCAGCCGGCTCGGCGATCTGCTCCGACATGGGCTCACGGAAGATCCGTGAGGAGATCGACGCCATGGAGGTTCTCGGCGTCGACCCGATCTATCGCTTGGTGGTCCCGCGCGTCGTCGCGACCATGTTCGTCGCGATCCTGCTCAACGGCCTCGTGATCGGGGCGGGCATCGCCGGCGGCTACTTCTTCAACGTCATCATCCAAGGAGGCTCTGCCGGCTCCTTCCTCTCCTCCTTCACCACGCTTGCGACCCTGCCTGACCTCTACATCAGCATGGTCAAGGCCGTCACGTTCGGGTATCTCGCGGCGATAGTGGGCGCCTACAAGGGCCTCAACGCCGGTGGCGGGCCGAGCGGTGTCGGCCGTGCGGTCAACGAGTCGGTGATCATCGCGTTCATGCTGCTGTTCTTCCTGAACGCCATCATCACCGCGATCTACTTCCAAGTCGTTCCGCAGCCGGGGCTCTGATGGCGACCATCCAGTCCATCGGGTCGGGCATCTATCGTGAGAGACGCGGGAAGATCGAGGAGTACGGCGACCAGCTGCTGTTCTATGTGAAGGCACTCGCGTGGACCCCGCGGGCGATCCGCCGCTACAAGCGAGAGATCCTCAACACGCTTTCCGAGGTGGCGTTCGGCTCGGGGGGACTCTCGGTGATCGCCGGAACCGTCGGCGTCATCGCCTTCCTCGCCTTCTTCGCCGGCACCGAGGTCGGCATCCAGGGCTACTCGTCGCTCAGTCAGCTCGGTGTCGCAAAGTTCACCGCCTTCATCTCAGCCTTCTTCAACACCCGGGAGGTCGCGCCCCTGGTCGCTTCGATCGCGCTCGCGGCAACGGTGGGCTGCGGCTATACGGCGCGACTGGGCTCAATGCGGATCAGCGAGGAGATCGACGCCCTCGACGTGATGGGCATCCCGTCGTTGCCGTTCCTGGTCACCACCCGGATGATCGCAGCATTCATCGCGGTGATCCCGTTGTACATCGTCGCGCTGTTCGCGTCGTACCTCGCGCCGAGGTTGATCGTCACCTTGGTTTACGGGCAGTCCGCCGGGACCTATGACCACTACTTCATCTTGTTCCTACCACCGATCGACATACTGTGGTCGTTCTTCAAGCTGATCTTCATGGCAGTCGCCATCATCTTGATCCACTGCTACTACGGCTACACCGCCTCCGGAGGACCAGCCGGCGTCGGCATGGCCGTCGGGCGTGCCATCCGGACTTCGATCGTGACCGCTGTGGTGGCCGACTTCTTCCTCAGCTTCGCGATCTGGGGATCGACGACCACGGTGCGGATAACGGGGTGATGGGATGCTCGTGAACATCTCCCGCGACACCGCCGCCGAGCACCGCAAGCTGCTCTTGGCCGGGGTCGCCATGGTCGTCGTGATCGTCCTGCTGATCGGACTCTCGGTCGCGGTCTACCAGAAGGTCTTCAAGTCGGTGGTGATGGTGACCGTGCAGGCCGGGAACGCAGGTCTTCAGCTTGCCGAGTTCGGTGACGTGCGGATCAACGGAGTCCTGGTGGGGCAGGTACGAGACATCGAGCAGACGGGCGATGAGGCCGTCATCCAGCTCGCATTAGAGCCGGACGAGGCCGATAGCATCCCGGCCAACGTGAACGTCGAGATCCTGCCGACCACGCTGTTCGGCCAGAAGTACATCTCGCTCTCGGCACCCGAGGACGCATCGGAGGAGTCGATCGCGGAAGGCGACGTGATCCCCTCAGATCGGGTGAGCACCGCCGTCGAGCTCAACCGGGTCCTCAACCAGCTGTTCCCGCTGCTGCGTGCCGTGCGCCCGGTCGACCTCAACCAGACCCTGAGCGCCCTGGCGACCGCGCTGAACGGCCGCGGCGCCGAGATCGGTCGGAGCCTGGACAACCTGGACTCCTACCTGACCACGATCAACGAGCACATTCCGGCCTTCGAGGAGGACATCCGCCTCCTCGCCGACGTCGCCGAGACCTATGACATGGCGATCCCGGATTTCGTGCGGCTGCTGCGCAACACGACGGTCACCAGCCGCACGGTGCTGGAGAAGCAGCAGCAGCTCTCGGCCTTCTTCCAAGATGTCGCAGGGGTCTCCGACACCGCCAGTCGGGTCCTCGGCGCGAACGAGGACAGCCTGATCCGGTTCGGGCAGGTCACCCGTCCGGTTCTTCGCGTGCTGGACGTCTATGCGCCGGAGTACCCCTGCCTGTTGAAGGGCGTCGCCCGCTACGAGGGGCGCCTTGCCGAAGTCTTCAGCGGCGACCGCGTGAAGCAGTACATCGAGATCGGGGCGGCCCAACGCAGGGCCTACAACCGAAGCGACCAGCCGGTGTACGGCGAGGTGGGACACGGTCCCTGGTGCCTCGGCCTCCCCAACCCGCCCGTGCCGATCGGTCCACAGCCGCTAAACGACGGGAGCAACATCGACAGCCAGCCGGGCAACAGCTTCGCCCCGGGTGGTGACGAGGGCGGTCCGAACTTCGACCCCTCGTCGTTCGACACCTCCAGCGGTTATGCCGGCACCGCGGCCGAGCAGGCCGTGGTGAACGCACTCCTTGCCGACCAGTCGGGCCAGTCTGTCGCCGAGATCCCGCCGGTGGCGACCCTGCTCTACGGTCCGCTGGTGCGCGGAACAGAGGTGAGTGGATGAGCCGCAAGAGCCTCACCTACTCCTCGCTGGCCAAGCTCATCGTGTTCACGATGGCGTCCCTGGTGGTCACCGGTCTACTGGCCGCGATCATGGGCAACATCGGCTTCGGGGACACCACCGCCTACAGCGCCCGCTTCACCACGGCAAGCATGCTCCAACCCGGCGACGACGTTCGTGTTGCCGGGGTCATCATGGGGGAGGTCTCCGAGGTCGAGATCGAGGACCGGACTCAGGCGCTGGTCACGTTCACGGTCAAGAATGGCCTGCCGATGACGCAGGACAGCGGCGCAGAGATCCGCTTCCTGAACCTGGTTGGCGACCGTTATCTCACCTTGACGCAGGGTGAGCCCGGCGCGCCTGCCCTTTCCCCTGGGGCGACGATCCCGATTGCGCGGACCAGTCCCGCCCTCAACCTGACCACGCTGTTCAACGGGTTCCAGCCGCTGTTCGCGGCGCTGGCGCCCGAGGACGTGAACGAGCTTTCCATGAACCTCGTGCGCACCTTGCAGGGTGAAGGTGGAACGGTGGAGAGCCTTCTGGCACACACCGCCTCGCTCACCACGACCTTGGCCGACCGGGACCAGCTGATCGGCGATGTGATCAACAACCTGAACACCATGCTCGGGACCGTCGACAGCAAACGCGAGGAGCTGTCGCTTCTCATCACCGAGCTGCGGCGTTGGGTGGGCGGCCTGTCCGAGGACCGGGTCGCGATCGGCGAGTCGCTGCAGAGCATCTCCGACCTCACCGGCGTCACCGCGGACCTGCTCCAGGACGGACGGCCGCTCATCAAGGCCGATATCGCGCAGCTGCGCGAGCTTGCCAAGAGGTTGGCGGAGCCTCGGAACAAGGCCGAGATAAGGGCGATGCTCGACCGGACACCGGAGACCCTCACCGACCAGACCCGCACCGGCACGTACGGCGCGTGGTACCAGTACTACCTGTGTGAGTTCTCCGGTCAGATCACGCTGCCCGGGATCGACCCCGGACTCCCACCTGAGGTGAAGGAAGTCCTCGAGCAGATCATCGGCGAGCTCGGGGAGCAGATCAGCTCGTTCGCCTTCTACAGCAATGCCCCCAGGTGCAAGTGATGCGCGGATACAGCGACGGAGCCATCCTGAGGCTGGGTGCGATGACCATGGTCCTGCTGGTGCTGATCGTGGCCGCAGCCTTCAACCTGTCCAAGTTCCCCGGCTTCGGCGGCAACTTGTACCGCGGCGAGTTCTCCGACGCCAGCGGCATGCGCAGAGGTGACGTGGTCCAGGTCGCGGGCACCCGGGTTGGGCGAGTGGACAGCATCGAGCTCGCCGGGGACCGGGTGATCGTCAACTTCGAGGTCGACCACGGGGTGGAGTTCGGAGAGGAGAGCGAAGCCTCGATCGAGGTGCTCAACCTTCTAGGTCAGAAGTTCCTCCAGCTGACACCTGCGGGCCCCGGCCAGTTCTCGACCGACGAGACGATCCCGTTGGAGCGCACCGACTCCGCCTACGACATCGTCGGTGTGCTCGGCGACCTGGCCACCACGACCGAAGGGATCGACACCGAACGGTTGGGCACGGCCCTGGACACCGTGTCGGAGACCCTTGACGGGTCCAGCGAGGAGATCAAGGGGACATTCTCCGGCCTTGCCCGACTGTCGAGAACGATCTCCTCCCGTGACGCGGAGCTGCAGACCCTGCTCCAGCGCTCCAACTCCGTGAGCACCCTGCTTGCCGAACGGCGAGGGGACCTCACCACGCTGATCAAGGAGGGTGACCTCCTGCTCCAGGAGCTGCAGCGGCGCGGGAGGCGATCCACTCCCTTCTGGTCAACACCAGCCGGCTCTCACAACAGCTCACCGGACTCGTGCAGGACAACCAGGCACAGCTGGCTCCCGCACTGCGCCAGCTCCGCGAGGTGCTGGGTGTTCTCCAGGACAAGGAGAAGCAGCTGAGCGCCACGATCCACTCACTGGCTCCGTACTCCAGCATCCTTGGGAACATCATCGGGACCGGCCCCTGGTTCGACGCCTACGTCGTGAACCTTTTCGGCCTGGCCGGCGAGTTCACCCCCGGCACGAGGGACGGAGGGTGAGGATGTTCACGTATGTGTCCGGAAGAGCGATGGTCATCGCCGTGGCAGTCATCCTGCTGGTGGGCACCTTCGTTGCCTTCCGCTCCGAGGACGAGATGCGCACGGTCACCGCCCACTTCGACCGCACCGTCAGCCTGTTCGAGGGATCGGAGGTGAGGGTCCTCGGCGTCAATGTCGGCGTCGTGACCGCTGTCGTCCCCGAAGGCAACTCCGTGCGTGTGGAGATGGAGTACGCCCCCGAGTTCACGGTGCCCGCCGACGCGGAAGCGGTGATCATCACTCCGACCGTGGTCGCCGACCGGTTCGTGCAGCTCACTCCGGCTTACACGGGTGGACCGAAGATGGCCGACGGCGCCGACATCGCGATGGAGAACACCGGCGTCCCCGTCGAGCTGGACCGGGTGTACTCGAGCCTGTCCGACCTGTCCAACGCGCTCGGTCCGAAGGGCGTCAACGCCGACGGCTCGCTGGACACGCTGCTGAGTGCGGGCACCAAGGCCCTGAAGGGTCAGGGCACCAAGGGCAACGAGATGCTGACCGAACTATCGGGAGCGGTGAGCACGCTGGGTGACGGCAGCGGCGAGCTTTTCGGCACGGTTCGCCAGCTCGAGCTCTTCATCACCACGCTCGCTCGCAACGACCGGTTCGTCGAGGCTTTCATCACCGACCTTGCCGCCGTCTCGCAGCAGCTGTCGGGGGAGCGGGACGAGCTCCGTGCCGCGCTGGCGAACCTTGCCGGCGCCGTGGGGCAGGTTGAAGGGTTCGTGCGCGACAACAAGGACATCATCGAGTCCGACGTCGCCGCGCTCGCCGATGTCACAGGCACCATTGCTCGGGAGAACAAGGCGCTCGCCACGATTTTGGACGTCGGTCCATTGGGCGCGAACAACCTCGCCCTTGCCTATGACGTCAGGACCGCCACCATCGGGTCCCGGGTGCAGGCACCGCCGAACTTCGACGACATCGACGGGTTCTTGTGCACGGTGGTCCACAACGCGGAGCTTCCCGACGCCGAACTCCTCTGCGACCTGTTCGAGGGTCTCTTCGAGGCCGGGCCGCCCAACTCGCCCCTGGACCTGACCCCACCGGGCGGGTCCGGTGGTCCCCCGCAAGGGCCGGCCAGCTCGCTGCAGGGACTCCTGGGAGGAAACCCATGAGACGCGAACCGACATCTCACCCGACACCTAGCCGGGGACCTCGAGGCAGCTGGAGAAGGACCGGCCAGGCGGTTGTCGGCGTTGTCGTCTGCGCACTCTTCGCCGCGGGGTGTGACTTCGACGGCGCCTACGACCTACCCCTTCCCGGTGGACCGGTGGACCCCGACCATGCGTTCGAGATCACCGCCGAGTTCGACGACGTGCTCAACCTGGTGCCCCGCTCGCCGGTGATGGTCAGCGACGTCACGGTGGGCGAGGTGACCGACGTGACCCGCGTCGGTTGGCATGCCAAGATCAGCATGCAGCTCCAGGACGACGTCAAGCTCCCCGAGAATGCGGTTGGTGACATCCAGCAGACCAGCCTGCTCGGCGAGAAGTACGTCTCCCTGGCGGCTCCTATTGACGAGGCTCCACGCGGCCGGTTGTCGGACGGCGACCACCTCACCCTGTCCGCCACCGGGCGCAACCCCGAGGTCGAGGAGGTGCTCGGTGCGCTCTCCATGCTGCTCAACGGCGGCGGCGTGGGCCAGCTGAAGAGCATCACGTACGAGGTCAACCAGGTGATGTCCGGGCGCCAGGAGCGGCTCGGACACCTGTTCGGGGAGCTGGACACCCTGGTCGGATCGCTCGACGACCAGAAAGAGAACATCATCGACGCGATCGAGGCGATCGACAGCCTCGCGAGCACCCTCAACGACGAGCGGGACACCGTCGTCGAGGCGATCGACACCCTGGGCCCCGCAGTCACCGTCCTCGCCGACCAGCACGACCAGCTGATCAGAATGCTGAACAGCCTCGACCGACTCAGTGTCGTCGGCACCCGCGTCATCAACGGAACTCGGGAGAACCTGCTCGCCTCTTTGCGCCACCTACGCCCGGTGCTGACCCAGCTCAACAACGCCGGCCAGGCGCTACCGAGGGCGCTCGACCTCTTGATCAGCTTCCCGTTCCCCAAGGAGGCGGCCGATGTGGTCAAGGGCGACTACGCGAACACCGAGATCATCTTCGACGTATCGCTGGCCAACGTGTTTGGTCAGATCGAAGAAGAGGACCTCGGCAACCTGTGCGCGAAGCTCCCGCCCGTCGGCATCCCCGGGCTTCCGGAGCTTCAGGACATCTGCGACGGGGTGCCCGACGACCCGCTCGACCTCATCGGGCTGTGCCTTGACGACCCCAATAACCCGTTGTGTCTGGAGCTGACGCCTGACGAACTCGATGCGCTCTGCGAAACACCGGGAGCCCCAATAGAGCTGTGTCCCGCGCTGCGTCGTCCTGGCGGCGGCGGGCACCCATCCCTCCCGAATCCGCTCGGTGGCGGTGCCGGTATCGGCAACGGCGGCGGTGGCGGTAACGGCGGTGG
>Ga0075530_1001714_pt1 | contig 10385 bp, 6 predicted proteins | sample NGEPerD_2_FD_75101 | JGI IMG/M metagenome (GOLD analysis project Ga0075530, IMG submission 75101) | Arctic peat soil microbial communities from the Barrow Environmental Observatory site, Barrow, Alaska, USA - NGEE PermafrostL1-D | ecosystem: Environmental > Terrestrial > Soil > Wetlands > Peat ...
GTGGCGGTCGTTGTCGGCTTTATCGCGCTGGCCGGCGTCGCCGCCGAGACCGGGGTGATCATGTTGATCTATCTCGACGGCGCCCTGAAGGAGCGGCAACGACACTGCGAGCTTAAGAAGCGTGCGTTCGGACCCGAAGATCTCCACGCCGCGATTATGACCGGTGCGGTCGAGCGCGTGCGGCCCAAGATGATGACGGTGACGGCCATTATGGCGGGGCTGCTGCCGATCATGTGGAGCCATGGCGCCGGCAGCGAAGTAATGCAGCGCATCGCCGTGCCGATGATCGGCGGCATGGTGTCGTCGACCCTGCTGACGCTGATCGTGATCCCGGCGATCTACGCGGTGGTGAAAGGCGTCCCCTTACGCACGGGCAGTGCAGCCGTCCGCTGGCAACGCTTTAAAGAAATGTGGCGCCCAACCGTCGGCCAATAGCCAAGGATCATTGGAAACGCTTCCCCTCCTGTTTTGGCTAGCCTGCCGCCTGGCCATCGAGGTGAAAAGGGAATGCGTCCGAACGGATCGGTCGTGTGTGAGTCCTGAGCTTGGATGGCGGTGTCCGTCTCAGTTTCAGAGTGCCCCTTGCCGTACCGCACCGACTTTCCGGCCTTCTCGCGCGCCCCCGCCGCACTCGTCTGTGCCGCGCTCCTAACCGTGCTCGTCGCCTTCGGCGCACGGGGCGAGGAGAACGCGACCCCGGACGCAGCGCCGGTGGCGAAGGTTGCCGTCCACTATCTCACCAAAGCCTACGAAGAGCCGATCCCGCTATCGCTGGTCGACAAGATCCTGACCGACAATGGCCTGCAGGGCGCGCGTCTCGGCATCGCGGACGACAATAAGAGCGGGCGCTTCGTCAATCAGGAATACACGCTCGTCGAGGATGTCGTGGCAGCAGACGGGGATGTCGCCGCCAAAGCGAAAGAGATCCTCGCCGGCGGTCCCGCCGCGATCATCGCCGATCTCGAGGCGGAGGATCTGCTTGCCGTTGCCGATCTTCCCGAGGCGAAGGACGCCATCATCTTCAACGTCCGCTCAAGCGACGACGCGCTGCGCGAGCAGCAATGCCGGAAGAACGTCTTTCACGTGGCCCCGAGCTACGCCATGCGCGCCGATGCACTCGCCCAGTATCTGATCTGGAAGAAGTGGCCCAAATGGTTCCTGCTCACGGGCACGGCGCCGTCGGACAAGGATTATGCCGCCATGGTGAAGCGGGCGGCGGGGCGCTTCGGCGGCAAGATCGTCGAGGAGCGGGTCTATGAGTTCGACGCCGCCAACCCGCGCACCGACTCCGGCCATCAGCAGATCCAGACCCAGATGCCTCAGGTCACCCAAGGCGCGTCGGGCCATGACGTGGTGTGGATCGTCGACACCGTCGAGCGCTTCGGCGAGTACGTGCCCTACCGCATCGCCGAGCCGCGGCCCGTGGTCGGCACCCACGGCTTGAGCGCGGTCGCCTGGCATCGCTCTTACGAGCAATACGCCGGCATGCAGATGCAGAGCAGGTTCGAGCGGTTCGCCAAGCGCATCATGACCGAGCGGGACTTCTCCGCATGGCTCGCCGCGCGCGCTATCGGCGAGGCGGCGCTGCGCTCGGGCAAGACTGCCGTTCCCGACTTGCGCGCCTACATCCTGTCGCCCGCGTTCACCGTCGCCGGTTTCAAGGGGGAGGGGCTCTCCTTCCGCCAATGGAACCATCAACTGCGCCAGCCGATGCTGATCACCGGCGCCCGCTCCCTCGTGTCCATGTCCCCGCAGGAGGGCTTCCTGCACGAGAAGAATCTCAACGACACGCTCGGCTACGACGAACCCGAAACCAAGTGCAAGTTCCCCGACTGACCCAAGCAAAAAGGTACCGGAGATGAAACGCTCAAGTTTGATTGCGGCCATTGCCGCCCTGTTCGCGATCACCGCGTCGCCTGCGTTCGCCCTACAGATCTTCGTCTCGAACGAGAAGGACAACACCGTCACCGTGGTCGACGGCGACACGCTCGAGGTCATCAAGACCATTCCGACCGCGAGGCGTCCGCGCGGCATCGTCAGCAGCCCCGACGGCAAGGAGGTCTACGTCGCTTGCGGCGACGGCGACATCATCGACGTGATCGATGCTGAGAAGCTCGAGGTCGTGCGCACGCTCGACTCCGGGCCCGACCCCGAGCTGCTGGCTGCCGATCCAAAGGGCGGCACGATCTACATCGCCAACGAAGACGACTCTATGGCGACCGTCATGAATACGGAGACTGGCGAGGTCCTCGCCGAGATCCCGGTCGGCGTGGAGCCGGAAGGCGTCGGCATAAGCCCGGATTCGAAATATACCGTCGTCACCTCAGAGAGTACGAGCATGGCCCATGTCATCGACAATGCCACGCTCAAGCTGATCAAGAACGTGCTCGTCGACACGCGGCCCCGCGAGGCGAAATTCAGCCCGGACGGCAGCGAGGTGTGGGTGTCCTCCGAGGTTGGCGGCACCGTCGCGGTGATCGACACGAAAGACTGGTCGTTAAAGAAGAAGATCGGCTTCACGGTGCCGGGCGTTCGCTCCGAGCTGCTGCAGCCGGTGGGCATCGAGTTCACCAAGGACGGCAAGCATGTCTTCGTGGCGCTTGGGCCGGCCAACCGGATAGGTGTCATCGATCCGAAGACCTATGAGGTCACCGACTACATCCTCGTCGGCCAGCGGCCGTGGCACTTGGAACTCTCGCCCGATCACAAGAAGCTCTACGTGGCCAACGGTCTCACCAACGACCTGACCGTCATCGACGTCGACACCCTCAAAGCCTTGAAGTCGGTGAAGGTGGGGCGGCTTCCATGGGGCGTGGCGATCACGCCCTGAGGCGCCGATGGACTAGCGCGGCCCGGCGCCGCACAAACAAAGAGGGCGCGCCCGCCTGCGGCGGAGCACACCCTCCAACACGTCCTTGCGCTAGGCGAAGCCGGCTACTCCATATCTTTGGCGGTCCCGTCGTCCGCCCCTTGTCGCAGGCTGCCGGGCCAACCCGCAACGCACCACCACCGCAGAGGGCAGGGCTCGGGGCGGCGGCTTCGGGCACCCGGCAATTGTGGTCGGGAAGATTTGGCAAGCGTATTGCCACGATTGCCATTGCTATTTCCTCGCTTCCAGCCTGCACTGGCGCTTCAAGGAGTCGTCTCGCTAGCCTCTCAAGGACAGGAAGTTTTCCAGAGCGGTAAAGTCTAGACTAGGGAAAGACGGCGAGCGGCTTAGGACGTTAAATCTTAATCTAAAGAGCCTTTGCCATTGGCTCCCACTAAGTGCTTTGACGCATTTGTCATCATGGAGATTTTCAAGGCGTGCTCCAAAAGCTTTGGTACGACCGCCCACTCCGAACGCAAGTTCTTGTCGCCATCGCGGCGATTAACCTTCTCGCTGTCACGGTGGCCGGGGTGCTGTCGATTCTGAACACGCGCACAGCCACGAAAGTCGAGATGGAAGCCTCGCTCGAGGTCGCGCAACGTTTCGTCGCCGCCACCCTGAATGACCTCGCCAGCCAGGATAAGCTCGCGGATTTCAAGCGCGAATTGCCGGTACAGCTCAAGCACCTTCGCCATGTTCGCATCATGTTCATGGATGAGACGGGGCACCTCACGATCGCCTCGCCGCACGACATCGTCGGCGACGGCGCGCGGCCCTACGTCCCGGGTTGGTTCGTGGCGCTGGTTCGTCCGCAGCTCGGCGGCCGCGCCGTCCGTGTGGTGCCGGTGGATCATTCGACGCCCATTGTCATTGTCGGCGAGCCGGCCGACGAGATCGCCGAGGCTTGGCAGGACTTCTCCTCGCTTGCCATCATCTGGCTTGGCCTGAACGTTGTCGTTCTGGGCATTCTTTATGTAGTGCTTGGCCGCGTGCTCGATCCTCTCGCCAACCTTTCGAGAGGCCTGCTCAATCTCGAGGATGGCCACTACGCCACGCGGCTTGCGCCCTCTAAGGTGAAGGAGCTCGCTGTCATTACCGATCGGTTCAACACGCTGGCGAGCGCGCTCGACATTGCGCGTGACGAGAACAGCCGGCTGTATCGTCAAATGATCACGCTGCAGGAGCAGGAGCGGCGTGAAATCGCCAATGAGCTTCACGACGAAGCCGGCCCGTGCCTGTTCGGCGTTACCGCGAATGCCTCCTCGATCAAGAGGATCGCCGGACAGCAGCGCAGTGACCGCGCCCGCGAGATCTCACAGCGCGTCGGCGAGATCCTTTCGATCGCCGATCGGCTGAAGGGCATGAACCGTGCACTGATCAAGAAGCTTCGGCCTGGACCGCTCGGCCGGGTGAAGCTCGGCGAACTCATCGACGAGCTCACGGTGGGGTTCGAGCGTCGTCACCCCGACACCCAGGTCATGTTGAACCTGGGCAAGCTCGGCAAGTCCTACGGGGAGCCGATCGACCTCACTGTTTACCGTTGCATCCAAGAAGGGATTTCCAATGCCATTCAGCATGGCGACCCGAAGACCGTGACCGTGGACCTTCGCGAGGACTCTTCGGCGCACGCCAAAGTGCCAGCGAGGCTGTACCTGAGTATCGGCGATGACGGGAAGGGGATTGCACCGTCAACGCCGAAGGGCTTTGGGCTTGCGACCATGACCGAGCGCGTACGGTCGCTCGGCGGCTCGTGTGTGATCGACAGCGCGCCTTCCAGGGGCACGACGATTCACATAGAGATTCCGGTAAGCGAAGGCAAAGAGCGCGCAGGAGCGCCAGAGTTGGTTGGGGAGCTATCATGACTCAGGTTCTCGTCATCGACGATCATCCGATCGTGCTGCAAGGCTGCCGTCAGTTGCTCGAGGGCGCCGGCGTGGACAATATTGTTCAGGCGCAAAGTCTGGCCGACGGTTTCCGCATCTACCGCAGCCAGAAGCCCGACGTGATCATCGTCGACCTCGCCATGCGCACGGGCGCGCTCGGCGGCTTATCCTTTATCCGGCGGCTTCGCTTGCACGATCAGAAAACGCCGATCCTCGTCTTCACCATGCATTCCGATCCGGTCATCGTCAGCCGTGCGCTCGAAGTGGGCGCGACCGGATACGTGCTGAAGGACACCGCGCCCGACGAGATGCTCAAGGCCTTCCAGAAAGTCCGCGAAAACCGGCCTTATCTAAGCCACGACCTGGCCTCGGAAGTGGCATTCATGGAGGCGCGGGGCACCACCAATCCGTTGCGCCGTATGACCGTGCGCGAGCTCCAAACGCTGGCGCTGGTGGCCGAGGGCAAGCCATACGGCATCATCGCCGAGCATTTGCATGTGAGCTACAAGACGGTCGCGAACACTTGCACGCAACTCAAAGCCAAGCTTGGCGTCCGCACGCTGCCTGAGCTGATGCGCATTGCCATCCAACATCTCCCTTCGACGTCGGGCAGGCCCCAACGCTAGGGTTGGGGCGGAACAGGCCGGGAACATGTGCCCATGGATGGACCTGAGGCCGGCGGCCTGGGCGCGGGGGGGCGCACAGTGAAATTACGAACCAGTGTTCGCCGTTCGGCTTTTCGTCATGGCCAAGTCAGTTCACACACTAGATCAACGTAGCGGTGCGCTGCACACAAATTCCGCAATATTCTGTCCTGACACCAAGGCTTCTAACGCTGCCTCTTTGATGCAGTGCAGCGAAACGGAATTGCATTTGGCACATTTCATTGCTGCGAGCACTTTTCACTTGCAAAGGCTTTCCATTTGGCAATTATGAGCGTGCAGCTTGGCAATGTGTGGGACGTACATTCCGATGAGTAAACTGGAATGCCCACACCGAACGATGCGCTAGGCTGGATTCCTCGTGAGGTGTCACCGCGTGATGTGTTCATCGGAGTACCCGCCGCCAGGAGCGGGCGCGAGGCGCATTAGATTGCTTCGGCGCTTTCGGGCAGCTTCCAATTTCCACAGCCACAGTGACAGCTTGAAAACTTGCAAGGGCACGGTGCTCTCTTGGCATTTCGCTTAAGGGTGAAACGTTACCCAAGCAAAACAGAATAGCTCAGCTTTCGATTCGGTGAACTGAGTAGCTAGGGAGAGGAGAACGACTATGAAAATGAAGTTTGGTGTTCTGGCTGGAGCCGTCGTCGCGTTGACGATGGGTCTCTCCGGTCAGGCAATGGCAAACTCCGACGACGAGCAGCTGAAGCGTATGGCTGATCCCGACCAGTGGCCTGCCCCTGGTCGTGATTTTGAGCTGACACGCCACAGCACGCTCGCCGACATCACCACCAAAAACGTCAACAAGCTGCAGATGGCTTGGCTGCAGGGCACCAACGCCCTTCGCGGTCATGAGGGTCAGCCGCTTGTGATCAAGGACGTCGGCGGCAAGACCATGCTGTTCATGATCTCCGGTTGCCCGTCCATGTCCAACTGCAACGTTGTCCAGGCTCTTGATCTTACCGATCCTGACAATCCGAAGCAGGTTTGGTCGTACGTGAAGAAGACTGACCGTGACGAGTCGGCTGTGCCGCGCGCTTGCTGCGACACCGTCAACCGTGGCGGCTCCTATGCCGATGGCAAGTTCGTGTATGGCACTCTCGATGGTTTCGTGATTGCTCTCGATGGCCAGACCGGTAAGGAAGTTTGGGTCGTCAAGTACGCTTACCCCGAGAAGGGTGAGACCATCACCTCCGCGCCGTTGATCGCCGACGACAAGGTGTTCGCCGGTTTCGGTGGTGATGAGTTCGCCGCTCGTGGTCGCGTCGCTGCCTTCAATCTGAAGGACGGCTCGGAGGCTTGGGTTTGCCAGAGCACGGGTACCGACAAGGACGTGTGCCTGACGGCCGACACCAACAAAGCCAACCCGCAGTTCGGTCAGGCTGGTTCGGATCTCGGCATCAAGACGTTCCCCGGCGACGATTATAAGATCGGCGGCGGCGCGGCTTGGGGCTGGTACAGCTACGACCCAGAACTGAAGATGGTCTACTACGCGACCGGTAACCCCGGCCTGTGGAGCCCGTCCTATCGTTGCCCCGACAAGACCCACGAAGAGTGCAACACTGGTGAGTTCGACAACAAGTGGTCGATGACTATCTTCGCCCGCAAGGTCGACAATGGCGAGGCAGTGTTTGCCTACCAGATGACACCCTTCGATCAGTGGGACTATGACGGCGTCAACGAGAACATGCTGACCGACATGGATGTCGACGGCAAGAAGCGTAAGGTTCTCACTCACTTCGATCGCAACGGCTTTGCCTATGTGCTCGACCGTACCGACGGCACTCTCCTCCGCGCCACGAAATACGTGACGACGGACTGGGCCGAGAAGGTCGACATGAAGACCGGCCGCCCGATCAAGGTGCGGGAGAAATCCCCGCTGGAAGTCGGCCGCAACGTGTCAACTTGCCCCTCCGCTATGGGTGGCAAGGACCAGCAGCCTGGTGCAGTCGATCCCAAGGAGCCCAACCTCTTCTACATGCCCACCAACAACTGGTGCATGGAGCTAGAGCCCCAGGAGCGCACGCACACGAACCAGGGCACGGTTTACGTGTTCGCGAACGTGTACATGTATCCTGAGAAGCAGGGCACCACCGGCAAGATCAAGAAGTATGATGTCTTGACCGGCAAGACGGTGTGGGAGATCCCGGATCAGTACCCGAACTGGGGTGGCACCATGGTTACCGACGGCGGCCTGATGTTCTATGGCTCGCTCGGCGGTGACTTCCGCGCGGTCGACCGGAATTCCGGTAAGATCCTGTGGAGCCGCAAGCTTGGTTCCGGCATCATCGGCAACCCGGTTACCTATAAGGTCGGCGGCAAGCAGTATGTCGGTGTCTACTCCGGCATCGGCGGCTGGATCGGCCTTCCGGTTACCGCTGGTCTTGACCTGAACGACAAGTTCGGTGCCATCGGCGCCACGGCCATGACCAAGGCCGCCAACCTGGACAAGATTCCCCAGGGCGGCGAGCTGAACGTCTTCCGCGTCTTCGAATAAGCGGACGGCCTTTTTAGACTAACGGCGTCCGATGCCCTTGCGGCATCGGGCGCCATTTCCTTTATTAAAGGGGTAGAATGCCCCTCGACCGGAGGGGTAGAGTGTGGCGAGGGCGTTTGGCCCCCGCACGTCCCCCAAACCGTCAACCGAAGAAGCCAGTACCCCCCATGTCCCTTCGCATCCTGATGGCGTCGCTTTGCCTCGCCGGATTCGCTTTCGCCTCGCTCCCGGCCGACGCGGCAAAATCCCCTGTTAAGCGAGACTTCAGCAAGGAATTCGACGAGCTTACGCCGAGCGAGCAGATCGCGATCAGAGCGGCGGCCAAGGCCGCCTACAAGGCCAAGAAGCTCAAGACCCTCAATGTCTGCGCCGATCCCGGCAACATGCCGCTCTCCAGCATCAAAGAGGAGGGCTTTCAGAACAAACTCGCCACCCTGCTTGGCGAGGCCATGGGCGCGCGTGTCACCTATTCCTGGCGTCCATTCCTGGAGCGGGGCCTCACCCGGCAGACCTTCGACCAGGACATGTGCGACGTGATGTTCGACATGCCGGCCAATTACGGCGCGCTGCTGACTACGTTTCCCGTCTACAAGACCCCCTATGTCCTCGCCTATCGCAACGACAAAGGCCTCGAACTGACCGGCCTTGATGATCCCAAGCTCAAAGACCTCAAGATCGGCGTATTCCAGACCTCAGGCATTCGCGCGGCGCTCGCCAAGCGCGGCATCGTCGATAATGTCGAGCTGCAGGTGCAGAGCCACGACGCCGATCTCGTTCCCGAGCATCAGCCGTGGTGGACCGTGCAGAAGACGTTGAACGGCGAGCTCGACGTCGCGGCGGTCTTTGGACCCTTCGCCGGTTGGGTCAAGACCATGAAGAACGAGCCGCTGACTATCCTGCCGGTCAATCTTCAGGATGACAAAGTGCCGCTCGAATTCGAGCTGGCTATTGGCGTGCGCAAGACCGACGCCTTTCTGAAATACATGCTCGAATTCGCGCTCGAGGATCACGCCGAGGAGGTCGAAAAAATCCTCAAGGACTACGGCGTGCCGCTCGTCCAATGCAGCAAATGCGTGGTCGCCGGCGACCTGCCGGCCCATGGCAGCTACATCGCCTTGGCCGATCAGAAGTTTGAGGCTCGCCCCGACCTTGCTTCGCCCGACCAGGTCGTGACCCGGGATAAGCTTGAAGCCTGGCTCGCCGAAGGCGCCGATATCAATCAGGAGCTGAGCAATGCGGTGACCGCCAACGATTTCGACCGGGTCAAGTTCCTGGTCGAGAAGGGCGCGGATGTAAATGGGCCCGATCCGCAAGGGTGGACGCCACTCCAAAACGCCGCGCGGCAGCGCAAGGACGCCATGATCAAGGCGCTCATCGAGCTTGGCGCCGACGTAAATCGCGCCGACGATACCGGCTTGACGCCGCTCGTCGCCGCGGCGATGCGCGACCACCTTCCGTCGATCATGGTGCTGATCGAGAATGGCGCCAATATCGAGCAACCTGGCCCGCAGGGCTTTCGGCCGCTGGCGCTCGCCATCGCTGAAAGCAAATACGAGGCGGCCAAAGCGCTGATGGAGGGCGGCGCCGACGTGAGCGGGGCCTCTGGTGCCGATGGCCTGACCCCGTTGATGATTATCGCGGCGCAGACCTCGCCCGCTGAGGGCGCGCGCTTCCTTCCCGGCAGCACGCGCCCCAGCGACATCGCCAAGGGCCTGCTCGAGCGCGGGGCCGAAGTCAATGCCCAGGCGAACAATGGCGTGACCGCCCTCATGATCGCGGCGACGCATAACAGCGCCCCCATGATCGGGCTTCTCATGGATGCGGGCGCCGATCCCGCGGTCAAGAACAAGCAGGGCAAGACGGCGACGGACGTCGCCGAGATGAACGGCAATCAGGAGGCGGCTCAAGCCATCCTTGTGCTAGGTTCGGGCCGCTCCGCAGCGGCACCCGCGCCGGCGGACGAGGGTGCCGGGTCGGCGACGAGTCAATGATGCGTTCCGCCATTTCTCGATTGTTGCAAGTTGCAGGGGCCGCGGCGCTCGTCGCGGCTCTTTGCTACCTTGCAGCCGTTCCAGCCTCCGCCAAGGATTTTGACGAGACGATCGTGAAGGAGACGGTCGAAAAGGTGATCGCGGACCGCTCGAAGGACGGGGCCTTCGTGTACCACGATCCAAAGCTCGACGCCGACCTCGATCTCGTCTTCGAGCAGGTCAAGATCGTGCGCGGCATGTCCGGCTATGGCTGGTTCGCCAACACCATCTTCCACGACAAGGAAGAGCCGAAGAAGCAATACGCTCTCGACTTCTGGTTCAAGCCCGACGGCGACAAACTCACCCTCATGGATATCAGGGTGCAGAAAGGTCCGAAGCGCGATGGCGAGGGCTGGATCATGGTGACAAGGCTTCCCGTGGCGTGGTGGTGGCTGCCGGTGCAGGAACATCCCGGCGACATGGAGGTGACGCGCGCCTGGCATGTGA
>Ga0075530_1001715_pt1 | contig 10380 bp, 10 predicted proteins | sample NGEPerD_2_FD_75101 | JGI IMG/M metagenome (GOLD analysis project Ga0075530, IMG submission 75101) | Arctic peat soil microbial communities from the Barrow Environmental Observatory site, Barrow, Alaska, USA - NGEE PermafrostL1-D | ecosystem: Environmental > Terrestrial > Soil > Wetlands > Peat ...
CGACCTCTCGACCCGCCTGGGCCGGCTACTGAGTCGCGGCAAGGGACGCTTCCCGCCGCTCGTCGCCGGTGAGGATCTCGTGGACGGCCAGGTGCTCGACGTCGCCCGTGATCAGGACCTCCGAGTCCTCGTGCAGGAACGACACGTGGCCGGGTGAGTGGCCGGGCGTGTGCACCACGCGCAGACCACCGGCGACGTCGAGCACCTGGCCGTCCACGAGATCCTCACCGGCGACGAGCGGCGGGAAGCGTCCCTTGCCGCGACTCAGTAGCCGGCCCAGGCGGGTCGAGAGGTCGGGCGGTGGCGTGTGGCCCGCAGCCAGGTACTCCGCGTCCTCGCCGTGGACGCCGACCCCGGCGCCGGTCCGCCGGGCCATCTCGGCGGCGCCCCCCGCGTGGTCGGGGTGTGCGTGGGTGAGCAGGATGCGGGTCACGTCGTCCGGCCGCTTGCCGATGGCGGCGAGCCCGTCAACGATCCGACGGGGGGCCTTCTTGAGGCCGCAGTCCACGAGCGTGACCTGCCCGTCGTCGTCGACGAACGCGAAGGAGTTCACCATGGCGCGTCCCTGCGTGGGGATGCGCCAGACGCCGGGAGCCAGCTGGACTGCGGGCGATGCCACGGTCGCAGGCTACCGACACGGTTCCTCCACCAGAGCCGCGCGTGATCTTCGTACCGGGCGGGTCCGCCGTCCCTACCGTCGCCTCCATGAGCAACCTCGTGGTCACCCAGACCGGTCTCGAGCGGTTCTGGCTACGTCCCGGCACCGGGGCGTCGACGACGGCGCTCGGCGGCGCGGTGACGGCCGGCCTGGTCGCCGCCGCCCTCGTCCCCGGGAACAGTCCCGGTCTCGGCCTTGCGCTCGCGGCTGCGGCGGTCGGGGCCGTCGCGCTCCCGGGGCTGCTCAGGCGTCGTCGGTACGTCGACACCGGCGGGGTCGTGGTGGCGGTGGCGCTGATCGGCGTCGTCGCGGTGCGGGACGCGCCGTGGGTGGTGCTGCTCTGCGGCCTGGCCGCGGTCGCGGTCGGTGCCGTCGCGCTGACGGGTGCGCGGTCGTGGGTGGCGGTCGCCCTGTCGGGGGCGGCGTCGGTGCTCGGCGGCGCGCGGTCCCTGCCGTGGGCCGGTCGCGGGGCGGTGGTGGTGACCGCCCGCGGCTCGCGGCTGTGGCCACTGGTCAGGGCCGTCACGGCCGCCGCGGTGCTGCTGATCGTCTTCGGGATGCTCTTCGCCAGCGCGGACGTGGTCTTCGCCGGGCTGCTGCCGGAGGTCGACCTGGCACTCGTCGGAGTCCGGGCGATGACGCTCGTCCTCGGCGCGGCGGCGGCCCTGGCCGTGACGTACGTCGCCGCCCGTCGTCCCGAGTGGGGCGTCCTGCGCATGCCGTCGGGCCGTCCGGCCCGCCGCGTCGAGTGGCTGGTGCCGCTGCTGGCCCTCGACGTGCTCGTCGTCGCGTTCGTCGTCGTGCAGGTCTCGGCCGCGCTCGGCGGCCACCGGCACCTGCTCGCCGCTGCGGGCCTGACCTACGCCGAGTACGCCCGGGAGGGCTTCTGGCAGCTGGTGGTCGCGACGATCCTCGTCCTGCTGATGATCGCCGTCGGCGTCCGGTACGCGCCGAGGGCCACGCGTCGCGACCGGGCCGCCACGTCGGCGACACTCGCCGTGCTCGTGGTCGCCACCCTCGGTGTGGTCGTGTCGGCCGTGCGCCGGATGGACCTCTACGTCGACGCGTACGGCCTGACCCGGCTGCGGCTGTGGGTGCTGGCCGTCGAGATCTTCCTGGGTCTGGTTCTCGTGGCCGTCCTGGTCGCCGGGGTGCGGTGGCGCGGGGGCTGGCTCCCGCGGGCGGTGACCGCGGCGGGGGCCGTGACGATGCTCTGCCTGGCCGGCCTGAACCCGGACGCGCTGATCGCCCGCGTCAACACCGAGCGCCACGCCGCCGGTGCGGACATCGACCTGGCGTACCTGCGGGGGCTCTCCGCCGATGCCGTCGTCGCCCTCGACGCCCTGCCGGAGCCGCTGCGCTCGTGCGCGCTACGGGGCTCCGGCGGGCTGGACGACGGCACGGACGGGTGGGGGAGCTGGAACCTCTCCCGGTCGCGGGCGGAGGCGGCGCTGGCCGCGCGGCCGCTGGTGACGGGAAGCTGCCCGGAGTCTGGGACGATGCCCGGGTGAAGTACGCGAACTCCGTCATGGACCTGGTCGGCAACACCCCGCTCGTGCGGCTCAACCGCGTCACCGACGGCATCGCCACCACGGTGCTCGCCAAGGTCGAGTACCTGAACCCGGGCGGCTCCGTCAAGGACCGGATCGCCGTCCGGATGGTCGACGCCGCCGAGGAGTCCGGCGCCCTGAAGCCGGGGGGAACGATCGTCGAGCCGACATCCGGCAACACCGGGGTCGGCCTGGCGCTGGTGGCCCAGCAGCGCGGGTACTCCTGCGTCTTCGTCTGCCCGGACAAGGTCGGCGAGGAGAAGCGCAACGTCCTCAAGGCCTATGGCGCCCGTGTCGTCGTGACGCCGACCGCCGTCGCGCCCGACGACCCGAACTCCTACTACTCGGTCAGCGACCGTCTGGTGCAGGAGATCGACGGGGCGTGGAAGCCGGACCAGTACTCCAACCCGGAGGGGCCGGCCAGCCACTACGCGACGACGGGCCCGGAGATCTGGTCCGACACCGAAGGCAGGGTCACCCACTTCGTGGCCGGCGTCGGCACCGGCGGCACGATCACCGGCACGGGTCGCTACCTGCACGACGTCTCCGCCGACCGTGATGGCGGCCCGGTGCATGTCGTCGGTGCCGACCCCGAGGGGTCGGTGTACTCGGGCGGCACCGGTCGCCCGTACCTGGTCGAGGGCGTCGGCGAGGACTTCTGGCCGGGCGCCTACGACCCCGACGTTCCCGACGAGATCGTGGCCGTCAGCGACGCAGAGTCGTTCGGGATGACCCGGCGGCTGGCGCTCGAGGAGGGCCTGCTCGTCGGCGGTTCGTGCGGGATGGCGGTCGTCGCGGCGCTGCGCGTGGCCGAGCGGCTCGGCCCTGAGGATGTCGTCGTGGTCCTGCTGCCCGACAGCGGCCGCGGCTACCTCGCCAAGATCTTCAGCGACCGATGGATGGCGTCGTACGGGTTCGTCGCGAGCGCGGGGTCCGGCACCGTCGCGGACGTGCTGCGGCGCAAGACGGGTTCGCTGCCCGCGCTGGTGCACACCCATCCCGGCGAGACGGTCCGCGACGCGATCGAGATCCTGCACGAGTACGGCGTCTCGCAGATGCCCGTGGTCGGGGCCGAGCCGCCGGTGATGGCCGGGGAGGTCGCCGGCTCCGTCAGCGAGCGGCAGCTGCTCGACGCGGTGTTCTCCGGCGCTGCGCGCCTCGCCGACCCGGTGAGCAAGCACATGGAGCCACCGCTGCCGCTGGTCGGTGGCGGCGAGCCGATCGAGACGGTGCAGGCCGAGCTGCAGCAGTCGGACGCCGTGATGGTCGTCGTCGACGGCAAGCCCGCCGGGGTGCTGACCCGCGCGGACCTGCTCGCGTTCCTCGCCGCCTGACTTGGCCGATCTGGCCGGACGGCGGCTGCCGAGGCGGCTGACCCAGCTGTACCTGGGGCTGATCGCGTTCGCCGTCAGCATGGCGCTGATCCTGCGATCCGAGCTGGGCAACATTCCCTGGGACGTCCTGCACCAGGGGGTCGCCGGGCGCACGGGCTGGTCGTTCGGGTTCGTGACGATCGTTTCCGGCCTCGTCGTGCTGCTGCTGTGGATCCCGTTGCGGGAGAGGCCAGGCATCGGCACCGTCAGCAACGTCCTGGTGATCGGCCTGGTCGTCGACGTGGCGCTTGCCGTGCTGCCCGACCTGGACGGCGACGCGTGGCCGGCGCGCATCGCCCTGTTCGCCGGCGGCGTGGTGCTGAACGGTGCGGCCACCGCCGCCTACATCGAGAGCCGCTTCGGGTCGGGACCGCGCGACGGGCTGATGACGGGGCTCGTGCGTCGCACCGGCGGATCGATCCGGGTGGTGCGCACCGGGATCGAGGCCCTCGTCGTCGCGGTCGGCTGGCTGCTCGGCGGCACCTTCGGCGTCGGGACCGTGCTCTTCGCCCTCGCGATCGGCCCGCTCGTCCAGCTCTTCCTCCCGTGGTTCGCTATCCGTCGGCGGGCCTGATCGCCACCAGGACGACGTCGATCGCGGTGCCGTCGGGCGTCTCGCGCCGGACCTCCTCACAACGCAGGACGTCGAGGCCGGCCGCGGTCGCCGCCACTGCCATCGCGCCGGGGTCGTGCAGCAGTCGGACGTCGGACGGCCCGCCGACCCCATCGGCCAGGTTGCGCACTGCATGGCCGACGAGGACCAGTCGCCCACCGGGGCGCAACCAGGTGGCGGCCTGTTCGAGCACGCCGGGCACGTGCACGAACGACAGGAGCACGAGGTCGAACGTGTCGCCGTCCGGCTCCCAGACCCTGGCGTCGGCCAGCTCTGTGCTCACGTCGGCACCAGCGGCGGCGCGGGAGAGGGCCGTCAGGCCGGTACGGGAGAAGTCGACCGCGCGTACCGACCACCCGCGGCGGGCGAGCGCCAGCGTGTGCCGGCCGGTGCCACAGGCCAGGTCGAGGGCACGTCCCGGCGGGGTACCGGCGACGGCGTCCATCACCCGGGCGTCTGCATCGTCGGCCGAGGGCGCACCGGACTCGAGGTGAAGGGCGTCCCACCCGGCCGCGCCGCGACCGGCGGCGTCGACGTCGGTCAGCTCGACCACGGTGTGCTGCAACGGTTTCGTCGACTCGGCTCCGCAGCTCACTGGTCGGGGGGACGCGGGGCCGGAGTCGACGACGACACGCCACTCGCGCCCCTGCGCGCGCCAGTGCGACGGGGTCCGGGTCACGGACATGTCTGCGGTGTCGACCTCGGCGGGGCCCGTGGAGAGATGGGCGACCGCGGCGAAGCCGTCCTCGCGCAGGTGGGTGCGGAGGGCCACCTCGGCGACCTGTGCCGGTGGGGTCAGCGCGGCACGGCCGCGCAGCAGGTCGGTGACCACCCGGCCGCCGCGTTGTGCAGCGACCATCTCGTCCACCCGCTCGGGCCTGACCCGGCCGTACACGAGCCCGTCGGGCAGGACGACGACGTTGGGGGCGAACCGGTGGCCGCCGGTGTGGGTCGTCTCCCAGACCAGGCCGGGCTCGGCCTCCTCCAGCGCGGCGGCCAGCTCGCGTCCGGCCCGGGCGCAGCAGGCGTCCCGGCGCCCGTGGGTGCAGACCGCCCAGAGACGGTCGACGCCCTCCCAGCCGGCCGGCAGCTCGCCGCGCGCGAGCGCGTCGAGGGTGTCGTCGTCCGCCAGGTGGTCGAGCTGGTCGAGGCGCAGCCGCGCCTGCGTCGCACGGCCGGAGGTCACGAGCACCACGAGCGGTCGCCACGGCGCGTCGCGGTCCTCGCCGGAGTGCCGGCGCAGCAGCTGCAGGCGCACGTCGAGCTCGGCGGCACGCACGACGAGCCGCTGCAGCGCCTCGGGATGGTCGGGGTGCGGCGAGTCGGCGGCGTCACGCTGCCAGCGCCGGGGCTGCTCGACGAACAGCCAGGCGGTCGCGTGCGCCGCGGAGCCCGCCATCCGCTCGCCGGCGTCAAGGCTCGTCACCGAGCAGCGGGCGGCGTCGGAGCTCACCCCGTGACCCTAGAGGCGAGGCCTCAGCCGGTGGCGCCGACCGGGCAGGAGACGCCGGTGCCGCCCAGGCCGCAGTAGCCGTTCGGCACCTTGTGCAGGTACTGCTGGTGATGCGCCTCGGCGTAGTAGAAGGGCCCGGCCTCGGTCGCCGGCCGCGCGTCGGTGCTGATCGCACCGAGCCCGGCGTCGTCCAGCTTGCGTTGGTAGGCCTCGCGGGTCGCGGTGACCGCCTTCTCCTGCTCCGGCGTCGTCCAGTAGACGGCCGAGCGGTACTGGGTGCCGACGTCGTTGCCCTGCCGGTTCGCCGTCGTGGGGTCATGGCCCTCCCAGAACGCCTTGAGCACCTGCTCGGTGCTGACCTGCTCCGGGTCGTAGACCACCAGCACCGCCTCGGCATGCCCGGTGCGCGAGCTGCACGTCTCGTCGTAGGTCGGGTTCGGCGTGTACCCGCCCTGGTAGCCGGCTGCGGTGGTCACCACCCCGGGCAGCTGCCAGAAGATGCGCTCGGCACCCCAGAAGCAGCCCATCCCGACAGAGAGCACCTGCGTGCCGTCGGGCCACGGGCCCTCCAGCGGCGTGCCCAGCACGGCGTGCTCGGTCGGCACCGGGTAGGGCCGCGTCTCGCGGCCTGGCAGGGCGTCGTCCGGGCCCACCATCGTCGTCTTCGCGCGCGTGCCGAACAGTCCCATCACGTCCATCAGTGGTCCTCCGTCGAAATCGGGTCCGTCCGGCACAACCCGGTGGGCGCACCGGACGTTCCCGGGTATTCGGAGCCGGTCTCCTCCGGGATAGCCTCGCGCGGTGACCTACGACGACGCGACCACCGCCCCGCACGACTGGTCGAGCACCGGATTCTCCACCCGGGCCATCCACGCCGGCTCCGAGCCGGACGCGACCACGGGGGCCGTCGTCCCGCCGATCTACCAGGTCTCCACGTACAAGCAGGACGGTGTCGGCGGCCTGCGCGGCGGGTACGAGTACTCGCGCTCGGCCAACCCCACCCGCGACGCGCTGCAGGAGTGCCTCGCGGCGCTCGAGGGCGGCACCGCCGGCTTCGCCTTCGCCTCGGGGCTCGCGGCCGAGGACACCCTGCTGCGCACCGTGCTCGCACCCGGCGACCACATCGTGATGCCGGACGACGCCTACGGCGGCACGTTCCGGCTCGTCGACCAGGTGGTCACCCGGTGGGGGGTGGAGTACACACCGGCCGACCTCACCGACCTCGCCGCCGTCCGGCAGGCCGTCCGGGCCGAGACGACGCTCATCTGGTGCGAGACCCCGACGAACCCGCTGCTCGCGGTGGCGGACATCGCCGCCCTGGCCGACATCGCCCACCAGGCGGGCGCCCTGCTCGTCGTCGACAACACCTTCGCGACCCCTTACCTGCAGCAGCCGCTGGCGCTCGGCGCGGACGTCGTCGTCCACTCGACGACCAAGTACTGCGGCGGGCACTCGGACGTCGTCGGAGGGGCCCTGGTCGTGGACGACGCCGGCCTCGCGGAACGGATCACCTTCCACCAGAACGCTCTCGGCGCCGTCGCCGGGCCGTTCGACGCGTGGCTCACCCTGCGTGGTCTGAAGACCCTGGCCGTCCGGATGGACCGGCACTGCGACAACGCCGAGCGGGTTTCGATGTACCTCGACTCGCACCCGGCGGTGCGACAGGTGATCTACCCCGGCCTGGTCGACCACCCCGGTCACGAGCTCGCCGCGAAGCAGATGAAGCGGTTCGGCGGCATGGTGAGCTTCCGGGTCACCGACGAGCCCACCGCGCTCGCGGTCTGCGACCGCACCACCGTCTTCACCCTCGCGGAGTCCCTCGGCGGCATCGAGTCGCTGATCGAGCACCCCGGTCGGATGACCCACGCCAGCGTCGCCGGCTCGGCCCTGGAGGTGCCGGGCGACCTGGTGCGCCTCTCGGTGGGCATCGAGGACGCCGACGACCTGATCGCCGACCTCGAGCGCGCCCTCGGCTGAGCTCGCGGTGATGGTATGGTGTCAACACCATGATGACGAGGATGCAGGTGACGTTGAGTGCCGAGGAGCACCGACGGGCGAGGGCCCGGGCCGCGGCCCGCGGCGTGTCCCTCGCGGAGTACATCCGCACCCTGGTCGCCGCCGACGCCGCGGACACCACCCCCGCCGGTGACGTCACGGAGATCTTCGGGATCGGCGACTCCGGCGGGTCGGACGTCGCCGCCGCGAAGGACGAGTACGTCGGCCGGGCCGTCGCCGACAGGTGACTCCGATCACGAGCGCACTGTTCGTCGACACCTCCGCCTGGTACGCGGCAGCTGACAGCAGCGACTCCTCCCACCGGCGTGCGACCAGCGCGCTCGGGGCCGGCGATCGCCTGGTCACGACCTGGGACGTCCTGGTCGAGACCTGGCTCCTGACTCGCCACCGGCTCGGGCGCGACGTGGCGGAGCAGCTCTGGTCGACCCTGCGGAACGGGGCGGCGGCCATCGAGACCGTGACCGAGGCCGATCGCGAGCACGCGTGGGCAACGGGACGGGCGTTCGCCGACCTGGACTTCTCCGTCGTCGACCGCACGAGCTTCGCGGTGATGGAACGGCTCGGCGTCCACCGTGTCGCCACGTTCGATCACGACTTCTCGGTCTACCGCTTCGGCCTGAGGCGGGACAAGGCCTTCGTCGTGGTCGGCTGACCGACGTGGGCGTCGTCCACTGCGTCGACGTCGGGTCGACGTTCACCAAGGGCGTGGCCGTCGACTCCGACGACGGTGGCCTGGTGGCGACGGCGTCGCACGTCACGACCCTTCCTCCGGGCGACGTGATGGACGGCGTCCGAGCGGTGACCGGCGAGCTCGCGGCGGTGTCGGGGCCGGCGGCCGAGACCCTGGCCTGCTCCAGCGCCGGGGGCGGGCTGCGGCTGGCCGTCGTCGGCTACGAGCGGGCGGTCACCGCCGAGGCCGGCCACCGCGTGGGGCTCTCGGCCGGGGCGCGCGTCGTGCACGTCGCGGCGGGGCCGCTCGACGGCGACGGCGTCACGGCCTTGCGCGCGTCGCGGCCGGACGTCGTCCTGCTCGTCGGCGGCACGGACGGCGGCAACGCGGACGTGTTGCTGCGCAACGCGAAGCGCCTTGCCCGTGTCGCGGTCCCGGTGGTCCTCGCGGGCAACTCCGAAGCCCGGGCCGAGGCCATCGAGCTGCTCGGACGGCGGGTGGTGATGTGCGACAACGTGCTGCCCAGGATCGGGGTGCTGGAACCCGCACCCGCGCGGGCCGCGATCAGGGACGTGTTCCTGCGACACGTGATCGGCGGCAAGCACCTGTCGCGCGGGAGGGGCTTCGCCGGCCTCGTCCGCGGGGCGACGCCGGACGTCGTCCTCACCGGCGTCGAGGTGCTCGCTGATGAGGTGGGCGACGTGCTCGTCGTCGACGTGGGCGGTGCCACGACGGACGTGTACTCGGCGATCACGCCGGAGGGGGAGGACGCGACGCTCCGCAAGGAGGTCGTCGCGACCCTCTGGCGGGCCCGCACCGTCGAGGGAGACCTGGGGATGCGCTGGAACGCCTCCGGCATCGTGGCCGCCGGCGTCGCGGAGCGGCTGGTGGGAGACACCGAGGTCCCCGCGCTGGAAGCTGCCGCGGCCAGGCTCGCGGCCGCGCCGGGCTCGGTGCCGGACGGCGACGCGGCCCGCGTGGTGGACGAGCGCCTGGCCACGATCGCGGTGACCGTGGCCTTGCGGCGCCACGGGCGCCCTGCGGGCCCCTCTTCGGCACCCCGCGACCTGCGGCGCGTGACGACGGTGGTCGGCTCGGGGGGCGTCCTGCGCCACGGGTCGGACGACGTGCGCCGTGGGGTGCTCGACTCGGCCACGCACGACCACGGCGGCGGGTGGCGCGTGCCGACGGCGGCGGGGACCTTCGTGGACGCCGACTACGTCCTGTTCGCGGCAGGCCTGTTGCGCGAGGTGGCGCCGACGGCCGCGGCGGGGCTCGTCACGCGGGGTCTGCGGTCGCTCTGATCGGCCGCCCTCCCCGGGTTTCGGGCATCCGCAGCGCCGCGGCCAGACCGAGGAGCAGGACGGCGGCGGTCGCGCCGAACGCGACCCGTGGCGAGAACGTGTCCGAGAGCCATCCCGCCACCAGCGGCCCGACGACCGCGCCGGCGTCCGCCGCCATCTGGAAGACGGCGACGAGCTTGCCGCTGCGGCCGGGGGAGAGGTCCCCGACCACCGCGCTCGGGGCACTGGCCAGGAAGGCCGCTCCCAGCCCGAAGCCCGCCATCGACAACAGGAACAGCGCCAGGCCCGTCGGCAGTGCGAGCAGGGCGACCGACGCCGTGCAGACCGCGGAGCCAAGGATCATCGCCGGCCGCCGTCCCCGCAGGTCCGCGACGTGCCCGGCCCTCAGCAGAGCCAGCCCCTGCGCCACCGACCCCACCAGGAAGCCGGCCCCGGCCCACGTCGCGCTGCGCCCGAGATCCTCGACGACGTACAGCGGCACCAGGGAGTTGCGGACGCCGAAGAGCATCCATCCCACGCCGACGTTCGCCACCAGGGCCGCGAGGTACGCCGGGTGACGTAGGGCGGCCAGCAGCGCGGCGCGGTCGGGGGCCACGGTCGGGACGGGGGCGTCGGGGTCGGCCACCGATGCGCCGGCGGTGTCCGCGGGCGGCCGCGGCGCGTCGTCGTCCGGCACCCCCCGCAGGCCCAGTAGGGCGACGCTTCCGGCCACGAGCAACCCGGCCGAGTAGACGAAGAACGGC
>Ga0075530_1001716_pt1 | contig 10379 bp, 6 predicted proteins | sample NGEPerD_2_FD_75101 | JGI IMG/M metagenome (GOLD analysis project Ga0075530, IMG submission 75101) | Arctic peat soil microbial communities from the Barrow Environmental Observatory site, Barrow, Alaska, USA - NGEE PermafrostL1-D | ecosystem: Environmental > Terrestrial > Soil > Wetlands > Peat ...
CCCGGGAGAGTCACAACAGCGTGATCAACCCACGGATCATGCAGAAGACCCCCTTTTACACCGAGGACCGGACGCCACCGGGACCGTCGTGCAGGGACGGCTCGGACGTTCGATAGTTCCGGGGATCAGAGGCCTGCAGCTCTATCTCGATACTCCCGAGCGTGCCGTCGACCTGCTCGGCGATCGAGGTCCATCTGGCTGTTGTTCCGAGGTGCAGAATGTCGTACCGCCCCTGACCTCTCTGACCATGGACTGAGCGGCCGTTGTGAGTGCGCGCATCGATACGACGCTTCCAGGAGTCTCCGTACTCCCCGAATCCGATGCTCGCCCGCCCATGGTTCATACCCTCGCCATCGTCTGTGACGACGATGGTCTTGATCGCCTCCAGCGGGGTGAACTCGAAGGCGACGCTCACGTGATCCGCGCCAACGTCGAGCGCGTTCCAGATCGCCTCAGCCAGCGCCTTCACCGGCCGCTTCCTGGCGTCAGTGAGCAGTCGCTCGCTCATCTCGACAGGGCTGGTCGGCATACGCCAAGTCATACCACCCACGGCCGACGCTCCCGAGCTCATGGTGGCCGTGCCGGTGGAACGTGGGGGTGCAGCCATGCCGCGTCGGATGAGCCGGACCAGCTCAGCCAGGTTGCGCCATGCCGATCTGTCGGGGTGTCGTGCTACTTCTTGACCATGACCACCGCTTCCTTAGAAGGGTGGTTCGTCGCTGCTCTTGCCCCAGGGGTCGAGCGGTGCCGGGAGCGCTCCAGCAGGGAGGGGCAGGTTGGTCACGACGTACAAGTTGAGGATGTCGTCCCGATCGATGAACATAATCTGGCTTCGCTTGGCGTCGTCGAGCGCGTTACCGATCCAGTTCCGAGCGGCCTTGGTGATCTCGCCGCCGGCGACGATGAAAGCGTGGTCCACCAGGACCCGCTTATTGGTCTCCGGATCAAAGATCTCGTGCGCGAGCATCATCAGGGCTTGGTGGTGGATCTCCGCGACGTTGGCATTACCGGCCTTGGTGACACCCGACGCGTCGATCTTGCCCTTCTTCGCTTGAATACCGAAGTAGAGAAGATGCTGCGTGGGCAGCGTGTAACGCATCCAGACATCCTTGCCGTACTCCAGCGACTTGTCCTTGTGGCCGGCTGCTGTGATGCGATGAAACCCGAGCTGGCGGAACAGCGGTAGCAGGACCTCCTCGATGAGGTTGTCCTCGCTGCATTTGTCGAGATACGTCGCAAGCTCGTGGCGTCGCTTGACCTCCGCGGCCGTCAGCGGCCGATGAGGGTTCGCCTGCAGCACAGTGACGGTGTTCGTCCCGATGTGGCGGACATAGCAGTGCCGGTCATCCCCATAGAAGGCTTCGAAGCCCTCCCTGGCCAGTACCTCGTTGAGCTGCCGTATTGCGTTCGGCCGGTCTGATCCCTCGTTGATCGCATCGCTTGGGCTCATGAGGTGGTCAATGAGGCGACAGAAGATCTCGGGAGGATGCGCCGGCCCATCGTGCGGTTCGGCCAACATGGAGTCGAGCACGTCAGCAACCCAGCGGTGACGTGTGGAACCGTCGTGCGTCCAGTCGGTATCGAGCTCCTGGAAGAACTCAGTGATGTACATGCTCGAACGGTAGGGGAAGTACTTCGGCGCCTCTCCTGGCGCTGGATCGTGGGAGCCAAGATTGCCGCAGATCAGGTCGGCAAGCGCTTCCGAGTTCCTCCTCCTGAATTTCATATCCGTCCCTCCGGGCTGACGACCGTCAGCCGAGCCGGAACCAGGGGGCTCTTGATCAGTGGATCTTGGTTAGAATCCATACAGATGTTGCCTCGCATTGAAGGCAGCAGGGCCGCCCTCGAGTAGGCTCTCTGCAAGTGCTCGGATCGCCGCGTCATCCAGCGATCCAATGCCGTCTTCAACGGGCCATCCGTGCTGCCCATCGCCTTCCAGCGCGACGATCAACTCGGCGTCACCAAGCACGGGCACGTTCGCATTGTGGGTACTGGCGATGATCTGGCGGGTGCCCTTCAGCTCGCGCAGTCGCTGCACGATGCCGTCGTAAACGAAGCGATTATCGAGATCGTCTTCGGGTTGGTCGATCACTAGTGGTGACTTGGAAGCCCCGAGGAGCAAGAGGAGCAAGGCGGTAGCTCGCTGTCCTTTGGACAGGTCATCAAGGCTGCGCAGTTCTCTCGGCCCAGTGCCAGCGCTGATATCGAGGCGCACGTCGACTGCTTGACCGACGCTGAGCTCCTCAAGCTCGCGCAGAAGCTTCTCGCCCGCCCCGATGAGAGCCACCGCCTGTGCTCCACGAACGCCGAACTGCTTCTCAAGCGCTTCGGTACCGCCTCGTACTGCTGCCACGAACGTGCGCGGCGAGAAGTCGTCGGCATCGACGGCAGACATGATCTGCGTCCGCGCACCCTTGACGTGACGCTCAATGACGGCCTTGATGGGCTTGCGGTCTGGTGCCGCAATCGGCCGGACAATGACAACACCGCTGGTTGCGGCGTTGGCCTGCCTGATGGCCTTATTGAGTTCCTCTGACCGCCCAGTTTCGATGATCGCCAGTTGCCCGAGCAGCTCAGTGCGTTCAGTCTGCAACGTCGCAATGCGAGTGGCGATTGCGGGGCGCCGCTGTTCCTTGGCCTTGAGGGCTTCGAGCGCCTTGGTCGTCGTCAGATACTTGTCCGGGTCGTGCCCGTCCTCGACCAGCTTCCGAAGTACTTCGGCGTGGCCAACGCGCTGCGGGTCAGTCGAGGCTCGCCAGTCGGCCTGAGCGCTTGCAACTTCTGCCTCAGCTTCATCAAGGGCTGTCGTAAGGGCCGCGAACAGTCCGGTCACTTTCCCATGCAGCTTGGTGGTGGTGGCGGTGACCCGCTCCAGCGTTTCCTTCTGCGGTGACGTCTCGATGTTCGGGATGGTGGCGGTCAGCGCCGCGACCGCCTCGATCTCGGACAAGGAACCTACCGCTCCGCGGACGGCAACAAGGCGCTCACCCGCTTCAGTGAACACACCTTCGTCGGTGTCCAGCTGCTTGAGTTCCTTCAGGCGCGTTGGCAAATCGGTCGCGGTGTACTGCGCAACGTGCTGTTCCAGGCGAGGGATATCAGCCAGCTCGGCCTCTAGATCGTCGCGGTCCTTCTCGGCGCGCGCCAGCTTGGTTCGGTTCTCCCGCAGCTTGTCGCGCAGCACGGTGTAGTCGGCGTCTGGCCCTGTTGCGCCAGCAAAGCGTTGGAGCATGCGCGCAACGCTCGCCTTATCGTGGGCCAGCTCCGCGAGTTCGTGCTGACCGAATATCTCGACCATCCCCACAACGTCCGAGGGCATCAGGCTCGTCGCTGTGCCACTGGAATCACGCACGACCGGAGGGTTCGGTACCGAACGCTCAATAGTAAAGCGCTGCGGCGTCGGGGTGGTCGTTTCAACATCGACCCGCACGGTCGTCCCTGAACGGAGAACACCCGTGACGAGGGTGTCGTGATCGCGCTTCGCATCAGCACCGATCGGTTCGATGTTCAGCGCATACCGCAGACTCTCTACAACGGTCGACTTCCCGGTTCCCCGGCCACCGATGAGCGTCGTGAGGTCCGGCGAGATGGGAATCGTCACTCCATCCAGAAAGCCTCCAGTCCAAGAGATCTGGCGAATGAGGGGACGTGGTGATGATGTCGGGTCGTCGGTGGCAACGCGAGTCGCCGGAGTCCGTACAGCGAGCTTGAGGCTGTCGAGCCGGAGTGCATTGACCTTGAACCAGGTCGTCGCACCAGGTTGCGCAAGTGCATCGGGTCCGGTGATGTCGTCAGCGCAAATCACAGCGAGCGGATGGACACGATCGAACGGCTTACGCCCATGACAGATTGCCTCTTGATCGCTCGCCTCCGGCTGGCCAGGTGTGACCGCGATCGCATGTAGGTCCGGATGAGTGACCATCTTCACCAGTGGCGGGCCGTTCCGCCCCGTGAGCATGCCGCCGTTGGCGACATTGACGTGCGCCGGGATGACCAGCGCTCCGCGCTCGTCCATCGCACAGAGGATGTCTTTGAACGGATGCCCCGTCGTACCGTTGGCACATCCGGGGGTGGCGCCGCATACGCCAATCGCGGCATTGATATCAGCAAAGTCGGTGCCAGCTTCGAACAGCACAAGCAGGTGAACGCCTTCGGCGGAGTTAGCCTCAAATCCAGGAAGCGCCGTGATGCCACGCTTTTCGGCCGCATCGATGAGCGATCGAGCGGTGTCCACGCACCAGTGGTCAGTGACGGCAACCAGATCGATACCCTCTGCCGCGCAGCGATCGAGAACCGCGGTGTTGTATGCGGCCTCATCTGGAAAGGCCTTCGACGGCGCTCCCCTACCGGTGTACCCGAATGGGTTGAGCTGCAGGGCAGCCTTGATCCAGTGAGCACCGACAGCGTAGCTACCCGTCGACCCGGTCATGACACGCCTCCGAACCACAGGCCGGCGCCCCTCCTCGCCAGCTCCTGCTTCCGCTCGTCGTAGTCGGGCATCACCCGGCCGAGCAGTTGCCAGAAGTCCGGACCGTGGTGCGGCTCGCGCAGATGAGCCAGCTCGTGCACGAGCACGTAGTCAACCAGCGCCGGAGACAACTGCAGCGTTGCCCAGTGGATGCGCACACGCCGTCCGGCGGTGGCGCTGCCCCACTTGTGGCCGAGGTCAGCCACCTCGATCGTGCCTGGTTCGACGCGCAGGCGCTCTGCCCATGAGCGGACACGCGGACGCAGCCAGGTCTCGCCACATCGCTGGTACCAGGCGATCAGGTGTGCCGGGCCGTTTGAGGCGAGTCCGCTCGACATGACCAGTCGGCCGCGCTCGAGTCGCACCGCGCCATCCGTCTCGGTGAGTTTGAGTCTGTGGCTGCGGCCGAGATATAGGAAGCCTTCGCCGTCAACGAGTTCCTTGGTGACGGGCTCGCGCTGCAGCAGCTCCTTCTCAACAAGCTTCTTGTAGATCCAATCGCGCTTGGAGACAAGGAACGCTTGGAGCTCGTCGCTCGCAACATCCTCGGCGGCGCGCAGCTGCAAGCTGCCGTCGCGCTCGATGGTGAGCTTGGCCTTGCGGCTGGCGCCACCGGTCTGGACCGGGATGTGCAGCCCATCGAGGTGAAGCATCGCAGTGCTCATGTGCTTCTCCCTGCGCCGACTCGCTGCGCGATCAGTGGCTGGTTAGCACGGGCCAGTTCCATAACCTTGTCGGCGACGGCTGACTGCTCGGTGAAGGGGAACAGATCGCGGTCGTCGAGAGTGTGGATGATTTTCTTACGCAGCTCGTCCTGGGCGTGGGGGTTGCGCCAGAAGCGGACCAAACCGGCGTGGTCAGCGATGTCGACGACGATCTCCTCAGCCAGGTGCACGATGTCGACGCGAACCTCGTCGGGCAGGCTCGCATCGGTGGCGAATTCGCTTTCCAACAACCCGTAGAAGCGGGCCACCAGCGGATCCTCATGGGGGCGATCAGCGCCACCGACCTCGTCGGTGGCATCACCGAGCAACACCTCCAGCGCCAGGCTGAGCTGCTCCCACTTGCCAGTGAGCGTCTTGAGGATCTCGTCGAGCCGCTCGGACAGCTTGGTGTAGCGGGCCGGGTCCTCATCAAAGTTTTTGCGAATGTGGAACCGCAGGGCATGTTCCATCTCCGACGCCTTGGCCTTGTCCGAGGTGAGGCCCTTGACCTTGGCCAGGAAGTCCGGCGCCGTGATCGAGACGGGCGGGATCTTGGTCGCGATGTCGAGCGAGGTCACGTGCTCGTCGATCAGCGCACGGACCTTCGCCCCGTACAGCGACGGGTCGAAACCCCCCATGCCGTCGTCGCGATAGCGGCGGCGGGCGACCTTCTGGATGATCCCGAGTCGTTTGGCATCGGCCACGAAGTGCAGCGCCTCCGGGCGCGGCAGGACCGTGTCCAGGGTGGTCAGGAACTGCTTGAGCAGCACGCCGAACCGGGCGCGAAGCGCCTCGTCGGACAGGACATCGACGCAGGCCTCGATGTCCTCGTCCATATCGAACGTGTCGATGCCCGCCTGCGCGAACACCGCCACTACCCGTGCGTGCCGGTCGCGGAGCTTCGGGACCTCGTCGGTGATCGAGGCAAGCGCGCCAATCGCGTCCTCGGCATCCTCCGGCGCGTACGCCTGCAGCGCCTTCTGCAGATGCGCGCCCACACCGAAGTAGTCGACCAAGAGGCCCGCAGTCTTGCCCTGCGCCGTGCGGTTGACCCGGGCGATGGCCTGCAGCAACTCGGCGTCCTGAATAAAGCGGTCGAGATATAGCACCTGCTCGACCGGTGCGTCGAAGCCGGTCAGCAGCATGGTGCGCACCAGCAGGAAGGCGATCGGGCTGGTGTGTTCACCGTTCGGACCCAGGGGCTTCTTGAAGTCGGCGATCGCCGTGTCCTGGCGGCCCTTGTCGGTCCACTGCACCCAGGTCGGATCATCGTTGTTGCTGCCAGAAATGACCGGTACGAAGTCGAGGATGCGAATCAGTTCCAAGTGCGGCCGCGCGCGGATCAGGACCTGCTTGCGGCGGTCAAGCCCGTCAACGTCGAGGCTGCCATCGGCTGCACCGCTGACGAGGTGCTCCGGCAGGCCCTCGAGCTGGGCCACGAGTTCGTCACGGGCAGCGAGGAGCGCCTCGCGGTAGCGAACCGTCGCCAGGCGGCTCGTCGCAGAGAGCTGCGCCTTAAAGCCGCTGGGCAACACCGTCGACACGTAATGCCACAGCATCGACTTCGCCTTGGCCGTAATGAGCTTCGGCGCTTCCAGGACCGCACCGGTCGTCGCGTAGCGGGCCTTGAGCTTCTCGACTTCCTCGGCCGTGTGTTCGGTGAACATGTCCTCGAACAGATCGTCGAGGTCACTGCCGCCGGCCACCGCGCCCTTGGCGGTCCGACCCTCATAGAAGATCGGAACCACAGCACCGTCGTCCTCGGCCTGGCGGATCGTGTACTTGTCGATGAACGTGCCGAAGATGGCGTCGGTGCGCTTCTTGCCTTCGCGCATAATCGGGGTGCCGGTGAAGCCGATCTTGGCGGCGTTCGGCAGACCGGCCATCAGGTTGGCGTGCAGGGTCGAGGTCTGGGAGCGGTGAGCCTCGTCGACCAGGATCACGACGGTCTCGTCGGTGTTGAGAACGCCAAGCGCCTCAGTCGTGTCGTCACCGGCCATGCGTGACTCGCCCGCACCCGCGGCATCGGAGTCGCGGTACTTCTGAATCATCGCGAAGACGAGAGCCGGGCCCTTCTCCGTCAGGATCGTCTTGAGCTTGCTGGTGCGCCGTGCGCGCTGGACCCCCTCGCCGGAGAGCTTGACCGTCTCGGACAGCTGCTTCTCCAGATCGGTCCGGTCAGTCACGATGACGACCTTGAAGGCCCTCAGAACAGGATCTGACCGCATAGCCCGAACCAGGAACACCATGGTCAGCGACTTGCCCGACCCCTGGGTGTGCCAAATCAGGCCGCCCCGGCGATCGCTCTCACCATCCTCCGCGCGCGTCTTGCCGCTATGCAGCCGCTCCAGCGCCCGGCCCACAGCACGGTACTGCTGGTACCGAGCGACGATCTTGATCCGCCGGCCGTTTGCTTCGGTGAACAACGTGAAGTGCCTGACGATGTCCAGCAGGTTCGACGGCGTCAGCATGCCCGCGACCAGCAGCTCCTGCCCCGTCAGCTCGGCCGCGGGCTTGCCGAGATGGGCGGCGAGTTCGTCGCCCGAGAGCGGGGCGGCGTCCTTCCACTCCAGGAAGTGCTCCGGCCCTGCCGTGAACGTCGCGACGCGGGCCTTGTCGCCGTAGGTCGAGACGACGAATTGGTTCGTCCAGAACAGCTGCTCGTTGCCCTCGGGCACACCGAGATCGCGCTGGTTGGCGTAGCGACGCAGCTGATTGATTCCTTCGGCCATCGGGTCCGTGATGTACGGGCTCTTGCACTCGATCACGACCAGCGGGATGCCGTTCACGAACAGCACGACGTCCGGGGCCACGAACTTCTTCGCCTGGCCGCCCGGCTCGTCCACCCGAAACTGGTTGATCGCAAGAAAGTCGTTGCGCTCCGGATGGTCGAAGTCGATGAACCGGACCCGCTGCGAGCGGCCCTGATCCCAGTCCGGGAGGCCCGACACGGACACGCCCTCAAGAAGGCGCTCGGTCATCCGCTCGTTGAGCTCGATGAGCTTGCCCACCTCAGACCGCGTCAGCGACGAGACCACCTCAGAGAGGCGCGCATCGTCCAGCCACGGCGCACCGTCCGGACCCGGGTTGATCTCAAGTAGAACCGCCCGCAGCCGGTCCTCCAGGATCGAGCCACGGAACGAGTCCCGCTCCGTGACCGCCGGATCCGACTTCGAGCCCTCGAGTGTGTGCCAGCCGAGACCCGCCAACTGGTCCAGGAGTGGCTTCTCGACCTCTGTGTACTCGGGGCCAGCGTTCATCACGCGACCCCTTCTGGGACGCGGACGCGACCCGTGAGGAGGTCGTCTGCCAATCCGATCTTTAGGGTGCGGAGTTTCGTCAACGATTGTTCTTGATTAGCGATCTTGGACTCAAGCGTCTTCAAGATCGCCTCAATCTCAAGCTGCTCGTCGATTGGTGGGGTCGGAAGTACGAGAGTTTTGAGAGTGTCGGACCGTATTGCACTCATGATTCCGCCCTGCTCGTCTCGGCGCAGATGCGCTCGAGCCCAGGGAGCATGATTCAATTGGAGGCTGGCCAGGTATGGACGATAGCGGGTATTATCGAACGTCAGGGCCCAGACATGCTTCGACGACAGAGCGAATCCGATGTCCTCGGGTACCAGACATGAACGCCCGACGGTGCCCATGATTGTGATCATCACGTCAGCCGGCCGGACGCGGTAGCGGGATAGTTCGGCCGCCTTCATGGGCGTCACGAAGCGTTGGAAATCAGAGACAAATCGATCGACGTGCACGTTGTCGATTCCCAGGAGCGGCACGCCAGACTCGACAAGCTCATGCTTCAAGAGAGCACTTCCGAACGGGCCACTGCGCATTGCTGGATCAACGGGACCGAGGAGCTGACCAATAGGTTCGACCGTCCAGTACTTCGGCAAGCTAATCGATGTCCCACCGAACTCCAGCACGGCATTGCCCAAGGACGCCACATCTGACTGCATGCCCCGACTAAGCAGATGACAGAGAAGACCGACGAACGTCGCGCGCAGTTTCGATGCCGCGCTCTCAGTCAACCGAATCTGATCGTCGAGCGCGTCCAGCAGCTCGGCAATCCGTCTCTGCTCGGCAATCGATTCCGGGTGGTCAATCATCAGCCAGTTGCCGAGATCCTTCGGAACATGAGGCACTCCGGTGCCGGTTCGCCGGGCCTGGATCCACGGGAACTTGGCCTGCAACGTGTGCCGAAGATAGGCCGGATCGACAATCCCTCGCGACCGCAGCCGCGACACTGTCGACGCGACGACCCCTTCGAGGCCACCTCCGGTGAGTCCGCTGCGCTCGCCATCCCACAGCATGAGGACGTCGGCACCCTCCGCAAGAACTGCTCCGCGCGCCGAAGCCCATTGCCGAGACTTTCCGGATTCCAGCGAACCTGCACCAAGGTACGGAGCCGCGTCGGCTCGCTGCTCGTCGAAAACCTCTACTTTGACGCCCTTGCGGATATCAACAAGCTCGCCGAGCGTTGTTTGTATCCAATCACTCATAGCCAAGCTCTTTCAGGAACCCAGCCAGCTTCGCGGCAGCGGCGTCTCGCTCTGCTTCAAGTGCGCAAAGCGGTATCTGGTATTTGTCCCACCAAGTCTCGAAGGCCGCGATCACGGCCCGTCGGTGTCTCGTAATGCGATCCTCCGCTTCACCTACCAGATCGCGTTCCATCGCATCGAGCACGATCTGGCGGGCTGGGGACTCGTCGAGCGCCTCGCTGGCTTCCGTGAGCCGGCGAGCGAATGCCGCCTTCTCAGCCTTGAGCTGCTTCTTGGTGGCGGTCAGCTTGGCCTTGAGCTTCTTGATCTCTGCGGCCGGGAGGACGTCTTCACTTGGCTCCGCGTCGTCCTCTTGGTCATCGGACGCGGTGGCCGCCTTGATCGTCGAGTCGAGTTCGGCCGCCTCCGCCTCCAGCGCGGCTAGCCGGTCGAGGTATTCGGGCAGCAGAGCTTTGGCCACCTTGTGGTCGAGCGGGTTGACTCTGGCCTTCTCCTCCTCCAGCGCGTCGAGGACGGTGGTAACCCATGCCTCAATGAGTCCGCGATAACCGAGGGTGGCGAGAGCTTTCAGGTCCGGAAGGCTGGCTCCCCACCAGGAGGCAATGATGCCGCTCACCGCGAACTGGTCGAGCAGAGGCGTCGCCTGCAGGGCGGTGTGGAAGCTCTCGGTGAGTGCCTTGCGCAGCTCAACGAGATCCGCTGC
>Ga0075530_1001721_pt1 | contig 10366 bp, 8 predicted proteins | sample NGEPerD_2_FD_75101 | JGI IMG/M metagenome (GOLD analysis project Ga0075530, IMG submission 75101) | Arctic peat soil microbial communities from the Barrow Environmental Observatory site, Barrow, Alaska, USA - NGEE PermafrostL1-D | ecosystem: Environmental > Terrestrial > Soil > Wetlands > Peat ...
GGCTCGTCCTCCAAGGGCCACGAGTACTTCCTCAAGCATTTACTCGGCGTGCCCGACGCCGGCGTGAGATCGGCGGAGACCGATCCCGATCGCCGCCCTGAGGACGTCGAATGGAGTGACGAGGCCGCGACCGGCAAGCTCGACCTTTTCATGACCATCGACTTCCGCATGAACGGCTCCTGTATCTACTCGGATGTCGTCCTACCGGCGGCGACCTGGTACGAAAAGCACGACATCTCGAGCACCGACCTTCACCCCTTCGTCCACCCGTTCAACGCCGCGATCCCGCCACCCTGGGAGACGAAGACCGATTGGGACATCTTCAACCGGATTGCAGACCGCTTCTCGGAGTTGGCCAAGACCCACCTCGGAACCCGCACCGACATCGTCGCCTCACCGCTGCTCCACGACTCACCCGACGAGCTTGCCCAGCCCGGCGGCATCGTCCGCGACTGGCGCGCCGGCGAGTGCGAGCCGATCCCGGGCAAGACGATGCCGAAACTGATTGAAGTCGAGCGGGATTTCACCGCTGTCGGTGAGAAGATGAACGGGCTCGGACCTTTGGTTGAAAAGCTCGGCACCGGCCCCAAGGGGGTGACCTGGAAACCCGAGGCCCAGGTCGAGGAACTCGGTCGCCAGAACGGTCGCGTCCGAGAGGGAGTCGCCGCCGGCAGGCCCCGCATTGAGAGCGACGTTCACGCCTGCGAGACGATCCTCGCCCTTTCGGGCACGACCAACGGCGCACTCGCGGTGAAAAGCTTTGAGGCGCTCGGCGAGCGCGTGGGACGCGATCTGACCGGGATCGCCCGAGACCGGGTCGACGATCGCCTCACCTTCAAGGAGATCACCGTCCAGCCGCGCAAGGTGATCGCTTCGGCTGAGTGGTCTGGGGTCGAGTCTCGTGAGCGTCGCTACTCACCGTTCACCTGCAACGTCGAGCACCTGATCCCCTGGCGCACACTCACCGGCCGCCAGAGCCTCTACCTCGACCACGAGTGGATTCTGGCGCTCGGAGAAGGGCTCCCGGCCTACCGCCCGCCGGTCGCCGCCGGCCAGCTCGCCGGGTTGGCCGGAAGCCCCGAGCTGGAAGAGGCGCTCGAGATCACGGTCCGCTACCTGACCCCCCACTCGAAGTGGTCGATCCACTCCGAGTTCCAGGACAACCTGACGATGCTCACGCTCTTCCGGGGCGGCCCCGTGATGTGGCTCTCAGTAGACGACGCCGAGCGAATCGGGATCGCTGACAACGACTGGATCGAGGTCTACAACAAGCACGGTGCCGTGTCCTGTCGGGCAACGGTCTCGCACCGTATCCCGAAGGGAGCGGCGCTCTTCTACCACTCACAGGATCGCCACGTGAACGTCCCGGTTTCGGAGGTGACCGGCGCCCGTGGCGGAACAGACAACTCACTCACCCGGATCATGATCAAGCCAAGCCACCTGATCGGCGGTTACGCCCAGCTTTCCTGGGGCTTCAACTATTACGGCCCGACCGGGCCGCAACGGGATCAACTCATCATCATCCGCAAGCGGGAGGGGCAGGTCCAGTACTGATGAAGGTAAGAGCGCAAGTCGGAATGGTGATGAACCTCGACAAATGCATCGGTTGTCACACCTGCTCGGTAACTTGCAAGAACGTGTGGACCAACCGCCGCGGCATGGAGTACGCCTGGTTCAACAACGTGGAGACCAAGCCTGGCCGCGGCTATCCGGTCGACTATGAGGATCAGGACAAATGGAACGGTGGCTGGGAGCTTGACCGCAAGGGGAAACTAAAACTCAAGGCCGGCGGCAAGCTCAAGAAGCTGGCGAACATCTTCTGGAATCCTGACCTACCCGAACTTGATGACTACTACGACCCCTGGACCTACAACTACGACCACCTGATCTCGGCTCCCGCCGGCAATGTTCAGCCGACCGCCCGCCCCCACTCCCAGGTCAACGGCGAGCACCTTGACCTGAGCTGGGGACCCAACTGGGAGGACGATCTCGCCGGATCTCAGGAGCACGCCGCCCAGGATCCGAACTTACGCGGCCTGGCCGAAGAGGTAAAGCTCGAGTACGAGAAGAGCTTCATGATGTACCTGCCGCGCATCTGCGAGCACTGCATAAATCCCTCCTGCGTCGCCTCATGTCCGTCGGGCGCGATGTACAAGCGCGAAGAGGACGGGATCGTCCTGGTCGATCAGGGTGCATGCCGGTCTTGGCGCTTCTGCGTCTCGGGCTGTCCCTACAAGAAGGTGTACTTCAACTGGGAGACCGGCAAAGCTGAAAAGTGCAATTTCTGCTTCCCTCGCATAGAGGCCGGGCTGCCAACCGTGTGCTCTGAGACTTGCGTCGGGCGACTGCGCCACGTGGGCATCGTCCTGATCGACACCGACCGGGTCGAGGAGGCGGCCTCGGTTGCGGATGAGAAGGATCTGCTCGAGTCCCAGCTCAGTCTCTTTCTCGACCCGAACGATCCCGAGGTGCAAGAGCAGGCGCTCCGCGACGGCGTGCCGGCCGATTGGCTGGAGGCAGCGAAGCTCTCCCCCGTTTACGCGATGGCTAAGACGTGGGGGATCGCCCTGCCGCTCCACCCGGAGTACCGGACCCTGCCGATGGTCTGGTACGTGCCACCACTCTCGCCGGTCGAGAGCCTCGGCGCCGAGCTGGTCCGTGAGGGCGGCTCGGCCGATGACATGTTCGCTGCGATCGAGGAGCTGCGTATCCCGGTCGAGTACCTGGCCAGCTTCCTGGCAGCCGGCGATCCCGAGCCGGTTCGCCGTTCACTGCGCCGCCTTGTCGCCATGCGCAAGTACATGCGCGCGGTCAACGTCGAGGGTGAGGCGCGGCCCGAGATCGCCCGCGGGGTCGATATGGAGCCGCACGAACTCGAGGCGATGTTCCGCATGGTCGCGATCGCTGATTACGACGAGCGCTACGTGATTCCCAAGCGCCACGGCGAGGCGTCGCCCGAGGCTTTCGCCGAGCAGGGATCGTGTGGAATCGATTTCGTCAATGGTGCCGCCATGCCGCCCAGCGGGCCAGAGCCCGACAGCGAGCCCGAGGTATCCGACTTCGATATCCGTGAGTACCTGACGGTCCACGGGTCCGGCAATGGAAGAGGTGATTCGGATGGACGCTGACAAGGTTCACCCGCTGAAGGTTATCTCGGCGCTGCTTCAGTACCCCACGGACGAGCTGTTTAACGCGGTCGCCGGGTTGGACAGCGAGGCGATCGGACCCGTGAAGTCCCGCCAGGCTAAGGCACTGAAGATATTCATTGGCTGGTACACGAGCCACCATCTCGACCAGCTCCAGAGTGAGCACGTTGAGACCTTCGATTTCACCCGGCAGAACAGCCTCCACCTCACCTACCACCTCCATGGTGACAGCCGCCAGCGTGGCCTGGCCCTGCTCAAGGTGAAGACGGCCTACACCGAGAACGGCTTCGAAGTAAGCTCCGAGGAGCTGCCCGACTACCTGCCGATGATGCTCGAGTTCGCCTCGCTCTCGGACGCGGGGATCGAGCTGCTCGAGGCTCACCGTGAGTCCCTGGAGCTGATCCGCTCCAGCCTCGGCCGCTCCGGCAGCGCCTATGAGAGCCTGCTCGGCGCGGTCATTTCCTACCTGCCGCGGCTGAGCTCACGTAAGGTGAAGCGGATCCGGAGACTCGCCGAGGAAGGGCCGCCGAGTGAGGAGGTCGGCCTGGAGCCGTTCGCTCCGCCCGAGGTCATGCCGACCGACCCCTCGCATACCGCCGTGCCGATCGCGGGAGTCGGGCGATGATCGGCGAAACCATCCTCTACATCGTCCTGCCCTACGCGGCGATCGTCACTTTTATCGTCGGAATTGCCTGGCGCTACCGCACCGACCAGTACGGTTGGAGCGCCCGCTCCACCCAGCTTCTCGAGGGCAAAGTGCTCGGCTTCGGAAGTATCATCTTCCATCTCGGCGTGCTTGCCGCGATCGGTGGCCACGTACTGGGGGTCCTCATCCCCAAGGCGTTTACCGACGCGCTCGGACTATCGCAAAGCGCCTACCATGTGCTGGCGGTGGTCGGCGGCATCTCGGCCGGCGGCGCCGTGATCGTCGGTTTTTCGATCCTGATGTGGCGCAGGTTCAGGTATTCGCGGGTCAGGGTGACGACCACGAACATGGATCTGGCCGTCTTCGCCTTGCTCGCCTTCGGAATTGTTACCGGGATGCTCGCCACCCTCACCAACATCGGCGACTCGGTCCACTACCGCGAGTCGGTTTCGCCCTACTTCCGGAAGATCTTCATCTTCCAGCCTGAGCCGGCCCTGATGACCGGCGGTGGCGTGACCCTGATCTTTCAGCTACACGTGATCGGGGCCTGGCTCCTGCTGGCGCTGTGGCCATTCAGCCGCCTGGTCCACGCCTTCAGTATCCCGATCGACTACCTACGCCGAAGCCACATCCCCTACCGCTCACACACTCCGCGCCCGGCGCGCGGTTCGCGCCCGGTGCACCCTACTCACTCCGGGTCAACTTCTGGCGAAGCACCCGGACCGGTTCGCGTGCCCCGCTAGGAGCCAACCGTGGAGCACTCCACACAACAGGACCCGGACCCGACTCCCGGCGCCGAAACTTCGGCCGGCGCGGACGCCCCGCCCGGTGCCAACCGGGTATTGGTGATGTCCACCATCGCCTTCACCCTGATGTTCGCGGCCTGGTTGATGTTCGGGGTACTCGGTATCCCGATCCAGGAGGAGTTCGGCCTCTCGGACTCTCAACTGTCCTGGCTGATCGCGGTCGCGATCCTAAACGGCGCGCTATGGCGCTTCCCGGCCGGAATCGTGACCGATCACTTCGGCGGCCGGATCGTCTTCGCGGTGATGCTGTTCGCAACGGCCGCCTTCTCCTATCTGGTCTCCCAGGCCGAGAGCTACGGGATGCTGATGCTGCTCGCCTTCCTGGTCGGCATGGCGGGCAACTCTTTCAGCGTAGGAATCGCGTGGAACGCGGCCTGGTTCCCACCGCACAGGCAGGGCTTCGCGCTGGGACTGTTCGGGGCCGGCAACGTCGGTGCTGCCGTCACCAAGCTGATCGGACCCGGAATTATCACCGCGACAGCCGGCGTGACCTACTTCGGATTCGTCGAGGGCGGGTGGCGCATGATCCCGGTGATTTACGCGGCCACGCTGGTCCTCACGGCGGTGGCGTTGCTTGTGATCACGCCGCGGCAGGATCGCAAGCCGGCCAGGGGGCGCAAGGTGCGCTCTGAGCTTGAGACCCTTAACGCCTGCGAGTCTGGCGATTCAGCCTCTACTACATGGCGGTCTTCGGAGCCTACGTGGCCCTCTCGGCCTGGCTGCCGAAGTACTACATCGACAACTACGACGTCTCACTCGGCACAGCCGCCCTACTCACCTCGCTGTTCATCTTCCCGGCCAGCCTCTTACGTCCGCTCGGGGGCTGGATGTCCGACCGGCTCGGCGCCCGGCGCTTGATGTACTGGACCTTCGGGGTGATGCTGCTTTCGACCTTCCTGCTGATGATGCCCAATGGGCACATCGTGGTCGAGGTTATGCCCGAGTCCGACCCCTCCGGCTACCGGGAGGTGCTGCCGTACGCGATGGGAATCATCCCCTTCACCGTACTGCTGGTCGTCCTTGGCTGTTCGATGGGCATCGGCAAGGCTGCCGTCTACAAGCACATCCCCGACTACTTCCCCAAGGATGTGGGCGGCGTCGGCGGCATGGTCGGGATGCTCGGCGCGCTAGGCGGGTTCCTGCTGCCGCCCCTCTTCGTCTACGCCACCAGCCTCACAGGCCTCCCTTCGGCCACGTTCTTCGTACTTTTCCTGCTGACCCTGGCCTGCACCCTTTGGATGCACTGGACCGTGGTCCAGATGCACCGCCGCGCGACGCCCGGGCTGGCCGGGCACTTCGAACAACCGTCGACCAATGAGAGCACGCCGTGAAAGGGGATGGAATGAAGTCGTCCAAGGATGGGGAGTGGATCAGCTCATGGGATCCCGAGGACGATGGGTCGTGGGACAAGGCGCTCGCCTGGCGAACCCTGACGATCACCACCTTCACCCTGACCATGGCGTTTGCGGCCTGGTTCGTCGCCAGTGCGGTCGCTCCGAAGCTGACCAACCTTGGATTCGATCTGACCGACAACCAGCTCTACTGGCTGGTTGCGGCACCGGGCCTTTCCGGAGGCGCCCTGCGGCTCGTCTGGATGGTCCTGCCGCCGATGATGGGCACGCGCAAGCTGGTATCACTGACCACAGTGCTCCTCCTGCTGCCGCTGATCGGCTGGGGAGTAGCCGTCCAGGACTCCGATACCCCGTACGCCTGGCTGCTGACGCTCGCCTTCCTCTCGGGGATCGGCGGCGGGGCGTTCTCCGGCTTCATGCCGAGCACCTCCTACTTCTTCCCGCGCAGGCTCCAAGGAACGGCACTGGGCATTCAGGCGGGCGTGGGGAACTTCGGCGTTTCGCTGGTGCAGTTCATAACGCCCTGGGTGATCGGCTTCTCGATGTTCGCCTTTCTCGGCGACTCACAGATCCAAAGCTTCCCTGGCCGTGAAGATGAGCAGGTCTGGTACCAGAACGCCGTATTCGTGTACGTACCGTTCGTGATCCTCGGAGCGATCCTGGCCTGGTCGATGCTGAAGAGCGTCCCGGTAAAGGCGAACATCCGCCAGCAGTTCGATATCTTCAGAAATCAGGACACGTACTGGATGACCCTTCTGTACATCATGACCTTCGGTACGTTCGCCGGGCTCTCGGCTCAGTTCGGACTCCTGATCAAGAACCTCTACGGTGGCGGAAACCCCGAGATCGCCGAAATCCTCTCGAATGGGACCACCCAGGTACTGATAACCGGCTACTCGGTCCCCGACCCGGTCGCCTACGCCTTCCTCGGTCCCTTGATCGGCGCCGGGGCCCGGGTCCTGTTCAGTCCTTTGACCGACCGTTTCGGCGGGGCGAAGTGGACCCTGATCAGCGGCGTCGGAATCCTGCTTTCGGTCCTCTACACGAGCACCGTGCTCACTCCCGATGTGGCCGAGGGCGCGGCGGCGATCGAGTCCGAATTCAACCGCTTCCTGATCGGGATGCTTGCAATCTTTCTCTTCGCCGGCATCGGCAACGCCTCAACCTTCAAACAGATGCCGATGATCTTCGAGCGCCGCCAGGCGGGTGGAGTACTCGGCTGGACCGCGGCGATAGCGGCGTTCGGGCCGTTCGCCTTCGGTATCGGTCTAACGCTCTTCGAGCCCCGGCTCTTCTTCCTGATCGGCGTCGCCTTCGCGGCGCTCTGCATCATCGTTACCTGGCTGCGATACGTCCGCCCAGGGGCGCCGAAGCCGTCCTGATGCCGGACGCGTAGCGCTCGGCTACGGCGAGGTCGTCGCTCGAGTTGACGTTGAAGAACACCCGCTCGAGGTCGCCGATCCCAGCCAGTTCGGTGCCCTCCAGCGTTGCCGGGCCCAGCCGGTTGAGGGTAGCTGCCATCGACGTCTCGGCTTCGAGCGCCGCACGCAGGACCCCAAGCGTGCTGGGCTCATACCTGGCTATGAGGGGCTGAAGCCTGCCGCTCACCCGCGGCACCACAGCCGATCCCTCAGTTGTGGCGAGCAGCCGCAGTAGTTCCGGAGTTACGAATGGGACATCACACGGAGAAGTCACGATCGGCGAGCCGGCCGCCCACTCGAGCGCGGTGACTAATCCGAGTAGGGGATGGCGCGGGTTCGACGGCTCGACTACCACCTCGACGCCGGAGCGCTCCAACCCGTTGTGGTCCTTGGCCACCACCACGCACTCGAGCCCGGCCCGTTCGAACGCCGCCAGTACCCACTCGATCAGCGATCGACCGCCTAACTCAACGAGTGCCTTGTCGCCGCCGATCCTTTGCCCGGCCCCCCCGGCCAGCACAACGCCCAGCATCAGATGCTCCGCCTCGCGCTCGGCCGCCCGAGCGGTTCACGATTCTCAGCCACGCGTCTCAGCCACGCTTCTTCTTCATACAATGTGCCGAGCATACTCTGACCGGCTCAGATCTCAGTGACGTAGGTCGGGGAGGCGCTCGGCCAACCAATCGGGCTCGCGATCTCCCAGGTGACAAAGCAGGCATTTGCTCGTGCCACACCGGGCGTCGAAGGCGCTATCGACACCGACGCGCTTGCAATCCTGATCATCGCCACCTTCGACGGCCTACTCATCCGTTGGCAGTTGGATCCGGATGCGATGCAGGACGCCTCCCGCCTGATCTCCGCACTCGATGCCGCGCTCGCCCCGCTGGTCCGTTCGGCGGACGCTCACCGGGCCGCCGCGACCTGAGCAGCGTAGGGAGCGCTCAATCGGCGCGGAGCTGCACGGCTACCGAGCCGGGCGGGGGGCCGGTCGTGATGCCGAGGCGCTCGAGGCGACGGGTGAGGCGGGAGTCGGCAATCTTCGTCGGGTGAGCCGGGGACGAATCGGTCGTGCCGTGAAGGTCAGCTTCGAGTCGACGGTATCGATCCGGCGGGCCGGTCAGCAGCAGGGCCTCCAAGCGTCGTTCAAACGTGGCCGGAGTTGCCGGGCCAGGTTCGCCTCCGTCCACCCCGACGCCAAGTTCGTCGAGTTTGACGCCGAGTTCGATCAGGGCGTTGCGGGCAGCGACATCGGCCTGCGCGACCGCAATACCGCCCTGCTTGAACGGCTGGTCGGTTGCATCGCCGGCGGCCCAGATCCGGTCGCAGCCGCGCACTCTCATCGATTCGTCGACCGGGATGAAGCCCGCCTCATCTTCCGGCAGCCCGGATATGGGCATCCCCTCCGGTCGCGGCAGCGCGATCACGGCATCCGCATCGACCGCGTCCTCGCTCTTGGAGAACTCCAGCCGGCCTTCTTCGAATCGGACCGGCGTCGCAGTGCGGTACTCGATACGTCGCGCCTCTAGTAGCCGGCGGATCGTCGCGACCGCTTCCGGGCCAAAGGCCTCGAGGGGCGCCTGCTCGGGGCTAACCAGCACGATGTCGATCGATCTCTGCTCCCGCTCGGTGAACGAAGCGAGCATCAGAGCGAGCTCGTAGGCAGGCAGTGTCCAGGCGACCCCCTCGGGCACGGCGATGGCGACAGACGTGACCTTGCCGGCGCCGATCTGCCCAAGCAGACTCCGGACACTCTCGGCAGCGCCTCGCCCGGCGAATGTGAGCGCCCCCGGAACCGCGCCACGACGGCCGATCCCGGTCGCGACGATCAGGGCGTCGTACGCGGCCGCGGCGCCGTCCGCCGCTTCCAGGGCACGACGGATGGGATCGACCCGGGCAACCATTCCGCGAGTGACGTCGGCTCCGGTTTCGGCGAGCACCTCGGTGAGATCGATCCGCCAGGCACGCGAACCGCCGAAGGCCTCGGCTATGGCGAGGGGCGCAAAGGTGAACTGCGGCTCCCCCGCGATCAGCGTGGTCTCGACCCGGTCGCCGGCCAGAGCGTGAACGGCGAGCGCAGACTCAAGCGCGGCCATGCCGCCTCCGGCGATGAGCAGCCGGGGGCGACCTCGAGTTCTGGGGGACCCCGCGCCAGGCGCGCCCGACCTCGCCGCGCCGGCCGTTGCGGGCTGCGCCGGCTGCCCGAAGCCGCCGAGCGCTCCGGCGCCGCTCGCGTTCAGAAGTGGCAACGACGCAAGCCCCCCGCACAGCCAGGCGATCGCGACTAGAAAAACGAATGCCATCGTGTACTCGCCGGTCACGGACATCGCGCCCGCGAGCACGAGCGGCGGCAGAAAGCCTCCCAGCGCACCAGCCGCCGCAATAACGCCGGTTGCCGGCCCGGCCGATCCCGTTCCCGAAAGCCGCGGGATCAAGGCGTAGACAGCCGCTGCCGCCGTCCCCGCAAACAGCGCCATAGCCAGGCAGAAGACCGTAACCGGGGCGATCGCGGGGTCGGGCGCCTGCCAGGCCATCCCGATCGCGGTGAACCCGAGCCCGGCGAAAGCCGCGGTCAAGACCTTTGCGGGGCCGATCCGGTCGGCGGCGAACCCGCCGAGCGGGCGGGCGACGACGGTAGCCATCGCGACGAAGCCGAGGGTGCGGAGCCCGGACTCCGCCAGTGTGAAGCCGAACCAGTCCCGTAAGAGCCACGGTAGGTAGACGGTCATCGCGAGGAACCCACCGAAGGCGACGAAGTTGAGGAGCGCCGGGATCCAGACCGACGGCCCGATCTCCCCGGCGACGCTGCCGGCCGATCGCACGAAACCGCGGCCCGCACCGGCCTCGCGCGATGAGGGGCGTCGCGGGGGCGTGAGGCGGCGAGCGGCGAGCGCGGCGGCGGCCACCGCGAGGAGCGCCACCGCGTAAACGACCCCAGCCGCGCCTCGCCCGGGTCCGTCTACAAGCTCGGGAATTGCAACGGCCGAGGCGCCCATAC
>Ga0075530_1001722_pt1 | contig 10365 bp, 13 predicted proteins | sample NGEPerD_2_FD_75101 | JGI IMG/M metagenome (GOLD analysis project Ga0075530, IMG submission 75101) | Arctic peat soil microbial communities from the Barrow Environmental Observatory site, Barrow, Alaska, USA - NGEE PermafrostL1-D | ecosystem: Environmental > Terrestrial > Soil > Wetlands > Peat ...
GCGTACACGCCGTTGCCGGGATGCGGCACCTGGTCGGGCAGGATGCCCACCAGTTGCCGCTCGTTGAGCGCTCTGACCAGCGCCTTGATGCCGTGCGCCTCGGTCGGCACCAGCCGCGCGCCGGTGTGTTCACGGCCGGCGCGCATCACAGTCTCCAGCGCCGCGAGCCGGGGCGGACGATAGAGACTGGTAATAGTGCCCATAGTCGCGCTGTACAAGCCACAAAGCTCCCAGCTGCCCAGGTGCGGGGCCGCCAGAATAACACCGCGATTCTGCTCGATGGCCGCGTCCATGACCGCCTGATCCGTCGAGGCCCTGACCAGCGCCGTGATTCGATGCGCGCTCGCGCGCCACAGATAAGCGGCTTCGGCGACGGATTTACCCGTCTCGATGAGACTGGCGCGCGCGGTGCGCGTGCGCCAGTCGGGCGTGCGCTCCGGGAAACTCAAGGTCAGATTGATATCGGTAACGCGCCGCATCGGCGTTGGCAGGGTATGGATACACAGACCGACCATCGCGCCAAGCCCGTGCGCCACGCGCAATGGCAACAGCGACAATACCTTGACCAGTGTCGGGGTTAGCAGCGGGCGCATCGAAACTAAGGCGCGGCCGCGCCATGCATGCCGGTGATGCCAGTCTGCCGACGCTCAGCCGGCGTCGGCCAGGCGGGCCTGCGGGCGCCTGTCTTCCCTGGCATTCTCAAGCCCCGCGGCCATCAGCGGCTTAAGCGTCGAGCGCAAGCTCTTGAACACGCGCGGATTGGTCTGTTCCTGACTGGCGAGCAACGACTTCATATGCATGCGCTGCATGGGCATGCCGAAGCATGCAGGGCAGTTTTCCGGTATGACAGGCAGCTGGCATTCGCGGGCGCATGCGGCTGTCTGCCGTTCGCGCGCGTACACGAGCGGGCGGATCACGCGCAGATCGCCGGCATCGATACGGTAATGCGCCTTCATGGTCTTGAGGCGGCCGCCATAAAACGCCGCAAGCATAAAACTTTCCGCCAGATCGTCGAGATGCTGACCCAGCGCCAGCACGTTGTAGCCCTGCGCGCGAGCCGCGCCGTACATTTCGCCGCGCTTCATGCGCGAGCAAAAAGCGCAGTAGGATTCGTTATCCATGTGCTCGGTGGCAATCTTCAGGATCGGTTTGCGCCGGTAGACGTAATGCACGCCCAGCTTTTCCAGGTAAGGAATGAGCGGGGACGGATCGTACACTGCCGACTGCGGGTCGATGGTCACGGCGCCAAGTTCGAAGCGTATCGGCGCGCACCGCTGGAAATGCAACAGCAGATGCAGCAGGCTCAGCGAATCCTTGCCACCCGACAACCCCAGCAGCACGCGGTCGCCCGGACGGATCATCTCAAAATCGGCGATAGCCTTGCCGGCGAGCCGCAACAGTGATTTAGGTGGTTTTACCGGCGTGCTTGAAGTGCTTGACATAGCGAGCGCTAAGTAGAGAATTCCTCGGCAGTTTATCCCAGATCAAGCCAGGTTTGTAAATCGCGCCAGGTTTGTAAACCACAGACAGGCGGTTATCATGCCTTTACGATTATCGTCAGCGAAGCGCAGCATATTAAGGACCTGCGTTCAGCCGCAGGTACGTGCTCGCACGAAGAATAAGGATCGAAGAAAGCGTGTTATCCCTTTACCCGAACGTTTTGCCTTATCACAAATTCCGGCTGCCGGTCGAAGACCCCCACGAACTTTACGCCGAGGAGTGTGGCCGCGCAGATGGCCTGCCAGCCGTGTTTCTGCACGGTGGCCCCGGCGCCTGTTGCGAGCCGTATCATCGCGGTTTTTTCAACCCTGAACGCTATCGCGTGGTGCTGTTCGATCAGCGTGGCAGCGGGCGCTCCAGCCCGCATGCCGGGCTGACTGGCAACAGCACGCCACAACTGGTCGCGGACATCGAACGCCTGCGCGCGCATCTGGGCATCGACCGCTGGGTCGTGTTCGGCGGTTCCTGGGGTTAGACCCTGGGCCTGGCCTACGCGCAGGCGCATCCCGACCGCGTGCTGGGTTTGATACTGCGAGGCATATTCCTGTGCCGCAAACGCGATATCGACTGGTTTTATCAGGATGGCGCCAGCCGCATTTTCCCCGATTACTGGCAGGATTTTCTCGAACCGATTCCGCCCGCGGAACGTGGCAGCCTGATGCACGCCTATTATAAGCGCCTGACCGGCAACGACGAGGTGCAGCGCATGGCCGCGGCCAAGGCGTGGTCCGTCTGGGAAGGGCGCGCTGCAACGTTGCGCGCGAATGTGGGCGTCGTGAATCACTTTGCCGATCCGCATGTGGCGCTGAGTCTGGCGCGGATCGAATGTCACTACTTCGTCAACGATTGCTTTATGACGCCGGATCAGCTCTTGCGCGACGCGCACCGGCTGCGGAAGGTGCCCGGCGTCATCGTGCACGGTCGCTACGACATCGTGTGTCCGGTCGAACAGGCGCTGGCGTTGCAACAGGTATGGCCGGAGGCATCGCTGGAAATCGTGTCCGACGTCGGGCATTCCGCCACCGAGCCGGGGACGGTCGATGCGCTGGTGCGTGCAACCGATGCGATGGCCGATCGCTTCGCGTGATCGGCCTGCTGCAACGCGTGACGTGCGCCCGGGTTGAAGTCGACGAAGTGACCGTCGCGGCGATCGGACGGGGTTTGCTGGTGATGGTGGCGGTCGAACATGGCGATGACGCGGCGCGCGCGGACCGTCTGTTGGAGCGCATGCTGGGCTACCGCGTCTTCCCGGACGCCCAGAGCCACATGAACGACGGCCGCATGAATCTGAGCCTGACCGACACGCACGGCGGACTGCTGCTGGTTCCGCAGTTCACCTTGGCCGCCGACACCCGCAAGGGCGCGCGGCCGAGTTTCGCCCCCGCCGCGCCGCCGCAACTAAGCGCCGCGCTGTTCGATCATCTCGTGGCCCGCGCGCGTGGACGCCACGCATTAGTCGAAGCCGGTCGCTTCGGTGCGAACATGCAGGTTCATCTGGTCAACGACGGGCCGGTCACCTTCTGGTTGTGGGTGCCGCCGCCCGGGCAATAACGAATCCTGTGTAAAAACCGCGCGCCGCGATGTATTCTTTACGTTTGGCGGCTCATTTACACCAGCATGGCCCAGCGCACCGCGTCGGTTGAACGCAACACCAACGAAACCCGGATCAGAATCAACCTGAACCTGCAAGGAACCGGGCACGCGAAGTTGCTCACGGGTGTCCCCTTTTTCGACCACATGCTCGATCAGGTCGCGCGGCATGGACTGTTCGATCTCGATATCGAAACTGAGGGTGATTTGCACGTCGACGCCCATCACACGGTGGAAGATACAGGCATCGCGCTGGGCCAGGCCTTCCGCCATGCGCTGGGCGACAACAAGGGTATTTATCGTTATGGCCACGCTTACATACCGCTGGACGAAGCGCTGTCGCGCGTCGTCGTCGACTTTTCCGGGCGTCCGGGGCTGACATACAACGTCGTTTATCCGCGCGCCCGCATAGGTGATTTCGATGTCGATCTGGTGCAGGAATTTTTCCACGGTTTTGTGAATCACGCGCATGCGACCCTGCATATCGACAATCTGCGTGGCGTCAACGCCCACCACGTTTGCGAAACCGTATTCAAGGCATTCGGGCGGGCGTTGCGCATGGCCGTGGACCTGGACCCGCGCATGGCGGACACCGTCCCTTCGACCAAAGGCAGCCTTTAGCGCACTTGCGGGCAATCTGTAGTTTCTTTAGCGTTCGGCATTTCATTCATGAGCTTCATAGCGGTCATCGACTACGGCATGGGCAATCTGCGGTCGGTCGTCACGGCGCTGGAATACGCGTTAGAAGGGCGCGCTCAGGTTACGGTGACAGGCGATCCCGACGCGGTGAAAGCGTCCGACCGCGTTGTTTTTCCAGGACAGGGCGCGGCCGGCAACTGCATGCATATCCTCAGACAGAATGGCCTGGACGAGGCGCTGCGTGAAGCCGCCGCCGCGAAGCCGTTCTTGGGACTGTGCATGGGCATGCAGGCGCTGGTCGATTTCAGTGAGGAAAATGGTGGCACCGAGTGTTTGGCGTTGCTGCCCGGACGGGTCTCGTATTTCGGCGATACGTTCGCTGTCAGCGAACCCATGCCACGGCTGAAAGTCCCGCACATGGGCTGGAATCAGGTCGCGCAGACGCGAGCGCATCCGCTGTGGCGCGGCATCGCGGATAACAGCCGCTTTTATTTTGTGCACAGCTACTATGTCGTGCCGCGGGATGCCAGCCTGACCGCGGGCATCACCGAGTACGGCATACCATTCGCATCGGTCATCGCCCGCGACAACATCTTCGCCATGCAGTGCCATCCTGAAAAAAGCGCTTCGGCGGGCCTGGCGCTGCTTGGTAATTTCGTGCGCTGGGATGGTGCGGCCTGAGCATTGGACGACGCTGGTATTAACTGTTTACATCGCGTTGGTTTAGGGTAATGTCGTTAAGGCAAAGTGTTATTGATTGGGGGCTCAGATGCTTTTGATCCCGGCCATCGATGTCAAGGATGGAAAGTGCGTCCGCTTGCGACAAGGCCGCATGGACGATGTCACCGAATTTTCGGATGATCCGCTGGCGATGGCGACGCGCTGGGTCGAGGCAGGCGCGAGACGTCTGCACATCGTGGATCTGGACGGCGCCGCGACGGGCGCCCCGGTAAACGCGAGCCTGGTGCGGCGCATCGCGGCGGAATATCCCGATGTGCCGATTCAGATCGGCGGCGGCATCCGCGACGAAGATACGGTGCAGGCGTATCTGGATGCCGGTGTGCAATACGTCATTATCGGCACCAGGGCGGTCAGCGCGCCGCATTTTGTCAACGATTTATGTCTGGAGTTTCCCGGTCACATCATCGTGGGACTGGACGCCAAGGACGACAAGGTCGCGATCAACGGCTGGTCCAAGCTCTCCCACCATGACGTCGTGGACCTAGCCCAGCATTTCGAGCAGGACGGCGTCGCCGCCATCGTGTATACCGATATCAGCCGCGACGGCATGATGTCCGGCGTCAATCTCGAGGCCACGGTCAAGCTCGCGAGTTCCGTGCACATTCCGATCATCGCCTCCGGCGGTGTCACCAGTCTGGAGGACGTGCGGGCGATTTGCGAAGCCGCCGACGAAGGCATCACGGGGATCATCATCGGGCGCGCGCTGTACGAGGGCGCCATTGAATTCGCGTCGGCGCAGTCGCTGGCCGACTCGCTTTGTGCCGAACCGTAGCGGCGCATGGCGCTAGCCAAACGCATCATCCCATGTCTTGACGTGGATCAGGGCCGCGTCGTGAAAGGCGTGCGCTTCGTCGATATACGCGACGCAGGAGATCCGGTCGAAATCGCGCAGCGTTATGACGCCGCCGGTGCGGATGAGCTGGCCTTTCTCGATATCACCGCCAGTTCCGATCAGCGGGACACCATGGCGCATGTGGTCGAAAGAGTGGCGTCGCGTGTGTTTATTCCGCTGACCGTGGGCGGCGGCGTGCGCAGCGTTGACGACATCCGGCGGCTGCTCAACGCCGGCGCCGACAAGGTCAGTATCAACACCGCCGCGGTAGCCAATGAAATGATGGTCAAACAGGCGGCCGATACCGTGGGATCGCAGTGCATCGTCGTTGCGATCGACGCCAAACGCGTCAACCTCGGCGGCGAGCCTGACCGCTGGGAGGTATTCACCCACGGCGGTCGCACGGCCACCGGTCTGGATGCGGTTGCGTGGGCGCGGCGCATGGAAGCAATGGGCGCCGGCGAGATTTTACTGACCAGCATGGACCGGGATGGTACCCGCAAGGGGTTTGATCTTGCGCTTACGCGGGCCGTCGCGGACGCGGTGCGGGTGCCGGTCATCGCATCGGGCGGGGTGGGCAATCTGGATCATCTCGTGGACGGCGTGTTGCTCGGCGGCGCCGACGCCGTGTTGGCGGCCAGCATTTTCCACTTTGGCGAATACACGATTGGAGAAGCCAAACAGCGCATGGCGGCGGGCGGCATAGAAATCCGGCAATGAACGCCTGGCGGGCATCGTCGTCTTAACCGGTAGCCGATGTAGGCGCCGGCCGTCATTTCTGGTCTGTGATAAGCTCGCGCGTATGGCGAATGATGAACGCGTGGGCGACAACTGGCTCGACAAAATCCGCTGGAATGCCGACGGCCTGGTGCCCGTTATCGCGCAGTCGGAGACCGATGGACAGGTCTTGATGCTGGCCTGGATGAATCGCGAGGCGCTCGCGCGAACCGTAGAGTGCGGTCAGGCCGTGTACTGGTCGCGCTCGCGCCAGCGTCTGTGGCACAAGGGGGAAAGTTCGGGTCATGTGCAGCGGGTGAAGGACATCCGTCTGGACTGCGATCGCGACGCGCTACTGCTGCGGGTCGAACAACAGGGCGGCATTGCTTGTCATACCGGCAGGCAAGCCTGCTTTTATCATCAGTTGCGCGAGCATGAATGGGTTTGCGCCGACCCTGTGCTTGAAGACCCGCGATCGGTTTATGCGTGACGCCGATATTCTGACGCGGCTTGGCGACGTGCTGGAAAAGCGCAAGGACGCGGACCCCGATGAATCGTATGTTGCGGGCCTTTACGCACGAGGGCTGGACGCGATTCTCAAAAAACTCGGCGAGGAAGCGACCGAAACAGTGCTGGCGGCCAAGAATGGCGACCCACAGGATATTATTCACGAGACCGCCGATTTGTGGTTTCACTGTCTGGTCATGCTGGCGCATAAGGGTATACGCGCCGACGCGGTGCTGGCGGAGCTGGACCGGCGTTGCGGGCTTTCAGGCATAGAGGAAAAAGCGCGCCGGAAAAATGTCGCGTTGTAGTAAAGCGTGCATTGACGACAATCACATTTAATGGAGTACACCTATGGGTATCAGTATCTGGCAGCTCCTGATTATTCTGCTCATCGTCGCACTGTTGTTCGGAACCAAGAAACTGCGCAATGTCGGCGGGGATCTGGGCGGCGCGATAAAGAGTTTCAAAAACGCCATGGGCAGCGGCGAGGACGATTCGAAAAAGACTGAGAAAAGTAAGATTGGTGACCACACCACGGGCGACCAGACCACGGATCAAAGTGGTCGCGTTTACGACGCCAAGTATGAGAAAAAGGACAAGGTTTAGCCGGCAGCGGCCGGTGCGAAGCGCTTAGCAAGCCTGCTGTTTCCACGCGATGTTCGATATTGGTTTCTGGGAGCTGGTTTTAATCGGCGTTGTGGCGCTGCTGGTGGTGGGGCCAGAACGCCTGCCGGGACTCGCGCGCCAGGCTGGCGAATGGATCGGCAAGGCTAAACGCTTCGTCAGCAATGTGCAGGCGGACATCGAGCGTGAATTCGAAGCGGACGAACTGAAACGCATGCTGAATGACCAACAGCGTGAAATCAGCCAGTTAAAAGGCATGATCTCGGACACACAGGCCGAAGTGCATGCCGAACTGCACGGCGCGGAGGATACGCTAAAGTCAATGCAGGCGCCGGCACACGAGGACAAGCGTTCTGGTTCAGCGTCTCCTGAACCGGCCGATGATAAACGCAGCGTGGAAACCGGTCTGCCGCAACCCGATCAGGCGACTCCGGAGAATGGCGCAGAACGACGCTAGCGGACCCGAGCCGCAAAAAGAAGACTCGTTCATTTCCCACCTCGTCGAGCTGCGCGACCGGCTGATACGGATCGTGCTCGGCGTGCTGGCGATTTTTCTGTGTCTGTTTCCGTTCGCCAACCCGATTTACAGCTTTCTAGCAGGACCCCTTACCCGCAATCTGCCGGTTGGCAGCTCGATGATCGCGATCGATGTCGCCTCACCGTTTTTGATCCCCTTCAAGCTCGTGCTGTTGCTCTCGATCGTCCTCGCGGTGCCCTGGATTCTTTATCAGGTCTGGGCGTTTATCGCGCCCGGACTCTACCAGCAGGAGCGCCGTTTGGCATTCCCCGTGGTGATCGCCGGCACCTGCCTGTTCTATCTCGGGATGGCGTTTGCATATTACGTGATGTTCCCGCTGGCGTTCGGGTTTTTGACGGGGCATGCGCCCCAGGGCGTGGAGGTGATGACGGACATCGCGCGTTACCTCGATTTTGTCATCATTATTTTTCTGGCTTTCGGCATCGCCTTTCAGGTGCCTGTCGTCACGATCGTGCTTGTAATGCTTGAGATCGTCACGCCTCAGGATCTGGCCGCCAAACGCTCGTATGTAATCGTCGGCGCCTTCGTTATCGGGATGGTGTTGACACCACCGGATGTAATTTCACAAACCCTGCTCGCGGTGCCGATGTGTATCCTGTTTGAGGTGGGACTGATTTTCTCCAGGGTGATGCTCCGGCGCAAGCATCAACATCAGGAAGCGGATTGACCGGGCACGATTATCGGCACGTTCCCGCGAACTTCGTGTTTCGTGCCACGCGGCGCCGCCGGACAAACGTGATTGAGACAGCTTGTGCCTCACTTCATCGGGCGGTGGGTCATGCCGAAATGACTTCGGAGCCGGTGATCTCTGGAGGGTAAATATCACGATAGCTGGCGTAAAGCGCCGCCACGGTAACAGGCGTCAGTACCAGGAATCCGAGCAACATGGGAATGGCGGCGATGACCGCCAGCACCAAATAAATCACTAGAAAAACCGCCAGCGGGACGGTATTTTTGATAGACACGCCGATGCTGCTTTTGACCGCGGCGATCGGCGCGACGCCATTGAATAACACCATCGGCACCGCAAACGCCAGCGCCGCGAAGGTGACCAGCCCATAGGCCAGCGACAGCACCAGCATCAGCGCCACGCCGATCCCCATCGTGCCGATCGCCACCATCGTATGGTTCGCGTCGCCGGCGTTTCCGCCAAAAATGCCAATCCCGACCGAACTACCTATTATGATGGCGGCGGCGATAAACAGGAGAATCGAAAGACCCAGCAGAACAGCGCCCAGCACGAGCATCGGAATACGGCTGTGTTCATCGATTAAAGGCTTAAAAAGATGAGAAATTTCAATGGTGCGGCCTTCTGCCGCCTGTTTTGCGCCATACATCAGACCTCCGGTCAATGCCGGAAAAATCAGTGATAAAACAACCGGACCCACCAATGGGATAATCTGCAGGATCAGCGTCATGACGAAGATGAGCAGCATCATCACCACCCACGCCACCGGGTTGGCCATAAACATGCGCCAGCCAAAGCTGTACCAGACGACTGCCCTGCCCGCATCTACGCTTTGCGACTCCATTAAGTTAACCCCTCGCGCCTAAAACGTGATTCGCGCCGGAACATGCTAATGAGCCTGACCGCTTGAGGCAGGCGCAGAGCGACTTGCCAAGTGCTGCTTGCTAAAATCCGGGCGCAATTTCATACACAAGCCACTATAAGAGCCGAACTATGTCAGCACAACAAGGATTCCCACCGCGTCGCCGTACGATGCTGCTCATTCTGGACGGGTTCGGTGTCAATCCCAGCAAGCGTAACAACGCGGTGCTGGAAGCGCATACACCGCGGCTCGATGATTACTTCGAGTCTTATCCGCACACGGTGCTGGATGCCTCCGGGCCCGCCGTCGGTCTGCCGCCGGGGCAAATGGGTAATTCTGAAGTCGGACACGTCACCATTGGATGCGGGACAATTCTGCGCCAGGATCTGGTGCGTATCGATCACGCCATCCAAGACGGCAATTTTTTCGATAACCATGCGTTCATCAACGCGATTCGCCAGACACGGGAGAGCGAACGGCCGCTGCACCTGCTGGGGATGGTTTCCGACGGCGGGGTGCATTCGCACATTCAGCATTTGCTGGCGTTGATCGAACTCTGCCGGCGCCGGCATGTAAGGCCGATCGTGCACATGATTACCGACGGACGAGACACGGCGCCGCGCTGCGCGAAGAACTATCTGGCTCCACTCGAAAAAAAGCTGAAGGAGGCCGATGGCGCGCTGGCGACCATTTCGGGCAGGTATTACGCGATGGATCGCGACAAGCGCTGGGAGCGCACTGAAAAGGCGTGGCGGGCGCTGGTCGAGTTGCAAGGCGAGAAAGCGGACGGCGCGGCGCAGGCGATCGACGACGCCTACGGTAAAGGCAAGGGTGATGAATTCATTCTGCCGACAATCCTTCCGCATGCGCAACGCATCGAACCTGGCGACAGCGTTATCTTTTTTAATTTTCGCAACGACCGGCCGCGGCAGCTCACAAAGGCATTAACGGCGCGAAATTTTACCGAATTCGAGCGCGGAGAATTCCGCCCGGTCAATGTTACGACACTGACCGAATACGACACGGACTATCCCTGTCCCGTGGCGTTTCTGCCGGAACGGCCGGCGGTGACCCTTGGACAAATCGTAAGCGAGGTCGGCCTCAAGCAGCTGCATTGCGCTGAAACC
>Ga0075530_1001723_pt1 | contig 10358 bp, 11 predicted proteins | sample NGEPerD_2_FD_75101 | JGI IMG/M metagenome (GOLD analysis project Ga0075530, IMG submission 75101) | Arctic peat soil microbial communities from the Barrow Environmental Observatory site, Barrow, Alaska, USA - NGEE PermafrostL1-D | ecosystem: Environmental > Terrestrial > Soil > Wetlands > Peat ...
ACGGCCGCGCCATATTCTTCCAGAGCGCGATGCCGGCCAGACTGCGCTGCCAGCTGAAACTCGGCATCCGTTGCTTCACCACGACCGGGGTTGACCGGCTGGCTCTCGGTCAGCTCGCTGACATCATCTACGCGTCGCCCCCGGAACACTTCCGGCAGTCTTGTCCCGATGGGACGTCCTGGCTCGCTGACAAAAATGGACACCTGTCTTACCCTCTGAAGAACACACCGTTCAGTTAGAGTATCGGCACGGGAACGCGGATCATTAGCGGTAATTGATTACGAAGACGCCACCTTTGGCAGATGCATACGCCCGGTTGCCAGTCTTCTGGCCAGGAGCACTGGCAGCGCGAGTGGTTGCCCCGTTAACTGATCCGCAACAAACTCCGCCAGAAGGGGCGCATAGGTGAGGCCTTTACTGCCCAGACCGGTTAAAAGATAAAGGCCTTCCAGCTCCTGCCCCTCGGCATCAACTAATGGCCCCGCAACAGGTTGATAATCGTGAGTTGTACAGCGAAATCCGACGCGGCCTGCAAGCTGCTCAGGCAGATCACCGGTTGCCATTTTGGCTGACAGCATCTGTGGCACCATGGCTGAAAGCTCCCGGATATTCTCCCGGTGACTCTCCGTTGTGGAAGCGGTTTCATCGCTGTGAAGGTCGAACGTGGCACCGACAACGGCCAACCGCTGGCCCGGTGAGCCGTGCGCCGGATTGAGATAACGCGCGCCGCAGATAACAGCCTGGGGGCTGTCTATCAGGGGCTCAGGCAGGTGAGTGACCTGTCCACGAATTGCTTTGAAGCGAAATGTACCCGAACCCGGAATCAGTTGTGGGCTGAGATGCCCCGCGCAGATTGCAACCCGGTCTGCGTGAATATCCGGGCTGTCAGAGCAAGCTCTCGAAAGACGCCATTTGCCGTCAGAGGTCTCCATTTGCTCTATTGGGAAGCCAAACAGTTTGTGAATGCCTGGATGCGAGGCAAGTGATTTACAAAGCTTGCCGGGCTCCAGCCAGCCGCTGCCAGGAAACCACAAACCGCCACTCTCGAGGCCGACTCCTGTAAGAGCCTCTGCTTCCTGTCTGCTGACCGGTCGTAGAATGTCTTCCGGGTATTGGTTGCGTTCTATGAACCGGCGTTGACGGTCCTGCTCACAGGCACTCCAGGCCAGTTGCAGCAGCCCAGTCGGGTGCCAATACTGGTCGCGATACGAGTCGTAATAGCGCTGGCTGAACGTCAGCGCAGAGAGAGCGAGCTCGGTCTGGTGGTTAAACTCAACGCCGAGCTTTACATACATGGCACCCTGAAGATTACCGGATGCGGCCGAGCCGGGTTCATCTGCTGAATCTATCAGCGTAACCGCAAAGCCTCTCCGGGCGAGGTTATTTGCGAGTAGGCACCCCGCAATACCTGCGCCAATAACGGCCACAGATGTGGCTGACTGTCCAGGTGCATCGAATGTGGTGAGAGGCGGATTGTCTGTCTGAAAAACTCCGCTCAGAATTGTCCGCTTGTGGCCGAAACCGCGAGACCTCTGCATGTGGAACCCGGCGTTGTGCAGCAGGCGCCGGGTTCCCCCGGCAGCGGTGAAGGTAGCCAACGTGGTGCCTGGCTTGCTGTGCTGACGGATCCGGTGAATAGTGGCTTCCTGCCACATTATCGGGTTTTCAGCCGGTACAGAACCATCCAGAAACCAGGCGTCTGCCTGGAAACAAAGCGCATCCCAGCCGTCTTGGACATCGCCGAAGAACAGGGTCAGGCGCACCCGTCCGCCATCCAGGACGACTCGATGAACGCCGCGAATCAGTGGCGGGTAATTGGCAATCAGTTCATCCGACAAATGGTGGAGTTCCGGCCAGAACGAAAGTGCCTTCTCAAGATCCTGGAGGGTCAGTGGAAAGCGTTCAGCGGAAATAAAGTGGAGCGTAGCTGCATGTGATGGGCTGCAAGCCTGCCAGGCCTGCCATGCAGCAAGAAAATTCAGGCCTGTACCGAAACCGCTCTCGGCAACCACGAAGGATCCTGCCTCAGGAATCGCGGCGAAACGTGCTGGCAGATCGTTGTGCCCGATAAATACGTGACGGGATTCTTTCAGTCCATTCTGGCGGCTGAAATAGATATCTCCGAATTGCTTCGATTCGGGCACGCCGTCGTGCCAGCTTAGATTCGCCGGCTCTATTGCTGGAGGAGCAGTGGGTAGAGTCATTCTGGGTGTCCCGCCGTCATTCTTATTCCAGCAGGGTGATGCTTTCTATGATCACAGGGTTCACCGGCACATCAGCCATGCCCCGGACTCGGGCAGTCTCTACTTTAGCAACGGTATCCACCACGCCCATGCCTGTCGTTACCTTTGCGAAGACCGTGTAGCCAGCTCCGCGAACGCCGGCGTTCAGAAAGTCGTTGTTGGCTACGTTGATGAAAAACTGGGACGTTGCTGAATCGGGGGCGTTGGTTCTTGCCATGGCAACCGTGCCACGCAGGTTGGGCAAGGTTGGCGAGGCTTCATTCGGGATGGGCGCGCGGGTTTCCTTACGCGCCATGTCGCTTGTAAACCCGCCGCCCTGGACCATGAAGCCCGGGATGACCCGATGAAAAATTGTGCCGTCAAAAAAACCGTCGTGGGCATATTGCAGAAAGCTTTCAACCGTTTTCGGAGCCACATCAGGGCGAAGCTGCAGTTCAATGACACCTTGGTTGGTTAGGATCCGTACTTTAGGCAGCTCTTTAGATAACTCTTTAGGCAATTCGGATTTTGCGGCATTTACGTCGGTCTGTGCGTGGGCCTGGAGCGTTAAAAAGGACAAGCCGAGAATCATAACTACGACGTGGATCACATTACTCAGGGGTTTTACCAAATTTGTCATTGCCAAGGCTCTCAGTCGGTTAGCGGCAGGTGGAATTCCTGCAATAATCTCATGGACTTAATCGTATCTCGATCTTAACAGATTTGATTCATTGTTTGAGAAGCGCGCTTGCGCAGAAAGTGCTGTTATAAGCTAACCTTTCTGGCAGCACTTGCTTTGGAAATAGCTCACCGGGCCGGGTTGTACGGTAATCACTGTGGGAAAAGGGAGAGGCTTGGTGAGGTTCCGTAAAGGGTTCGAGGAAAAGTCACGGCTTGGGCGGTTGCTGGTCAATCGCGGATATATGACTGAGGGCCAAGTTGAGGAAGGCCTCAGGCAACAGCGTGAGAGCGGTAAACGCCTGGGTGAGGTGTTCATTGCGGCCGGCTGGATAACGGAAAGAGAACTCGGCCGGGTTCTGAAACACCAGTCTCGTTATCGAAGCGCAGCTGCAGTGTTTACTATGGTAACTCTGCCATTCCAGCCGCTGGTTACTTTTGCCGCGAGCAATAATGCCAATGCCGCTCAAATGGCGGATACCGGCGAGCTTTTTGATGCAGCCGGAATGTCACCTCTGACGGACGAAGAGCTGTCAGCGGCTGCCGGGCAGGGCGGTCAAAGGTTGTTTGACCGTATCAGCCTCGTTTCCAATATGGCGGAGAGCTCTGAATCCGGTGAGAACGACAGCCAGCCGGAGCCCGACGTTATTGAGGGTATGAAGCTCACTGCCAATGTATTCTTTCCGGTACTCAATATTCTGGATTCCGACTTTTCAATATCCGGCGTGCATTACCGCGAGGGAGAACCAAGGTACGTTGTGGATGAAGAAGGTGCGGTAACGATGGCTTTCCCGGAGCGTATTGAGGAGATCCGTATGGACAATATCCGGGTCAGCGGTGGGGGGAGTCCTGTCATGGGTAACGTCAGTATCCAGAACATCCGCTTCCACCCTGATTCCAGAATGACTATTTACACGCGCTGATCAGGCGCTGGCAAGAACCGTGCGACTTGATATGGTTGTTTGCTGGCCCTTGGCTCCGTATAGCTTCTGCTGGCCTGAAGCTCCCCTGAAAATATCTGTAAGCCGGGTCAGACGTTTTTGCAGGTAGTTGATGATGCGCCCGTTGTTCTCGTTGAGAATACGGCATTCTCGAAGCTTTGCGTCTGCTTCCTGCCAGAGGGCGTAAAGATCATTGAGGCCCGCGCTGCGGATAAAGCGCGAAGGGTCGCCGCTGTCTGGCCGGAACCCCATTGCTACCAGTGTGCGGATCTTCTGCTTTGCGCGCTCCCGAATCTCTGCGAGAACGGCGTTCTTTTCCTGCGTCAGTGTCCCGAGCGCTTTGGTATCGGAAACGGACAGGCAGGACTTTTCCTTTTGCAGAATCTCCGCCAGAGATTCAAGCTGGCGGACATCCAGGGAAAGAAGATTCTTCAGATCATCAATTGCAGCCATGATTTACTCACCCGAAAATGCTTTTATCCATCTCAAGCATTTTCTGGGCCAGTTTCTCTGCATCGACTTTATAGGTGCCATTTTCGAGCGCTGAGCGAATTTGTTCGATCCGGTTGTCATCCATTTCAGGGTAATCACCCAGCTTCTGTTCAAGCTGTTTAAGATTCCTGGCCTGGCTGCTAAGGCTTACGTTTTCGCCGCGCGCACTCTGTGCCTTGGCCTGCTCCGGGGCAGTTTGTCCGGCATTCTGGCTGTTGGCGGGCTTATCGGCCGTTGTTCTCTGGGTGTTGACCTGGCCTTGGCCAATTCCATTTAAGTCAACTGACATATCAATACCTGCTTGACGGTTGAGCCGCACCTGCGTGGGCTGAATCGGGTTTATATCTGGTTAACGGCATGATGCCGGCATACTTTAGGGACAGGCATACACTTTTTGTTAACATTTCGTCACACTTCTAGCGGGCTTGTGTAACGGAGATTGCCCGGTGGCAGTTTTTTGCCGGCGGAAGGGATTTGCCAGTCAATGGAGCAAAAAGCGTTACATTGGCACCTCGACGTGCCCGGGTGCAGTAACGTTTGCCCTCACGGTGCGGGACGAGGCAAGATTTTCTACCAGAACCTGCTCACCAATGGATGCGTTAGCCAGGGCCTTGCCTCGGGAACGTACCGCAAAGGATCCGCTGCGGGCGGTGATAATAACATGGTCGCCCCGCGCAACGGCGTCAGGTGCTTCAAGGAGATCCGGCGTCAGAACCGAGCCCGCATTTACCGATCTGCGCACAACCATGCCTTCTACAAGGTCAGCGTCGGTCATTATTCCTCGCCGGCTGGCATTAATGACGACAGAACGGGTTTTAAGCATGCCTCTCGTTATCCGCTCACCCCGACCGAACGGACGGGCTGCGACCAGCGCAGGGCCGCTGACCGAAACCGTGGTTGTTACGAACATACGCCAAGGCCGCTCGCCGCTGCAGGCCACCTGTATAGAGGGATGCTCACTTTTCCAGGGGTCACCGGTAAACTCTACCGCCAGAGGAGCGGAGCAAGGTGCGAGGGCGATTCTGCTATCAATACTGCCCGTCTCAAACGCAACCTGATATCCCTCTTCGGCCTGGGTGCGGGCAAAGTCGCCAAGAAATGATGTGGTCGCCAGGCGAATCTCATCCGCAGTCGTTTCCGCCTGTACAGAGCTGGGTAGGGCCGACATAAACAAGAGCGAGACTAAAAGCGTGGTGCGCATATGTCTTGGTTTGTCCTATGCTGTCAGTGATACGGCATAATTTGCTGTAAATGCCTAAGGATTGCGGTATTCCGGCCGTTAAACTGGCTGATCCGCTTACGGGCGACGTTATTCTGTCACCCAGGCAACACATTCTTAACAACAGCAAGATGCATGCCGGTGCTTCCGGCTGGCTAGGGGAGACTGCTATGGCAGGGGTATTGGACAGTGTTAACCAGCGTACGCAGCTGGTCGGGCAGAATCGCCTTGAGCTCCTTCTTTTCCGTTTGCGCGGGCGCCAGATATACGGCATCAACGTGTTCAAAGTTAAGGAAGTGCTCCAGTGCCCGAAGCTGTTTTCCATACCTAACAGTCTTGCAGTTGTGCGCGGTGTGGCGCATACCCGGGGCGAGACCATTCCGGTCATTGACCTGGGCATGGCTATCGGCCTGCCGGGCATTCCTCAGGAAGACTTACCGAACAGTTTTGTGATCATTACGGAGTACAACCGTAAAACCCAAGGGTTCCTTGTAACCGGGGTTGACCGGATCATGAACATGAACTGGGAGGATATTCTTCCTCCCCCCAAGGGCGCTGGTAAGGATATCTACCTTACGGCTGTAACGAAAATTGATGATAAACTGGCTGAAATCATTGATGTAGAGAAGGTTCTTTCAGAAGTTTCTCCTCTCCGTCAAGATGTAACTGAGGCAGTTCTGAGCAAAAGCGCTACTCGGGCTCCGGGGCATCTTCCGGTTTTGGTCGTTGATGATTCCTCAGTGGCACGCCGCCAGATCGAGCGCTGCCTTATCGCGATTGGCATGGAAGTGGTAACTCGTAATGACGGTAAGCAGGCCCTTCAATACCTCAAAAAGATTACAGAGGACGGGTCAAAAGCAAAGGAGCATCTTTCACTGGTAATCTCCGATGTAGAGATGCCAGAAATGGACGGATATACACTGGTCACCCGAATTAAAAGTGACCCAGCACTAGCCGATCTGTTTGTTATGCTCCATACCTCATTGAGCGGTGTATTCAACAAAGCGATGGTACAAAAAGTCGGGGCGGATGATTTTATGGCAAAATTCAGCCCAGACGAGCTCGCTGAACGGATAATGGAAATTGTTGATAAGAGCTGACTGTTTATTTGTCCGGTAATTCATTTAGAACAGAGAGTCAATGAAAGCGGAAATTACGCCACAGGAATATGAAGCCTTCAAATCGTTCCTGCAGGATGCGTGTGGTATTTTGCTGGGCGACAACAAACAGTATCTTGTGAAAAGCCGGTTACGGCGGATTCTGGAAGATAATGAGCTGAACACTCTTGGGGAACTGCTTGGGCGGCTGAAAAAGCCCGGCCGGGCCAGTCTCAAGGAGGTGGTTATAGATGCTATGACCACCAACGAAACGCTCTGGTTCCGGGACAATCATCCGTTCCGCATTCTGCAGGAAAAACTTCTCCCGGAATACGCTGCGCGCTCTTCTCTCGCGCCCTTGCGAATTTGGTCGGCGGCATGCTCTACCGGGCAGGAGCCATATTCGGCCGGTATGATTGTCGACGAGTTCAGGCGTCTAAAACCTGGAAAACTGCGTGATATAAAAATTACCGCGACGGACATATCCAAAAGCGTACTCGAGGTAGCGCGCCGCGGTGAGTACGAGATGATCGCCATCGGCCGGGGGCTGTCGCCGGAACGCCAGAAGCAGTTTTTCACACCTTCTGCTAGCGGCGGCTGGCAAATCCGTCCGCAGATCAAAAGCATGGTGGAGTTCAAGGAGATGAATCTGCTCGAGCGCTACATGCTGGGCAAGTTTGACATAGTGATGTGCCGTAACGTTTTGATTTATTTCTCCGCAGATCTCAAAAAAGACATCTTGACCCGCATTCATGCCACGTTGAATCCCGGTGGTTACCTGATACTTGGCGCCTCGGAATCCCTTAACGGCTTGCCGGATCTTTACGAAATGGTGCAGTGCCAGCCTGGAATCATCTACAGGAAAAAATAAGCAATGCCCTTTAACGTATGGGTTCTTGTGGCGGCACAGGCCTTGGCCATGTGTACAGCGCCCTTTATTGTGTTTATCGGAAGCATTCAGGGACGTTTGCTCGCGCCGGCCCCGGAGTACGCCACGCTGCCCGTGGGGCTGGTTGTAGTCGGTACTGTTTTGGCCATAAAACCTGCTACCTGGCTGATGGAGAGGTTTGGGCGCAAGCGGGTGATGCTGCTGGGTGCGTCCATGGGCATGCTCGCAGGTACTCTTGGTGCCTTGGCTTCGTGGCTTGGCTTGTTCCCGTTGCTTTGTCTGGCGGCGGTTGTGGGTGGAACCGGGCTGGCGGTGGTTCATCAGTACCGCTTTGCGGCTATGGAGTCTGTGCCTGATAACATGGCGGGTTCAGCCGCTGCAAGGGTGCTGCTCGGCGGGCTGGTGGCCGCGTGGCTTGGGCCTGAAATTGCCACGCTCGGTAGTGGACCAGATGTAAGCCACCCGTTTCTTACAAGTTGGCTCGCCTTGGCAGGTGTGCAGTTTACGGCACTCGTGATACTGGGCCTGGGCTACCGGGCGCAAGGTGAGCGGGCAAGAGAAGCTCACGTAGGCGGCGGCAGGCCGTTACGAGAAATACTCGCTAACCCCCTGATTTGGGTGGCTATCAGTGCTGCTGCGATTGGCTATGCAATAATGAGCTTTATCATGACCGCAACGCCACTCAGCATGACTGAAATGGCTGGGCATGATCTGGATGACGCCAAACGGGTCATTCAGCTGCATATCATGGCCATGTACCTGCCGTCGCTCATCAGTGGCTGGTTAACACGCGTTGTCGGCCGGCGTTATTCTCTCCTGGCTTGGCTGGTCTTCGCTCGTGATGATTGCGGTGCCATTTCTGGTTATTCATGGTGCGCTGATGGTGTTTTGGTTGGCCCGCAAAGAGGCCTGCGTCAGCGAGACAAGATAGTACGAGGCGTTTGGTGGATAAACATGGGTACTTGGTACGAAATGGTCCGGTCGGATCACAGGCCTGTTAAATAGCTTTCGCTCAAAAGGGTAAGTGGCCGGTTTTCACCCAGATAACGGTTTCCTGCTCCACAAAGGGGTGGTGCTGGCTCATGTGAGGGCTCCGCATCCAGGTGCCCTCAGGGTAGCGCCCATGCTCATCACAAAACTCACCCGAAAGAACGAATATCTCTTCACCTCCGAAATGCCTGTGCGGCTGAAATTTCTCATTGGCTGGCCATTTAACAAGTGCTACGTGCTCGTGCTCAAATTCATGAAGCGGCATCACTTCGAGACCACCCATTCCGGGCAGCCAATCACCATTTCGGGTGTCAATTTGCACAGTGGCCTGGTCGCGCTCATTGAATTGATGCAGTTTTACCAGCAGCGTGCACCCCGGCTTGCTGAACGGCGCATGTCCGCTCCCGGGTGGGTTTCGCAGATAGGTACCGGCAGGGTAGTCGCCGTTTGCATCCGAAAAAACGCCGTCCAGAACCAGTATTTCCTCACCAAGAGGATGTTCGTGCCGGTTGAATGAGGCACCTGGTTCGTAGCGAACAACGCTGGTAGCGTGGCCGCGCTCAGCTTCTTTCCGGGCCAGCGGCTTTCTGGCGACGCCGCCTGAGGGGCTGGGGGCCCACTCCTGTTCGTTGGTGCGGACGACAACCTTACGGCTAAAATCCATGTTCAGCATTGTGTGTCTCCTTAAATAAAGTTGAGACGATTCTGTACGACGCGGAGCGACGAGAGGATGAACCGGTTTGCGGCTACTTGATTAACCTCTGCACATCACGAAAGGCAGGATGTTTGCAGTGCCGCATCCATTCAAAAGCCACCATTTCTGTAGTGACGATCCGTGCGCCGCTATCACTGAGCCGGTCAAGGGCAACATCCCGGTCGAATTCGTTCCGTGATCCCGTCGCATCTGCAACGACCCAAACCTTGTAGCCTGCATCGATCAGGCTGAGCGCTGTCTGCATCATGCACACGTGGGTTTCGCAGCCAGCAATAACGATGTGTTGCCGGCCTTCGGGAAGGTTTTCGACGAGCCCGTCAGGACAGGCGTCGAAGTGGTATTTAGCCAGCGTTTGGTGACAAAGTTCCTTTACAGCCTCAACATTCGGCCCCAGCTTTTCCGGAAGTTGCTCGGTAGCAAGAACCGGTATATCCATAAGCCCGGCAATCGTGGCGAGGGTGACACATTGATTGATCACATCCTGGCCGTGGGTAATTGCGGGCATCAGCTTTTCCTGAACGTCTATCAGCAGCAGGGTCGATTGTTCCGATTTCATGAGCATTGATAGCCTCCAAGTATTGTTAACATGCTGAACACAGTGGGGATAACATGATACTCGTAACGAGAGCGGCGAACACCATACGGATAATTATTGGCGTAAACTGAAAATTTAGCCGGGATTTATCGCAAGGGAGTTGCCAAGCGCCGCCAAAACCATTAAAGTTTGCGCCCTCAAATGAGCGACGATATCGCTGATTTGAAACAGGTTATTGGAGAGGTGGCCGAGTGGCTGAAGGCGCACGCCTGGAAAGTGTGTAAACGTTAATAGCGTTTCGAGGGTTCGAATCCCTCTCTCTCCGCCAATTTAAAGCTCTGATCTATACTCAAAAGATCAGGGCTTTTTTCTTTTTTGGCGTAAAATTAGGGCGGAATTGGGCGTCCCTCTACACCAATAAAAAGTCCGACAAATGCCGCTCGTTTTAGCCCGTGTTATCTTGGATTCATAGAATAAGTGCAGCACTTTGGATTAACAGGTAGAGGTAGGAGGGCCGTTGCCGGTACCCTCATTCGCTTTACCGACCAAAGTGAAGAGAATCATGGGATACCGACAACTG
>Ga0075530_1001725_pt1 | contig 10351 bp, 9 predicted proteins | sample NGEPerD_2_FD_75101 | JGI IMG/M metagenome (GOLD analysis project Ga0075530, IMG submission 75101) | Arctic peat soil microbial communities from the Barrow Environmental Observatory site, Barrow, Alaska, USA - NGEE PermafrostL1-D | ecosystem: Environmental > Terrestrial > Soil > Wetlands > Peat ...
AGCTCGACCGGCGGGCAGATCGCGTCGCCGGTGGTGCAACTCTGGTTGCCGCCACCGATGGCTTGAACGATGGCGGTGGCCTGCGGCTCGTGCGCGGCGTACGCCGTGGGGAAGGCGGAGTGCTGCACGCTGTCGGCAGCGAGCCAGAGCGGGAGGTTCCGCCAGTCGGGGACGTCGAGCAGGCCGTTGTTGCTACCGGCACCAGTGAAGAAGGCTCGGGCCGCGTAGACAGGATCCGTGACCTGGGTGGCGGACCCCCACCCCAACGAGGGCCGCTGCTGGAACAGGCCGAGGGAGTCGCGATCTCCGTAGTCAAGGTTGCGCAGGCCGGACTCCTGGAGCGCGGCGGCGATCGCGACAACCGCGCCCTGCTCGGGAACGGCCAGTCGCCGGCCTTCCGCGACGATCGTGCTGGCGCCGCGCCACTGCTCGGAGGTCAGTTTCGGACCATCGGTCAGGGTGACGGTGGTCGTCGAACAGGCGTACGTCGGCTGGTCGGGGGTGAGCACAACGAGCGTGCCCAGCAGCAGCGCGAGCAGGGCCACGAAGGGCATGACGACTACAGCGATGCCCTTCATGCGCGGGCCGACTCATGCTTGGTCTCGGACACACCGACTCCTGGATGACGTCGAGCAGATGACTGCCTTCGACCATCACGCCGGAAGGGCGATGCCTCTACGGCCTAGCCGGAATCTGGGGATAACTTGTGCGCGACCCGCGACGGGATCAGCGCTGCGCCAAGAGCTGGTTGCCGATCGTCGCGAGGACGATCAGGGACAGTGCGAGAAGGACGAGACGCCACACAACTCGCCGGACGCGGGCTGGGAGAAAACGTTGGCGACGAAGCACGACGGTCTGCCCGCTGTTCTCACGATGGCCGTCACGCCGCCCAGCGTCGTACCCCTCGCGGAACGCGGCCTCCCTGGCTGCGGCAACCAGCGCGTCATGGTCCTCGCGCCAGAAGACCTCGCCGTGAATCTCAACCATGGGGTTGTCCGCATCGACGACCACGACCCGCTTGGGACGGTTGGATGTGGTCACGTCGTACCTCCCCTGAGGTGCCTTCGCTCGAGGGTATGTCCGCGAGTCGACTGCGGCCACAAGGCTGTGGACAAGTCAAGGAAAGGGTTTCCTTGGCCACGAGAGCGCTGTCACGCGCATCTGCAGGCACGGAACGAAGTTCCACAACCAATCACAGTGTTGCGCGCCGCCCACCGAGTGGGATCCTCGATGTGCGCGCCGTCCCGGCGAGACACTCGGCACGGCGGGGAGAGGCGACCGCCTGCGGAGGTTCCAATGATCGGACGGCTGACTGAGAAGGCGCTATCGGCGTCGATGCTGGCATTCGCAGCGGAACAGATGAACTGGCCTCGCGACCAGGAGGACTACGACCGGCTGCGCAATGAGGCGCAGCAGTTGCTCAGCGACCTCGAGTTCGACGTGGCAGTCGCTTCCACGCAGGAGGAGTATCTCCAGGCCAAGCCTGCTCTCTCGTCCGTCGTTGTGTGGAAGTTGTCTGAGGAACGCGGGCGGCTTCTGGGCGACACAGTCGCGTTGCCGATCTTCTTCCTGAACGCCATGGCGTTGCGCGCAGTCATCAATACGACCTTCGGCACAGGTGACGGCTTCGAACGGGACGCCGTGCAGGACTGCCTCGAGGACCTCGGCCTGGACCGAGATCTGATCACCCACCTCGACCGCGAAGCCGGGTGGGTTGTCCTCGACCATGACGACGGGCCGGACGGATCAACCGTTCGCCACGTCGACATCATCAAGGCCGCCGGGTCGTTCTTCTCCAGGGTCCTTGAGGAGTTCGCCCGCACCGAGGCCGACCTGCCCGAGATCCTCGACGACCTCCGCGCGCTGACCAAGCTCGTCGGCGACTTCCGCGACGAGCAGCGGCAGGCGAACGCGCAGATCGAGACCCTCGTGCGCGAAGGCAACGAGGCGCTCCTCGAGACGATGAAGGAGATCGAAAGGGTTCTGGTCGCACAAGGCGTGCCACCCGACGAAGCCACCAAGCTCGTAGAAGCGGAACCCGGCAAACTCTGGGACCGCGTAGTCCGCTGGTTCGGAGGATCCGGCCCGCGGGATGCCGCCGAGGCAGCGCTGTGGGCCGCACTCGACTTCGTCCCCGGCGGGACGGGCGTGAAGCTGGGGGTCAAGGTCGCCCAGGCCGTCAGAGGATCGATCAAGGAGTCCCCGAAGAACGCGAAGAGCAAAAAGGGCTAACAATCCAGATCCGCCATGCAGCGACACGCCGACCACGGCGCCCGCTCGCCAACACGGCGACGAGTTACCCACACAACCCCAGCATTGCCCACCAGGCTGAGCCAGAACCCCTTCGCCTTCTGGCTGTCAGGGGCATCAACACGGGCGTTGGGCGGGCCAAGGTAATGGCTGGGCTTTGCCATTCCACTGTTCGACATCGGCCGACAACACCTCGGACGTGCTGGTAGGTGAGCGAGGTGCGGAGCACGGTGACCTAGGCGCGTTTGGCGCTCGACCCGAGCATCTGGGGCTCGACGGCAACCACGCCCGGCAGGTCGCTGAGCCGGTCGAGGTCGCGCAGGGCGGCGGCGACACCGCCGGTGGCTGCGCGCACCCAGGCAGTGTGGGTTGCGTAGGGAAGGACCTGTTCAACCACGTACCCGACGGTTCTTAGGTCGTCTTGGTGATCTGCTGCGGCCTCCCCTTCGGTGAAGCGGACGAGCACTCGACCCGTCGGCACCACCACGTCGCCGCCGGGGACTCGACGGTAGACCGGGCCCTGGTGGGCTCCTTCACGGGTCTGCGAAGGGTCCGCGGCTGCGCGGATCGAGGCTGTCGGGTCGGCCTCGGATGGGTTCGCGACCAACTCGTCGGCCAGTTCGTAGCGCAGGTCGGGTTGGCCTGTGGAAACCGGTAGGTGACGAGGCGGCTGACTCGGATCGCCGGCGTGCGTCGTCTTCTCCTCCACTCGCCCAGCCTATTGCCAGCCCCGCAGCGGGCGAGCAAACTCGGCCTTCAGTGATCCATCACCACGGGGGGCTTTGAGATGGCGACGTGCAGGTTCGGCGGATCGACAGGACGGGTACTCGACTTCAAGGATCGTGGTGACCTGGTGGTGGTGCGATCCCACAGACGCGGCGCCCGACACGACCTGTCGCCGCTGGCCAGACGCAGCCGTGACGCGGTCAGCGCTCTCGCGCCGCTGTTCGGCTTCCCATCGGCCGGAGTCGGCGTCTACCGGGCACCTGCGGGGAGTTCTAAGGAACTGGCGTCGGTGATCAACGCAGACCCCGAAGTGCAGTTCGCCGGCCGTGGGCTCCGCGACAGGTTCGGGGCTCCCGTGGTCTACACCGAGAACGTGTTCATCAAGTTCGCCCAAGACGTACCCGAGGCCCACGCCCTCGAGCTGCTGAGGCGCTCCGGGCTCACCGCCACCCGGGCGGTCGGCTACGCCAACGGCACCTACTTCGCCAACTCCGTGGCGGGGACCGGCCGCGCGGTGTTCGATGTGGCCAACGAGCTCCTCGATCGTGACGAAGTCGACCTGTGCCACCCCGAGCTGGTACGCGAGGTCAACCGCCGCGCCGCGTTCCCGCAGCAGTGGCACCTGGGGTCCACGAAGATCGGCGGGCAGCTGATCGATGCACACGCCCACGTGGCCGAGGCCTGGGAGGTGACGCGCGGCCGGGGCGTCACCATCTGCGTGATCGACGACGGTGTCGACATCGACCACGAGGAGTTCTCCACCAGCCGCAAGATCGTGGGCGCCCAGTCGATGACCGCGCCCCGAGGCAGAGACCCGCGCCCCGCTGACGGCGACAACCACGGCACCGCCTGTGCCGGGGTGGCCTGCGCCGCCGGGAAGGTGGGCGCCTCCGGGGTGGCGCCCGCGGCCAGGCTGATGCCGATACGGCTGGTATCGGGCCTGGGCTCACAAGATGAGGCCGATGCCATCGTGTGGGCCGCAGACCACGGCGCCGACGTCATCTCGTGTAGCTGGGGGCCCGTCGACGGTGAGTGGTGGAACCCCAAGGATCCCACGCACAAGCAGGTGGTGGCGTTGCCGGACAGCACCCGTCTGGCGATCGACTACGCCGTCACACACGGAAGAGGAGGGCTGGGTTGTGTCATCACCTGGGCGGCGGGTAACGGCGCCGAGAGCGTCGACAACGACGGCTACGCCAGCTATGACAAGGTCATCGCCGTCGCTGCCTGCAACGACACCGGGACCCGCAGCGCCTACAGCGACTCCGGCAAGGCCATCTGGTGCAGCTTCCCCTCCAGCCACGGTGAGCCGTCCCTGACCCCCGGAATCTGGACCACCGACCGCACCGGCCACGCCGGCTACAACCCGGGATCGCGCTCCCAAGGCGACCGGGCCGGAAACTACACCGACTCCTTCGGCGGCACCTCCAGCGCATGCCCCGGTGTTGCCGGCGTCGTCGCACTCATCCTCTCCGCCAACCCGGCACTCACCTCCACCGAGGTCAAAGAGGTCATCGCCACCAGCTGCGACCGCATCGACGACCGACCCAAAGAATACGACCGCCACGGACACAGCAAGAAGTACGGGTACGGACGCCTCAACGCCGCCACAGCCGTCAGCGCCGCCACAGCCGTCAGCGCCGCCACACAGCCTCGCCCCAAGCCCTGACGTGGCCGTGAGCCTGCGCGTCATCGGCGGCCAGATCGACCAAGACGCCCTCGAGGCGACCAAGGCGCCGGGGAGGAACACCACCAACTGGTGAGCGAGTCGACAGCTCCAGACCCGGGCCCATGCGCTGTCGCAGTCTCCCCCCACATCACCTCTCCGCGTCCCTCCCACTGGTCGGGAATCATCACCACCCGGCGGAGCGTGTCCTGGCAGTTAGCACTTCGATCCGCCGTCGGGTCTGGGTCTGGTTATTGCGGTGTCTCGCCGCGGGAGCGATGGGCCGTGAACGAGGCCGCCCCGTCAGTGGGTGGTGGACGGTCAGGGGTCCTGGCGAAGTGGTTCCGCGACCGAGCCACCCGTGGTCATCTCTGCATCCTTGCCTGCGGGCGACCTGTTCCGACGGCCGGCGACGCGCGGGTGCGCCAACTGGCCTTGGAACACCCAGGTGAGCAGCGCGAGGGCCATTACGCCGGCGAAGACGGTGATTCCGTTGACGATCGTCGCCGCGTAGGCGCCGGCCGCGGCGTAGGCAACCGCGGGCACGAGGTTCCCGATGGCTCCCGCAGCGGTGACCTTCCACCACGGCATGGTGGTGCTGGTCCCGGTCAGTATCGCGACGGTTTCGGCGAGCATCGGCACTGGTCGGGTGACCACGATGGCCCACATCCCGTGCCGCGCCAACAGGTTGGCGCCCCGTCGCTGCTGCTCGACGGACACGAGCCGGTTGACCAGGCCCCGGCTCCGCCGCCCCACGAGATAGGCCGTGAGGGTGGCCCCCGTCCCACCGATAAGTGAGAGCAGCGACCCAGCCAGGAGACCGAAGGCCGCGCCCTGTGCGATCATCACCGCGCTGGACGGGACCGGCAGGACGACGTCGGCTACCAGCAGCCCGACGCCAATCATCGCGACCGGCCACGTCGCTCGTTCCAAATGGGCCCGGGGGTCGGTCATCAGCGGGACTTGCAACTGCTCAGCGACGCCGAACATGACCATGAACAGGGTGACCAGAGCCAGGCCGACCAGGATGTAGCCGTGCCGGCTCGCCCATGAGCGCCGGGTCTCAGCCATTGGAACTCACACGACGGTGAGTTCGAATGGCGGCCCCACGACTTGGCCGGTCGGTAGCGGCGTCTGCACGCAGTCCAGGGCGCAGACGCGCACCTCGAACATCAGTCCGAGGGCCGCGCCGAGATGGTCGGGGTGGCCGTTGATGGTGCGCTGGAGAGCGTTGAGCAGTCGGGTGTACGCCTCGGCGAACCGCTGACCGACCTCGGCGGCACGGCTGCCCTGGGCCAGGTTGTCGAGCCGGGTGTTGGGGAGCATCGGGTGGATTCCAGAGCGGTCGACGGTGATCGGATCGCCGGTATACGACCAGCCCTGTGGGACGGTGGTGTCGGCCACCAGTTCGTGTCCCTTCACGATCTGTTGGAACCGGTAGAAGTGTGCGAGCTCGCCCTTGGTCCCTAACCCCGCGAGCGGTGACTGACTGGTCCCCTCACCTTCCTCGACGATGATCCGGATCGCCTTGGAGGCCGAGGCGACGTTGGTGATGGGGAAGAGGCGCTCGGGGCCGAACCAGCGGTTATCGACTACCTGCCGCGCAGGATCGCCGCTGAACGCGGTGTCGCCCAGCTCGGTGACCTTCTCCACTACCGCGCCGTAGAAGGCCCCGATCGTCTCGAACTGCACGTCGTTCGCCTCGGCGAAGGCGGCCCTTGCGATCGGGAACTCCAGTTCGTCCTCAGGCCGTTCGATCTCCAGAAAAACGTTCTCGACCAGCTCGACCGAGAACGGATCGAGCCCCACCACCAGGCCATCGCCGGTGCTCATCGGCAGCGGACCCGGGTAGGTCGGGACAAATCCGCGACGATTCACGACCGGTTGGCCGCCAAGGGCGTTGAGCAGGTTGCAGCCGATCGTCATGTGCAGCATCTCCTCGGCCGCGATCGACTCGAGGATCCCGGCCGGGCCGGGGTTGAGGTCAGCGTCCAGGGAGAACAGTGCGCTCAGGTACGGCGGGATGGTGGAGTGCTCGAGCTCGATGGCGCTCTGGACAAGGTCGAAGAAATCCTCGGGCTGGGCCGCGGCGCGGACCCGGTCCACCAACTCGCGGGCAACGGTCAGCATCGCGTCACTCCTCCCCGTCTTTGAGCGGCTCGCCCTCGATCGGCTCGTCGTCGAGTAGCCCGGCTGTGCGTAGCTGACGTGCGAACGCGTTCTTGCCGGCGATGTCCGTGACTGCGTCCTGAGGAAGTCCGGCCGCTGGCTCGGCGTCTGCTCGCAGTTGGCGCAGGGCCGGGCGGGAGCCCGCCGTCTTCCGGGCGTCCTCGGTGCTCACCGAGGAGTCGGCGGCCGCGTCCAGCCAGGCGATGATCAGGTCCCGGTTGCCGGCGGAGAGGTCGCGAGTGACGGGCATGTGGTTGGGATCCTCGAGCGGCAACGAGAGAGCCAACCTCATCAGTGCCGCGTTGGCGAGCACATCGCTCTCGCTGGTCAGGTCGACAAGGCGGCGCGTCATCACCGGGTAGAGGCGTCCGAACTGGGTGAGCAGCGGTTGCACGTCCGCCCAGGTGGGCGACTCCGGCGGGGTCACGGCGTCGCGTACGTGCAGCACGACGAGGTCGTTGTTCTGCTCTCGCGGGCCGAGTCCGTCGAGTCCGTAGGCGCGCAGGTAGATCTGGCCGTCCAGGTAGCCGCGCGGGTTGGCGGGCGGGCTCACCTTGAGAGGAATGGTCGCCAGGCCGTGCTCGCCGGTCAGGACGAACGCTGGCGCGGTGACCGCAGTCGCCGGAACGTTGACGACCGGGATCGTGGCTGCTGGCGGGTTCTGCTCATTGGGCGGCCCGCCGCCCAGTCCGCTCTGCGGCCCGACGTCGGAGACCCGGACCCGCAGTCCGAGGGCGGGGACGCCGAGCTTCGCGGCGTACACGTGCACCTCGTGGCTCACGGGGCGTTGTGCCAACGTGTCGACCCGGCCGGTGAAGTTCTCGGCCCGGACGTGCAGCCCCTGGCTGGTCTCCGAGGCGCGTACGCCGGGCGACTGGTCCACCCGGAGCAGCACCCACCGCTCGGTGGCGCAACGCTCGCGCAACGCGGCGGGCACCGGCACCCTTGCCAGTCCGCTGGTGCGCAGCAGCCAGCCGGGGGACCGATACTCGACGGGGCCGATCATCGTCGGCTGACCGCCCGCCTGGGCAGCCAGCCCCAGGGCGAACGCCCCGGTGTCGACCAGCCCGCCGAGGGGGTCGGCGAGGCGGAGCGTGTTGCTCAGGTCCAGGGTCACGCTGGTGCGGTCCTGGCTCAGGGCGCCGTCCAAGAAGCCGAGCTGTTCCTCGACGGGCACCTGCGCAGGGTCCTTGGTCGGCACCAGGCGCCGCGCGAGGTTGAAGCTGTGCGGCTCGTGCTCCCCCTGGACGCCGAGCACGCCGACCACCCGGCCCAGCGTGAACCGCGGGTGGGTGGACTCGGTGTAGTAGCCGAAGGTGGTCAGCCGCACCGACAACAGGTCCTCGTGCGTCTGCGCCCGCAGCGCGGAGACCAAGGGAGACCCGCTGCCCCACCGGTCGACCCGGAGCACTGACCGGAACATGGCCCCGGCGTTCTGGATGCTCCTGCTATCGATGCTGGTGGTCTGGCGGCCGAAGAAGATGTCGCGGAACGGCACCGACTCCAGCTCGCCTCGCAGCAGCTCCGTGCCGTCCCGGCCGACCAGACGGATGGTCAGGCCCCAGATGCATGACGCCATCTGCCACTGCGGGTCCACGTCGACCATCTTCGCGGAGTTGCGGTCGGCGGAATCCGCCACCCGGGCGGAGAGCGCGGAGTCCGTCGGCGTGGCGGCCCCGGCCGAGCCGGCGAAACCGCCGGTCACGGAGCAGTCGACCAGCCGGAACGCCCCTGAGCCGGTCGGGTGCCACCACCCGTTCATCTCGCCACCCGCCGAGGGATCCTGGAACCGGTCCTCCCACGTCGACGCGTCGTAGTGCCGGACGTCGTTGTTAACCGTGGACACGTCGGCCTGGAAGTCTCCGGCGAAGGTGATCCGGGGTCCATCGAGATAGGTCACGCGGCCTCCGTCGTTGTTCCCACGACGTTCTCGCGCGCTGCCAGATCGGTCAAGGACCCCTATTGGTCATCTCGTCAAGGGCGGAATGATATGTCCTCGTTTTGCTGGTGTCCACGATCTGTAGCTGGTTCACCGCAGTCACGACATGCTCCGTCCCTTTGGCGGCTGCTAGACGCGGCATGTGCGGTCGTGGGGACTCGGGCCCGCAACGCCGGTCCGTGTCAGCGAAATGATCCCGGCGGCTGCTGGGCTCCGGCTTCGGCATATGGAGCGGACGCGAGGATTTGAACCTCGACTCCTTCCCTGGAAGGGAAGCGTGCTGCAACTACACCACGTCCGCGAAGCCAGCCTCTGACGAGCCTGACACGTTCATAGTATGAACCACCCTGAGGGACTATCCGGGCGCCAGGGTGCGACTCCCGGACTTCAGAACTTCGCGCCACATGAAGCGTCGCGATCGCGGCGGAGTGACGCGTTCAGCGCGCCAGCAGGGAGAGAAGTCGGTCGTCTAGGGTCGAGGACAAAGCGGAACTTAGGGCAGGGGTCCAGATGAGTCAGCTTGTCGCCTACTACGACGAGAAGCCGGTCGAGCTCAAGAGCCAGGTCGAGTTGCATCAGATGCCCATCTCGTCGGCTTCGGGACTGCGTTCGACCGAAGGAGCAATCCGCACGGCGCTCGTCTGTGTTCAGGTGCCCAGCGAGGCCGGGCCGTTCCTCGTCCCGTTCGGCGAGTACGACACCTGGTCACTACGCGACCGGTACAACGAGGCCATCCGGATCATGAACACGCTCGGCGCGTCGGACATCACGTGCGAGACGTATCGTGAGGTTGCCGTTCGCCGGGGCCTCCGTGCCAAGGTGTTCAGCCGCGGCGCAAGTTTGACCCAGCAACGCCTTGAGAACAGTGGGTTCGACTTTCGGCACATTGGCGCGGGCAGCTCTGCACGCGATCCGAGACCACTTCGTTGGCCGCATGAGCCCGGCTTTTCTGCGGCTGTGAGTAGCGTGTTGGAGAACGGAGCCACTGAAGTGAGCATCAACATCAGAAGTAACCGAACCCACGCGGTCGACGGCGAGTTCGGGCTCACGCTCAAGAAATTCGGGTTCGAGCTCGGCGGCGGAACTCACCATTCGGAGGCGACCAGCCTCCACATTCGTGCGGGCTTCCCCCAGGCGCGGAGGCTGTGGAGGTAGCCAGTTCGGCTCACTCCTGGCCCGAACTGCTAGTCATTCGCGGTGGAATGACGCGGGTACTCCACCGCTGGGAATGGGCTGATGACGCTTCAATGACCCGGGGGGTACAGATCGCCGGGGCGGGTATCCAGGACCCGCTCTGAGTGCGCCCCGACCAAGGTCGAAGCGATGCCTCCGATGACGCCGCACTCGGGAAGGCTGAACAGCACCAACGCCGTGTGCGGCGCCGCCTGGGCCATAGGCTGGAGGCTCGTGGTTTTGCCGGTCGGCTGCCTAAAGAACACTCAGCCTCTCGCAGGGCACAGCACCTGCGGCGAAAAATCGCCTGGTCAGCACCAGGTGGAACGCGCGGGCCGCGGCGGCGAGGGCGTTGACAGCACTGGTGAGAGCTGAGCACGGCTGTGACGGTCGGGTCCAGCAGGCGTCAGCTTCGCCAGCTGCTCCGG